>Ga0209931_1000083_pt1 | contig 48411 bp, 48 predicted proteins | sample SalPonR1_B_D1_MG_FD_185697 | JGI IMG/M metagenome (GOLD analysis project Ga0209931, IMG submission 185697) | Salt pond soil microbial communities from South San Francisco under conditions of wetland restoration - Salt Pond MetaG R1_B_D1_MG... ...
CCGTGCACGGGCGCATGCCCAGCGTGACCACCGGCGCGAACGCGGCCAACAACGAGCTGGTCTACCTCGGCGTCTCCGGCGACGGCGACTCGCTGTCCATCGGTCTCGGCCAGTTCACCCACGCCATCCGCCGCAACCTGGACATGTGCTACGTCATCGAGAACAACGGCGTGTACGGCCTCACCAAGGGCCAGTTCTCGGCGTCGGCGGACGTGGGCTCGAAGGCCAAGAAGGGCGAGGAGAACCAGCAGCCGCCCATCGACCCCTGCCTGCTGGCGCTCGCCACCGGCGCCACCTACATCGCCCGCAGTTTCTCCGGCGACAAGAAGCAGCTCGTGCCGCTGATCAAGGGCGCGCTCACCCACAAGGGCTTCGCGCTGCTGGACGTGATCAGCCCCTGCGTCACCTTCAACGACCACGTGGGTTCCACCAAGAGCTACAGCCACACCCGCAAGTACTACCACCAGGTGGTGGGCACGGATTTCATCCCGCCGGCCGAGGAGATCAGGACGGCTTACGAGGAAGGCGAGGCCATGCCGGTGGAACTCCACGACGGCAGCCGCGTGGTGCTGAAGAAGGTGGACAAGGAATACGACCCCACCAGCCGCGCCAAGGCCTTCTCCTTCCTGCGCGACCACGCCAACCGGGGCGAGGTGGTCACCGGCCTGCTCTACATCCACGAGCGCAAGGGCGACATGCACGCCGTGGGCAATACGGTGGAGCAGCCGCTGAACTCGATCCCCTACGAGAAGCTCGGCCCCGGCGCCGAGGTGCTGAAAAAGCTCCAGGCAAAATGGATGTAGGAGGGCCTTCAGGCCCGATTCGGTATTCGCCGATCCGATATCGGGCCTGAAGGCCCTCCTACAGGGCTGTATGACCGACGCTGCAACCGCACTCGCCGACTTCGCCCTCGGCCTCGATCCCTCCCGCATCCCGGACGATGTCGCCGAGCGAGCCTGCCTGCACATCCTCGATGCGCTGGGCGTCGCGCTGGCCGCCACCGCCTACCCCTTCGCCCGCCGCGGCCTGGCCGCGATCGGCAGCATGGCGGGCGCCGGCGACTACCCGGTCATCGGCCGTCCGGAGCGCCTGGCGATGCGGGATGCGGCCATCGCCAACGGCTTCCTGATCCACGGGCTGGATTTCGACGACACCCACGGCGAGAGCATCGTGCATACCTCGGCCAGCGCTCTGCCGAGCGTGCTGGGGGCCGGGCTGAACGCGGATGCCAGCGGCGCCGAGGCCCTGGCTGCCTACCTGGTGGCGGTGGAGGCCGATGCCCGCATCGGCAGCGTCGGCGGCGCATTCCAGAAGCGGGGCTTCCATCCCACCGGCGTGGTGGGGGCCTTCGGCGCCACACTGGCAGCGGGACGCCTCTGGCGGATGGACGCGGCCGCGCTCGCGCAGGCCCAGGGCATCACACTGAGTCTCGCCGGCGGCACGCTGCAGTTCCTGGAAGACGGCGCCTGGACGAAACGCATCCACCCCGGCTGGGCCGCCGCCTGCGGGCTGCAGGCGGCCGGGCTCGCCCGCGGCGGTTTCACCGGCCCCGCGCAGGCCTACGAAGGCCGTTTCGGACTCTACCGCACCTACCTCGGAGAGGACTGCGGCGAACATGGCGGTGAGGGCGCCGGCGGCGCCCTGGCGTCGCGCCTGACCGACCTCGGCGAGCGCTGGGAGATGCTGCGCGTGGGCATCAAGCCCTATCCCGTGTGCCATTACAACCATGCCTTCGCGGACTGCGTACTGGCGCTCGCCGCAGAGCACGGCCTGACGGCGGATGAGGTCGAGCGGATGGTGGCGCGGGTGCACGCCGACGAGGTGGACGTGGTGTGCGAGCCGGAGGCGCGCAAGCGCCGGCCGCGTAGCGACTACGAGGCCAAGTTCAGCGTGCAGTACCTGATGGCCGCCACGCTGGTGAAGGGGCGGTTCACGCTGGACGAGCTCGAGGACCACGTGCTCGCCGACCCGGACATCCGGGCGCTGGCGGAGCGCTGCAGCTACGAGCTGGATCCGGAGTCGACCTTCCCGCGCTACTTCCCGGGCGAGGTGGTCGTCCGCACCCGGGACGGCCGGGAACTGCGCCATCACGAGTCCGTGAACCGGGGCGCGGACCAGCGGCCGCTCTCTCGCGCCGATATCCTCGCCAAGTTCGAGGACAATGCCGGGCGGGCGCTCTCCAGGCGCGCGGTCCGCTCGCTGCGTGACCGTGTCCTGGACCTGCCGTCGCTGTCCCGGTTGGGCGCAATCACGACCTAGTGGACCCGCAATTCGCGGGCAATTCCCCATTCAGCTTCCGTTCAGCGCTCCCCGTCTAGCCTGAGTCTCCCGATCAAAGGGAGACGACCATGGAGCCGAGAACCACAAAGTCGCACGGCGGTCGCACGGGGGCACGGGAGGCGCAGCATCCCGCGGCCTTCTGGCACTACCTCGCCGCCACCATCGCACTCTTCGTCCTGCCGGCGCTGAGTTTCGCCAGCACGGCGCCCACCATCCAGCTCTTCCCCACCACAGTGCTGGAGGACATCCGCCAGACGGGCGACGTGGCGGCCGAGATGGAGACGGGCCTGCAGGACGCCATCAGCCGGCTGGACCAGCAGCGCCGCCTCTACCAGGAGGCCAAGTGCGATGGCGCGGAGGACGACCCCGGTTGCCAGCGCATCGCCAAGCAGCTGGGCGCCACCTATCTCGAGATGCTGAACATCATGTCCGAACGTCTGCCGGACATGGAGCGTTCGGTGCAGAACACGCACGCGAGCCTGGAGCGGCGCCTTCGCAGCGAGCTCGGCAACAAGATGACCTCCTGGACCCTGCAGGAGACCCTGCTCGGTGTCGGTGAGGGCTCGAAGGCGGAGCCGGCGCCGGTGCTGCGCGGGCGCTCCGGCATCCGCCTGTCCCAGCGCTTCGAGCAGTACTACAAGCTGGTGGCCACCTCGTCCGTGAACCGCAACAGCCATTCGCTGGCGGTGATCGCCTCCGACATGTATCTGGACATGGCCGAGGCCTCGGATCTCATCGCCCGCACCCGCGAGGAGATCGCCCGGGCCACGCTGATGGAGCAGCTGAACCAGTCCTTCGGCGTCATCACGCCGGAGATGCAGGAAGTGGTCGACGGGGTGAAGGCCATCCTGTTCGGCGACTACGAGCCGGGCCCGCAGATCGCCGCGCCGCCGCCGGGGACCTTCGAAGAGGAATACACGAGCCCGCTGGAGTTCTAGAGCGAACCCGCGGCCGAGGAGGAACGACATGAATCCGAGCAATATCCGCACCGGGCTGGTGCTGGCGCTGACCCTGGGCGCACTGGCGCTCGCCGGCTGCGCCACCACCACCGCCGACTGCAGCCTGCCGCGCACGGCGAGCCTGGATCAGGCCATGGACGCGGCCGAGGCGAAGCTGGCCGGCGGCTGCGAGGCCGAGTTCGACCGCTACTACGCCGAACTGCTAACGGTCGCCGAGGGCGATCCCGGCCCCGAGAACAAGCGCAAGTTCTCCGATTTCCTGCTGACGGCCACCGATCAGGGGCTGCTGTCCAAGCGTCAGGCGGAGCGCGCCTACAACCGCTACTTCAACGTGAAGTACGTCTCGCTGATGGGCGACTACAACAACTGCGCTTACACCTGCCCCCGCAAGCGTCAGGTGCTCACCGCCATGGAGGCCGAGCTGCTCGACAAGGAGCTGGGCCTGCTCAGGGTGAGCCAGGATGCGCCCGGCTACTACCGGGCCGATCGGCTGTACCAGGAGACCGAGCTCGTGCTCGAGGCCACCTGCACGGCCTGCGCGGCACGGTAGGAGACGGTGGTGGCTGCCACAGTCGGAAACGGCGGCTTCGCGGGCGGTCTCGCCGCCGGCGTGCTGGCAGGGCTGGTTGCCGCCGGCGGCATGATGCTCGCCGTCGATGCCCTTGCCCCCGCCGGCGGCGTGCCGGCGTGGACGCTGGCCGAAGCGCTGGACTGGGCGTATCGCAATCTGGGGCTGTCGCTGCCCGTGTTCGCCGTCGTCCTCGGGCTGTACGTGCGCAGCCTGTCCCGGCTGCGCCGCCGGGTCGCGCGCGGCGCGTCTCTCGATGCCGTCGCTCATGCCGAGCAGCTCACCGATACCTGGACGAGCCTGTTCTTCGGCGTGGGCGTGATCTGGACGGCCATCGGCATGCGCGGCGCGCTCCTGTATGCGCTGGGCGACCCGGCGGCCAGCGTGGACGACGGCGCCTTCGCCGTGCTGCAGCGCATGGTGAACGGCGGCATCCTGGTGGCGCTCTCCACCACGATCTTCGGCGGCATCGGCGGCTACCTCATGCGGGTGGTGAAGACGCTCACCGTGGGCGCCGCGCTGCGCCGCTACTACGAGGCGGCCGCCGGCGAGACCGGCGCGCAGATGCTGGCGGCGCTCGCGCGCATCGAGGCGCACCTGGCCGTGCTGGCCAGGCCGGCCGGCGGAAAGGAGGAGGGAGATGGGCAGGCAGCCGTGGATCGGCTCGCCTTTCCCCGGCGCGGCTAGCGGCGAGGGAGGCATGGAGCACCTGGAGACGGACGTGATGCGCTTCATGGCCATCCTCGCGTTCTGTCTGGTGGCCATCTTCGCGCTGGTGCAGAGCGTCCCCGAACAAGCTGCAAAACGCCCAAAAGAGGTGCCGGACACCGTAAGTTTGGTTACGCACCCTCCGGCGCAAACCACACCGGCCGCGCCGCCCGAGCCCGCGCCGCAGCCGGAGTCACGGCCGGAGCCGGCACCGCAGCCTGAGCCCGCCCCGCAACCGCAACCGGTCGCCGTGACGGTACCTGAACCGCGGCTCGAGGCGCCGCCGGCGCCGCGACCGGAACCCGAGCCGTCCCGGCGACCCGCAGCGGAGCCGTCCCCGCGGCCGGCGCCGGAGCGCTCGTCCGAGGCCGCACCGCCGGCGCCCGTCCCCGAACCGCAGCCGGGTTTCTCCCTGCGCTTCGATTCCGACGCGGCACTGGTCGGCCTGGTGGAGCGCAAGGAGGTATCGCTCTACGCGTTCGCCAGGGACCGCGTCTGGCGCTTCATGATGGTGGACGGCCGGCCCGCCTTCCGCACCGCTGCCGCCCCCGGCCAGGTGCACGAGATGACACCGCAGACGGTGCCCGCCGACGTGCTGGATACACTGCGCCGCAGCGCGGTGGTCCCGCCCGGCGGAGTGCGCTGGGGCGTCACGCTGCCGCCGGCCACCGCCGCCGCGCTCGGCCGCGTCATCGCCACCAACGACGGCGGCGAACTCGTGATCGACGCGGACGGGTTCCTGCGGCTGGAGGATCCCTCGTGAACGCGGGCGCGCGGATTCGGCGTCTCGCCGGGCTGGTGGTTCTGGCACTGTCCGCTGCCGGCTGCGCCACGGCGGACTACGGCACCTTCGCCTGGTCCGGCAGCGACGAGTCGTCCCTGGAGGCCTGGTTCGACCAGGAACTGGAACCCTACCTGGCCGAGACGCTGACCACCCATCCCCGCTTCCGCCGCGAGACCGTCACCGTCGCCGTCATGCGCGGCGACGAGCCCCAGGCGGCACCGGATTCCCTGTCCCGGGCGCTGTCGCTGCGACTGACCCGCTTCCTGCAAACGACGCCGGGCGTGAACCTGATATGGGAGGGCGGCCGCAGCGCGGGCGACTGCGTCCGTCGGGAAGACGCTCACTACGTCATCGCCGTCGACCTGCAGCAGAGCGGACCCGGTTCCCACCGTCTCGCCATCCGTGCCCTCGACCGTGAGGAGGGCCTCTGGGTGACGGGATTCGGCAAGGAATGGAACGGCCGGCTCACCCGCGGCCAGTACGCCCGCTCCCGCCAGCCCGCCGCCACCGCGGAATCCCGCGGCCTGCGCGACGACCCCTTCCGTGAGGACGAAAGCGATCTGCTCGCCGAACGGCTGGCCGCGCAGCTCGCGGCGGATTTCTGCGGCTTCGTCGGCGAGCCGCTGGTGGTGCACGCGGAGGCCGCCGGCCGGGACGGCTTCGTCGCCGACACCGTGCAGCTGGTCGCGAACAACCTGGCCCGCTCGCCGCACATCCGCAGCGTGCCGGATCCGGCCGCGGCGAACCTGATCCTCAGCGGCCGGCTGTACGCCATCGACGGCGATCTGCAGCAGTTCTGGGTGCAGGCCCGCCCGGCCACGGCCGGCGCGCGCTTTCCGGTCACCGACGTGGCGGCCTATGTCGAGACGCCCGACCCCGGCCGCCTCGCGCGCCGGTCGCCGCCGGATGTAACGGGCGCGCCGGCCGCGGACGACCTGCGGCCCGCCGCGCCGCCGGCCGGGGATACCGGTCCTGGCACCACCGACTCTGTCGCGCTGGGCGCGCTGCGGTTGCTGACACCGAACGATCACTGGATGTGCCGCCGTGCCGACCCCTGGCGCCGCGGCGCCCGGGTGCTGCGCCCCGGCGAGAGCCTGGCCGACGACGCGTGCTTCGCGCTGGAGATCGAGGTCAGCGGTGACGCCGAGGTCTTCCTGCTGCGGCGCCACCCCGCGGCCGGACTCGTGCGGTTGATGCCGGGCCGCTGCGGCCGCCACGGCCGGGTGCCCGGCCGCAGCTACGGCGAAGCCACCCTTCGATTCCCGTCGGCGCCCGCCGGCTGGGCGCACGCGCTGCGCCCGCCCCGCGCCGCGATGCGCGAGCGCTGGATCGCGCTGGCCCTCCCGGCGGACGCCGCCGCCGCCGATCTGCGCCGCCACCTGGCCCGGCTGCCCGACGACTGTGCAGCGGAGGACGGTGCGTCCGTCGACGCCGACGCCTGGCTGGCGGGGCTTGACCGACTGACGAACGCGGCGGTCTCCGTGCGCCGGCTGGATGTGCCCGTGGGCCGTCAGGCGGCGAGGAGGGAATGACGCCATGACCCGCTTGCTCGGATTCCTGTCGGGACTCCTGCTGGTGATCGCCGTCGCGTTCGTCGTCCTGCGCTATGCGCCGGCCTGGCTGCCGGGCGATCGGTTGGCAGCCCGGACGGATAGTGCGGACAGCGCGGTGGCGGCGCCGGCGCAGGAGGAGCCCGCGCAGGAATCGACCTCGGCACCCGCTGAAGCACCGCCTGGGGGATTGTCCGAAGAGTTGCCCGAAGGACTGCCCGAGGAAGCCGGCCCGGAACCGGCGCGGAATCCGGCCGAGCAGCCAGGCGGGGAACGGACCCAGGAACCCACCCGGGGATCATCCCCGGAGACCGGACAGGAGCCGCTCAAGTCACCGGTCCCGGCCCAGGCCGAGACACTGCCGCGGGTGGACGACCCATCGCCCGTACCCGTCGCGGAAGCCAGCACCGACGGCGGTGGAGCGGCAGACGTCGCCACGGCCGCCGGCGAGGCGGACGAGCCCGCCCGCCGGTGGCATGCGTTCTGGCAGCCGTTTCGCAGCGAGATCTCCGCCGAAGGCTTCCGCCGGCGGCTGGAGGGCGTGACCGGCCTCGACTATCGCGTGGTCTCCCCCCGCCCCGGCGAGTATCAGGTGGCCTTCGCCTACCGGGACGAGGCCGAGCGCCAGGAGAACCTCGCCGCCATCGAGGAGGCCACGGGCCTCGTGCTGCGGAGCCGGGTACTGTGAGGGCCGCGCTCGTCATCGCCGGGTTGTGCCTCGCGCTCTGGTCCGCGGCGGGCCAGGCCAACAGCGCCGCGGACGGCCGCGAGCTGGCCGCGGCCTGGCAACAGTACGCGGCCGAACACGCCGAGCGGGAGCCGGCGGTGAATTTCCCCTACGGCGAGTGCTTCCGCCGGGCCGCCATCCTCAATCAACTGCCGGAGACCCTGCTGCTGGCAGTGGCCCGGGGCGAGAGCGATTTCGACCCGACCGCCCGCTCCCACGCCAACGCCCACGGCGTGATGCAGATACTCTGGCCCGGCACGGCGCGCCACCTCGGGCTGTACCTGCTCTCCGATCTCTACGAGCCCTGCAAGAACATCGACGCCGGCGCCCGCTACCTGAAGGAGCTGCTGGCGCGCTACGACGGCGACCTGCATCTGGCGCTGGCCGCCTACAACTACGGCCCGAGCCGCATCCCGAAGTCCGGCGTCATCCCCTCCGGCGCGGTCTGGTACAGCGGCTACATCTACCGCCACCTGCAGTACGTGCTCGGCCGCAGCACGCCGGCGGGCAAGCCGCCGCAGGATTACGGCGAGCAGGGCAAGCTCACGCTCATCAGTTTCGCCGCACCCTATCGGGCGCAGGCCTTCGTCGCCGCCCTGGAGCAGGACCCGGGCGGCCTGGCGGTGGACTGGTTCCGGGCGGGCGCCGCCGAGTTCCGCGTGGTGCTGCTGTACGAGGACGAGGCGGACCTCGCACGCAGCCGCCGCCGCCTGGCCCGGGCGGGATTCCCGCTGCCCTGACCGGCGCCGCGCCGGCGCCCCGCGGCGCCAGCCGTGCCATGCGTGCCACTTCGGCAATTTGCCACGGTCAACGGTGGCGCTACCATGCGCTTTTCCCGCCACCGGGCCGCAGCCTCATGCATCCGCTCGACCATCTCTACCTGCTGCTGCTCGTGGTCGGCCTGCCGCTCTACAGCGCCTGGTCCTGGCGCCGCTGGCTGGCGAAGCTCGCCGCCGGCCATCGGCCGCGGCGGATGCGGCTCTATCTCGGCAGCCTGGCGCAGCTCTGGCTCGTGGTCGGCGTGCTTGCCGCCTGCTGGTGGTGGCTCGGCCGCTCACCCGGCCTGCTCGGCTTCACCGCGCCCGGCGGAACCGGTTTCTGGCTGGGCGCCGTGCTGGTGGCGCTCGCCACCGGCGCCTTCCTGCAGTCCTGGCGGGGCATGGTGCGGGCCGATGCGGCCGACCGCCGGCGCTACCGCGAGCAGCTGGCCGAGCTGGGCCACATGATGCCGCGCAACGGCCGGGAATACGCGGCCTTCGCCGCACTCTCGATCACGGCGGGCGTGGTCGAGGAGACCATCTTCCGCGGCTGGCTCATCTGGTACCTGCAGGCGTGGATGCCGCTGACGGCCGCCGTGCTCGTCTCCTCGGCCGCATTCGGCCTCGCCCATCTCTACCAGGGCGCCGCGGGCGTCGCCAAGACCGGCGTCATCGGGTTGCTGATGGCGCTGCTGTATCTGCTGAGCGGCTCGCTCTGGCTGCCCATCGTCGCCCACGCCATGGTCGACATCCTGCAGGGCGCGACCATGATGGAGCTGTACCGGCGCCGCTCCGGCGACGAAGGCGGCGAGCCGCCGGCTGCTACCATGAACCGATGACCCCGCAGCCGATGATTCCCGAGAGCAAACTGCCCGACGTCGGCACCACGATATTCACGGTGATGTCTGCGCTGGCCGCCGAACACGGCGCCATCAACCTCTCCCAGGGCTTCCCGGACTTCGAGCCGCCCGGCTTCCTGCTCGACCGGGTCGCCCATCACCTGCACGCGGGCCGGAACCAGTACGCGCCCATGACCGGCGTGCCGGCGCTGGCGGAAGCCGTGGCGGAGAAGATCGGCGAGATGTACGGCGCGGAAGTCGACCCGGCGGCCGAGATCACCGTCACCAGCGGCGCCACGGAGGCGCTGTTCTGCGCCATCCACGCGGTGGTGCGGCCGGGCGACGAGGTGATCGTCTTCGACCCCGCCTACGACGCCTACGAGCCGGCGGTGCGGCTTGCCGGCGGACGCACGGTGCACCTGCCGCTGGCGGCACCGGACTTCGCCCTGCCCTGGCCCTCGCTGGAGCAGGCGCTGACGGCCCGCACCCGGCTCGTGATCATCAACTCGCCCCACAACCCCACCGGCGCGGTGCTGGCAGCGGAAGATCTGGCGCGGCTCGGCGGCCTGCTGGCGGGACGGGAGTGCTATCTGCTGGCGGACGAGGTCTACGAGCACATCGTGTTCGACGGCGCCGCCCACGCGAGCGTGCTGGCCGAGCCCTCGCTGCGCGAGCGCGGCTTCGCCGTGTTCTCCTTCGGCAAGACCTACCACGCCACCGGCTGGAAGGTTGGCTACGCCGTGGCGCCGCCCGCGCTCACGGGGGAGTTCCGCAAGGTGCACCAGTTCGTCACCTTCACCACCAGCACGCCCGTGCAGTGGGCGCTGGCCGACATGCTGCGCGAGCATCCCGAACATCACCGGGAGCTGTCCGCGTTCTACCAGGCCCGCCGCGACCGTTTCCGCGAGATGCTCGCGCCGTCGCGCTTCGAGCTGCTGCCCTGCGCCGGCACCTATTTCCAGCTCGCCGACTACGGCCGCATCTCCGACGAGCCGGATTCGGAGTTCGCCCGCCGCCTCACCACGGAACACGGCGTTGCTGCCATCCCTGTCTCGGTCTTTTACGATAGCCCGCCGGACGCGCGTCTCGTACGCTTCTGTTTCGCGAAGGAAGAGGAGACGCTGGCCCGGGCCGCGGAAGTGTTGTGCAGGATCTAGAAGTCGCCATCATCCAGGACGAGCTCGACTGGCACGACCCGGCCGCCAACCGGCGCCGGTTCGACGAGCACCTGCGGCATCTGCCGCCGGCGGACGTGATCGTGCTGCCGGAGATGTTCACCACCGGTTTCACCATGGCCGCCGCCGAGCACGCGGAGCCGATGGACGGCCTCACGGTGGCCTGGATGCAGGAGCACGCCCGCAGCCGCCAGGCCGTGATCTGCGGCAGCATCATCGTCCGGGAGACGAGGTTCGGCGAGGCGCGGTACTTCAACCGCCTGGTCTGGGCGACGCCGGAGGGCACGGTCAACCACTACGACAAGCGCCACCTGTTCCGCCACGCCGGCGAGACGGAGCACTACAGCGCCGGGAGCGACCGGGTGGTGGTCGAGCACCGGGGCTGGCGCATCGCGCCGATGGTCTGCTACGACCTGCGCTTCCCGGTCTGGAGCCGCCACCGCCACGACTGCGATGCCCTGGTATACGTGGCCAACTGGCCGGCGGCCCGCCATTTCGCCTGGGAGACCCTGCTCAGGGCCCGGGCCATCGAGAACCAGTGCTACGTGATCGGCGTGAACCGGGCCGGCCGGGACGGCAACGGGCTCGACTACCGGGGCGGCAGCGCCGTCGTGGACTTCCTCGGCGCCACGCTGACGGACTGCGGGCAGTCGCCCTGCGTGACCACCACCGTCCTGTCCCTCGAGGCCCTGCGGACTTTCCGCCGGGATTATCCTTTCCATCTGGACGCAGATAGCTTCCGTTTGGCAGACTAGTACGACTGAACATAAGGCGCCGGTGCGGGGCAAGGACCCGCCCGCCGTGCGCCCCGGCGCCGCCAGAGAAGCTCCGCCCGTCGGGCGGGGAAACGGAGAGAGCGGCCGCCGCAGCCCGTGCCGGCCCCGGCACCGAAGGCGCTCCGCGGAGACCGCTCCGAGGAGCGCGGACATGGCTACCACCCGTCACCATCACTGGCGCTCGCCTGCGGACGAGCGCTACACGCCACCGGCTGCCACCGAAACCTCGGGAGAGCGCGCGCTGCAGCGCCTCATCGAACCGGCCGGCCTGACCCTGAACGGCAACGAGCCCTGGGACCCGGTGATCCGGGACCAGCGGGCCTGCGCCGAGATTCTGCGCCGCGGCTCGCTCGGCGCCGGCGAGGCCTACATGCGCGGATGGTGGGATGCCCGCGACCTGTCAGATTTCTTCTACCGGCTGCTGCGCGCGGGGCTGCCGGCCGGCTTCGGCCGCTGGCAGGTGCTCAGGCTCGTCCTGCGTGAGTGGCTCACCAACCCCCAGCGGGCCGGGAAGGCCTTCGAGGTCGGCGAGGCCCACTACGACCGTGGCAACGAGCTGTTCCGGGCCATGCTGGACAAGCGCATGGTCTACAGCTGCGGCTACTGGGAGGACGTCGACGACCTGGACGCGGCCCAGGGCCGGAAGCTGGACCTCATCTGCCGCAAGCTCGGTCTGCGCGCCGGTCAGCGGGTGCTCGACATCGGCTGCGGCTGGGGCAGTTTCTGCCGCTTCGCCGCCGAGCGCTACGGGGTCTCGACGGTGGGCGTCACGGTCTCCCGGGAGCAGGTGGAACTCGGCCGCGAGCTGTGCGACGGCCTGCCCGTGGAGCTGAGGCTGCAGGACTACCGCGAGCTGGACGAGTCGTTCGATCACATCGTCTCTGTGGGCATGATCGAGCACGTGGGGGTGAAGAATTACGGCACGCTGTTCGACGTGGCCCGGCGCTGCCTGAAGCCCGGCGGCCTGTTCCTGCTGCATACCATCGGACGGCCCCGGACCACCCCCTCGGCGGACGCCTGGGTCAGCCGCTACATCTTCCCCAACGGCCATCTGCCGTCCCTGCGCCAGCTCACGGCCGCCTGCGAGGGCCGTTTCGTGGTGGAGGACGTGCACAATTTCGGCGCCGATTACGACCGCACGCTGATGGCCTGGTTTGCCAACTTCGACGCCGCCTGGCCGGCGCTGCGGGAGCGCTACGACGAGACCTTCTACCGGATGTGGAAGTACTACCTGCTGTCCTGCGCCGGCGCCTTCCGCGCCCGTGACGTGCAGCTCTGGCAGCTGGTGCTGTCGCCGCGGGGCGTCGAGGGCGGCTATCGTCGACCTCGCTAGTCCCTCCGGGGGGTATTGCAGGCCCCGATTTCCGATGGTAACTTGTACAACAAGACTTACACGGGAACATCGAGGGACTGACTATGCCTGTCGAACGCGTCGCACATATCGAGCCCACTGTCCGCACCAAGGATCACCCCTACCTGAACCTGCAGGAAGGGTGGCGGCCCAATTACGACGAGTACAACGCCACCGACATGGAAGTGATCGGCGAGATTCCCGCCGACATCGACGGCGTTTATCTGCGCAACACCGAGAACCAGGTGCACGAGCCCATCGGCCGCTACCACCCCTTCGACGGCGACGGCATGATCCACATGATCAGCTTCGCCGACGGCAAGGCGGAGTACCGCAACCGCTTCGTGCGCACCAAAGGTTTCATGGCGGAGCAGGAGGCCGGACACTCGCTGTGGGCCGGTCTCATGGAGCACCCGTCGTCCTCCAGGCGCCCGGGCTGGGGCGCCCAGGAGTGGCTGAAGGACTCCTCTTCCACCGACGTCATCGTGCATGCCGGGCGGGTGCTCTCCACCTTCTACCAGTGCGGCGAGGGCTACCGGCTCGACCCCTACACGCTGGAGCAGTTCGGCACCGAGGGCTGGGTGCCGCTGGACGGCATCTCCGCGCACACCAAGCTCGACGAGCAGACCGGCGAGCTGCTGTTCTTCAACTACTCCAAGCATCCGCCCTACATGCACTACGGCGTGGTGGGGCCGGACAACAGGCTGAAGCACTACGTGCCCGTGCCGCTGCCTGGCCCGCGCCTGCCCCACGACATGGCATTCACGGAGAACTACGCCATCCTGAACGACATGCCGCTGTACTGGGACGAGAAGATGCTCGAGCGCGGCGTCCATGCGGTGCGCATGCACAAGGACACGCCGAGCCGCTTCGCGGTGATCCCGCGCATGGGCCAGCCGGAGGACATCAAGTGGTTCGAGGCCGAGCCCACCTACGTGCTGCACTGGCTGAACGCCCGGGAGGAGGGCGACGAGGTGGTCCTCGACGGCTACTTCCAGGAGCATCCGGAGCCGGCCAACTACGACGGCGCGCCGTCGGGCTTCGAGCGCATGATGGCCTATCTCGACCAGGGCCTGCTCATGCCGCGCCTGCACCGCTGGCGTTTCAACATGAAGACCGGCGAGACGAAGGAAGAGCGCCTCGACGACCGCACGCTCGAGTTCGGCACCATCAACCAGCGCCACGGCGGCCGCGCCTATCGCTACGGCTACAGCGCGGTGCCGGTCGACGGCTGGTTCATGTTCCAGGGCTTCACCAAGCACGACATGGAGACGGGCGCCTCCGCCACCGTGGAACTCGGCGAAGGCCGCTTCGGCAGCGAGGCCGGCTTCGCTCCCCGGGTGGGCGCGAAGTCCGAGGACGACGGCTACCTGGTCACCTTCGTCTCCGACGTCAACGAGGACCGCTCCGAGGCCGTGCTGATCGATGCCACGGACTTCGCGGCGGGCCCCGTCTGCCGCATCATCCTGCCGCACCGCATCTCCAGCGGCACGCACGCCACCTGGGCGCACGGCGAGGACATCCGCAAGGCGCAGCAGACCCCGGGCCTCTGACGGATAATGGGTAGGAGGGCCTTCAGGCCCGATCGCCTTCAGGCCCGACCATGGACCATGACTCGCGGCCGACGCGGGATCGGGCCTGAAGGCCCTCCTACGGTGCCATGAACCGCGGGTTCCTCCTTCTGGTCTTCGTCGCGCTCGGCGGTTGCGCTGGAGCACCCGATCGCGCAACCGACTGCACCGCCCTCGCGGGCCGGCACGTGCCGGGCGGCACCGTCACCGCCACGGCCGTCGTCGACGAAGACGACGGCCTGCCCGCCTACTGCCGGGTGCGCGGCGTCATCGATCCGCGCATCGGCTTCGAGGCCCGGCTGCCGCTCGCCGGCTGGAACGGCAAGTATTACCAGGCCGGCTGCGGCGGGTTCTGCGGCAGCGTGCTGCCCGACAAGCCCGGCTTCTCCAACACCATCAACGAGGCGCTGAAGCTCGGCTACGCCGCCATCACGACGGACGCCGGCCACAGCGGCGGACTCGGCGATGCCTCCTGGGCCGCGGACGACCCCGAGGCCGTCGAGGCCTACGCTCACCGCGCCATCCCGCTCACCCATCGTTTCGGCACCGCGCTGGTCGCCCGCTACTACGGCGGCCCGCCCCGTTACGACTACTTCGGCGGCTGTTCCAACGGCGGCCGCATGGGGGCGATGGCGGCGCAGCGCTACCCCGCTCTGTTCGACGGCATCCTCGCCGGCGGCTCGGTGCTGGATCTATCCGGCAACGGCGGCATCTACGGTCCCTGGGTGGTGCAGTCGAATACGGACGACGACGGCGAGCGCATCCTCACCCGGGAGAACTTCGCCCACAAGCTGCCCGTGCTCTCAGCCGAAGTGCTCGCGCAATGCGACGGCGCCGACGGCCGGGACGACGGGCTGATCTCCGCTCCGCGGGCCTGCACTCCGAAGCTGGACGCACTGCCGGCGTGCGGCGATGCCGCCGCGGCCGACGCGGGCGTCTGCTTCACTGCCGCCGAACGCCGGGTGCTGCAGCGCTGGTACGCGGGCCCGCGGGACTCCGGCGGCCGGCAGCTCTACCCGGGCATGCCGCCCGGCAGCGAGCGGTACTGGGCCGTCTGGTTCCTCGATGCCGGCGGGCGCACGGCGCCGGGCAATGCACTGGGCAGCGATTACCCGAAATACCTCGGCCTGGCCGGACGAGTCGGCGAGGACTGGAGCGCGCGCGATTTCGACTTCGACGCGGACCCGGCGCGACTGGCGCACAGTGCCCCGCTGCTGAACGCCACCGATCCGGACCTGGAGGCTTTCCGCGCCGCCGGAGGCAAGCTGCTGATGTGGCACGGCTGGGCGGATCCGCTGGTGCTGCCCGACCAGAGCGTCGCCTACCACAGGCGCGTCGCCGAGGCGGCCGGTGGCGAGCCGGGCGATTTCCTGCGGCTTTTCATGATTCCCGGCCACGGCCACTGCTGGGAACTGCCGGCGGAGACGCCGGATCGCTTCAACCCCATCCGCGTGCTCGAGCGCTGGGTGGAGCAAGGCCACGCGCCCGAGCGCATCGCGGCCGCCGCGGCGAATCCGCAAGCGGCCCGGGTGCCGGAGGCGCTGCTGTGTCCCTGGCCGGCTTCCGCCGTGGCCGTCGCCCGGAATGACGGAGAAACGCAACCGGCCTGCCCGTCGCGGGAATAGTTTCGACAGAAAGAGCTGCCAGTTGCCACCCCGACCGCGTATCTTTCACAATTAGACGCAGACGCCATCTCAGAGGGGAGATAGTTCATGAAGCCGAGAGACCTTTTCGCCAGTTGCGCGAGCGCTTGCCTGTTGCTCACCGTTCAGCCCGTAATCGCCCAGGAAGCGGGCATGCTCGAAGAGATCATCGTGACCGCGCAGAAGCGGGAGCAGCGCCTGCAGGAGGTGCCCATTTCGGTGACCGCCATCGGCGAGCAGGCCATCCAGGAGGGCAAGATCACCCAGGTGGAGGACGTGGCGCTCGAGACGCCGAACTTCACCATGACCCAGTTCAACATCGGCGAGCCCCAGTACTACATCCGGGGCATCGGCAACTCCCTCGACTCCGCCGGCAGCGACCCGGCGGTGGCGACCTTCATAGACGAGGTCTACATCGGCCGTTCCGCCGGTACCGCCATGGATCTCTACGACCTGGACCGGGTCGAGGTGCTGCGGGGACCCCAGGGCACCCTGTTCGGCAAGAACGTGGTCGGCGGCGCGCTGAACATCATCACGAAGAAGCCGAGCCCCGAGTTCGAGGCGAAGTTCGGCGCGACGGTGGGCAACTACTCCCAGACCGTCTTGCGCGGGTTCGTGAACGGCGCCATTACGGACAACGTCTCTGGCAAGTTCTCCTTCAGCCGCCGCCAGCGTGACGGCTACGTGGATAACGTGGTGGACGGCGAGGAATACCACGACGAGGACAACCTGAGCGCCCGCGGCCAGCTCCTGTTCACGGTCTCGGACGCCACCGACGTGCTGGTCGGCTTCGACTGGACCACCGACGACCAGGCCGGCAACTGCCGCAACGTGAACAACCTGGACAAGAACGACCCCCTCGGCCTGGCCGTGTTCTACCCGCCGGTGATCGCGGCCACTACCGGCGGCGACGTCCGCAAGTGCGCCTCCGAGGCCGAGGCCTTCCAGGAGCGCGACATGCTCGGCACGCTGCTGCGCGTGGATCATGACTTCGCCAACTCCACCCTGACCTCGATTACGGCCTACCGGGAGACCGACTACGCCTGGCTGGAGGACCTCGCCGGCATGCCCCTGGGTGCCACCCCCTTCAATCTGACGGATACCGTGGACGAGGAAGCCGACCAGATCAGTCAGGAGCTGCGACTCACCTCGGCCGGTGGTGAGACGATCGACTGGCTGGTGGGCGGCTTCTTCATGACCGAGGACGTGGACCGGAAGGAGCGCTACATCGGTTCCTTCCACGCACCCCTCGCGGCCCAGGGCTTCGCGCTGCTGAACGGCGACGTGCAGTTCAACCAGATCAACGAGACCACCAGTACCGCCCTCTTCGGCAAGATCGACTGGAACATCAGCGACCGGCTGACCTGGAGCATCGGCGCCCGCTATGCCCGGGACGAGAAGGAGATCGAGCAGGCGGTGGAGAACTTCGAGGACCCTGCCTTCGACAGCGCGCTGCTGAGCCAGCTGCTGGGCGTGCCGGTGAATCTCGTCGTGCTCGGCATCCCGGTGAACGGTCCCGGCGAGCTGATCGCCTTCGTGAACAGCGGTGACCCCTCCGTGCTGAACACGCCCTACAACACCACGGCGGAGGAGGACTGGAGCGAGTTCGTGCCATCGACGAACGTCAGCTACCAGTTCAACGAAGACGGCTTCATCTATTTCACGGCCGCGCGGGGCTACAAGAGCGGCGCCTTCGTGAGCCAGACCGCCACGCCCCAGGCCGCGGCCACGCCACTCGACCCGGAGATCGCCACCAACTACGAAGTGGGCGTGAAGAGCGAGTTCATGAACAACCGCCTGCGGGTGAACGCAGCGGTGTTCCGCATGGACTACGAGGACCTGCAGGTCTTCCGCCTGGACGGCTCGCTGCTCATCGCCGCCAATGCGGAGGCCACGAGCCAGGGCCTGGAGATGGACGCGACGGCGCTACTGACCGATAACTGGGTGCTGAACGTCAACTACGGCTACCTGGACGCCGAGTACGACCAGTTCATTTCCGGCGGCGAGGACTTCACCGGCAACCGCCTGCCCCGCGCGCCGGAGAACAGCTACAGCATCACCAGCAACTACACCTTCAACCTGGACGGCGGCTCGAGCGTGGACTTCAACCTGAACTACGCGTATCAGGACGACTTCTTCCACGACCCGAGCAACGCCAACGGTTCCGGCGAGGACGCCTACGGCCTGCTCCGGGCCGGCTTCACCTGGACCAGCGCCAGCGGCGCATGGGACGTGACGGCGTGGGGCAAGAACCTCACCGACGAGGAGTACCGCACCCACACCATCATCAGCAACATCGCCGGCACGGTGGACCTGTGGGGCATGCCGCGGACCTACGGCCTGACGCTGAACTACCGGATGCAATAACGGCCATGTGCGAGGGCCTTCAGGCCCAACCCTGGTTGTGGGAGGGCCTTCAGGCCCGATGGGGTTCTCCTGGCGTTGGCCCGCCATCGGCTGGGGTGGACTGCGAGGGACGCTCAGTCGGACGTCCTGTCCTCCTTCGCTTCGGCCGGGCCTCCTTCCCGCCGTCATGGCTCCAGTCGGCCCGGACGACCCCCGCAGTCCACCCCAGCCGCTGACGGGCCCGTAGCCGTGAGGTCTGGCACCCATCAGTTACCGCATCTGACTGGGAGCGCCTGCACGCCACCGCGAGCACGGCCGTCATGCGGGGGTATCCATCGCCGCGACCTTTTGTCGGGAGCAAGATGGATGCCCCCGCATGACGGCCAGGGAAGAAGGGTATCGGGCCTGAAGGCCCTCCTACAGCCGGGCGGGGGCCTTGCCGCGGCGGGGGGCGATCGCCATGCGGTGGGAGACCGATGCCTCGTAGCGGCGGGAGTGCACCGTGTCCACGACGTGGTAGCGGGCCTCGGCCCGCTCGCGTCCCAGGTCGAGGGCCAGGAAGCCGCGGTGGGCGACGTCCGTGTGGTGCAGGTTGGCGTTGGCCTGGCGCAGCATCTGCTCGATGCGGGAGGGCGCGAGGCCGAGGGTCTCCGGATAGCCCGGTGAGCTGATCGACGTGGCGCCGAATTCCACGGCCGCCGGTTTCCCGCTCGCCGGGTCCAGCACGTCGAGCGCCCAGGCGGCGTGGGAGTCGCCGCTCAGCACGACGGGACTCGCCTCCGTCGTTCGGCACTGCTCGAGCAGCCAGGCCCGCTCGGCCGCATAGCCGTCCCAGCTGTCGGCGCTCAGCGGCACGCCGAGACGGGTGAAGTCCACGTACGGGCGCACGTAATCCGGCAGCGCCTCGATCTCGGCGGCGCTCATGTTCTCCGCCAGGTTCGGTGCCGTGATCTGGGCCATCAGCACCTGATTGCCGAACAGCTGCCAGGGCTTGCCCGCCTCGCGGGAGCCGGCCAGACGGCCGGCGACGAAGCGGCGCTGGTCGTCCGCGAGGAGGCGGCGCGCGGGATCGGCCAGGTCCGCGGCCAGGGTATCGGCCTCGACCGATGCCGCAATGTCCAGCTGGGGGCTGCGCGCCGACAGCCGGGTCTCCAGCATGAGGAGGGTGGCCAGGTCGCCGATCTCGAAGGCCCGCCAGTTGGCCGACGGGTCATCGCCGCGCGGCTCCCGGATGGGCATCCACTCATAATAGGCCTGCATGGCGGCCCGGCGCCGGAGCGGCCACTCTCCTTCACTGTCGTCGTGGTTCTGGGCGCCGTCCCGCCAGGCGTCGTTGGCGGACTCGTGGTCGTCCCAGCTGACGATGAACGGATGGCGCGCGTGCACCGCCTGCAGGTCGGGGTCGCTCTTGTACTGGGCGTGGCGCAGGCGGTAGTCGTGCAGGCTCACCACCTCGTGGCCCGGCACGGACGCCCGGTGCAGCTCACGGGCGCGGGCCGAGGCGTAGCCGCCGCCCTCGTACTCGTAGATGTAGTCGCCGAGGTGCAGCACCACGTCGATGTCGTCGGTCTGCGCCATGGCCCGGTAAGCGTTGAAGTAGCCGGCGGGGTAGTTCGAACACGAGCAGGCCGCCACCACGAAGCGCTCTACCGGGCCCGCGGGCAGGGTCAGCGTGCGCCCGGTCTGCGAGACCGCGCCCAGGGCCCGGAACCGATAATAGTAGTGCCGGCCCGGATCGAGGCCCTTCACCTCCGCCTTGACCGTGTAGTCGCGGGCGGGCAGCGCCGCCGCCGTGCCACGGCGCAGGATGCGATCGAAGTCCGGATCGGCTGCCAGCTCCCAGGCCACTTCCGTCTCGGCCTCGAAGCGCGGCGTCACTCGCGTCCACAGCAGGACGCCGGTGGCGCTCGGGTCGCCGCTGGCGACGCCGTGGACGAAGCTCGCCGCCGGACTGGCTTTCGCCGGCGGCAGCGCCAGGGCCAGCGCGGCGCCGGGCAGGAGGTGGGTGACGAATCGGCGTCGGGTCAGTTTCATGGCTACGGCTCTCGAGGTCGCCCCGGCCGTAGCCTACCCGAAGACGGGCCGGCACGCCCATGGGAGCGCGCCGGCCCGCTATGCGGTATCCGTCAGTCCGCGAACTTCACTTCCTGCAGGACGATCGTGCTGCCGATGGTGCGCAGATCCTCGCGATCGATGGAGGCCATGCGCATCGCTTCCATGGAGCCCTTGAGCTGCTCGGAAACCTTCTCGAAATACTCGATCCCCTGGTCGAACGTTGCCCAGTTCTTGTAGGTGACGCTCAGAATGAGGTCCGGCTCGCCCTGGCGGGCGTTGGGATTGGAATACATGGCGTAGTCGATGACGTGGCCGTCCTTCTTCTGGATGTCCAGGGACTTGCGCCACAGGCTGTTCAGGTCGTTGATGTAGGCATTGAACATGCCGGGCTTGATGTGCACGTGGGTGATCTGCACCACGTGGCCGTCTTCCCAGTTGCGGGAATGATCCTGGGCGACGGCGCCCGTGGCAGTCAGGCACAGCAGTACCGCGGCCGCGAAAAGGCCGGTGATCTTCGTCTTCATTGCGCTCTCCCCCTTGCGGGTTCTGGTTTTGATTGTGATGTCGGTTCGCGGCCGCAGCCGCCCGGCCACTATACGCGGACGCTCCCGAGAAGTTGACTCAATCGGTCAATGAGCCGACGGCCGCGGCTCAGATGAGCACCTCGCCCAGCGGGCGGCGGACGCTCGCCCTGGTCTTCGGGCCGTAGCCGAAACGCAGCAGCAACTGAGGCGCGTTGTCGCTGCCCAGCACGTCCTGCAGCAGGGGCCGGAGCTGCGGTGTCTCCAGCGGCTGGTTCAGGTAGGCGGCGGTGGCGCCGTCGGCGGCGAGGCGCAGCAGCACACGGGACAGCGCACGGCCGGCCCGCAGCCAGTGGGCGACGTCGTCTTCCGGCGTGCTCAGGATGGCCAGCAGGGGCGAGCCGGCCATGATCTTCTTCGCATCCCCGGCGGCGACGCCGTTGCCGAGGTCGAATGTGCGGATCACCAGCGCGCCCACCGGGGAGAGCACGTCGGGCACGCCGAAGGCCTCGCCGGACATGCCGTCCCGGCTCTCGGAGCGGCGCGAATGCACCCACGAGGCGAGTTCCCGGCGGAAGCCGGCGTCCGCGAACTGGGTGCGATCGCCTTCGGCCACGAGATCCGCAATCTCGGCCTTGGTGGTGTCGTCGCCCACCAGGGTCAGTTCGGCGCCCTGATGCGCCGCCAGTTCCCGGCAGCGGGCCTGCAGCGGCGGCGGCAGGCGGCGTTGCTCGAACGCGTGCCGCGTCGTCCGCCGCTCGGGGATGGCCTCGAACAGCGCCCGGTCCTCCTCCTCCGGCGTGACGGCCTCTCCCAGGCGGAACACGGCGAGCAGGTCCGGTTCCCCCTGGTCGGGCAGCAGCTCGAGAACCGGTGCCCGTCCGAAATAGCGCGCCGCGACCGCCAGATGGTCCAGGGCGGCGCCGCAGGACATGGTGAGCTCACGGTCCCGGGGGTCCACCACGGGCAGCGCACGCCGACGGTCGGCATACAACTCGACGGCATCTTCGTGCAGACGGAACAGCCACGGCTGTGAGTTGTGGCTGGAGGGCGCCCGGATGGCGTAACCCAGCAGGAACCTGAGCTGGTCCTGTTCGCTCCCGCTGGCGGGGAACGGCGGCTTCTTCTTCGCGGCGGCGCTCTCCATGGCCCGGCTCCGTGTCCTGTCCTGCCGACGCTAGGTGCGCCCCGGGGGCGCGGCAATCCGGGCTTTCCGAGAGGCGGCGGCCGGTCGCGCGGATGACAGCACCGGGCCGGTCGGTTAGCGTCTGTCGTCCGGGCCATGCGCAGGGGAGTGACCGTTTTGCTGAAAGCCGACGCCGGAGAACTGGAGGGACTGCTCGATTTCCTGCGCGCCGCCGAGCGCCTGAAGGAGACCGAGCGCCATGCCTGGACCTCCGGCGGGCGGCGGGAGAGCGTGGCCGAGCACACCTGGCGGCTGTGCCTGATGGCGATGCTGGTGGCCGACGAGTACCCGCACCTCGATTTCCCGCGCCTCATCCGCCTGTGCATCGTCCACGACCTGGGCGAGGCCATCGGCGGCGACGTGCCCGCGCCCGAGCAGGAGGACGCGCCGGGCAAGAGCGAGCGCGAGCGCCGCGACCTGGAGACCCTGGTTCGCCCGCTGGCTGCGCGGCAGCGCGAGAGCCTCCTCGGCCTGTGGGAGGAATACGAGGCCGGCCGCACGCCCGAAGCCCGCCTGGCGAAGGCGCTGGACAAGCTCGAGACCATCCTTCAGCACACCCAGGGCGACAACCCGCCCGGTTTCGACTACCGCTTCAACCTGGACTACGGCCACCGCTATACCTCCGACGACCCCCTCATCCTGCTGCTGCGCGAGCTGCTGGACGTCGAGACCGAGCGCCGGGCCCGGGCCGCGGAGAGCGCAGGCCGCGGCTCGCGTTGATATCCGTCAACGGGCACGGCCGCGGCCCTCGCTATACTGAACCCCGAGCCGCAGACCCCGCGAGGGCAAGGAGGTAAACCATGTCACGCGCAGCCGTATTCCTGTCCGCCGCCCTGCTGGCGCCTCTCTCACTGGCGGCGGCGCAGTGGTCCGACGAGGAGCAGCGCTTTCTCGAGTGGCAGAAGAGCTGCTGGGCCGACGACGGCGCCGAGATGGTGGAACGCTGCTTCCATGACGACTACGCCGGCTGGGGCAACGGTTTCGCCGTGCCCTACGACAAGGCGGACCGCAACACCATGTTCGCCAGCGAGCGTACCCGCACCGACTTCGAGCTCATCCAGCTGAAGCCGCTGGATATCCGTGTCATGGACGACACCGCCATCATCCTTTATGTGGTGACCTACGAGATCACCGACAAGCGGGACGGCGAGACGCGGGTGGTCACCGAGAAGTGGACCGACGTCGCGGTGCGCGAGGACGGCGACTGGCAGTGGATCGCCGATCACGGCGAAACCATCGACTAGGGCGGCCGTGAGCGGCGACACCCGTCACTGGCTGAAGATCAACCGCGCGCCGGTGCTGACCCTGTGGGCGGCCGTCGTGGCCGAACGCCTCGGTTTCGAACGGGACGAAGCGCTGACGCTGGACCGCATCCGCAGCATGGCGGACGAGGCCGGCGCGGACGCCTAGCCGGGCGCCGCGTCTGGCAGTTCCTTCGCGTGGGCGCGCAGGTGAGACTGGAGGTCCATCCCGATCTTCAGCGCGATCAGCAGGACCAGTCCGGCCAGCGGCGCGTCCAGCGCCGTCAGCAGCGCGCCGCCCGCCAGGATGGTGACATGCAGCAGCACGATGCGGCCGTAGGGCCGTGCCATCAGCTGCTTCGGCGAGGCTTCGCGGTACTCGCCCCGCAATATGAAATTGACGGCGAAGGAATAGCCGTGGCTCGCGACCAGCGCCAGCACGGGCAACAGCAGGTGCTCGCGCGCGATGATGCCCGCGACCAGCGCGGCGTCGGGCAGGGCGCCAGCATCGGGCATGTCGCCGAACAGGCTCAGTACGAAGCTGCCGTGCACGGCCGTGAACATCCCGTAATGGACGCAGAAGAACGCCACCAGGAACAGCTTGCCGGCCCAGAGCACCGGTTCCGCCGGCCGCGCGCTCAGCATGCGCGCGGCATTGAAGAAGCCGATGACGATGTTTTCGAACCAGAACAGGAACAGGATGGGGAACACGGCCCAGCCCCAGGCGAATACCCCGTACAGCGGGACGAGATTCGCCAGGATCAGTGCGGCGGCCGTCGAGTCCAGCCGCCGGATGGCACGGATGAGTTCCATGGCAGCGCATCATACCCGTGCCCGCGACGGTCGAACCCGTATGCCGTTCACGGCAGGCAGCGGAGCCGCGCATGAGTGCCTGGTCGGCGCAGGCCGAGGCGGTGCCCGGAGGCAGGCGCCACACGCTGGAGGAGCGGGGCGCGCCGCTCAGCCGTGCGCGTTTCCTGCAGCGGCTCCGGGATGACGCGGATTTCGCCTCCTGGTATTCGGAATTGCTCGCCGCCGCGCCCTGGCCGGCGTTCTACTGGGAGAACCCCCCGCTCGCCGCCGGCGTGCTGGAGCGCCCGGCGGAGTTCGTGCTGATCGAGGCACCAGCGCTGGCTGCGGTGCAGCCCGATGCGGAGACCTTCAGCGGCCACTTCGGCGCCGGCGACGGCGTGGTGACTTTCACCAATCTGGGCGGCGACGCGCTGCTGGTCGTGCCCGAGCCGGCGGACGACGCCGGGCCCGATGCCTGTGCCCATCTGGCCGCATTCCTGCGCGGGGCCCCGCGCGCCCAGGTCCGGGCGCTCTGGCGCGCCGTGGCCGCCGCCGTTCTCGATCGCCTCGGCGACGAGCCGCTCTGGCTCAGTACCTCGGGCACCGGTGTGGCCTGGCTGCACGTCCGTCTGGACCGGCGGCCGAAGTACTACCAGCACGCCCCCTATCGGAGCGCGCCGTGAGGCTTCGACGGGCGGCCCGGACACTCTTCGGGACAGTCGCAGCCGCGAGCCTGTTGTTGCCCGGTGCCGACGTTGTCGCGGCAGCCCGCTGCCCGTCGGCGGCCCTGGGCTACGCCGTGCTGCCTGCCGAAGACATGTCGCTGCCGCCGGGCGCGGAGGTCGCCACCCGCGAGTCGACCCTGTCGGCCTGCTTCCTGTCGTTGGCCGGCAGCCGTTCCGGCCTCGATCTCGGCATGGATTACGCCTACGTCCGCCACGAGTACGACGGCGTGACCGGACGCGACCGGGACCTGCACCGGCTGCAGTTGCCGCTCACGCTCCGTCGCCAGGGCGAAGGCTGGCGGGTGGATGCCCTGCTTGCCCCTGGCGTGGCGACCTCGTCGAACGTCTTCAAGGACCTCGGCAGCCGGGCCGCCGGCGAGGATTTCCTGCTGACCGGCCGCGTCGAGCTGCGACTGCGGCGGGGGCCGCGCAGTGCCTGGCTGCTCGGCGCGGCCCACGACCGCAGCCTCGGGGAGAGCCGAACGCTGCCCGTGATCGGGCTGGAATACCGCCCTTCCGCCGCCCTCGGCCTGCGGCTCGCATGGCCGGACCCGTCCCTGCAGCTGGCCGTCTCGGAGCGCTGGTCGGTGGTCGTCGACGTCTTCCCCGCCGGGCAGCGCTGGCACGTGGTGAGCGACGACTTCGGCGATACCTTCGACTACCGGATGGAGGGCTGGCGCGCCCGGGGCACCTGGAGCTACCGGCTGACGGACGGCCTCGCGATCGACGTCGGCGTGGCCCGCGAGTTCGGCCGCGAACACGGCTTCGTGGACGATACGGGCCGGGCCGTCGACACGGCGGTGGATGCCGGCTGGGTCTTCACGCTCGGCATCCGCCTCGGCGGCATGCCGCTGCCCCGCGGCCGCGGCCCGGCGCTGCCGCGGCTCGCGCCATCGACCCCGGCCGGCAGTCCGGCTACTCTGCGGCCATGAGCGAGGAGACCCGCAAAGCGCTGCTGATCGATCTGGACGGCGTCGTCTACGAGGGGGAGCGGGCCGTAGACGGCGCGGTGGAGACGCTGCGCTGGATCCGCGACGAAGCCATCCCCCACCTGTTCCTCACCAATACCACTTCCCGGCCGCGCTCGGCGCTGGTCGAGAAACTCGCCGGCTTCGGCATGGAGGCGGACGAGGACGGCATACTTGCGCCGCCCGTGGCCGCGGCGGCCTGGCTAGCGGAGCGCGACGTGGATACGGTGGCCGCCTTCGTGCCCAAGGCCACCGCGGCGGAGTTCTCCGCATTCGACCGGCTGGGTGACGACGACGAGGGTCCGGCCGGCGCGGTGATCGTCGGCGACCTCGGTGAGGACTGGAGCTTCGCGCGGCTCAATCGGGCGTTCCGGCTGCTGATGGCCGAGCCGCAGCCGTATCTGGTCGCCCTCGGCATGACCCGCTACTGGAAGGCCGGGGACGGCCTGCGCCTGGATACCGCGCCGTTCGTAGTGGCTCTCGCCCACGCCAGCGGGGCGGAACCCGTGGTGCTCGGCAAGCCGGCGGCGCCGTTCTTCGAGACGGCGCTCGCGAAACTCGGCAGCGCGGCCGGCGAGACCGTGATGGTCGGCGACGACCTGCGCGCGGACGTGGGCGGCGCGCAGGAGGCCGGCATCGAGGGCATCCTGGTGCGCACCGGCAAGTACCGCGGCGAGGAGTCGACCGACGATGTGCGGCCGACCGCCGTGCTCGAATCCATCGCCGACCTGCCGGACTGGTGGCGGGGGCGCTGAGCACGGTCATGGCAGCGGCGGAGCAGGACGGGACGGCAAAGAAAGAGGGGCGCATCGCGCGCCAGCTGCGCATCGCGCGGGAGGTGCGCGCCGAGCCGCGCACGGCACTCACGCTGATCCGCGGCTGGCTCGTGGGTCTCTGGACGGCCCGCGGCGGCGGCCTCTACGGCCTCGGTGTCGTCGTCAGCTTCCTGATCCTGGAGGCGCGGATGATCGCCGACGACGTCGCCGGCAGCAGCGGCGTCACGGATTTCCTGGTCGGCGAACTCATCGAGTTCGTCTTCCGCCTGGGTTTCATGTCCGTCGTCAACGGGTTCCTCGCCCTGCTCTGGCCGCTGTGGGTGCTGGAGCGGCTGGGTTTCTGGGGCATCCTGCTGCTGGCCGCCGCCTACGGCGCGTTCGAATACGGCCTGCGCCCGCTGGTGGAGTCCCGGGTGCCGGAACTGGCCGAGGCGCGGGAGGCGAAGGCGGAACGGCGGCGCGAGAAGCGGGAGAAGAAGGCCGAGCGGTCCCGTCGCCGCACGGAGAAGAAAGAGCGCCGCCGCCGGGGCCTGCGGTAGCATTGAAGCCCGATATCGCCATGGTGATTCGCATCGCGCACATCGTCCGCGGAAAACAGGGAGCAGTGAGCCGTTGAACGCCCTGACAAAGCTCGGACCGGGCCACGTGTGGTTCCGCGCCTTCAAGTACACCGTCTACTGCCTGCTGGCGCTGAACGTCTGGCTGTTCTTCCTGGACGATTACGCCGCCAGCAAGGAGGTGTTCGTCGACGGCGTCACCTGGGGCAATCTGGTGGAGGCGTTCTCGGCCACCGTCGACACGCTGGCCTGGGTCATTCTGCTGCTTCTGTTCGAACTCGAGACGGCGGTCATCCCCGACGAGAAGCTCCAGGGCCGGCTGAAGTGGATGCTCACCGCCGTGCGCGGCATCTGCTACGCCTTCATCGTCTATGCCTTCTACGGCTATGTCAGCAAGTACTTCGTGGTCACCGACCTGGTCGAGCTGGGCCGCGTGAACGTGTGCGCGCTGGCCGACCAGGGCTACGCCTGGGTGGCCACGCTGGACGAGTACCCGCGGCTGACCGCCGAGACCTGCGCGGCCATGCAGGGCCAGCCCATCCTGCAGATCGCGGGCACGAAGATCGTGGGCACGCCGGAGCAGCTCGGACTGGCAAAGTCGCTGGCGCTGACGGATATCATCAATGCCGGCGACTGGCTCATCGTCGTCGCCCTGCTGGAGGCCGAGGTGTGGCTGCAGCTGAAGGGCCTGCTGAGCGACCGCCTGCTGGCCATCAACAAATGGATCAAGGGCTTCCTCTATGCCGTGCTGTTCGCCTGCGCCATCTACTGGGGCATCGACGGCGATTTCCTCGACTTCTGGGACGCCTTCCTGTGGCTGGTGGCCTTCATCTTCATCGAGATGAACATTTTCGAATGGCACGAGGAGACCGAGCAGGAGGAAGCCGCGGAGGGAGCCGCTCATGCGTGATTTCGTGCAACGCCATCGCCGCCTGCTGATCGTCCTGGCCGGGCTGATCGCCGCCTGGACTCTGGCCGGTTTCTTCCTCGCGCCCTGGCTGGTCGAGCGCCAGGCGGTCAAGGCGGTGGCCCAGCAGTTCGACTCCGAACTCCGGCTGGAGCGCGTGGCCATCAATCCGTACGTGCTCAGCCTCACGATCGACGGCCTGGCGCTGGACGATCCCGCCGGCGAACCGCTGGCGCGGGCGCGGCAGATCCACGTCAACTTCCAGACGAGTTCGCTGTTCCGCTGGGCGTGGACGTTCGCCGAATTTCGCATCGACGCGCCGGAGCTTTTCGTTTCCCGGGACGGCGACGGCGCGTTCAACTTCCGCCGCCTGCTGGAGGCGCGCCCGCCGGCGGCGGAGGAACCGCCGCCGCCCGAGGCGGAGAGCGGACCGCTGCGCCTCATCCTCCACGACGCCGCGGTGACCGATGCCGCCCTGCACTGGCGCGACGCGGTGCCGCCCCAGCCGGTGGAGACCCGCTTCGGGCCCGTGGATGTTCGCGTGCAGGGACTCAACACACTGCCGGAGCAGCCCGGCACCCAGGAGGTGGTGATCCGGACGGCGACCGAAGGCACGCTCACCTGGTCGGGCAGCCTGCAGATGAACCCGTTCCGCGCCGCGGGGGAGGCGGCGATCGACGGCTCTCATTTCGAGCTGCTCTCGGCCTACATCCGCCACGAGACCGGCCTGGACATCACCGACGGCGATGCGGACATCGACTTCACCTACAGCGTCGCCGCCCGGCCGGACGGCGTCCTCGGCGCGACCGTGGACGACCTCGACGTGGTCTTCAACGACGTGCGCGTGCTGACCTTCCCGGCGGCGGCCGACGGCGGGCCGGGGCGCGAGCCGCGGGAGCTCCTGTCGGTGCCGCGGATCGCGCTGGCCGGCGGCCGCCTGCGCTGGCCCGAACGCGGGGTTGCCGCCGAGAGTCTCGATATCGAGGGGGCCGTGCTGGCGCTGCACCGGGATGTGGAGGGCACCCTGGACGTCGTGCGCAATCTGCCCGCGAGGGCAGCCCCGCCGGCCGCCGAAGAGACGGCGGAAAACGGGACGACGGACAACGGGACGGCGGACAAGGGGGGCGAGGCCGAGCCCTGGCGGCTCTCCCTCGGGCGGTTCCGCGTCGCTGACCTCGCGGCCAGCCTGCGCGACGAGAGCGTGGAGCCGGCCGCCGAGATGGCTGTCGACGCCGTGCAGCTGGAGATCCGCGACCTCGGCAACGAGCCCGGAGCGGCCTTCCCGACCACACTCTCGCTGCAGAGCGGTCAGGGCGGCCGCGCGGAGCTGGACGGCACTCTTGCGATGCTGCCGGAGGTCCGGGCGGACTTCGGCCTCGGCATCGACGGCATCCCGCTGGCCTGGAGCCACCCGTACATACAACCGCTCGCCGACGTCAGCCTGGACTCGGGCGTGCTCGACGCCGACGCCCGGCTGGCCACCTCCCCCGATGATCCGCTGCGCTTCGAGGGCGACATCGCCATCCGCGACTTCCTGATCACCGAGACCGATCTCGGCACCCGGCTCGGCAGCTGGGACCGGGTGGCCGCCGAGGGCATCGTCTTCAGCCTGGCGGGCGGCAATCTCGAAGTCTCCCAGGTGCGCATCGAGCGGCCCTACGGCGACATCCTCATCACGGAAGAGGGGCGCGTGAACCTGGGGCGGGTGGCCAAGGGGGATGCGGAGGCAGAGCCCGGCGCTGAGGAAGAGCCGGTCGGCGACGAGGCCGGGGCGGACGAACCGGAGCCCGCCGAGACAGCAGCCGGCGAGCTGCCGATCCGCGTCACGGTGGGCCGGGTCGTGATCGCCGATGGCGCCGCCGACTTCGCCGACCGCTCGCTGCCGCTGCCGTTCAGCGTGAAGATCGCAGAGCTGAACGGCGAACTCTCCACCATTGCCACCGCCAGCACCGAGCCCTCTTCGGTCTCGCTGGAGGGCACGGTGGACGAGTACGGTTTTCTGCGGATCACCGGCAGCGTCACGCCGCTGGCGCCCGCAGAGAATACCGACCTGCGCGCGGAGTTCGAGAACGTGGCCATGCCTCGCTTCTCGGCCTACTCGGTGCCGTTCGCCGGGCGGAAGATCGCCAGCGGCCGGCTCTACCTGGATCTCGGCTACCGGCTCACCGACGGCCGCCTCGCGGGCGACAACAGCATCGTGCTGCGGGAATTCGAGCTGGGCGAGCAGGTGCCCCACCCAGACGCCATGAGCCTGCCGCTCGGCCTCGCCGTGGCCCTGCTGAAAGACTCGAGCGGCACCATCGACGTGGACCTGCCCATCACCGGCGAGGTCGACGATCCCGAGTTCAGCATCGGCGGCATCGTGGCGAAGGCGCTGGGCAACCTGATCGTGAAGATAGCCACGTCTCCGTTCGCCCTGCTCGGCAACCTGCTCGGCGTGGAGGCCAGCGAGCTGGAGCAGGTGACATTCCTGCCCGGCCGCGCCGATCTGACGCCGCCGGAGGTGCAGAAGGCCGCGAATCTGGCCGAGGCGCTGACCCTGCGGCCCCAGCTCGTGCTGAAGCTGCCGCCGGTGCAGGCGCCGGCGGCCGATGCGCGGGCGCTGCGCGAGGCCACGCTGGAAGCTGCCGTGTCCGAGCGCGTGACCGGCGTTGCCGAGGACGGAGAGGCCGGCGCCATGTATGCCGAGCGGCGGCGGGAAGCGCTGGAAGCACTGTATCGGGAACTCGCCACCGTGGAGGATCCGCAGTCCCGGCTCGACGCCCTTCGCGCACAGAACACCCGGGTGACGGAGACGGACGACGGCGAGCCCGGCGAGACACGTTTCGATGCCACGGCCTATACCGCCGACCTCGAGGCCGAACTCCTACCCCTGCAGCCGCTGGAGGAAGGGGCGCTGGCGGCCCTCGCCGCCGAGCGGGCGGCGAACCTGCGCGATGCCATCCTGGCCGCGGGCAGCGGACTGGAAGGCCGGGTACTCGTGACCGAGCCGGCCGAAGTGTCGCCGACCGACAACGACCGGGTCGCCATGAAAGTGACCTTGACCGCCGACCGGCAGGCAGCCGCCGCACAGCCGCCGGACGACGGCGCCGATGCCGGACAACCGGCGGCCGGCGACTGATCGCCGCTCCTCGGCATTGACGGCGGTGGTCCAAACCGGCGCCGCCTGCGATAAAATAGGAGCTACGCAAAACACGGGGCCGTAGCTCAGCTGGGAGAGCGTCGCGTTCGCAATGCGAAGGTCGGGAGTTCGATCCTCCTCGGCTCCACCACTTCCCTCACCGGCAAGGAGGCATGCCATGCACGCGAGAACAGGGAGACTGTTCGTGGTTCTGGCGATCGCCTGCAGCGCACTCGTCACGGCCTGCGCCACGGGTCCGCAGCTGCGCACCGACTACGACCGCAGCGTCGATTTCACCGGCTACGAGACCTTCGGCTTTGCCGAGGAACTCGGCACGGACCGGGCGGGTTATTCCTCGCTCATCACCAGCCACTTCAAGACCGCGGTGCGCGACGAGATGGAGGCGCTCGGCTATCGCTACACGGAGACCGACCCGGACCTGATCGTCAACTTCTACACCCGGGTGCGTGAGCGCAGCGAAGTGCGCAGCCGGCCGTCCATGACCGTCGGCGTCGGCTACTACGGCTACCGTTACGGCCTGTACACCGCCTGGCCGCTGTACGAGCAGGAGGTGGACACGGTGCACTACCGGGTGGGCACGGCGAACATCGACGTGGTCGACGCCGAACGCAAGCAGCTCGTCTGGGAGGGCGTGGCCGAGGGGCGCCTCACCCGCGAGTCGCTGGAGAACCCGAAGCCCGCCATCGAGGAGGTCGTGCACGACCTGTTCATGCAGTTCCCGACGCGCCAGTAATCCGACGCCGGGCGATGAGGCGTCGCGGCGTCAGCCGTTCTTGCCGCGCTTGCGGCCGGTCACCATCGATTTCACCAGGTTTTCCCGGTGAGAGAAGCTCGCCGCCAGCACGCCGGCAACGTGCAGCAGCACGAGGAACACGGTGAAATTGGCCGAGGCCTCATGGATGTCCTCCCAGAACTCCTCGGCGGCTTCGCTGTTGCCGGCGGCTCCCGCGTCGCTGTCCTCGTCGCCGCGACCGTCCGCCCGGGCGGCGTTGATCAGCGACGGCGGCCCGGTGGCGGCCACGACGGCCAGCGGACCCGCGTTTTCCTCGATGGCATAGATCTCCAGGCCGGAGAACGTGGTGACCGCCAGGCTTGCCAGCAGCGCGAAGATCATGACCGCGCCCGCGGGGCTGTGGCCGATGTAGCGCCGCGCTCGGTGGGTCGCCAGCCGGCCGAGATAGCGCAGCGCCTGCACCGGCGAGTAGAGAAAGTCGCTGAAACGGGCGTGCTCGCTGCCGATAAAGCCCCACAGAATACGCAGAAGCACGACCCCGGCCACTGCATAGCCGGCCCAGACGTGCTGCGCGAGCAGTTCTTCTTCCGTGAAATACGCGGTGAAGAACGCTGCCACGAGTACCCAGTGGCCGATTCGCACCACCGGGTCCCACACCTTCACGGTCTCTATTCTCTCTGGCATCTCCGGTCTCCTCGCTGTCGGGGTTGATCCATCATCCCCGGGGCACCGCGATGCTACTATCCGCCATCCGTCCTATACGTTGCGCAGACCGGAACAGCGAGCGGCCTTATGTCGGATGACGTACACGACCGGCGTCGGTTGCCGGCGGTGATGGCTTTGCTGGCCGTCATCGCAGCGCTCATCGCCTGGGATCTCCTGCTGGACTATGGCGAGGGCGCGGACTGGCGCCATGTTTCGATCGAACTGGCCGTGCTGGCGGCGGCGGGCGCGGGCCTCGTGCTGCTCTGGGGACGGCTGGAGCGCACCCGTTCGGATCTGGCCGCGGCGCGGGATCGGGCGGAAGAATGGCAACGGCAGAATCGGGAGCTGGTGCGCGGGCTCGGTATCGCAATCGAGAATCAGTTCGCCCAATGGGGTCTGACCCGGGCGGAATCCGAGGTGGGCCTGCTGCTGCTGAAAGGGCTGAGCCACAAGGAGATCGCGGCGGTGCGGGACACCAGTGAGCGCACCATCCGCGAGCAGGCCCGGGCGGTCTATCGCAAGTCGGGCCTGTCGGGCCGTTCCGCCCTGTCCGCATTTTTCCTGGAGGATCTCCTCGTCCCCGGCGAGCCGCGGGAGTAGCCAGGGCCCGGCATTCTCTGCGCGGCGGCCGGCCATCCAGCCGAAGCTACATGCCCTCGCGCCCGTGCGGCGCCTCGAAGTCGAGCTCCGGCCCCACCGGCACGATGCGAGTCGGATTGATGGTCTCGTGGCTCGCGTAGTAGTGCTTCTTGATGTGCTCGAAGTTCACGGTCTCCCGGACCTTCGGATGCTGGTACAGATCCCGGGTGAAGCCCCACAGATTCGGATACTCGGTCAGCCGGCGAACGTTGCACTTGAAGTGGCCGTGGTAGACCGGGTCGAAGCGCACCAGGGTCGTGAACAGCCGGATGTCCGCCTCCGTGAGGGTGCCGCCCGCCAGCCAGCGTGAGGCGGCGAGCCGCTCCTCCAGCCAGTCCATGGTCTCGAACAGCGGATGCACCGCCTCCTCGTAGGCTTCCTGGGTGGTGGCGAAGCCCGACTTGTACACGCCGTTGTTCAGCGTGTGATAGACCCGCTCGTTCACCGCGTCTATTTCCTCGCGCAGCGGCCCGGGATAGTAGTCGCCGGGGTCCGCGCCGAGGTGGTCGAACGCGGTGTTCAGCATGCGGATGATCTCGGCCGATTCGTTGTTGACGATGGTGTCGCGCTTGCGGTCCCAGAGTACCGGCACCGTCACGCGGCCGCTGAAGGTGGGGTCCGCCTTCTGGTACAGCTGATAGAGGCGCTCGACGTTGTGGATGGGGTCCGGAACCACGCCCGGGCCGGGCTCGAAGGTCCAGCCGTGTTCGGCCATGTACCAGTGCACCACCGAGACCGGCAGCATCTCTTCCAGGCCCTTCAGCGCGCGCACGATCAGTGCCCGGTGGGCCCAGGGGCAGGCCAGTGACACGTACAGGTGATAGCGGCCCGGCTCCGCCGCGAAGCCGCCCTCGCCGGAGGGTCCGGGCTCGCCGTCGGCGGTGATCCAGTTACGGTACGCCTGTTCCTGGCGCTTGAACTTCCCGCCGGTGGACTCCGTGTCGTACCACCGATCCCTCCACTGGCCATCTACGAGCAAACCCATTGCCGGCTCCTTGACTGAGTGCGTTCGTTCCGCGGACGAGGAAAGGCGCCGGCCGGAGCGGTCCGGCCGGCGCCCGGATGACAGTCTACTGCTTCAGGCGCGACGTGGCCGATTTCACGGCCGCGGACATCGACTGCCAGGCGCTCTCGGCGCCGGCCTTGATGTCTTCCCAGGCGTCGTCGCTGGCATCTCTCAGTTCCTCGAGCCGTTTCTTCATGTCGTCACGGCGGGACTTCAGATCCGCGATCGCCTCGGAATAGTCCTCCTCGGCGTCGGCCTGCTGCTGTTTCGCCTTTGCCTGCAGCTTGTCGATCTCGGCGTTCCATTCCTCGAGCTGCGCTTCCAGCTTCTTCTGATAGGTATCTTTGTCGGCCATGCGTAGCACTCCTTTTCTGCGCTTCATACACAGAGATGGGAGCGGATACGGCCCGATCAAGATGCCACCCGGGGATTTAACCCAGCGTTGCGTCGAGGAACATCATCACCACGAAGCCGGCCAGCAGCGAGAAGGTGGCGACGTTCTGCAGCCCCCGACGATGGGTCTCCGGGATGATCTCGTCGCTGATGATGAACAGCATGGCGCCGGCGGCGAAGGCCAGCGCCCAGGGCATGAGCGGCCCGGCGACGGACACCGCCGCACTGCCGAACAGCCCGCCGATGGGTTCGGCCAGGCCGGTGAGGAAAGCCACCAGCCAGGACTGCAGGCGGGTATAGCCGGCGCCGATCAGCGAAACCGCGACGGCCAGGCCCTCGGGCAGGTTCTGGATGCCGATGCCGGTGGCGAGCGCGAGCCCGTTGTCGATATTGCCGCCGGCGAAGCCGACGCCGACGGCCATGCCCTCGGGGAAGTTGTGCAGCGTGATGGCGATGATGAACAGCCAGATGCGTTCCAGCGCCGCGGTGTCCGGGCCTTCGCGTCCGGTAAAGAAATGCTCGTGAGGCACGTAGCGATGGATGGCCGCCAGCGCCAGCGCGCCGAGCAGCAGGCCCGCGATGACCACGCCGACCGCCACCTGCCGGCCGCCGAATTCCGCTTCGCCGTAAGCGATGGCCGGCAGCAGGAGCGAAAAGAAGGAGGCCGCCAGCATGATGCCGGCGGCGAAGCTCAGCAGCAGATCCTCGGTGACATGCGTGAGCCGGCGGACGAAGAACACGCCCACGGCGCCGAGGCCGGTTCCGAGCCCGGCCACCAGGCTCGCGACGAAACCGAGCCAGACGACGTTGACGGCGGTATCGTGCATGTGGGATACACCCCGGTGGCCAAGGCATCGGGCCTGAAGGCCCTTCTAGAGCATCTATAGCATCTATAGGATCGGGCCTGAAGGCCCTCCTGCGTTACACATGGCAGTTCCTCCCGACGATCCTCACGCCAAGCCCGTGCGCGAGGCGGAGTTCCGCTTCTACGAGGAGCTGAACGACTTCCTGCCGCCCGCCCGGCGCAAGTGCGGCTTCGTCCACCGCTTCACGGATACGCCGTCGGTGAAGGACACCGTCGAGGCGCTGGGCGTGCCCCATACCGAGATCGACGTGATACTCGTCGACGGCGAGTCCGTCGGTTTCGGCCACCGGTTGCGCGGCGGCGAGCGGGTGGCCGTGTATCCGGTGTTCGAGCGTCTCGACGTCTCGCCCCTGGTCCGGCTGCGCCCGGCGCCCCTGCGCGTCACCCGGTTCATCGCCGACGTGCACCTCGGCACGCTCGCCCGCTATCTTCGCCTGCTGGGCTTCGACACGGTATGGCGCAACGACCTCGGCGACGAGGAGATCATCGACCGTGCCCTCGCCGAGCGCCGCATCATCCTCACCCGGGACATCGGCATCCTGCGCAACGGCCGCGTGACCCACGGCTACTGGCTGCGGTCCACCGAGCCGGTGGCCCAGCTCGAGGAGGTGGTCCGCGCTCTACAGCTGGGCCCGGCTTTCGAGCCCTACACCCGCTGTCTGGAATGCAACGGCGAGTGCGTGCCGATTCGCCGCCGGGAGGCCGCCCGCGTGGTGCCGCTGCAGGTCTTCCTGGTGTACCGGGATTTCCGCCGCTGTGCGGGTTGCGGGCGCATCTACTGGCCGGGGTCCCACCTGCGGCGTCTCGATGGCGTCATCGAGCGCGCCCGAGCGGCCGCCGGCCTGCAGCGCCGCCCGTCGCAATAGCGGCGGTTGCGGCCTGCATCGGGCCACGGTCACGGCCGTCACGGCAGCGCCGGTGGCCGGCCTAGCGGTACTGAGGCACCACCCGCTCGAAGTAACAGCGGGTGCCGTCGTCCAGCAGGATCGAGTTGTAGACGTTCGTCGCGCCGCTGTCCGGCGTCACGAAGAGCACCTCCCCGGTCTCCGTCAGACCCGGGCACGGCTCGGCCAGCGTCACCTCCAGCACCAGGCCGTCCTCGCCGGTGGCGAGGTCCAGCGTGCGCTCGTCGACGACGTTCCAGCCGATGAACGAGCCGGCGGCCACCAGTGTGGAGGGTTCCGGGCGCGCCGGCGGAGGCAGCTCCGCGGCCCGCGGCCGGCTCGCAGCGGCCTCGAGCGCCTCGGCTTCATCGCGGCTCAGCTCGACGATCCTGAGCGTCCAGTCCACGTCGTTGCCCGAGATGCCGATGCGGAACTCACCGCTCTCGCGAATCAGCTTTGAGCCGGCACCGGTGCCGCGGAGCTGGGTGATGAAGCCGAGATACTCGCTCGTCTCCGCGTCATACAGGTTGGTGTAAAAGGCGGACAGCAGGGGATGCTCGCTCTCGGCCTCCCAGTCCACCCGCCAGGGGCCCTGCACCTCGAAGCGGGGCGTCGTGTCCGGCCCCGAGCCGGTGAAGGTCTTCACCAGGTTCTCCGCCCCGGCGGGGACGGCGAAAACGAGGAGCGGAATGACGGTCGACAGCAGCCATGTCCCTGGCCGCCAAGGGGTCTTGCGCGTATTCATGTCTCCTCCCGAAACTGCCCGCGCCGGCACCGCCGCGCGCGGTCCAGTCAACCAGTCGCTCGCGGTCTTTCCTTGCACTCACCATGCTGTGGCAGACGCCCTCGCCGCAGCAATACGTAATGCTTGCAGCCGACCTCTCCGGTGCCGGACCTCTCCGGTGCCGGACCGAACTTTTGCAACTTTTCCAACTTGTTCCCTCGACGCGAATCAGGGAGCGCCGCGGATGCGACTGGCGAGGAGGATGAGTCAGCCGCCTTTCTCGGGCAAGATAACGGGCCGATCGACGCGACGAGAACAACGAAGATGAAACGACGCCTCCCGCCGCCCCTGCTGATTCTGCTGGTCCTGCTGACTGCCGCATTCCCGGCGCTCGCCGCCGACCAGCCTGCCGACGACCGCGCCGGGGAGGCCGCGGAGGCCCTCGCGACAGACGCATGGCAGTCGATGCCCGGCTTCATCGACATGTACTGGGACGAAGAGGGCGGCCGCCTCGTGCTGGCGCTGGATGCCTTCGGCGCACCCTTCATCTACCAGTCCTCGCTGGCCCGGGGCGTGGGCTCGAACGACATCGGCCTGGACCGGGGGCAGCTCGGGGCCACCCGCCTGGTGGAGTTCCGCCGCGTCGGTCCCCGCGTGCTGCTGGTCCAGCACAACCTGGCCTACCGGGCGCTCGGCGGCGATGCCCCGGCACGCGCGGCGACAGCCGAGTCCTTCGCCACCGCGGTCCTGTGGGGCTTCGAAGTGCTGGGCGAACGGGACGGAGCGGTGTTCGTGGACGCCACCGCCTTCCTGCTGCACGACGCCCACGGCATCGCCCGCCGCCTCGCGGACATGGAGGAGGGCACCTACGCCGTGGACGCCGACCGCTCGGCCGTCTACCTGCCACGCACGAAGGCCTTCCCGGACAACAGCGAGGCCGAGGCCATGGTTACCTTCACCGGCAAGCCGGAGGGAGAGTTGCTCCCCACCGTCGCCCCGGACCCGACCAGCTTCACGGTGCACCTGCATCACTCCTTCGTGCGGCTGCCGCCGCCGGGCTACGAGCCGCTGCCCTACGATCCCCGCGGCGGCATCATCGGCCTCAGCTACGGCAACGACGGCTTCATCGACTACACCTCCGGGATCGGCGAGCCTCTGCGGCTGGACTACGGCCGCCGGCACCGGCTGGCGAAGAAGGACCCGGCCGCGCCGATGAGCGAGCCGGTGAAACCCATCGTCTACTACGTCGACCGGGGCGCGCCCGAGCCGGTACGCAGCGCCCTGATCGAGGGGGCAGAGTGGTGGAACCAGGCCTTCGAGGCGGCGGGTTACCGCGATGCCTTCCGGGTGGAACTGCTGCCGGAGGACGCGGACCCCATGGACGTGCGCTACAACGTCATCCAGTGGGTCCACCGCTCCACCCGCGGCTGGTCCTACGGCGCCTCCGTTCTCGATCCCCGCACCGGCGAGATCATCAAGGGCCACGTCACCCTCGGTTCGCTGCGCGTACGCCAGGACTATCTCCTGGCGGAGGGACTATTGGCGCCGTATGAGGTGCCGGACCGAACTTTTGAAACTTTTCCAACTTATTCGCCGGCCCACGATCCCATGCTTGCCATGGCTCTCGCCCGCATCCGCCAGCTCTCCGCCCACGAGGTCGGCCACACCCTCGGCATCGAACACAACTTCGCCGCCAGCACCCAGGACCGCGCCTCGGTCATGGACTACCCCTTCCCGCTGATCCGCCTCACCGAAGAAGGCGACATCGACCTCTCCGCCGCCTACGACACCGGCCTCGGCGCATGGGACGAACGCGCCATCCTCTATGCCTACCAGGACTTCCCGCCGGGCGCCGACGCCGCAGCCGAACGCGACCGCATCCTGGCAGAGACCGCCTCACGCTACGCCTACGTCGCCGACGAGGACGCCCGCGGCACCGGCACCGCCCACCCGGACGGCAACCTCTGGGACAACGGCGCCGACGCCATCGCCGAACTCGAACACCTCCTGCGCGTCCGCGACGTCGTGCTCGAGCGCTTCGGCGAGCGCAACATCCGCCCCGGCCGCCCCTGGGCGACGCTGGAGGAGGTGCTCGTGCCGATGTACCTCCTGCACCGCTACCAGATCCGCGCGGTCTCCAAACTCATCGGCGGCCGCTACTTCGACTATGCGCTTCGAGGCGACGGCCAGCGCATCACCGCCGACGTGCCCGCGCAGCGCCAGGGCGCCGCCATCGACGCCCTCACCGCGCTGCTCGACCCCGCCGTCCTGCGGCTGCCGGACCGCGTCGTGGAGCTGATCCCGCCGCGACCGCCCGGCTACGCCCCCAACCGCGAACTCTTCCCGCGCGAGACCGGCAACACCTTCGACCCGGCGGGGCCGGCCGAAAGCGCCGTCGCCCTCACCCTGGCCGCGCTGCTCGACCCCGCCCGCGCCGCCCGCCTGGAGCGCCAGCACGCCACGGACGCGGACCTGCCCGGCTTCGCCGAAGTGCTCGACGCCTTGCTGGAGGCCACCTGGTATGCCGACCGCCGCGATCGCATGGAGGGCCTCATCCACCGCCGCACCAATCGCCAGACCCTGCACGCCCTCATGCGCCTGGCCGCCGACGAGGACGCCGACCCCGCCGCGCGCATGCTCGCCACCGGCGCCATCGACGGACTCGACGACTGGCTGGAAGACCGTCTGGAGGGCCGCATGGATGCGCGCTGGCGGGCCGCCTACACCGCCGCCCGTCAGGACATCGAGCGATTCGGCGACGACCCGTCCTACGTGGAACAGCTGCCCGCGACCACCGTGCCGCCGGGCTCGCCCATCGGCGACGGTTACTGACCGGTGCGCACGCTCAGGACAGCCGGAGTCCGTACTCGGCTTCCAGCCGGCTGTGATTCGACCAGAACGAGGGCGGCGGGGCACTGCCCGCCAGCGCCGCCAGTATGTCGAGGTGGGCATGCCAGCCGGCGGCGGCCCCGAGCAGGTCGCCGCGTGCGGGCAGTCCGGTCTCCGTCAGTCTCAGCAGCGTCTCGCTGCCCCTTGCCTCCAGCTCGAACGTCACGATGCTCGGCGGACCCTGTTCCGACGGCCACTCGAGGACCAGGCGCGACGGTGCGACCGCCTCCAGCACGCGGCCCTCGAGCCGCACCTCCCCGGACAGCGACCGGTACTTCTCCGGCGGCCCGTCGCCGGGCCGGCAGAGATTGCCGTTCCGGAACAAGAACTCGGCCCGCCCTCCGGCGCGCAGCTCGAACTCGCCGTCCGCAAGCCACCGCGAGCGCTTCTCCCCATCCACCAGATACTCCCAGACGACATCGGCCGGCGCGCTCAGCAGCCGCTCGAAGCGGATGCACCCCGGTGCATGGCATTCACCGCACTCGTTCATGCTTCACTCCCCCGTGTTGTGCCCGTCCGCGACGATCGCCTGTTCCAGGGCATCCAGCCGTCCGGCCCAGAATCGCCGCCGCTCCTCTATCCATGCCGCGGCCGCATCCAGCGGCGCGGGATCCAGCGACAGAAAATGCTCGCGCCCGGCCCGCCGCCGCCGCACCAGACCGGCCCGCTCCAGCAGACGGATGTGCTTGGAGACGGAGTTGAGCGAGATGTCGAACGGCTCGGCCAGGTCGGTCACCCGCGCCTCGCCTGCCTCGAGCCGCTGAAGGATGCGTCTTCGCACCGGGTCGGCGAGGGCGATCATCGTGTTGTCCAGAAGGTCGTTGGTCCGCATGGCAATCATTAATACTTTTAGGTGAATAATAGACGTGGTGCCCGGCCGCGTCAATGCCGGCGCGCCACCGCCGCTCTGCTATCCTGCCGCCTGCGCTGACTGTCGGAGCCGCACCATGACCGGATACATCGACCCGGAACGCGACCAGTTCGAGGCTTTCAAGAACCTGCCCCGGGATCAACCCGTCCTGATGCTGAACTTCCTGCGCTTCCGCGACAAAGCCGCCTACCCGGACGGCCGCGAGGCCACGGGCGCCGAGGCCTATGCCGCCTACGGCCGGGAGAGCGGCCCCATCTTCCGCCGCGTGGGCGGGGAGATCGTATGGCGGGCGAAACCGGAGCTGATGCTGATCGGCCCGTCCGACAAGCAATGGGACTTGGTGTTCGTCGCCCGCTATCCGACGGCCGGCGCCTTCCTCGAGATGGTCACCGACCCGGACTATCAGCAAGCCGTGAAGCACCGCCAGGCGGCCGTCGCCGACAGCCGGCTCATCCGCATGAGCGAGGCGGACGAGGGCGAGGGCTTCGGCGGCTGATTCGGACGGGCCGCTGCGAAGAGGGTTCCTTCACAGGGCCTGCTTTACAGCGCCTGCGTTACAGCGCCTGCGTTACAGCGCCCGGGCGACCACGATGCCGCCCATCGCCAGCATGCAGATCAGCTGCACGAAGAAGAACGTGAATCGCAGCCCTGCGGTGAACTCGCCGGGTCTGGTGCCGATGTGCAGCAGCGTCTGGCAGACCCGCGCGACGATCAGCACGATCGCCAGCACGTCGAGGCTGGGCCCGGTCGTGCCGCTGGCCACGAGCGCGACCACGATCGCGCCGTACACCGGCAGGTTCTCCACGCAGTTCATGTGCGCGCGCATCGCGCGGCGATACCAGTCGCTGCCCTGGGGCAGGTCCGGGTTCCATTCGCTGAGGGACGCGCGCCCGGTCAGTATGTGGCCCCACCGGTACAGGCCGACTGTGCTGGTCAGCGTCAGCAGCGTCCAACCGGCGAAGGCGAGCAATACCCATACGGGGATAGTCATGGTCGGACTCCTGTGGCATGCGGATACATGCCCTGCAGGCTAACATCCGGCGCCGCGCCCGTTTGACCCGGGCCGAGGCGCGGCGTTAGCCTCAAGGCACATACACGGAATCCGCGTAATCCGTCGCGGGACTCACCTGCCCAGGCGCGGTTCCCGCGAGGCGCGGGGGAGAGATTCAAATGCCTTATCATCTGGAAGGTGACCTCCTCGAGGTCTGCACCTGCGAGACGCTGTGTCCGTGCTGGGTGGGCGAGAACCCGGACGGCGGCACCTGCGACTCCTCGCTGGCCTACCACATCCGCAGCGGCGAGATCGACGGCGTGGACGTCTCCGGCCTGACCTGGGTCGGCGTGGTCCACATCCCCGGCAACGTGTTCGACGGCAACTGGCGCGAGATCGCCTATCTGAACGACACCGCCACCGAGGAACAGGAGGCCGCACTGCGCCGCGTCTTCCTCGGCGAAGCCGGCGGGCCAATTGCCGACCTCGCCCAGCTGGTGAGCGAGCTCATCGACGTGCGCCGGGCGCCCATCGTCTGCGACGTGGAAGAGGGCAAGGGCCGCTTCAGCATCGGCGACGTGGTCGAGGCGGACCTCGAGCCCTACGTGGGGCCGAACGGAGAACCGACCAAGCTCGTGGGCTCCGTTTTCTCCACCATCCCGGGCTCGCCTGCCTACGTCGGCAAGGCGACCCGCTTTCGCCAGAAGAGCGAGGAGCTGGGCCAGGACATCGACATCGCCGGCCACAACGCGATATCCGGCCCGTTCGTGTTCGACTACGACGAGGCCGCCTGATCCGGCGGCTGCGCGCGCCCGCTTGCGCGCGCCCCCTTGCGGCCGCGCGCCGCGGCATGATCGTCGCATGAACCCGAACATCCGTTACCGGAGCTGGCTCGCGGTCTCGCTCGGCGGAACCGTCGCGGCCGCCTGGGCGCTGCTGTGGTGGCTGGAACGCACGCCATGGGGCGCACTGTTCCACGCCCACGGCGGCGCGCACGCCCACGCGGGCCATACGCTGCCGCCGACGCTGACAGCCACCGCGTTCGTGGTCGGCTGGACGCTCATGACAGTGGCCATGATGCTGCCGAGCACGTACCCCCTGGTGGAGATATTCCGCCGGCTGGTGCGCCGCCGACGCCGCGCGGCCGCGCTGGTCGGCGTCCTCACCGGCGGTTATCTGGTCGTCTGGGCGGCTCTTGGCGCGCTGGTCTTTGCCGCCGGCCAGGCATTCGGCCTGCTGGAGCTGCCGCTGCCGGCCTGGGCGCCGGCCGCCGGGCTGTTCCTGCTGGCGGGCGCCTTCCAGTTCTCGGCGCTGAAGTACCGCTGTCTGGAGCAATGCCGTGCCCCGCTGGGCTTCGTGCTGTCGCGCTGGAGCGCGGGTGGGGGAGACGTCCGCCGGGCCTGGCGCATCGGCGTCGACCACGGCCTGTTCTGCGCGGGCTGCTGCTGGGCGCTGATGCTGCTCATGTTCGCGGCGGCCAGCGCGAATCTCCTGTGGATGTTCGTGCTGGGTCTGATCATGGCGGTGGAGAAGAACGCGAGCTGGGGCCGGCGCATCGGCGAGCCGCTCGGCGCGGTGCTGTTGCTCGCCGGCGGAGGCATCGCCGCCGCCGGGCTGGCGGGTACCTGAGCGCCAGCCGCGTCATTCCCCTATTCACCCGCAAAAGCTCCCGTCCTATAGTCTGCCGAGGGAAACAACGTCCCGGGGGAGCCATGAAACAGCGATTCCGCTTCTGCCTGCTGGCGCTACTCGCTCTGCCGGCCCTCGCAACGGCCCGGCCCGACGCAGTGGATGCCTGCGTCGAATGCCACGGCGCGGACGGAATGGGCAAGGGCGATCCCATGGTCCCCGTGCTCGCCGGCATACCCGCCGGGCACATCGAGGAGGCCGTTTTCGCCTACATCGACGGCGCACGGCGCTGCGTGCGGGAGCCGAAGATGTGCGAGACGGTGGCGGAGCTCGACGAGGACACGGTGTTCGATATCGCCAACTACTACGGCGGGAAGGAGCGTCAGGCCCTCGAGCAGCCTTACGACGAGAAACTGGCCGAGGAGGGTGCCGCGTTGCACCGCCAGCACTGTGGGGCCTGCCATGCACGGCCGGACAGCCGGCAGGCGGAGTTCGCCATCGGCATACCGCTGCACGGTCAGCGCAAAGAATATCTGCGCTTCGCCATCGAGGCCTATCTCGCCGGCGACCGTGAGGCACTGCTGCCGGCCATGGCCCATGAACTGGGCGAGCTGGAGGCCGGCGACATCGGCGCCCTGGTGAACTACTACGCCAGTTACCGGCCCGCCGACACCGACGATTAGCGCCCGGCCGGGCATATGCAGATTCCGAGAGTTTCCGGAGGCGCGGCAACGCGTTATCTTGGTGGTGTCCGGGCAGGCCCGGGTCTGCCCGGTTTCCCGCGGGAGACAAGGAGACGGCCATGCCTGTTACCAGACTGAAGGAATTCCTCGACCGAGAGAACGTCAAGTACGTCACCATCGGCCATTCGCCCGCGTTCACCGCCCAGGAAATCGCCGAGCGGGCGCACATCCCCGGCAAGGAACTGGCCAAGACGGTGATGGTGAAGATCGACGGGGAACTGGCGATGATCGTGGTGCCGGCCTCGGACCAGGTGAGGCTCGCACATCTGAAGGAGGCCCTCGGCGCCGACGAGGTCGAACTGGCCGGCGAATACGAGTTCAAGGAGCGCTTCCCGGACTGCGAGACCGGCGCGATGCCGCCGTTCGGCAACCTCTACGACATGAAGGTGTTCGTCTCGACCGCGCTCCGGGAGGACGACGAGATCGCCTTCAACGCCGGCTCCCACAGCGAGCTGATCCGCATGGCTTACGCGGATTTCGAGCGGCTGGTGGATCCGACGCCGCTGGTGGCCTGAAACCCATGTAGGAGGGCCTTCAGGCCCGATTGATTGCGGAATCGGGGCTGAAGCCCCTCCCACAGGCCCTTCTACATGCCCGGTGAGGCGGGATCCACCTCCACCAGCACCTCGTTGCGGCGCAGGAACGGCGGCATGAACGGGGCGTTGTAAGCGGCGGACCGGGGCGTGCCGACGACCTCGATGCCGTCGCGCTCGAGCGCGCGCAGCAGGATGGCCGTGTGCTTCTCGAAATTCGACGCCGTCCAGCGCCCCGAGTAACGGTGCACGGCCATCGTGCGTGCGGGTATCTCGCGGATCGTGACCCGGTCGTCCTCCGGGACGGGCAGCGTCTCGCGCGTGTACTTGCGCTCCATCACGAACTGGTAGCGGTAGCGCTCCGCCCCCGCCACGCGCTCGGAGATCACCGGCACGGTCATGTTCATCTTCACGCTCTCGGCGGGTTCGCGGGTGACCGGCGCGGTCATGGCCATCTTCTCCGATGCCTTGTTGTCGCCGAAAATGTAGCCTGCGAGTCTGCGGAAGCCCTTGCCGCCGCTCTCCCCGTAATCGCCCTCCACGACGGTCTCGGCCACCAGGTAGGGCTCGTAGGCACGGATCTCGTATTCCTCGCGCTCGGCGAGCACCCGGTACTCGGGCTCCTCGTATGCCATGGCGGTCCCCGTCAGCATCGACGCGACGACGGCAATGATTATGGCAGCGGCTGGACGCATGCAGAACCTCACTGGGCATGTAGGAGGGCCTTCAGGCCCGATCCGATATAATTCGCCGAAACAACAAGAACGGAGGCACCCATGCCCAGAATCCCCCGCGATCGCGACAACGACTATTCGGAAGACGCGGTACGGCGCCGTCGGGACTTCATCGAGGAGCAGACCGGTACCCGCCTCGCCCATCTCGGCCACTATTCCGTGGATCCCGCCACGCTACGCGGCAACATCGAGAACTTCACCGGCGTCGCCCAGATGCCCATCGGTTTCGCCGGCCCGCTGCTGGTGAACGGCGAGCACGCCGAGGGCGAGTTCTACGTGCCCATGGCCACCACCGAGGGCACCCTGGTGGCGAGCTACAACCGGGGCATGAGCCTGACCCGGGAGGCCGGCGGTATCACCACCACCATCGCCGACGACGCCATGCAGCGCGCGCCGGTGTTCCTGTTCCCCAGTGCGCGGGAAGCCCGGGCCTTCGGCGAATGGGTGTCGGAGAACTTCGCCGGTATCAAGGCGGCCGCGGAGGCCAGCACGAGCATCGGCAAGCTCCGCGACATCGAGCAGTACGCGGCCAGCCGCATGCTCTATCTTCGGTTCAACTACACCACGGGCGACGCGGCCGGCCAGAACATGGCGGGCAAGGCGACGCTGGCGGCCTGCCACTGGATCATCGAGAACTTCGGCCGCGTGGAGTACTACCTGTCGGGCAACATGGACACCGACAAGAAACACTCGACGCTGAATTCGCTGCACACCCGTGGCAAGCGGGTGATCGCCGAGGTGACCGTCCCGGATGCGCTGCTGCGCGACCGCATGCGGGTATCGGCGGAGCAGCTGTTCGCGACCCGCCGGGTATCCCAGCTCGGCGCGCTCATGGCCGGTTCCGTCTACAACGGCGTGCATCCGGCGAACGGCGTCGCCGCCACCTTCATCGCCACCGGGCAGGACGAGGCAAACGTGGCGGAGTCCCATGCCGCGTTCACCTACGCCGAGGTCACCCGCACCGGCGACTACTACTACTCCATTACGCTGCCGTCGCTGATCGTCGCCACCTACGGCGGCGGCACCGGGCTCGCCACCCAGCGCGAGTGCCTCGAGTCGCTGGGCTGCTACGGCCCCGGCAAGGCCCGCAAGCTGGCCGAGATCATCGCCGCAACCGTGCTCTGCGGCGAACTGTCCCTGGGCGCCGCCGTGATTGCCGAGGAGTGGGTCAGCAGCCACGAACACTACGGCAGAAACCGATAAATATGCACCTTCTATCAGGTTGAGCCTGATTTCCTCATCGGCACAAACGGCTTGCCGGCTCCTCCGCGCCCCGTAGCATGAGAACCGCATCGCGAGCGCCCACGCGTAATCGTGCCCTGCAGCGTTCCCATGGTCGGACCCCCACCGGCCGTTAAATCCGCAGGGAATGCGGAGCCGGAAGCGGGGCGGCGTTACGTCGCCCCGCGCCGGTCTTTTTCAGCCTGCAGAACCGCGGAAGCGGGCCGATTCGCCGCTGGCCGCGAATACGCCGGCGGCCTGGCGCACCGCTTGCAGCATTGCCCCGGCGGCCGGAGTCATCGGTCGTTTCGACGGCGTCACCAGACTCGCATTGCGGCGCACGGAAGGCCTCTCCACGGGGAGCACGTGCACGCCCCGGGTCTCCTTCGCCAGCCGGCTGGTAACCAGCGCCGGCGAGGTCATCAGCAGGAAATCGTTCGCCGCCAGCAGTTTCATGCCGATGCGGTAGGCGTCCGAACCGATGAAGCGTGTCGGCGGCTCGAGGCCCTCGGCGATGAAGGTCTCGGTGATGACGTCCACGTCGGAGGGGCGAGAGTAAGGCACCACCCACGTGTAGCCGGCGAGGTCGCCGAGTCGGATATTGCGTTTGCCGGCCAGCGGGTGGGCCGGCCGGCAGGCAACGACGTCGTCTGCAGAGTAGATGACCTCGGCAATGAAGCCCTCCCGCAGCGCGAAGCCGCCGACGCCGACGGCCACGAAGTCGAACTCGCCGTCGTAGAGCCGCTCCAGGATCTGTTCCGAGTAACCCTCGATGAGGTTGATGCGGAGGCCGGGCCGTTCCGCGTGGACCAGGCTCACGGCCGGTTCGATGATGTCGCCGGCGAAGGTCTCGCCGATGCCCACGGTTACCGTGCCGGTCTGCGCATCCGCCAGGCTCCTCAGTGCCTCACGCGCGCGCCGGTCGGCGGCAATCTGGGAGCGGGCATGGCTCACCAGCATCTCGCCGTAAGCGGTGAGCTTCGTTATGCCGCCGGGCCCGCGATCGAGCAGGCGGACCTCCAGCGCCTTCTCCAGCCCGGAGAGGCTCGCCGACAGTGCCTGCTGGGTCAGCCCGAGCTCGCGCGCCGCGGCGGCCAGGGTGCCGTGATCGACCACGGCGAGGAACCGCTCGAGCTGCCTTAGTTCCATAGCAACCTCACCGAAGCACGTAGGAGGGGCTTTAGCCCCGATTCCTGTAGGAGGGGCTTTAGCCCCGATTGCGCAACCAATCGGGCCTGAAGGCCCTCCCACATGGCGCTCAGTGCATCTCCTCGCCGCCGCTCACGTTCAGCGCCTCTCCGGTGATGAACGCCGCGTCGTCGGAGGCGAGGAATGCAGTCGCCGCCGCCGTGTCCTCGGGCAGGCCGACGCGGCCCAGCGGGATGCGCTGGCGCAGGGCCGCCCGATACTCCTCGACGGTCTGGCCCTTGTACTTCGCGAAATACTCGTTCTGCTTCTTCCCCAGCCCGGTGGTGACGTGGTTCGGGCACACGGCATTCACGGTGATGCCGTCGCCGGCGTAATCAATCGCCGCCGTGCGCGTCAGGCCCACCATGCCGTGTTTGGAGGCCACATACGGCGCCATGTGCGGGAAGCCGGACTTCGCCGCCTGGCTGGCGATGTTGATGACGCGCCCGCCGTCGCCCTGGGCGCGCATCTGCGCCGCGGCGATGCGGGTGCACAGGAACGCACCGGTGAGGTTCACGTCCAGCACCAGCTTCCACTCCTCCAGCGTGAGGTCGGCGGTGTGCCTCATCATGTAGCCGACGCCGGCGTTGTTCACCAGGATGTCGAGGCGTCCGAAGGCCTCCACGGTGCCGTCCACCAGTGCCTGCACCTGGGCCTCGTCGCGCACGTCGCAGGGCAGCGCCACCGCCTCTGCGCCGGCCTCGCGCAGCCCCGCGGCCACCGCTTCCATCTCCTCGGTGGTGCCGATGTTGGCGCTG
>Ga0209931_1000084_pt1 | contig 48294 bp, 32 predicted proteins | sample SalPonR1_B_D1_MG_FD_185697 | JGI IMG/M metagenome (GOLD analysis project Ga0209931, IMG submission 185697) | Salt pond soil microbial communities from South San Francisco under conditions of wetland restoration - Salt Pond MetaG R1_B_D1_MG... ...
ATAGTGAAAAAAATTCCGGGAAGTAATTATATTTTTGAAGATAAAAAGAGGCAAACTATTTTTGTAGTCGGGAAAAGTAAAGAAGAGGAAGAAGGTAACTGGGAAAATGATATAATAGCTTTTCAACAAGATTATGGTCTTTCTACTAATAATTCTTTAAGTTGGGAGTTAGCTGCTCAAAGAGAATTGATAGAAAATAAGGAAATAATGAATCTGGGAAGTTTATTTAGGTTTGCTCATCGTACCAAAAGTATACCAACTGTAACAAATCTAGAATGGTTGGTAGGTGGGGAAAAAGATGATTTAGAAAATGGAATTAGCTCAAAATTTATGTATACTTTAAATAATGGTTACTTAGCTACCAGAGCAGATTATATTCCTCCAGAAATTTCTGATTATGTTGATGCTCCTAAAGGGGGAAGAGTTTCTTTTAATTTGCAACATGAAATTGGTCAATCATGGTTATTTGATTTTAATGCCTCCAGTACTAAATCAATTAAAGATATGGAGAATTTAAAATTATATCAGGGAAGTTTATCTTTTAATTATTTAGATCAAATGAATAATTCTTATTTTTTAGGTGTAGATTATGGCAAACAAAAACATAGATTGATTTGGGAACAAATAAATAATGTTGAAACTAAAAGAGATTGGACTTCTCTAAATTTAAAAGGCAGGAAAAATATTAAAGATATAAATCTTAAAGCAAACACTTTTTATGAAAATAATAGAATCACTTTTGAAGAAACATCCAATTTTGTTAACTTTGAAAAAGGAGAAATTAATTTAGATTTGAGCTCAAGATTATCAAAAAATATTATTACAGGAATTAGCTTGGATTCAAAAGCTAATTGGTTTGAAAAAGAATTACAGGAACAAAATATATTTATTGACGGAAAAGCAAGATATAATTCAGGTAATAATTTTCTAACTTTAGGAGGTATAAGCGAAAGAACTAAAAATAATAGTGGAGATGATGAATTTCAAGAAGATAGAAGAGAAATTTATTTTAATGTCAGGTATTTTAATTATCCTAATTTATCACTTTTTGGAGAAATAAAAAATACTTATCTCTTTTTAATTGATGAAGATTATTATAGTTTAAATGCAGGTGTGAATTATAATAATTCTGATAACAAGTGGGGAATTGATCTAGAATTAGATTATATAACACCAATTAGTCTTAGAGATACCGCCCAGGAAAAAATAATATTTAAATTAACTAAAGAATTTGATTCTGGCTTAGAAACTTTCATATCAGCAAGTAGAGATTATTTATCTTTTTATCAAAAAGAACCCTCCTACTTAATTTCAGTTGGAGTTAATCAAAGTTTGAATTTTACTAAATCTAATATTTCAGGTGAGAAATATGCTGATGGTAGACATCGTTCATATATTGGAGGTATTGTCTATCTTGATCAAGAAGGTACAGGCTTTAGAAATCAAGATGATCCATTACTATCAGATATAAGTGTATTTAGAGAAGGAACTAAAGTAGTGACAGATGAAAATGGGAAATTTAAATTTCAAAATGTAAGATCAGGATTATATGAAATAGGGATTGATTTAAATGAACTTGATGCTAAATATAATGTTTTAACTGAAAATAAAATAGTACAGATTAGAGATAATGAAAATATTTTTTTAGAATTTGGTCTTACTATGTATGGTTCTATTTCAGGGAAAGTATATCTTGATAGAAGAATGACCGGTATGATAAATTCAGAAGATGAATTTATATCTATGGTAGGTCTTGAAATTTTAGAATTAAATAAAACTCTCTATTCAAATAAAGAGGGTTTGTTTGATTTTTCAGAAATTCCATTAGGGAAATATAGTATAAAAGTTTTAACTGATACTATTCCTCCAGGAATGAAGTTAGCTGAAAATAACATTTTTGAAGTTAATATAACCAAAAATTCTCTTGATATTAAAAATTTAGATATTCGTTTGATTTATGAAGTTGAATAAAAAACATTTAAAACAGTAATTAAACAATTATAATTGGAAAGGTGAGATAAAAAATCTCACCTTTCTTTTGTTTTTATGTCATAGAAATTTCATCAAGTTCAATATTTTCCATCTTATCTTCGACTGTTCTACCTGCATACTGAACAAAGATATACATTGCTATGATTCCTAATGGAAGTGAAAAATAAACAGGGAATCCAAATCCAGCAGGAATGAAACCAAAGATTATAGCAGCACCTGCTCCTACAAAGGCATAAGGCACCTGAGTTTTAACATGATCTACATGATCAGCACCAGCTGCTGTTGAAGACATAATAGTCGTATCAGAGATTGGTGAACAGTGATCACCCCAGACACCACCAGTAAGCACAGCTGCTATAGAAGGAAGCAGAGGTGCTCCGATTGAATGTGCAAGTGGTACAGCCAGTGGCATTAATATTGCTACTGTACCCCAGGAACTACCGGTGGTAAAGGCAATAAAAGCACCAATAATAAAGATTAAAGTAGGAATAATAAAGGCGGGAATATTACCTTCAGCAATACCTACCACAAAATCAGCAGTCCCTAGCTTTTCAGTTACACTACCAATAGACCAGGCTAAGACAAGTATAAATGAAGCAATAATCATTGACTTAGCTCCATCAACCCAGCCATCTACAATATCTCCTACAGGTATAACATTACCTAGTGAAGCTAATATTCCAGCTGTTAAACTACCGGAAAAAGCAGCCCAGATAAGAACTTTACTGGAATTTGCATTTCCAAAGGCATCCTGGATAGTTTCACCGGCCATTCCGCCTCCATCAAACCAGAGACCAAAGAGAGTTACTAATACAGTAACAATAATTGGGGTTAAAGCAGCAAACCAGCTCATATTTTTACCATCTGGTCCATCCATTTCAGTTAACTCTTTGGAAGCCATCGGTGTAGCATCATCACGAAGAACTTTTCCAGTCTTTCTGGCTCTTGTTTCTGCATCAAACATAGTTCCAAAATCTTTTTTAGTTAAGATAATTATTAATGCTAATATTAGGGCAAAAATACTGTAAAAACGGAATGGAATTGTTTTAACAAATGTAGTATAAGCACTTGTTTCCATTCCAATATTTTGTAAAGCATCATTAATAAGACCTACCTCATAGGCAATCCAGGTAGAAATAGGTGTAATACTGGCCATTGCCGCAGCAGTAGTGTCAGTAATATAAGCCAATTTTTCTCTAGAAACATTCATTTTATCAGTGATTGGTCTCATGGTATTACCAACAATTAAAGTGTTAGAATAATCATCAAAGAAAATACCAATACCTAATAACCAGACTGAAAATTGAGCTTTACGTACAGTTTTTGCCTTTTCAGCAATTGCATCACCGATGGATTTTGCTCCACCTGCTTTACTAATTATTCCAATCATACCTCCCATTGTAATAGTAAAGATTATAATACCTGCATTCCATTCATCTGCAAGAGAGGGAAGCATAAAACTATCAAGAGTTCTATAAAAACCAGCAATAGGATTATAACCATTTAATATTAAAGCTCCGGAAAAAACTCCAACAAAAAGTGACAATAAAACTTCTTTAGACCACCAGGCCAAAAGAATAGCTAGTAGAGGTGGAACTAAAGATAAGATTCCATAATGATCCATAAATAATAACCCCTTCCTTTTTTACCATAATATATATTGCAAATTTTATACCAAGAAATCAGGGGTATATATAAGTTATTTGTAGATTTTAAAAAATTTTAAATTTTTTGTGCAAAAATATTTAATAAAAATGAAAAAATATTTTTCACAGTTCAATTCCATTTCTTTTAGTAATTTAATAACCTGAAATTTGTCGTATGACCATTTTAGTTGTATAATAAAATAAGAGTATAATAATATTTTTATTGATAATTAATAACCAGAATATTCAGGGAGGTAAAATTTTGCAAGAAGTAAATTTAAAAAAATACAGAAAAAAGATGTGGTTCATTTTAAGTTTTGGATTTTTACTTGCATTTTTTCATCGTTATTCAATAGGAGTTTTATCTAATATATTATCTGAAGAAATGGGTTTAACTGCTGCTAATTTAGGTTTGTTAACTTCCATGTATTTTTATGCTTATGCATTTTTACAGGTTCCTGTAGGTATTTTAGGAGATAAATATGGTGTCAAAATTGTAACTACTTTTGGAATGATATTTATGGGAATAGGAGCTTTTTTGTTTGGCATATCTGGAAGTATGTTAACTGTTTCTTTAGCAAGATTATTAATTGGAATTGGCTCAGCCTGTTTTTTTATTTCAATTTTAAAAATGATAGCTATCTGGTTCCCTCCAACTCAATTTACTAAATATAATGGTTGGACTTCTGTAATGGGTAATATCGGGGCATTATTAGCTGCCTCTCCTTTTTCATTTTTTTTGGAAATAGTAAATTGGCGTACATCTTTTTTTATATTTTCAGGAATTTCAATTATAATGGCAATTCTTATCTGGAGATATGTCTATGATTATCCTCAGGAATTAGGATTTAATTTAAAAGAAGAATCTAAAATAGAAAAACGTAGTTTTAAGGAAATTTTAAGTGAGATTAAAGTATTGGCTTCAAATTTACAATTCTGGCTTTATTTTATATTGTTATTTGTTATGATGGGAAGTATAATGAGTCTTGCCGGTTTATGGATTGTACCTTTTATGATGCATACTTATAATTTATCAAGGAGTATAGCTGCTAATTTTTCTTTAATTTTAACTGTGGGTTTAATTACTACTTCTGTATTTTTAGGGTGGATAGAATTGAAATTTAAAAATAGAATTAGAATGATAAGATTTAGTGTTTTTACTGTTACTTTGAGTTGGATATATTTTATTTTTATCCAGGGAGGAAAACCTCCTATTATTCATTTGATATTATTGTTATTTATTATAGGTGGAGTTAGTTTATTTGTAATGGTTACTTTTGGAGTAATAAAAGAACTTTTTCCTCAATTAAAAGGTGGCTCAATGGGCCTGATTAATTTAGCACCTTTTTTAGGTACAATCTTTTTTAATTCTATTATTGGTTGGATTCTTGATAATACCTGGAAAGGGGAAATAATAAATGGAAGTAGAATTTACACTTTAGCTGGTTATCGCCAGGGATTTATGGTGATTTTAATTTTGATGATATTGGTAATAGCTTTAACTTTTAGGTTAAAGAAACCTAAAAAATAATAATCTTAAAAATAAAGTATTTGTATAAAAAGGTATTTAAGGAACTTACATAGAATTTTATAATTGTATTGAGAAAGAGGAATAAAAAAGAAATAAGGTGGGGAAAATATGTGGACAAGAGCCGATTTAAAAAGTAGAGCTAAAAAAGTTTTGAAAGGTAATTACTGGCAGGCTTTTTTAGTTAGTCTGGTAATATTAATTACTGGCGGAAGCCATAATCGTGGAGAAGTAGGGAGTAGTGCTGGTAGTTCTGGAGGGGCAGAAGCTAGTGGAGGTGCATTTTTTGATTTTGAGATTGCTTTAATAGTAGGGACAGTGATTTTGTTAATTATAATATTAAGAATATTCATAGGATATGTATTGGAAGTAGGTGGCAGAAAATATTTTATTCAATTATCAGACGGTGAATCAGAAGTTTCCTGTTTAGGTTATGGTTTTAAAAATAATAATTATTTTAATATTTTTTGGACAATGTTATTAAGAAGTATTTTTGTAATATTATGGAGTTTACTATTAATAATTCCTGGAATTATTAAATTTTATGCTTATAGAATGGTGCCCTATATATTAGCTGATAACCCTGAAATGGGTCATAGAAAAGCAATAAAACTTAGTAATAAGATGACTCAGGGAGAAAAATGGGATATTTTTATATTAGATTTATCATTTTTAGGTTGGTTTATTTTAGGGTCATTATTTTTTGGTATAGGGATTTTCTTTGTTCAACCTTATTATGATGCAACAAATGCTGAGTTATATTTAAAATTAAGAAAAGAAGCAATAACTAATAATTTAGTAACTGAAAGAGAACTAAATTTAGAAACTGATAATTAATATTATCCTTCTCTTATTATAAGATTTATCCTACTAGATGGGGTGGATAAAATGGAAAGACTAAAAGTCATCATGCTTGGTTCAGGAAGTATTGTTCCTACTCCAGATAGAAATCATGCTGCAATCTGGATCAGACATGGACAGGATATTATACTCTGGGATTGTGGAGAAGGAACTCAACTTCAATTACAAAAAGCTGGTTTATCTTTTATGAATATTGATAGAATATTTATAACTCATTGGCATGCTGATCATTTTGCAGGATTAATTGGTTTATTAGAAACTCTTCATCTTGAAGGAAGAAAGAAAAAATTGCAAATTTTTGGACCTGAAGCCAATAAGTATTATAATATAATTTCTAATCTTCATCAGGGGAATGCTGGTTTTGAAATTGAGGTTACAGATGTTGATTTTAAAACACCTAAAGAAAAGGTTATAATAGATGAGAAAAATTATAGAATTAAGTCTGTTCCTGCCAACCATAATATTCCGGCTGTAGCTTATTGTTTAGAAGAAAAAGACAGGTGGAATATTGACATGGAAAAAGTTAAAGCTAATAATTTAACTGCCGGTCCAATATTGAGAAAAATAAAAAAAGAAGATAAAATTAACCATAAAGGAAAAACAATAAAATTAGAAGATATAGCAGTTTTAAATAAAGGAAGAAAAATAGTTTATTCCGGTGATACAGCTCCTTCTTTATTAATAGAAAAATTAGCTAAAAATGCTACAGTTTTAATACATGATTCTACATTTATAAATAAAAGTTGTGAACATCATTCAACAGTAAAAGAAGCTGCTCAATTGGGGAAAAGAGCCGGTGTAGAAAAATTGGTTTTAACTCATTATTCTAGAAGATATAAAGATTTAGATATTTTAAAAGAAATAGCATCTAATATTTATGATAAAGTGGAATTAGCTTCAGATTTATCAGAAATTTACAGTTGAAAATTCTAATTTAACATCAAATATTATTTCTTGAGGAGGAATAATAAATGGCACTAGAAAATGAAAAATATCAAAATTTACTTACTATTTTAAGAGATGGTCTTGCTCCTGCCCTGGGGTGTACTGAACCTATAGCTATAGCTTATTCTACTGCTTCTGCAGCTCAAAAAGCTGATGGTAAACTGGAAAAAATTGAAATCAGAGTAAATAGAAATATTTATAAAAATGGTTTAAGAGTAGGAATTCCAGGGACGGGAAAAACTGGTTTGTATATTGCTGCAGCTTTAGGATATTTAATAGGAGATCCTGCAAAAGAATTAGAAGTAATTGAAGGTGTTAATGATAAGGATATAAAAAGGGCTGAAAATTTAATAGATGAAAATAAAATAGAGATAAATATAGTAGAAGGAATAGAAAGATTATTTATTGAAAGTAAAATTATTACTGATAAAAAGAATGCTAGAGCAATAACTATTGATAAGCATCTAAATATAATTGAAATTGAAACAGGTCAAGAATTCAATGAATTTGAAATTCATAATAAAGAAAAAAAAGAATCAGACTATGATCTAAAAGAATATACGCTTAAAGATATTTTTGAGTTTGCAGATCAGGTAAAATTATCTGAATTAGCTATTATAGAGAAAGGTATTAATTTATCTTATGAAATAGTTGAAAAAGGAAAAGAAAGAGGTGTTGCTCTAGGAGATTCATTGCAAAAAATGATTGATAGTGGATTATCTAATGATAATATGATGAATAGAGCTCAATTACTTGCAGCTACAGCTTCTGAGGCTAGAATGAGTGGTTGTAAAAAGGCAGTTATGTCAAATTCAGGTAGTGGTAATCAGGGAATTACTGCATTTTTAACAATTTTAGGAGCATCAGAAGTAAAAGATATTAGTGAAGAAAAACTTTATCGTTCTTTAGTAGTAAGTAATCTAGTAACAATGTATATAAAATCATATTTAGGTGTTTTATCTGCGATGTGTGGAGCGGCAGTTGCTGCTGGTACAGGTTCAAGTGTAGGAATAACCTATATGTTAGGTGGCGATCTTGAAGATGCTTTTCATACTACCCGGAATATGTTAGGAACCATAACAGGAATTATTTGTGATGGAGCTAAAGATGGATGTGCCTATAAAGTTGCCTTATCTTCAAGATGGGCTGTACAATCTGCAATATTAGCTCTAGATAATACTTATATTCCTTCTAAAGATGGAATTCTTGCAGATAGTTTTGAAAAAATAATTGAAAACCTTGGAAGAGTGAATGATGGGATGACCAATACTGATGAGACTATAATGGAAATAATGTTGGAAAATGAATAAAAAAGAAGGTGAAAAACTTGCAGATAATTACAATTTCTCGTCAGGCTGAAAGTTCAGGAGATGCAATAGCTAAAAAATTGGCTCAAAAACTAGGATTCAAATTAATTGATCATGATTATGTTTTTGAAAACTGGTTAGCAGGGGTTGCTAATGATCATCAACTTCATATGTTAAAACAAAGTTCTAAATTTTATAATAAACCTATCGATAAAAAAGCTAAAAATAAAACCACTTTTGCTGAATATATTAGTAATAAAATGCAAGAATTAGCTGAAACTGAAAATGTCGTGATTCTTTGTTTGGGTTCTCAAATTATTTTTAGAGACAATCCTAGAGCTATTCATATTAAAATATTAGCTTCTAAAGAATATAGGATACAAAAAACCTGTAATAAATATGGATTAAATTATGATCAGGCTGAAAGGACTATAGATTTAAGTGACCGAAAACATAGACGTTATTTATGGAGAGTTTTTGAGGCAGATTGGTTAGATCCCACTCTTTATCATATTTGTCTTAATAGTGATGGATTTAATTTAGATGAAGCAGTAAATTTATTAATAACATTAATAGATCAGAAGAAAGAAGATCCTAAACCTCTGAATAAAAAAATTGAAAATATAGTAAAAAAGGATGGGCATGAAGATTATAATTTTGCTCATGCTAGTGAAAAAGAATTTGCAAAAATCCTGGATATGCATCATATAAATTGGGAATATGAGCCAACAGAATTTCCCCTAGAATGGGATGCAGAAGGAAATGTGACAATGGGTATTAGACCTGATTTTTATTTAGCAGATTATAATACTTATATTGAACTAACGACTATGAAAAGAAAGTATGTAACTGAAAAAAACAAAAAAATAAGACTTTTAAGAGAAAATTATCCAGACATTAAGGTTAAAATTGTTTATAAAAAAGATTTTCATAAATTAATAGAAAAATTTGATTTTAATAAGGGAGAAGAAAAAGATGAAAGATAAAAATTTAGGTAAGGTAATTATTACTGAAGAAGAGTTAAAAAAAAGAATAAAAGAATTGGCTGTAAAAATAAGCAATGACTATCGAGAAAATGAGTTAATTATTATTAGTATAATGAAAAGTTCTCTTTATTTTATGGCAGATTTAACAAGAAAACTTGATAATTCAATAAAACTAGATTTTCTTGAACTAAGTCATTATTCTCATAATAATGAATCAGGTGAAATCAGAGTAACTAGAGATTTGGAATTTAGTATTTCTAATAAGGATGTTTTGATATTAGAAAATATAATTAATACAGGATTAACTCATAATTACTTGCGTAAAAATTTAAAATCAAGAAATCCAAAAAGCCTAAAAATTTGTACTCTTTTAAATAATGTAGAGAAAAAATTAGTTGAAATTCCAGTTGAATATAGTGGTTTTGAAATTTCAAGTGGTTTTGTAGTTGGGTATGGGTTGGATTATAAAGAACGGTATAGAAACTTACCTTATATTGTGGAATATAATAGAGATAAATAAAATGTTTTTAAAATGAGTAATATTGAAAGTATAATAAAGATTGAGAATGTAATTGTGAGATATTCAACCCAGAAGCAGAAATAAACAAGTTGACTTTTTATACATTATAATCTATAATTATTGATACAAGGTCCTGAGGGATTCTGAAGATGGACTGTTCAAAAGAGTTTTTTTGAAAAACTTATTCAAGTAAGTCTTGGTGAGATTTAGTGTAAAACTGTAGATCTTACTATTAATGGCAACTTGAAAGAAATTGTCTAAGGGATAGAATTCTTTAGATGATATTTTTTCTGGAAGTCAGATTAATAGTAAAGTAAGTCTAAATCAAACTAATATAGAAAGAATAAGTTAAGTAGAAAAAATAATCATGAGCAGAAAATCAAAGGTTCGTCAGGGCCTTGATTTTTTTGTGTCTTTTTTTAGTAGTACAAAAAATTTTATTTAAAACTTGACAAAATTACTTAGGTATGTTAATTTAAGAACAGATACCACAGATGGGTATATAGCTTTGAAAAATTAATTAGAGAGTTCAAGATAAACAAAAATTTTTATTCATCAATGATAATGACTTTCAATTAATTTAAATAAATTTATAAAAAGGGGATAAATATGATTGAAAAATTTGATTTAAAAAATAGGGGAAATGATATAAGAATAGCATTAGCTGGTAATCCTAATTCAGGAAAAACAACACTTTTTAATGAAATGACAGGAGCCAGCCAACATGTAGGGAATTGGTCAGGGGTTACTGTAGAAAAAAAGATTGGAAAAAGTTTCTATAATGAGTTTGAATTTGAGATAGTAGATCTACCTGGAATTTATTCTTTAGGAGCTTTATCAGAGGATGAAGTTGTAGCTCGTGATTTTTTATTAAATGGAGATTATAATCTTGTTTTAGATATTATTAATTCAGTTAATTTAGAAAGAAATTTATTTTTTACAGTTCAATTGTTAGAAATGGGAGTAGATTTAATTGCAGTTTTAAATATGGCAGATGAAGCTAAAAAAAAGAGAATAAAAATAGATAAAAATAAATTATCTGAAAGATTGGGAATTGAGGTTGTAGAAACGGTTGCTAAAAAAGGAAAAGGTTTAGATGACTTATTTTCTAAAATACTTAAAGATTATGATTCAAAAAAAGAAGCATTAAAAATAGATTATGGTGAAGATATTGAAACTCTAATAACTAAGATAAAAGCTGAATTTAAAAATATAAACTTTTCTGGAATCATTAATCAGCGTTGGTTGGCTTTAAAATTAATAGAAAGAGATCCAGAAATTGAAGAATTCATCAAAAAAGAAGTCGGTAATTCTATATTAAGAAAAATAAAATCTCTTATCTCTAAAAAAGAATTAAAATTAGAAAAACGATTTGAAAGTATAATAACTTCCAAAAAATATGAGTTTATAGATTTAATAATTGAAGAATGTGTTAGTGAACCAGCGGAAGAAGAAAAACCTGATAGTATTTCTGACAAAATAGATAAAATAGTAACAAATAAGTATTTAGGTATTCCAATTTTTATGTTTGTTATGTGGAGTATTTTTAAATTAACCTTTACTTTAGGTAATCCATTAATAGGTTATATAGAAAAGTTTTTTGAGTTAAGTGGAAGATGGATTGGACAATTTTTAATAAATTTAGGTTTCCCAGAAATGTTGACTTCTTTTATAACTGATGGAATAATTGGTGGGGTTGGTTCAGTTTTAGTATTTATTCCAAATATTATACTTTTATTTTTGGCTATTGCTATTTTAGAAGATAGTGGATATATGGCCAGAGCTGCTTATGTAATGGATAAAATTATGAGTAAGATTGGATTACACGGGAAATCATTTATACCAATGATTATTGGATTTGGCTGTAATGTTCCGGGAGTTATGGCTACAAGGACTCTTGATAGTAAAAGAGATAAATTAATTTCAATTTTAATTAATCCACTTATGTCCTGTTCAGCTCGCTTACCAGTATATGTTGTTTTTGCTGGAGCTTTATTTCCAAAAAATGGAGGGTTGGTTGTTTTTTCACTCTATTTAATGGGTATTGTTCTTGCAGTTGTTATGGCAAGTATATTTAATAAGTTTTTCTTCGAAGGAGAAAGATCAGCTTTTATTATGGAACTACCACCATATAGAATACCAACTTTAAAAAGTGTATTTATACAAATGTGGAAAAAAGCCAGTGCATTTGTTAAAAAAGCAGGAACAATTATTTTTTCAGTTGTAGTTTTGATCTGGGTATTGGCTAACTTACCTCTAGGAGTGGAATATGCTTCTGCCCAGAGTATTATTGGTAGATTTGGGCAGTTGATTGCTCCCATATTTGCACCTCTTGGTTTTGGAAACTGGCAGGCAGCCTCCTCTTTAATATTTGGGATTTTAGCAAAAGAAGTAGTTGTTGGAACTTTAGGTGTTGTTTATTCAGCTGGTGAGAGTGGTTTAAGGTCTGTTTTAAGTGCTAATTTTTCTCCTCTGGCAGCTTACTCTTTTATGACTATGGTCTTGATTTATACTCCCTGTATTGCAACTTTAGGAACGATAAAATCTGAAACAAATTCCTGGAAATGGCCTCTAATAAGTGCCAGTTATCTTTTTATTTTGGCCTGGATAGTATCTTTTTTAATTTATCAATTGGGTTCATTGCTTGGTATTGGAATTTAGAAGGAGGAAGCTAAATGGAATATTTATTTTTATCGTTGCTTGGCATAGCCAGTTCCTATTATATAATAAAAAAGCTTTATGGAGGCTTACAGGGAACAGATAGCCCCTGCAGTGATTGTAGTGATCAAGAATGTCCTTTTAGAGATGGAGAATATGATCTAGATTTAAAAATAAATAAAAAAAATAAGTAAAATATTTTTAAAACCTCCTTGTAAATAAAAGTTTCTATAATGTATAATTATAATAGAAATTTGCAAGGAGGTTTTATTATGGCAAAAGAACAGGCAAGAAAATTAATGGATGGTTTTTGTAGAGTATGTCCTCAATGTGATGGTAGAGGATGTGAGGGAGAAGTTCCTGGTATGGGAGGTAAAGGATCAGGTGCTTCTTTTAAAGCTAATTATGATTCTTTACGAGAATACAAATTGAATATGAGAGTTTTTTCTAAAATAAATAAAGTAGATACCTCTCTAGAAATTTTTGATAAAAAGATTAGTTTGCCAGTTATGGCTGCTCCTATTGGAGGAGTAGATTTTAATATGAGTGAGGAAATATCAGAAATAGAATATTTGAGTTCAGTCGCCAGAGGGAGTTATAAAGCAGAAACTATTGTTTCTGCTGGTGATGGAGTTCGGAAGTATGTTCTTGATGCAGGTATTGAAATTGCAAATAAATATCCAGGTTCGGTAATCCCATTTTTAAAACCATGGGAAGAAAAAACCTTAAGGAAAAAATTAGAAAGATTAGAGAAAGAAACTGATGTTACTACTATTGGAATGGATGTAGATACTATTGGATTAACTACAATAAATTTAATGGGTAAAGAAATAAAACCTAAACCGGCTCAAAAATTGATGAAAATAATTAAAGATTATTCATTTAACTTTATTGTAAAAGGTATAATGACAGCAGAAGAAGCAAGAGAAGCAGTTGACGCTGGTGTTGATGCAGTGTATGTTTCCAATCATGGAGGAAGAGTTCTGGATCATACCCCAGGAGTTGCTGAAGTATTACCCAAAATAGCTAAAGAAGTTGATAATGAAGTAACTATTCTGGCTGATGGAGGAATTAGGAGTGGAATAGATGTCCTAAAAATGATTGCTCTTGGAGCAGATGCTGTTATGATCGGAAGACCGGTTGCCATTGCTGCATTTAGTGAACTGGAAAATGGTGTGGAAAATTATTTTAATAAAATAAAAAAAGAACTGGAGAATGCAATGTTACTGACCGGATGTAGTGATATTTCTGAAATTAATAAAAATATTATTTATTAACTTTATAAGCGATTATATGGGGGTTGATAAGATGATATCAGGAATAAGTGTAGAAGAATGGAAAGAAAAACATCCTATTTTAAAAGATGTTATTAATAAAAAAGAAGTTTTTTGGATTAATTCTGAAAAAAAAGAAATTGATAAAGTAAAAGATAAGTTAACTCTTAGTATAAAAGATATCAGAAAAGCAGAGAAAAGACTTAAAAGATTTGCACCTTTTATAGCTGAAAAATTTCCTGAAACAGCTAATGAAAATGGTATTATTGAATCTAATTTAAAAAACATAAATGAATTCAAGAATATTTTGGAATATAATTATGGTCTTAAAATTAATGGAGAGCTTTTTTTAAAATGCGACCATCAGTTACCTATTGCAGGTTCAATAAAAGCAAGAGGAGGTATTTATGAAGTTTTAAAGCATGCTGAAGATCTAGCAATTGAGGAAGGAATGTTATCTTTAGAAGATGATTACAGCATTTTAGCTAATGATAAATTCAGAAAATTTTTCAATAAATATTCTTTAGCAGTTGGTTCTACAGGTAATCTTGGTTTAAGTATTGGAATTACAGGGGCAGCACTGGGATTTCAAACTACTGTACATATGTCACGAGATGCTAAAGAATGGAAAAAAAATTTACTGAGAGAGCATGGGGTTCAAATAAGAGAATATAAGTCTGATTTTAGTAAAGCGGTAAAAGAAGGAAGAAAAGAATCTGCTCAAAATCCCCATTCTTATTTTGTAGATGATGAAAATTCTAAAGATTTATTTTTAGGATATGCAGTGGCTGCTCTTCGTTTAAAAAAACAACTTGAAAATAAAAAAATAAAAGTTAATGATAATAACCAGCTTTATGTTTATCTACCGTGTGGTGTGGGAGGTAGTCCAGGAGGAATTTGTTTTGGATTAAAATTAGTTTTTGGTGATAATGTTCATTGCTTTTTTGCGGAACCAACACACTCACCTGCAATGTTGTTGGGAATGATTACTGGGGAACATGATAAAATTTCTGTTCAGGATTTTGGTATTGATAATATTACTGCTGCTGATGGTTTAGCTGTTGGGACTCCTTCTGCTTTTGTTGGAAAGATGATGGAAAATTTACTTTCTGGAATATATACCATTAAAGATGATATTTTATTTATTTTGCTGGCTGAATTAAAAGATGAGATAGGGTTTGATTTGGAACCATCTGCTCTGGCTGGTTTTCCAGGAGTTGCCAGACTTCATAAAGATAATGAGGCGTTTAACTATCTTTATGAAAATAATCTTAACACTTCGAATGAAAATTCAACGCATATTGTTTGGTCGACTGGGGGGAGTATGGTTCCTAAAAATATTCAGGATAAATACTACCAAAAAGGCAAAAAATTAATAAACAAATAAAAAATCCCCTGAAAAGGGGAGTTTTTATTTGTTAACTGTTCTTTCAGCTATATATGATTCTAATTTTGTTAAAAGAAGATTGTTTGCTACATCATTCATTCCACCTTCTGGGATAATAATATCAGCATGGCTTTTTGAAGGTTCAACAAAAGCTTCATGCATTGGTTTAACAGTGGTTAAGTATTGATCATAAACAGATTGGAAAGTTCTATTTCGATCATTTATATCTCTTTTTAACCTTCTTAAAATTCTAATATCAGAATCTGTATCAACAAATAACTTAATATCAAATAAATTTCTTAGTTTTTCATCTGCTAATACCAGGATACCTTCTACTATAATAACTGGTTTAGGACTTATTTTAATTGTTTTATCTTTTCTGGTATGTGTTGAATAGTCATATTGAGGCATATTAATTGTATTACCTGCCTGAAGTTTTTTTAGATGTGAAACTAACAAATTAGTTTCAAAAGCATCTGGATGATCATAATTAACATTTTTTCTTTCTGAAAAAGGAAGATGTGATCTATCTTTATAATAATTGTCATGTGGAATAAAGATTGTATTTTCTTCTTCTAAAGTATCAATCAAAGTGTTAGCTAGAGTTGTTTTGCCTGAACCTGTACCTCCAGCTATTCCTACCATCATCATTTATAATCACTCCTAAAAAGATCGGTCTAATTTTCTTTAAAAAACAATAATCAACTATTAAATATTATTCTTTGAAAAAACTCAAATTCCTTTCTAGATAAATAAATAATAAATTTCAAAAATTTCTTGACAAATGAAATATATATTATATAATGGTAATAGTAATTATTATTGTTAAATAAATTTGTGATATACCCCTTAATCACCTAAACTCCTTAAAAGGTCTGGAAATCCCCTTCCAGGCCTTTTCTTATTTTAAATAATAACTATTGTTAATAATTATGCACAAACTGTGGAAAACATGTGTATAAGTTGAGCTTAAAGCTTAGTTTTATAATAAGAAATTAAAAAAATATATATGTATTGACAAATATATAATTTTTATTATATACTATATATGAACAATTATTCAAGTATTCATATAAAAGGGGTGAAATTAATGAATAATGTAGATATGAAAAAGAAAACAAAAAAAGAAGAAGAGTTAGAAATTGAGGGATTAAACTGTACAAATTGTGCTAATAAAATAGAAAAAGAAATCAATGAACTTGCTTATATAGATAAGGCAGAGTTGAATTTTGCTAGAAGTACAATAAAAATAAAAAGCGAAAAAGGGAAAGAAAAATTAAATGAAATTCAAAAAATAGCAGATAGAATAGAACCAGGAGTAAAAATCAAAAATAATAAGACAGAAACTGAAAAGAATAAAAAAAGAGGTAGTATATTTACTCAAAATAATAAACTGATTATGGGCAGTATTTTATTTTTCATTGCAATTATGATAGATAAAGTAAATTTTTTTACAATTAATATATCTCCAATATTTTCTTTGGGATTCTATATTATGAGTTATTTATTAGTGGGAGAAAGAGTTCTAAAAACAGCATATAACAATATTAAACAGGGCAGTGTTTTTGATGAAAATTTTTTAATGGTAATAGCTACATTTGGTGCTTTTGCAATAAATGAATATCCAGAAGCAGTTGCTGTTATGTTATTTTATATGATAGGAGAAATATTTCAGGATAAAGCAGTTAAACGCTCACGTAGATCTATTAAAAAATTAATGGATATTCAACCAGATTTTGCCTGGTTAAAAACTAAAAATAGAATTAAAAAAATGAAACCGGAGAATATAAACATTGGAGATATAATTGTAGTTAAAGCAGGGGAAAAAGTTCCTCTAGATGGAATTATAAAAAAAGGGAAATCAAGGCTAGATACTTCTGCTCTGACAGGAGAATCAGAACCTAGAAAAATAAAAAAAGGTGAAAAAATTTTATCCGGTATGATAAATAAAGAAGGTCTTTTAGAAATTGAAGTAACAGATTCGTATAAAGATTCTACAGTTTCTAGAATTTTAGATCTTGTGGAAGATGCCAGTTCTAAAAAAGCAAAAACTGAAAAATTTATAACTAAATTTGCTAAATATTATACACCAGCAGTAGTATATACTGCATTGGCAGTAGCTGTAATTCCCCCTTTAGTTATTTCTGGGGCAAATTTTTCAGAATGGTTTTATAGAGCTCTTATATTTTTGGTTATTTCCTGTCCCTGTGCTTTGGTAGTTTCTATACCTCTTGGGTTTTTTGGAGGAATTGGTCGTGCTTCAAGAGAAGGTGTTTTGGTAAAAGGAGGAAATTATCTTGAAGCTTTAAATAATGTTAAAAAAATTGTGTTTGATAAAACAGGTACCTTAACCGAAGGTAAGTTTCAAGTAAATAAAATAAAAGCTAGAAAAGAATATACCAGAGATGAAATCCTTAAATTGGCTGCTTTAGTTGAAAATAACTCCACCCATCCATTAGCTATCTCTATTGTTAATTATTATGAAGAGAATTATGATAAATTAGACAATAATATTAAGCTAAAAAATTATAAGGAGATATCTGGAAGGGGAGTAATTGCTGAGGTTAATGATAAAAATATAATACTGGGAAATAAAAGATTATTTAATGAAAATGATATTAAAATAATCAAAGAGGATGAAATGATTAGTGAACAAGGAACAATAGTCTATATTGCTATAAATGGAAAATATAAAGGCTACTTTTTAATTTCTGATAAAGAAAAGTCTGATTCCAGAAAAACAATAAAAAGATTAAAGGAAATGGGAAAAAATGTTATAATGTTAACAGGTGATCGAGATGAATCAGCCAATAAAGTAGCAAATAAATTAGGTATTGATAAATATTTTTCAGAATTATTGCCTGATCAAAAAGTTGAAAAAGTAGAAGAATTAATATCGGCAAAAGATAATAATGAACGTTTGATTTTTGTAGGTGATGGTATAAATGATGCACCTGTTTTGGCCAGGGCGGACATTGGTATAGCTATGGGTGGTTTAGGCTCAGATGCAGCTATCGAAGCAGCCGATATTGTACTCATGGATGATAAACCGTCTGCACTTTTAACTGCTTTTAGTATTGCCCGTAAAACTAGAAGAATTGTCTGGCAAAATATTATTATGGCTTTAGGAATTAAATTTATAGTATTAGGTTTAGGAGTAGCTGGAATGGCTACAATGTGGGAAGCTGTTTTTGCTGATGTAGGTGTAGCTTTACTTGCAGTTTTAAATTCAATGCGAATCCTGAGATTAAAAAATTAAAAATTGTTTTATTTAAACAAATGAGATATAATATGTAAAAAGGAGGGGGAGTTAATGGAAAAACAAAAGAAAAATTTATTTGGCGGGGTATTAATAGTTTTAGGGGCAATCTGGCTTCTAGAAAGTTTTAATTTTATTAATGTTGATTTGACTTTAATTATTATCTCTTCAATTTTACTTGTAATTTATTTTTTTTCTGGAAAAAGAGCAGAATCAAGGAATGTAGGTTTACTTATAGGTGGAAGTATTGTATTGATGATAGGCCTTCATAGTATATTAAATGAATTATTTACTCTTGGTAAAATGGATGGTGTACTATTTTTTCTATTATTAGGAACTGCTTTTTGGATAGTACAAATACTTCATTATAGCCAGATATCTAATGTAAGCTGGCCGACTTATGTTGGTACTTCATTATATGTATTTTCTGCAATCATTTTTTTCTCTGAGTATTTAGAAAAAGGATTTTTCAAATATATTTGGTCTATTGCTCTTATTCTAATAGGTATTTTTATAATTTTCAAAGATAGAATTAGAAGATAAAAAAAGCTCTTGCAAGAGCTTTTTTTAATATGAATTTTCTAATTTTTTTGAAATTTAGCTTTTAATAAGAATATCTCATTTATATTTATTTAATTAATTAAAGGAATTAAGTGATTTTTATAGAAATATATATTACCGAGGATAGAATATATAAATCTTTATTTTTAGGGAATATTGAGGTGAGATATTATGAATAAAAGTTTAGTTATTGTAACCAATAAAAATTCAATAAAAGAAAAAATACGAAGTACTTTAAATAAATCAAGTTATAAAATTACCACAACGTATTTATCTGATTTGAAAAATATAGAAAATATATTCAATAAAAGGATAGATCTTGTTATAGTTGATAATAATATACAGGGCAAATATAAATCACACAAAAAAATTCTAAAAATTAGCAAAGAAAAAGATATTCCCTTTATTTTTTTAATATCTGAAGGTGAAGAAAAAACTTTTAAAAATAAAGAATTTTATCCTTTATCTATTTTTCTTTCTAAATCTTTTAATGAAGTTGAATTAAAAAATAATATTGAAATGATTTTTTATAAATATGAATTTATAAAACAAACCACCAAAATTAACAAAGAGCAGGAAATGCTTTTAAATAATATCCAAAATCAAGTTTGGTTTCTTACTGAGCCTGAAGTTTATGGAAGAGTAAATGAAGCTCATGCTGAGTTTTTGGGGTTTGAAAAAAATAAATTAGAAAATAAAAAAATAAGCGAATTATATTCTGATGATTCAGCAAAGAAATTAATAAAATTTAATAAGAAAGTATTTAATAGAAAAGAAGAATTCAGAGGGGAATTCTGGTTAAAAAATTCTAATCATGAAGAAAGATTAATTTCCATTAATGCTTCTCCAAATTTAAATAATAATAATAGAGTAGAGTTTGTAGTTTGTTCTGCTGAAGATATTACTGAAAAAAAAGAAATGGAAAAAAAATTAATGCAAAGAGAACAAAGATTTTTGTCTATGATAGCTACTCTGCCTGATATACTGGTATTATTTAATAGAAAAGGTGTTTATAAAAGCATCTGGACCGGTCATGAAGAAAATCTTTATAAAGAAAAAAGTGAAATGTTAGGAAGTAAATTTGAAGATATTTTACCAAAAGAAGTAGCTGCAAAAATAAGAGATCATTTAAATAAAGCTCTTAAGTACAATAAATTACAGGTTTTTGAATATAAGTTACCGGTTTTAGATGGAGGAATAAAATATTTTGAATCAAGGATGACTGCTATTAGCCAAAATCAAGCAGTAGTAGTTATTAGAGATATTACTGATAGAAAAGAAGCTGAAAAAGAACTTGAAGTACAAAAAGCTTATTTTAAACAACTTTTTGAAAACTCACCAGATGCTATCGCCATTTTGAATATAAATAGTGAAGTTATAAATATAAATGAAAGCTTTACTGAACTTTTTAACTATGAAATAGAAGAAATTAAAGATAAACAAATAAATGAATTTTTGGCTCCAGAAAAATATAAAAAAGAAGCCTATGAGGTTTCAAACAGAATTTGTTCTGGAGAAATTGTACAAAAAGAAACAGTAAGAAAAAAGAAAAATGGTGAAAAGATAGAAGTATATCTTTTATCTTATCCAATTAAACTTGATGATGATAAAGTAGGAATGTATGCTTTATATCGTGATATAAGTGAAAGAAAGTTTCTAGAAAAGAATTTGAGAGAAAGCAAGAATAAAATAGAAGAATTACATGAAATAGCTATAGAAATGGAAACTATTGATAATGAAGATGAAATATATAAGTTGACAGTTGATGCTGCAGAAAACATCTTAAATTTTGATGTCTGTTCTCTTGATATAGTTGAAGATAATATGTTTGTAGTAAAAGCAAGAAGTACAGGAGTTAGGGATGATGGAATAGATGAAAAAGCTCCTATTACTACCGGTGTAGCTGGAAAAGTATATCAAAGTGGAGAATCGCGAATTACTGGAGATGTAAGGGATGACCCTGATGCTGAACCGGCAAATTCTGCTTATAAATCAGCTATGACCGTACCAATTGATGATTTTGGAATTTTTCAGGTTATATCTAACAAAAAAGATTATTTTGATGAAGTAGATCTTGAGTTAACTGAACTATTAATAGCCCATACTTCAGCTGCTATTAAAAGAATTAGAGCGGAAGAAAGAATAAAATATCTTGGTTATCATGATAGTTTAACTGATCTTTACAATAGAGCTTATTTTGAAGAAGAAATGGAGAGATTGGATGTAAAAAGAAATCTTCCATTTAGTATAATTATTGGTGATCTTAATAATCTGAAAAAAGTAAATGATAAATATGGACATGATAAAGGTGATAAAGTAATAAAAAATATTGCTAAAAAATTAAAAGAAAATTGTAGAGAAGATGATATCTTGGCCCGCTGGGGTGGAGATGAATTTGGTTTGCTTTTACCTCAAACAGATACTAAGACAGCCCAAAAAGTTATGCAGAGAATTCATATCAATATAGCAAATTACTCTTATAAAGAAATAGATATTAATTTAGCACTGGGTTTAGCTACCAAAACAAATCCCTTTGAAGATATTGATGAAATATTTAAAGAAGCAGATGATAATATGTATGATAATAAATCAGTAATTAAAGGTAATGTATGTTAGTTAGTTAAATACAGTAAAAACATAAAAATTTTACTGTATTAATAATATAATAAAAATGGGGGGATTTATTAATGATTAAGAATGATTTAATGAAAAAAGTATTAATTTTAGTGCTGGCATTAGTATTTATTAGTTCTGGAGTAATGGCTCAGGATATTGAGTTTTCGATTCTTCATACTAATGATACTCATGGTAGAGTTGAAGAAGGAGATTATGCTGGAATGGGTTTTGCCAAAGTATCAACTTTAGTGAATAATTATCGTGAAGATGGAGAAGTATTATTATTAGATGCTGGTGATACTTTCCATGGCCAAAATATTGTTAATTTATCTGAAGGAGAAAGCATTGTAAGGATTTTAAATCACATGGGTTATGATGCTTTAACAGTAGGTAATCATGATTTTAATTATGGTCAAGAAAGATTGAAAGAACTTAATGAGATGACAGATTTTCCTATTTTAGGAGCAAACCTTGAGCCACAATTAGTTGATGATTATGTTATAAAAGAAATTGATGGATTTAGAGTAGGAATTTTTGGTTTAGCTACTCCTGAAACTGCTTATAAGGCTCATCCAAAACTTGTAGAAGGTTTGGAATTTATGGATCCCGTTGAAGTTTCTAAAAAAATGGTTGAAGAACTTCAGGGAAAAACAGATATGATAATTGCTTTAAGCCATTTAGGTATGAGTGAAGGTAGTGATTATACAAGTATAGATGTTGCTGAAGAAGTAGAAGGTATTGATCTTATAGTTGATGGACACAGTCATCATGCCTTAGAAGAAGGAAGAATGGTAAATGATGTACTTATAGTTCAGGCTGGTGAATACGATAAAAATGTAGGTATAGTAGAAATTAATGTAAGTGATAATGAAATAACTGAAATGACTGCTTCTTTATTTACAAAAGAAAATTCTCAGGATTTGGAAAAAGATCCAGAAGTAGTTGAATTAGTTGAGGAAATTAAAGCTGAAAATGAAGAAATTACTTCTGAAGTTATAGGAAATACAGCTGTAGAATTAAATGGAGAGAGACAATATGTAAGAACTGGAGAAACAAACTTAGGAAGTCTTCTTGGAGATGCAATGTTAGATGCTGTTGATGCAGATGTAGCTATTACAAATGGTGGAGGAATTAGAGCTTCTATTGATAAGGGAGAAATAACTAGAGGAGAAGTTGTTACAGTTCTTCCATTTGGAAATATAGTAGAAGTAAAAGAAATAAAAGGATCAACTTTACTTGAAGCTGTTGAGCATGGTTTAAGTAAATACCCAGCCCATGAAGGATTATTCCCTCAGGTTGCAGGTATGTCCTTTGTTTTTGCTAAAGATAGACCTGCTGGAGAAAGAGTTTTAGAGATAGAAGTTAATGGAAAACCACTTGATCATGATAAGATGTATAAAGTTGCAACAAATGATTTCATGGCTGCAGGTGGAGATGGATATACAATGTTAAAAGATGCAGAAACTACTTTATTAGCTGGTGGTTTAGAAGAGGTATTAATGCAGTATATTTCTGCTAAAGGTACAGTTTCACCAGAGAAAAAAGGAAGAATTATTGGTGTAGAAGTTAAAAATGATAATTATGTTTATGAAGTGAAAAAAGGAGATATGTTAAGAGAGATAGCTTCATATTTTGATGTTAGTCTATCTACTCTTATTCAGGCTAATAATATAGAAAATCCTGATCTAATTCATGTTGGTCAAGAAATTGTAGTTCCAGTTAAATAAAGTAATAAATAAGTTGATTTAATAGTAAGAAGTAGATCTATGGAGACATAGGTCTGCTTCTTTTTTTATTTTTCCACAAAGTTTTCCACATACAATCGGATAGTTGTTAATTGAAAAACTTTTAAAAGTTAAGATAACGATTTTTAGTTAATAATAGAGGGGGAATAAATATTCAGAATAAATTTTGTGGAAAAAATAGCTATTTATCCACAAAAAATGTGTATTTATCCACAAAAAAAACAGAAAATAAACAAATTGTTAACAAGATGTTAACAAAAGTTGTGGAAAAGTAGATTTTTTTATAAGGGTTAATATTTTTTTTAACACAATTCCACAGGAATTAAGGTGTTATTAACAGGTTTTCCACAGAATTTGTGTATAAACTATTAATAAAATAAAAAATATATAGTTCTTGTTATAATAAAAATGTAATGATACAATATAGCTAAAGTTAATGCCATTAACTTAACTTTGGAGGTTAAATAATGAAATATAATTTTGAATTAAAAAGAAAATCAAATAAAAATTTATATACTCAATTATATGAAAATTTAAAAACTAAAATTTTGAAAGGTGAATTAGAGGCTCACACTCGCTTACCTGCTATAAGAAATATTGCTGATAAAAATGATATTAATCCTGCTACAGTTGTAAAAGCTTATGATCTCTTAGAACGAGATGAGCTTATCTATAAAAAGGTAGGCAGTGGCAGTTATGTTTCTCCTGGAATTATAGAAAATGATTTTAAATTAGATTCTAAAAAAGATAAAGAAAAAGATTCATTAGAAATGTTAGATTATGGTCAAATAGACCTTGCAGATAGCATTAATTTTGCTAGTGCTACTCCTTCTCCTTCGTTTTTTCCTGTTAAAAATTTTAAATATGCCCTGAACAAAGTATTAACTAGAGATAAGGGTAAAGCCTTTACTTATCAAAAAAGTCAGGGATATTTTCCGCTTCGAGAATCGATAAGTAAGTATTTATATGAAAATAAAATAGAAACAAAGGCAGATAATATACAGATTGTATCAGGGGCGCAGCAGGCTATAGATTTATTAGCCAAGGTCTTACTTAATTTTGGAGATGAGGTTATAGTTGAAGAACCCACCTATACAGGAGCTTTATCAGCATTCAGGTCAAGAAAAGCATCAATAAAAGGAATAAAACTAGAGAAAGATGGAATTGATTTAAATGTATTGGAAAAAAAATTAAAAGCTAATAAAGTGAGATTTATTTATATAATGACTAGTTTTCAAAATCCTACAGGTGTTAGTTGGTCAAAAAAGAAAAGGGAAAAATTATTGGAATTAGCATCTAAATATGATTTTTTAATAATAGAAGATGATTGTTTATCAGAATTATATTTTACTAAAGAAAAACCATTATCTCTTAAATCATTAGATACTGAAGGACGAGTAATTTATATAAAAAGTTTTTCTAAGATTTTTATGCCAGGTTTACGGCTTGCTTTTGCAATTTTACCAGATAAATTGCTTCCCCAAATGCTTGCTGCCAAACATGCAACTGATATTTCAAGTGCAGGAATAACTCAGCGTTCTTTTGATTTGTACTTAAGAGAGGGTTTGTGGGAAAAACATCTTTATGAAATGAGAAAATTATTTAAAAAGAGATTTAAAGTTATGGAAGAAACTATTAATAAGGAATTATTATCTTCAGCAGATTTAATATATAAACCTAAAGGAGGTTTGTATTTTTGGTTAAAATTACAGAACAAATATAGTAGTGAAAAATTATATAAAAAATCTTTAGAAAAAGGAGTTGCTTTTTTACCAGGATCTTTATTTTATCATGATAATAGAGAATCAAATAAATTTAGATTAAGTTTTGCCGCCAGTAATGAAGAAGAAATAAAAAGGGGAATTAAAATTTTAGCAAAAAATATAAAAGAAATCCAGGCAAATAGTAAAAATAAAGGATATACTCCTTTATTATAGAGGAATTTAGTTTTTTTTATGGAATAAAATAAAATAGAGAGAATTTAGAATATATTAAAAATTTATACAAAAAATAGAATGTTTATTCATAAACTGGGTTTTGGTTTTTAAAGTGCTAGAGTAGTAAAGAAGGTTACCTTACCAGTAAAAAAAGGAGGAAAAAATATGAAAGATCTTTTATCAGGTAATGAAGCTATTGCAAGAGGTGCCTATGAATATGGAGTTAAGGTAGCCACAGCCTATCCAGGCACACCGAGTACTGAAATATTGGAAAATGTAGTTAATTACAAAGATGATATTTATTGTGAATGGTCTCCTAATGAAAAGGTGGCTATGGAAGTGGCTATTGGTTCAGCTTTTGCAGGTGCCCGTTCTTTAGTAGCAATGAAACATGTGGGTTTAAATGTGGCAGCAGATCCTTTTATGACTCTGTCTTATACAGGAATAAAAGGAGGCTTAGTCATTGTTTCAGCTGATGATCCTAGTATGCATAGTTCTCAAAATGAGCAGGATAATCGCCACTATGCTCGTTTTGCAAAAGTTCCTATGCTAGAACCGAGTAACAGTCAGGAAGCTAAAGACATGGTAGGTGATGCTTTAGAAATAAGTGAAGAGTTTGATACCCCTATTATTTTGAGAACAACTACTCGAATTTCTCATGCTAAGACGATTGTAGAAACAGGAGAAAGAGAAGAATCAGAAGTACCGGATGAGTTTAAAAAAGATCCGGATAAATTTGTTATGGTACCTGCTAATGCCAAAAAAAGACATCCTGTTATTGAAAAAAGAATGGAAAATCTTAAAGAATTTGCTGAAAAAACTTCATTAAATAAGATAGAATGGAATAAAAAAGATATAGGAATTATCACCGGAGGAGTTGCCTATAATTATGCCAAAGAAGTATTTCCTGAAGCTTCAGTTTTAAAATTAGGATTAACTCATCCTCTTCCAGAAAAAAAGATAAAAGATTTTGCTAATAAAGTTGAAAAATTATATGTAATAGAAGAATTAGATCCATTTATGGAAGATCAAATAAAAGCAATGGGAATAAATGTTATAGGTAAAGAAAAACTTCCTGTAACATTTGAATATAATACAAAAGTATTGAGAGATAATTTAATTAATGAAGAAAAACAAAGTGAAAATGAAGAAAATTTAACAGAGGATTTACCACAAAGACCTCCAGCTCTTTGTTCGGGTTGTCCTCACCGAAGTGTATTCTATACTTTAAATAAACTTGGAGTAACAGTAACTGGAGATATAGGTTGTTATGCTCTAGGAGTAGTACCTCCATTATCAGCTATGGACTCAGTAGTTTGTATGGGAGCCAGCATAGGTAATGCTCATGGTGTTGAATTAGCCTTAGGGGAAGATGCCCAAGGTAAAGTAGTTGGGGTTATAGGAGATTCCACTTTTATGCACTCAGGAATTACTGGTTTGTTAGATATAGTATATAATAAAGGAGCTTCAACTATAATTATTCTTGATAATAGAATTACTGCTATGACAGGTCATCAGGAAAATCCTACTACGGGGAAAACACTTATGGGAGAAGATACACCGAAGATTGATCTTGCAAAATTATCTGAAGCTCTTGGTGTAAATAGTGTTCAGGTAGTAGATCCCTATAAATTAGATGAAACTGAAAAGACTATTCAGGAAGAATTAAATAAAGATGAAATATCAGTAGTAATAGCCAGAAGAGCTTGTGCTCTTTTGAAAAGTGTAGAAAAGAAAAAGCCATTCAAAGTTGACCCTGAAAAATGTATTAATTGTGGACAGTGTCTTGAATTAGGTTGTCCGGCAATATCACAGGGAGAAGGTCAGGCCGAGATAGATGATTATCTCTGTACAGGCTGTGAAGTTTGTGTTCAGGTTTGTCCTGTTGATGCTATTGTAAAGGATGGTGATAGTAATGAGTAAGACTGTAAATATTATGTTAGCTGGTGTAGGAGGACAGGGAGTTCTTTTGGCCAGTGAAGTAATTTCTAAATCAGCTTTAAAAGAAGATTATGATGTTAAAAAATCAGAAGTACATGGTATGGCTCAAAGAGGAGGAAGTGTAGTAAGTAATGTTCGTTTTGGAAAAAAAGTATATTCACCTCTAATAGCAGAAGGAGAAGCTGATATACTTCTTGCTTTTGAAAAATTAGAAGCCTTAAGGTGGATTAATTATCTAAAAGAAGATGGAATCATAATAACAAACACTCAGAGGATTGATCCTTTACCTGTGGCTAATGGTAAGGTTGATTACCCAGAAGATATTATGGAAAGATTAGAAAAATCAGGACATAAAATAGTAAGTATTGATGCTCTTTCTGCAGCAAGAGAAGCTGGAACTCAAAAAGTCATTAATACAGTTTTATTGGGAGCTTTGGTTAATTATACAAATTTATCTGCAGAAGTCTTTGAAGAGGTTATTAAAGAAAATGTTCCTGAAAAAACAATTGAGATAAATACAAATGCATTTAAAGCAGGTTTAAATTCTGTATAAAAATATTTATATGGAGAAGCTCCTAGACTCTAGGGGCTTCTCTTAAAATATAATAAAAAAGAATGTGAGGTTATAAAATGGTAAAAAAAGAAATAAAAAAAATCAAAGAAAATATTGCAAAGGTAATAGTTGGAAAAGAAGAAGTAGTTGAACTTCTTTTAACATCACTTTTAGCTAATGGCCATGTCTTAATAGATGATGTGCCAGGCATGGGAAAAACTAAGCTGGCTAATACTCTAGCACTTTCACTTGATAGTGATTTTAAAAGAATTCAATTTACTCCTGACCTCCAACCTTCTGATATTACAGGTTTATATTTTTATAACCAAAAAGAAAGTGAATTTATATTCAGAAAAGGGCCAATATTAACAAATATATTATTGGCAGATGAAATAAATAGAGCTGTTCCCAGAACCCAATCAAGTCTTTTGGAGGCAATGGAAGAAAGACAGGTAACTATAGAGGGAAAAAGTTTTAAAATTGAGGAGCCATTTATGGTTATTGCTACTCAAAACCCTATAGAATTAGAAGGGACTTTTCCTTTACCTGAAGCTCAGTTAGATAGATTTTTGCTAAAAATTGAAATGGGTTATCCAGCTCAAAAAGAAGAAATAGATATTTTGAATAGATTTAAAGAAAGAGATCCTATTAATGATATTTCCTCTGTACTAACGAAAAATAATATATTAAAAATGAGAAAAAATGTGAGAAAAGTTAAATTAAGTGATGATTTAACAGATTATATTGTTAGATTGAATAGATATAGTCGAAAAAATCAGAAATTAAAATTAGGAGTAAGTCCTAGAGGATCTTTAGCCTTAATGAATGCATGTCTGGCTTATGCTTATATTAAAGGAAGAGATTATGTTTTACCTGATGATATACAATATCTCTATCCTTTTGTAGTTGAACATAGACTTATTTTGAGTGATGAAAGTGAACTACAGGGAATTAAAAAAGATGAGATTATAAAAGATATCTTACATAACGTAGAGGTACCTGTAGAAGGTGTTGTAAGTGAAAGAGCTTAAGGATTTTTCTTTAATAATTATAGCGATTATAGGTATTGTTAGTATTTTTGCAGGTTATTATCTGCTCTTTTTCAGCACCTTTACAGCTATTTTTTTGATTTCATTGGCACAATTTTGGAATAAGAATATATTTAACAAATTAAAAATAGAACGCAATTTAAGTCAAAAAAGAGTTAACATTGGTGATAAAATATATTATGAAATTGAAATAGAAAACAAAAAATTTTTACCGGTATTAGGTTTGATATTAAAAGATAAAGTAACAGTGGGAATTGATTTTATAAATAAAAGTTTTAGCCAAAAAGTTCCAGGGAATAATTTTGATTTATTTCAGGATTTATTTAGCTTAAAGTGGTATGAAAAAGTTAATAGAAAATATGATTTTATTCCTAAAAAGAGAGGTTATTATCGTTTTGGAGAAGGTAATCTCTTTTATAGTGGGGTATTTGGATTTTATAAAAATAAATTATTTGATAATAATTATTGTGAATTAATTGTTTATCCCAAAATATTGAATGCTAAAAAATTAAATGTAAACTTAAAACAACTTTTTGGTTCAAGTATTTCTGAAGGTTGGATTCATAAAGACCCTTTAAATAAAGTGGGAGTAAGACCATATGAAAGTACAGATGATATAAAAAAAATCAACTGGAAAGCCTCTGCCAGACATAATAAATTGGAATCAAATGTATATAAACCATCTTATGATCGAGAAATAAATATATTTTTAAGTACTCTTACTACTGAAAACTGGTGGGAAGGTATAAATAGTAATCTTTTAGAACTTTTGATTATTTATGCAGCATCTATTGCAAATCATGCACTAAATAAAGGATATCAGGTAGGGGTTTATTCTGATGGTTTGATAAAAAGAAGTTCTTCTTCTCTTAAATTAAAGCCAGGAAAAGGGAGTCTTCATAAAAAAACCTTATTTTCCAATTTAGCAATACTACAACCGGCAGATAAAATGAAATTTTCTAATATATTGTATAAAGAAAGAAGAAATTTAAAAAATTCTTCTACAGTAATTTTAATTTTGACAATATTAAATGATGATATAAAAAAAGTTATCAATCAATATAAAAAAAGATATAATCTTAGTCTGATAATCATAGGAGATAGAGATTATAATTTAAAAGGATTGAAAGGAGTAAAAATCTATCGAATAAAGGGAAAGGAGGACTGGGATGCAATCAAAGAATTGGAACTGGCTTAATTATTTAGCAGGAGCTTTTGTTTTTTCGATTGGTGTTTTTTATTTATTGAAGCCCTGGTTTAATTATTTTTATAAAATGCGCCATAATTATTTGAGTTTAGCTCAACAATCATATTTTTTTATAATTATAATTCTGGCTGTGGTTTTAGCTAAAAAGTTATCTGAAATAAAAAAAGGCGGCATTAGAATTCTATTAACCGGTCTTTTTTTTCTGGCCAATCTTTTTTTGATTTATAATCTAAATTGGAATTTAGGTTATTTTTCTTTATATCTAATGATAGCTTTAATTAGTGCTTATAGATTTGAAATGTATTTTGGAGGATCAAATTTTAATAGAGATTTTTCCTTAGGTATTTTGTTTTTAATTTTTACCCTTATTTCAAACAATCGTTTTCAGCTGGGTATTAATTTTTTTGCTGTGATTATAATTTTTTTAAGTGGTATAGCTTTAAGTGTTTTCTTTAATTTTGAAAATTCCAATCATAAAAATAAATTTAAAGTAATTTTTGCGAGTATATTTTTAGCAGGAGGGATATTAATTCTGACTGCAACACTGGTACCCGGTACTACAGAATTAGTTTCTAATTTTTCTGGTCAACTTTTAGCAGCTTATTATAAACTTATAGATATATTTTTAATTATTATTTATCCTCTTATCTGGCTTTTAGGTCCAATAGTAAAATTCATAAATTTTCTTTTATCCAAACTTCCAACTCACGAAGTAGAACGTCAAACTACTGAGACAATGGCAGATCCAGAACTAGAAAGACTGTTAGAACAAGCCAGTCAAAGAGAAATAAATACAGGAACTAATTTCTGGTGGCTTTATATTATTTTAGGTATTTTACTTATATATCTAAGTTTTAAGCTATGGAAATTAAAACAAAGTTCTAATACAGAAGGGTTTAGTGAAAAGAGAGAATCAATTTTTGATAAAGAAACTTTTAAAAAAGATGTAAAAAATTTTTTTAGTAATGTTAAAGACAAATTTATAAAAAAGAAAAAATATAATATTTATGATGGAAGTAGTATAGAAATTAAAATAAGAGAAATATATTATTATTATTTAAAATATTTTAATGAATATAAAAAATATCATCTCTCAGAAACGCCAAATAAATATCTTGATTTACTATTAAATAGTGGTTATTTAAATAATAATAAAAGTAAAGGGAAAAAACTTACTGAAATATATAATAAGGTACGTTATAGAGAATCGGCAACTGAAAAAGATTTAAAAGAAGCCCAAAAAAGCTGGGAAGAAATAAGTGAAAAATAAATTATTATGAACTTTTCTTTTCTTCCCTTTTAAATAATTGATCTTTATATTGAAGTTGATATAAATCATAATAGATTCCATTTTTATCAAGTAATTCCTGATGGTCTCCTACTTCTCTAATTTCTCCTTTATGCATTACTACTATTTTATCTGCATCTTGGATGGTAGATAGGCGGTGGGCAATAACTATAGTTGTTCTATCTCTAGTTAATTTTTCTAAAGCATCCTGAATTAAAACCTCAGTTTCAGTGTCAATGTTAGAAGTTGCTTCATCAAGAACTAAAATATCAGGGTCAAAAGCTAAGGCTCTGGCAAATGCGAGTAATTGTCTTTGACCTGCGGATAAAGTTGCTCCTCTTTCTTTTACTTTATGTTCATATTTTTTTGGCAATTTACTTATAAATTTATGAGCATTAACATATTTAGCCGCCTCAATTATTTTTTTGTCAGGAATCCAATCGGCATTTAATCTAATATTTGATTTCATGTCACCAGTAAATAGAAAAACGTCCTGTAAAACAACACCTATTTTTTCTCTTAATTCTTTTTTATTTATATTTTTTATATTAATATCATCAATGAGTATTTTACCTTTTTGAATATCATAAAATCTACTAATAAGTTTTATAACAGATGATTTTCCTGCTCCTGTAGCTCCTACTAAAGCTACGGTTTCTCCTGGATTGATTTTTAAATTAATATTTTTCAATACCCATTCATCTTCCTCATAAGCAAAACTTACATCCTTAAACTCAACTTTACCTTCAATTTTTTCTGGTAGTTGAACAGGATTATCAGGATTTTTAATTTCTACTTCAGTATCCAGGATTTCAAAAATTCTTTCAGAGGCTGCCATAGCAGATTGAAGTATATTGTATTTTTCAGATAAATCATTTATTGGCTGAAAAAACTTTTTGATATAATCAATAAAAGCATATAAAACTCCAAATTGAATTATACCTTCTAAAACTTGATTACCACCATTCCAAATAATAATTGCTAAGGTTAGAGAGTAGAGAAAACCCATGGTTGGTCTAAAGACGGCAAAAATTTTAATTTGTTTCATTGCAGCCTTATAATATTCATTATTAATATTTACAAATTCACTTAATTTTCTTTTTTCCTGATTAAAAATTTGTATAATTTTCATTCCAGAAATATTTTCTGATAAATTAGAATTTATTTTTGCAAGTTTAGTTCTAACTTCACGATATGCTTCTCTTACATATTTTCGAAAAATAAAGGCTGCCAAAAAGACTAAAGGCATCATAGCAAGAGTTATAATTGATAATTTCAAGTTTAAACTAAACATTATGGCAATAATGCCTATTAATAAAAAGAAGTCCTTAAAGACAGTTACTAAAACATTAATATACATGTCTTTTATTCTCTCTGTATCATTTGTAACTCTTGTTACTAATCTACCTACTGGATTTTTATCAAAATAAGCTAAAGACATTTTTTGCAGGTGAGAAAATACATCCTGTCTAAGGTTATAAATTATTCTCTGACTGGTTTTTCTTAATAAATAAGTTTGGATATAGTTAATTACTAACCCGGTTAAAATAAGCCCAAGAAAAAGAAATGAAAGTTTAATCAAAGCACTTATATCCTGTTCTCTAAAATCTACTAATTCTTGAGAATTTAATTTTGGCCCTGTGAAAACAGCATCATTTTCAGTTGTGATAGTAGCAGTATTTTCTTTTTCTTCAACTTCATATGTTACTCCCTTATCAATGGTTCCTTTTATTAAATAATGTTCTACATCATGATTTATAATCTGATAACGAGGTTGAGATTCATAATCTCCACCAAGCCTATTTTCTCTAATATAAACTTTATTTCTAAAGATTGTTCCTTGATCTTCAATAGGACTTTCTCCAATATCAAAAGCTACCATTGGTGTATCAAGAGCATTTATATGATCATCAATAGCAATTTTAATAATATAGGGACGTGCTAATTGTACTCCAGTAACAATTAACAGGAGAAAGATACATAATAATAAAATTTTCCAATATTGTTTACTGTATCCTAAAAGTCTTTTCATTAATTCTGAATCATAGGCATTTTCTATTTTCTTTTCTTCACGAAAATCTTCTCTCATCAAGCTTCCTCCTAACTATTAGCAATTTTCTCTTCTAGTTGTTGTTTTTGATATAAGTCATAATACAGTTTTTCATTTTTTAGTAAATCTTCATGGTTGCCTTTTTCTATAAGTTTACCTTCATCAAAAACAAAAATTTTGTCAGCGTTTTTAATAGTTGAAATTCTGTGAGATATCAAAATACTGGTCTTACCTTTCATAATTTCTTCTAAACTTTCTAAAATTCTTTCTTCAGTTTGAGTATCAACAGCAGAAAGACTATCATCTAAAATTAATATTTTAGGATTTTTTATTAGAGCTCTGGCAATAGAAATTCTTTGTTTTTGTCCCCCGGAAACATTTGAACCTCTTTCTCCTAATAAACTTTTGAATTTATCCGGGAATTCTATTATATTTTCATAAACTTGAGCATCTTTAGAAGCTTTAATAATTTCATCCTGGCTCATATTTGTTGGATTAGCAAAAGCAATATTTTTATTTATAGTATTAGAAAAAAGGAAGTTATCCTGAGGAACATATCCTATATTTTCTCTTACGACTGCTAAAGGAATATCATTTATATCATTGCCATCTATAAAAATCTTCTCTTCTTCAACATTATAAAGACGAAGTAACAAATTAACTAAAGTAGTTTTTCCTGATCCCGTTCTTCCTATAAAAGCAGCTGTTTCTCCAGGATTTATATTTAAATTTATATTTTTTAAAGCATATTCTTCACTATCACTATATTTAAAATCAAGGTCTTTTATTTCTATTTTACCTTTAATTTCTTTAATATTTTCATCAATGTTTTGGTCAAAAATATCCTCTTTTTCATTAAAGATAACATTTAGTCTATCCAGAGAAGCCTGACCTCTTTGCAGATGATTAATTACAAGCCCCAGGGCCATCATTGGCCAGGTCAGCATTCCTAGATAGCTATTAAAAGCAACAAAGTCACCTAAAGAAATTGTCCCTCTTATAACTAATATTCCTCCATAACCAATAACTATTAAAAAACTTAAAGCTGATATAAACTGTACTAATGGATGAAAAAGAGATGAATACTTAAACATATCTACATTTTTCTCATAATTTTCTCTATTAGATTCTGCAAATTTATCTATTTCTTCTTTTTCCTGGGCAAATGCTTTTACCACTCTAATACCAGCAAAATTCTCCTGAGCTTTATCAGACATATTAGAAAATGATTTCTGTACTTTTTTATATTTGCTGTGTATTATTTTACCAAATTTAACAGCCATTAGAGATAAAAAAGGTAAAGGTATAAGAGCCAGAAGAGTTAATCTAATATCAATAGTAAAAATTAAAATTCCAATAGTAGCTGTAGTCAGAAAAACTGCATCTGCTATCATAACTATACCAGGGCCCATTGCCATTCTTACTGCATTAATATCATTAGTAGCATGAGCCATAAGATCACCTGTTTTATGATCATTAAAATATCTTGTTGATAGAGATTGTAATTTGTTATAAAAATCTTCTCTGATATTTTTTTCTATAAGACGACCGGTACCAAAAATAAAATATCTCCAGAGAAAGCGAAATATAGCAGTACCTAAGGCAAGAATAATAATTAGACCGGCATATTTTATAAGACCGGTGGTATCTAATAAATCATATTTAATTTTATCGGTAATATTTCCAAGTAATTTTGGAATAATTAATTGTAAGCCATCAACAATTATAAGCCAGATAACGCCAAGTATATATCTTCCTTTATATTTTTTGAAAAAACTCAGATAAGTATATTTATCCATAATTTTACTCCCCTTGAAATGATTTTATATAAGATAAAAATATTAATCCATATCATAAATTTTAAACAAAAAAGTGTAAAAACCTTTATTTTAAACTCAATAATTTAAAAAAATTAATAATAACATATCTTGTTATCTAATTATAATTATTATATAATTAAAAATAACTTGTATATTTCTGAATAGCAAGTAGTTAGGAGGTAAATGATGGAGTTTACTCTTAATCTTTTTAAATTTTACGATTTAGGTAATCCCCTTGAAAGAAGTGAAATAATAAAAATAATTAATAAAATGAATATTAAATCAAGCAATATGGAAAAATATCATTTTGATTCTGATAAAGGTGAACCTGATTATATTAATTATCCTGAACCTATTACTTTATATATGACTAGAAAGACTAAAAAAGATGAAGAAATAGAAATAGTGACTAAAATTTTCAATTATGGAGCTCTTACATTAAAAACTGAATTAAAACCTAAAATTGAAAACATTAAAGATATTAAAAAATTTTATGAAGAAGAAAAAATTATTACTAGAATTGAAAATTTATTTGATAAAATATTTAACTTATTTCATCAGAGTTTTTCTCAAGATAATAGCCAAAAAGAAAAGTATACTTCAAAACAAAATTTTACAAATCTCTACCCAGTTTACTGTATTTCTGAAACTGGTTATAATAATGTAAAAAAGTTAATTGATGATAATGAAGATGAAATTGCCGGTTTATTATTGGGGATAAGTGATCATAATAATTTTAGTGAAAAGCAAATAAATAATATATTAAAATTTAACACAAGATTTTATAATAAGGATTATAGTATTATTCACTGGAATGGAACACTGGCCATTGATAATGAAGCTGATTATGATGATCTTTTATTTATTATTGAAATTGCAAATATCCAATTTATTAAATTACGAGCCTATGATGATTATATTGGTAATTATTTATCTGATTATCTTGATTTATCCAAAAATAAATTTAAGAGAGGTATTAATTTCCTTAATCCTGTTTCTAAAATGATAAAAAATATAAGTAGAATTAGAGTTGAATTAGAGCATATAACAGAAATGATGGATAATTTCGAAAAGTTTTTTGGTAAATGGTATATGGCCAAAATTTATTATTTGGCAAGTAGTGCTTTTGAAATACCGAGATGGAAAAAAATTATTGAATCCCGTTTAGATACAGTTGATGATCTTTATACTATGATTAATAATGAAAAAAATAGGAAAAAAATGTTGTTTTTAAACTTTCTTACTTTATTACTTTTTGTATTATGGTTTTTCATATAAAAAAAGCCCCTTTGATAGGGGCTTTTGTGTTGCTAATATATTTTTACTCATTATCTTCTTTTACTTCAAAATAATCTGCTACATCTTCTAGAAGATCAATAATAGATAGATTTTGAGGACATTTATCAAGACATTCTCCACAGGCAATACAATTTTCTGCTCTCATTTTTGCTTTGAGTCTATTATAAGTATTATTTTTTTCTTCATAATCATCATAAAGATGAGCTTCATTATATAAAGAAAAGTTCATAGGAATATGAACATCATTAGGACAGGGAACACAATAGCCACATCCTGTACAGTTAACAGGCTGCATTTCGCGGAATTTATCTGCAGCTTTTTCTATTAAATCTTTTTCTGATTTATCTAAAGAATTTATACCAGAATTTGAAGCACTCTCTACATTTTCTTTTACCTGTTCTAAAGTGCTCATTCCACTTAATACTACTGAAACTTCTTCTTGATTCCAGAGCCACTGTAGAGCCCAATCAGGAGCAGACCTTTTTTTATCTGCTTTATCCCAGATTTTCTTAATTTCTTTAGGAGGTTCTTTAGCTAAGGTACCTCCTCGAAGTGGTTCCATAACTACTACAGCCAGTCCTTTATCTGCAGCATATTTTAATCCTTTTTGTCCTGCCTGATATTCTGTATCAAGATAGTTATATTGAATTTGACAAAAATCCCAATCATCTTCATAATAATCTACTATATCTTCAAAAAGATCATAATCGTCATGAAAAGAAAAACCTTTATATCCTATTTTTCCTTCTTTTTGAACTTTTTTCAACCAATCCATAATTTCTAAATCTTTACATTTTTGCCAGCGATCTTTACTTAAGGCATGTATTAGATAAAAATCAATTTTATCTACTTCTAATTTTTCTAACTGTTTATTTAAGTATTTGTCAAGGTCTTCTTTATCATCAACAAGCCAGATTGGAAGTTTAGTTGCAACCCTGGTTTTTTCTCTATACCCATCTTTTAAAGCTTTTGCTACAAGCTTTTCACTTTCTTCACCATGATAAGGCCAGGCTGTGTCAACATAATTCACTCCATTATCTATAGCGTATCTTATCATTTCTATAGCTTCTTCTTCTGCGATATCACTACTTTCATCTCCATCAGTAGGAAGTCGCATTGCACCAAAGCCAAGCGAAGATACTTCCCAGTCAAGATTACCAAATTTTCTATACTCCATACGAAAACCTCCTTTGTATTATTAATTGCAAATATATAATAACATATAAAAGGTATTAAAACAAATCAACTTAACATTCGCAAGTTGTTTATTCTACAGGTTTTAATTTTGCAGTAAAATGACGAAGTATTTCAGGTTCATAAGTAAACTCTAAACCTTTTAATTCATCGGTTTTATCTTTAAGAGAGATAAGGCTATCTGCAACTACATCCATGTGATTATCAGTATATACTCTCCTGGGGATTGTAAGTCTTAAAAGCTCAAGAGGGGATTTTAGTTGTTCTCCTGTTTCAGGATCTCTTCCTAAAAGGAATGAACCAATTTCTACTCCTCTTACTCCAGATTCTAGATAAAGTGCATTTGCAAGAGCCTGAGCAGGAAATTGATGATAAGGAATATGAGGTAGCATTTTTTTGGCATCTACAAAAACAGCATGACCACCTGTTGGATACTGAATAGGAATACCACCTTCTCTAAGTCTTTCTCCTAGATAATTTACCTGGCCCACTCTATAATTTAAATAATCATAATCTATACCTTCTTTTAGACCTCTGGCCATAGCTTCTATATCTCTTCCGGATAATCCACCATAGGTAGGAAAACCTTCTAAGGGAACTGTTTTGGAGCGGAGATTATTATAAAGTTCTTCATCATCCTTAATACCAATCATTCCCCCCATATTTAGGATTGCATCCTTTTTGGCACTCATGGTGAAACCTTTGGCATAACCAAACATTTCTTTAACAATTTCTGCAATTGTTTTATCATTATATCCTTTTTCTCTTTCTTTGATAAAATAAGCATTTTCCGCAAATCTAGCAGCATCAAAGAAAAGATCAATACCATATTTGTCAGCAATTTCTTTAACAGATTTTATATTAGCCATTGAAACTGGTTGACCGCCAGCACTATTACAGGTAATAGTTGCAATAATGAAGGCAATATTTTCTTTACCTTTTTCTTTAATGAAATTTTCCAATTTTTCTAAATCAAAATTACCTTTAAAAGGATGTGATTTCTCAGTATTATAAGCCTCATCAATAACCAGATTTTTAGCTTTTCCTCCTGCCAGTTCAACATGCCCCTTAGTTGTATCAAAGTGCATATTGCTTAATACATATTGGCCTTTTTCTATTAAAGATGGAAAAGCTACCTGTTCTGCTCCTCTACCTTGATGAGTAGGGATTACATAGTTATAGTCAAAAATTTCTTTTACAGTATCCTGTAAGTTATAAAAGTTTTTACTTCCAGCATATGATTCATCACCTTTCATAAGTCCTGCCCACTGATTATCACTCATTGCATTAGTTCCACTATCAGTAAGTAAATCTATGTATACTTCTTCTGATTTTAAAGCAAAAAGATTGTAATCAGCTCTTTTTAGAGCTTTTTCTCTTTCTTGTCTTGGTATTTGTTTAATTCTTTCTACCATTTTGATTTTAAAAGGTTCAGCTTTATAATTTTTATCCATTTTAAATACCTCCCCAAAGTATTATAAATATTCATTAAATTTAATATATAAACAATCTTACCTCATTTATATACCGGTATTATTATACGTTATTAAAGGGTTTAAAATCAAGTTTAACTAATATAATAATGAAAAAATTTACAGAATTATTTGTTATGTCTTAATTTTTTTAAATTTGACAGAGTTTTAGTAGTATAATATACTAAAATAGGATACAACTATAATTAATTTTTACATTATTATATATATGGGAGGGAATTATTTATGTCCAAAAAAATGAAGTCGATGGATGGGAATACAGCTGCCGCACATGTAGGATATGCATTTACAGATGTAGCAGCTATTTATCCTATTACTCCTTCTTCACCAATGGCAGAGATGGTGGATGAGTGGAGTGCCCATGGACGAAAAAATATTTTCGGTCAAAGAGTCAAGCTTACAGAAATGCAGTCTGAAGGTGGAGCTTCTGGTGCTGTGCACGGATCACTTGCTACTGGTGCCTTAACAACTACTTTTACTGCTTCCCAGGGTTTATTACTTATGCTTCCAAATATGTATAAGATAGCCGGTGAATTACTACCAGGCGTATTTCATGTAAGTTCTCGTACTGTAGCAACACATGCCCTATCAATTTTTGGTGATCATTCTGATGTAATGGCTACAAGACAAACAGGGTGTGCAATGCTTGCTTCTGGAAGTGTTCAGGAAGTTATGGATCTTGCAGGAGTTGCTCATTTATCAGCAATTGAAACAAGCTTACCATTTGTACATTTCTTTGATGGATTTAGAACATCACATGAAATTCAAAAAATTGAAGTGATGGATTATGATGAATTAGCAGATCTTGTTAATTATGATGCTGTAAAAGAATTTAGACAAAATGCTCTAAATCCTGAACATCCTGAAACACGTGGTACAGCGATGAATCCTGATATTTTCTTCCAGGCTCGTGAAGCTGTTAATAAGCATTATACAGATGTTCCTGATATTGTAGAAGAATATATGCAGGAAATTTCTGAAATAACAGGTAGAGAATATCATCCATTTAATTATTATGGTGCTGATGATGCAGAATATGTTATTGTAGCTATGGGTTCTGTTACTGACACTATTGAAGAAACAGTTGATTATTTAGTTGATCAGGGAGAAAAGGTTGGAATTATTAAAGTGCATTTATATAGACCTTTTTCTGAAAAATACTTTATGAAAGCACTTCCTGAAAGTGTTAAAAAGATTGCTGTTCTTGATAGAACAAAAGAACCAGGATCTGTAGGAGAACCACTTTATGAAGATTTACGCTCACTTTTCTATGATAAAGAAGATTCTCCAGTTGTTGTTGGTGGAAGATTTGGACTTAGTTCTAAAGATACTACACCAACTGATATTAAAGCTGTTTATGAAAATATCAAAGATGATGATCCAAAAGATGGATTTACAATTTCAATTAATGATGATGTTACTAATACATCATTATCTAATCCGGAAAAAATTCATACTACACCAGAAAGTACTGTTCGCTGTAAATTCTGGGGCTTTGGTTCAGATGGTACAGTAGGTGCTAATAAAAATGCTATTAAGATTATTGGAGATAATACAGATAAATATGCACAGGGTTATTTCTCTTATGATTCTAAAAAATCTGGTGGAGTAACAGTTTCTCACCTTCGTTTTGGAGATGAAAGAATTAAATCAACTTATTTAATTGATGAAGCTGAGTACGTAGCCTGTCATAAAGAGAGTTATGTAGATAAGTTTGATATGGTCAATGATCTGGTAGAAGGTGGAACTTTTGTTCTTAATACTACCTGGTCAGAAGATGAATTAGATGAAAACTTGCCAGCAGAAATGAAGAAATATATAGCTGAAAATAATATAGATTTCTATATTATTAATGCTGTAGATATTGCTTCAGAAGTAGGACTTGGTGGTAGAATTAATATGGTTATGCAGACTGCCTTCTTTAAGTTGGCAGATATAATTCCAGTTGATGAAGCTATTGACTATCTAAAAGATGCTATAAAAGAAACTTATGGTCATAAAGGTGATGAAGTAGTAGAAATGAACTGGAAAGCTGTAGATAAAGCTATGGATGCTCTTGTTGAAGTAGATGTACCTGAAAAATGGGCAGATGCTGAAGAAGAGACTACTGAAGAAGAAGATAATAGACCGGATTTCGTTAAAAATATTCTTGATCCAATAAGCAAACAAAAAGGAGATGACTTACCTGTAAGTGCATTTGTGGAAGATGAAAATGGTAGTTATCCCCATGAAAATGGAGCTTTCCCACAGGGAATATCAGCTTATGAAAAACGCGGTATCGCTATAAATGTTCCAAACTGGCAACCTGATAACTGTATTCAGTGTAATCAGTGTGCTCTAGCATGTCCACATGCTGTAATTAGACCATTCCTTGTTAATGAGGAAGAAAAAGAAAATGCTCCTGAAGGATTTGAAACAATATCAGCTAATGGTAAACAATTAGAAGGATATGAGTATCGTATTCAGGTTAGTCCTTATGATTGTACTGGTTGTGGAGTTTGTGCAGAGGTTTGTCCTGCACCAGAAAAAGCACTTGTTATGACTGAATTTGATAAGATGGTAGAACAGGAAGAAGAAAACTGGAATTATGCAGTTGAAGAAGTTGGTTATAAAGAAGACTTAATGGATCCTGCTTCAATAAAAGGAAGTCAGTTCCAGCAGCCACTTCTTGAATTCCACGGAGCCTGTGCTGGTTGTGGAGAAACTGCTTATGCAAAGTTAGTAACTCAGTTATTTGGTGATAGAATGCTTATTGCTAATGCTACAGGTTGTTCTTCAATCTGGGGTGGTTCAGCACCAACTTCAGTTTATACAACTAATGATGAAGGACACGGACCAGCCTGGGCAAACTCACTATTTGAAGATAATGCCGAATATGGTTATGGAATGTATCTAGGTATGGAACAGATCAGAAATAAAATTGCTGATCTTATGAATGAAGCCATTGAAGAAGATGAAATCGGCGATGATCTAAAATCTGCCTTTAAAAAATGGTTGAATGTTAAAGATCAGGGCGAAGAATCTAAGATGGCTACTGTAAATATAATTCCACTTCTAGATAAATATAAAGATAATGAAAAAGTACAGGAAATAATTGATAAAAAAGATTATCTCACCAAGAAGTCACAGTGGATATTTGGTGGAGATGGTTGGGCCTATGATATTGGTTATGGAGGCCTTGACCACGTAATAGCCCAAAATGACGATATTAATGTTCTCATTTTTGATACTGAGGTTTATTCTAATACTGGAGGTCAATCTTCAAAAGCTACTCCAACAGCAGCTGCTGCTAAATTTGCTGCTTCAGGTAAGAGAGTGAAGAAAAAAGACCTTGGTCAAATGGCTATGACTTATGGTTATGTATATGTAGCCCAGATTTCTCTCGGGGCAAATATGAATCAGGCTGTAAAAGCTATAAAAGAAGCTGAAGCATATGATGGACCTTCTGTTGTAATAGCTTATGCTCCATGTATTTCCCATGGATTAAAAGAGGGTATGAGCTGTAGTGTAGCTCAGGAAGAAAAAGCTGTTAAAGCTGGATACTGGCATCTATACAGATTTAATCCAGAACTTAAAGAAGAAGGTAAAAATCCATTTAGCCTTGATTCTAAAGAACCAACTGAATCCTTTAGAGACTTCCTCTTAAGTGAGGTTCGTTTCTCTGCTTTACAGAAGACTTTCCCTGAAGTCGCAGAAGACCTCTTTGAGAGAGCTGAACAGGATGCTAAAGAAAGATATGAAGCTTATAAGAGATTAGAAAAAGCTTATGAGCCAGATGAAGATTAAAAATAATATAACTTAAAATCTATTTTAAAGATAAATAGAAATTATAGGGTAGCAGTTTTTACTGCTGCCCTTTTTTTTAAATCAAAATTAAAAAGAAGGAGGAGGAAGAAATGAAAAAGGAAGTTGTAATAACTGGTGCTGGTAGTGGTTTGGGGCAGTCATTGGCGAAAAAATTTTCTAAAGAAGGAGCAAAAGTACACCTGATTGGAAGAACAATAAGTAAACTTGAAAAAACAGCTAAAAAACTGGAAAACTCTTTTGAGATTCATCAATTAGATATTCGTCATAAAGAAGAAGTTGAAAAAGTATTTTCAGATATTAATAAAGTGGATATATTAATAAACAATGCTGGATTAGGAAGATTTGGAAAAGCTGAAAAATTAAATAAAAAAGAAATAGATCAGATGATTGACACAAATTTAAAAGGAACAATTTTTTGTACTCAAGCTGTATTAAAAAAGATGAAAAAGGCCAATAGAGGTTTAATAGTAAATATAATTTCTACTGCTGGTAAAAAAGGTAAAGCCACTGAATCTGTTTATTGTGCCAGCAAATTTGGAATTAGAGGTTTTACAGATAGTATTGAAAAAGAATTAAAAGATAGTAAAATTGATGTTAGTGCTTTTTATATGGGAGGAATGAATACTTCTTTTTGGGATGGTATCCTTACTGAAGAAAGGAAAGAAAAGTTTATGAATCCAGCTGATGTAGCAGAAATTATATTTGCAAATATAAAAAATAGAGATAAACTTAATGTAAAAGAAGTTTTAATTAATAGTACTAGATAATTTGATTATCTTAATATAAAATCTTATAATAGATATAGTCTTACAATATACGACATAAACTTAAAATGTTAAGTTAGCAGTTTTAAGTGTAGATGGAGGTTAATATGATGGATTTTAAACCAATTAAAAATGATAAAGTATATGAAAAAGTTATTAGTCAAATAAAAAATTTAATTTATGAAGGTGAAATTGGAAGAGGAGATAAGCTCCCTTCAGAAAGGAAACTTAAAAAACAACTGGGAGTCAGTAGGGCTTCTATCAGAGAGGCTTTTAGTGCTCTGGAGATGATTGGTCTTATTAAGAGTAGGCCAGGAGAAGGGACATTCATTAAAGAGAGGTTTGATGATAATTTAGTAGACCCTTTATCTCTTGTTTTGATTTTGAATGAAAATGTAGAAGAAGAACTATTAGAATTACGAAGAGTTCTTGAGGTGGACTGTGTTCGTCTTGCTGCTGAAAGAGCTTCAGAAGAAGATATTCAAGAAATGGCTGAATATATAGAACAATTGGTAAATAGTTCTGGTTATGAGAAAGTAAGTATTAACTCAGATAAAATGTTTCATTATACAATTGCTAAAGCCAGTGGGAATAAAGTGTTAGAATATATGATGCGTTCTATTTCAGAAGCAATGGATTTTCATATCAAAAACACAAGAACTACACTTGTTTCTAAAAAAGAAACTATGGAAAACTTTGCCAGGCAACACAAATGTATTTTTGCAGCAATTAAAAATAAAGATTCAAAAAAAGCGATGGAAGAAATGAAAAAACATCTAGATTATGTAGAAAAATTGATAAATAAAGAAATAGAAGGATAAAAAGATATATTTTTGTTAATCCACCAGAAATGGTGGATTTTTTTATGTGTTACTTTGTGAAATTATAGATTAAATAGCCTTCATTTTTTTGAATTAAGTTTATTAAGAGTTATATATTGCTTTATTTATTGTTTATAGTTAATTAAAAAAGATTAAATAACCTAAATAAGATAATACTCTTAATAATTGATAATAACTAAGAATATGAAAATGTTAAAATAATCTCGAAAAATTGATTACTAATCAGATAAAGATTAAACAGTTTGTGAAAATTATAATATTCTTTCATGTGAAAATATTTTGAAAATAAAGAAGGGTTTTGCGATTTGGGATGGAAATGTATATATAGAGGGATGATGGTCAGACCACTTAACAATATTATAAAAGGAGGCGATATAGTCTGAGTAGAGGAGTATTATTGAGTAGAAAACTTCTAGAAAAATTAATTGAAAATTAAATTTATAATATTTTCAAAATGAGTTAAGAGAAGAGGAGGATAAATAAATGTTAGCATTAGTAGCTGCTTTACCTATTATTATAGTTGGAGTTTTGATGATCGGTTATATGTGGCCAGCAAGTAAGGCAATGCCTTTTGGCTGGGGTTCTGCATTAATTATTGCTGCAATTGGTTGGAATATGCCAGCAAATTGGTTAACAGCAGCAACAATTGGAGGAGTAATAAATGCTTTTGATATTTTATTAATAGTTTTTGGTGCTTTACTTATTTTACAACTTATGAAAAAAAGTGGAGGAGTACATGGGATTTCTCACTCTATGACATCAGTTTCTGTAGATAGAAGAGTACAGGTAATTATTATAGCCTGGCTTTTAGGTTCTTTCTTTGAAGGAGCAGCTGGCTTTGGTACTCCAGCAGCTGTTGGAGCCCCTTTGCTTGTTGGAATGGGTTTTCCACCCCTTATTGCTGCTACTTCAGCCTTGATAGCTGACAGTGCTGCTGTAAGTTTTGGAGCGGTTGGTGTTCCTATCTGGGGTGGATTTGCTGCTATAGAAAATTTAATAGAGTTTCCCCTTGAACATAATGGAGCTTTATTAACTTTTGCTCAATTTTTAGATAATATAGGTGCTTTTACTGGTTTGCTTCATCTGCTTGTTGGATCATTTATACCGCTGGTTATAGTGGCATTAATGACAAAAATAGTAGATGGTACTTATAAAAAAGGTTTAGAAGTCTGGCCTTTAGCACTTTTAGGTGGATTAGTTTTTACTGTGCCAGAATTCCTTATAGCATATTTTGTAGGTCCAGAACTTCCTGCTTTATTAGGTTCTTTAATTGGTTTACCTATTTTTCTTTTTATAGTTTCAAAGGGGATTTTAGTTCCAGAGGAAAAATGGGATTTTCCACCTCATGAAGAATGGGAAGATGACTGGGAAGGAAAAGTTAAAGCTGGTGAAGAAGATGTAGATGCTAATAAGGCTAAGATAACAACCTTTAAAGCCTGGTTACCATATGCACTTATTGGTATTATTTTACTCATTGGTCGTTTAGAAGTCTTTAATTTAACTCCTATTTTAAAGTCATGGTCAATAGGAATGACAAATATTTTAGGAACAGATATTGGAAAAATGATAACACCTTTTTATAATCCAGGGGTATTTCCATTTATCTTTGTAGCTATTTTAATTCCTTACATGCATGGTATGAAAAAAGGAGAAGCAAAAGAGGCCTGGAAGGAAACTTTTTCAATGATAAAACCTGCTGCTATAGCTTTATTTTTTGCCCTGTCAATGGTATATATTATGATGAATTCAGGAGGAGCGACAGGTCAGGATTCAATGTTAATAGTAATGGCTAAATTTGCTGCAAAAACAGTAGGAGGAATTTGGTATCTTGTAGCTCCACTTGTAGGTATACTTGGAGCATTTATTTCTGGTAGTAATACTACTTCTGATATTATGTTTGGACCTTTTCAATATGGAACAGCTGTTGCTTCTGGAATGCCGGTAACACCTACTCTAGCATTACAGGCATTAGGAGGAGCTGCTGGTAATATGATTTGTATTCATAATGTTGTTGCTGCTTTAACTACTGTTGGGTTAGTTGGTAAAGAAGGACTTGTAATTAGAAAGAACTTACCTATTGCATTACTTTATGGTATAATCGCAGGAATATTAGCCTGGATTACAGTAGCTTTCTTTACACCTATGATTTTTTAACAAAAATATCAATTTGAATGGAAATTGTTGAAGAAATGCTTTAGTGGTCTGGCCCTTTAATATGTTTAAGTTGTATTGGCTTATTAGAATGATTAATATAAGGAGGTAAAGAAATTGAATATAGTTATACCAATTAAACAGGTTCCAGAAACAAGTAATGTTAAGATGGACGAAGAAACAGGTACAATGAAACGTGAGGGTGTAGAAAGTATTATAAATCCCCTTGATCTTTATGCAATAGAGAGTGGAATTCAGTTAAAAGAAAAATATGGAGGTAAAATCACAGTTATTACAATGGGTCCTCCTTCAGCAGAAAAAGCCTTAAGAGAAGCAATAGCAATGGGGTGTGATGATGGTGTATTATTATCTGGAAGAGAATTTGCCGGTTCTGACACCTGGGCAACTTCTTATGCCATTTCTACTGCAATTGAAGAAATGGATTATGATTTGATATTAGCAGGTGAAAGAGCTACAGATGGTGATACTGGACAGGTCGGTCCAGGTATTGCATCATGGCTTGATCTTACACTTTCTACTTATACTTCAGAAATAGTTGATGTAAATTTAATTGAAGATGAAGAAGTGGACTATACTACTACTGAAACCAGTTCGATTGTAGTTGAAAGAATGGTAGAAGAAGGTTATGAAAAGCTGGAGTTACCACTGCCTGCTTTATTGACAGTTGTTAAGGAAATTTCATTTCCACGTTTACCTACTTTAAGAGGAAAACAGCGCTCAAGGAAGGTTGATATACCACAGTGGAATTTAGAAAATCTTGATATGGATGAAGATTATTTAGGACTACAGGGTTCTCCAACTCGAGTTGTTAATATTGATCATCCAAAAGTTACACGTGGTGGAACAGTTGTAGATGTAAGAGAGGATGGAAATATAGAAGAGGCAGTCTCTCAACTTATTGACTATTTAAAATCAGAAGAATTAGTATAGGAGGTTATATAAATGGAATATAATGGAGTATGGACACTTGGAGAAGCAAGAAATGGTGAAATAAAAGAAGTTTCCTTTGAATTATTAAGTAGAGGACGCAAACTTGCAGATAAATTAGATGAAGAATTAGTATCATTGGTAATTGGAGATAAAATTACTGAAGAAAAGGCAGAAGAGTTGATTAAAAGAGGTGCAGATAAAGTATTATTAATGAATTCTCCTGCTCTAAAAGATTTTATTGTAGAGAATTACAGTAATGTAATTGAAGATTTAATAGAAGAATATAAACCTGAAATAATTCTGGCAGCTGCTACTTCAATGGGAAGAACAGTAATGCCTTATATAGCTATAAAAACTGATGCTGGTTTAACAGCTGACTGTACTGACTTAGATATTGAAGAAGATACAGGTAATTTACTTCAGACAAGACCTGCAATCGGGGGTAATATCCTGGCTACTATTAAAACTCCTAATCATAGGCCACAGATGGCAACAGTAAGGCCTCATTCAACAAAACCTGCAGAAAAAGATGAGAATCGTACAGGTGAAATAGTCCATCTTAAATTTGACAGTTCTTTATTAGATGGAAGAGTGAAAAAAATTGGATTCCGTAAAAATGAAGAAGATGCAGTTAATATTCAGGATGCTGATGTTATAGCTGCA
>Ga0209931_1000086_pt1 | contig 47787 bp, 43 predicted proteins | sample SalPonR1_B_D1_MG_FD_185697 | JGI IMG/M metagenome (GOLD analysis project Ga0209931, IMG submission 185697) | Salt pond soil microbial communities from South San Francisco under conditions of wetland restoration - Salt Pond MetaG R1_B_D1_MG... ...
AAAGGAGAATCTTTAAGAAAAAGCATTTTAAAACATGAATAAATATTATTTTTTTTTATAATTACATGATTTTTTAAAGTGGCACTATTTGACCGAAACGGGTGGCATGGTCACACCGAAATAACCAACAGTCTGAAGAAATTCGAATATTTTAAAGATCAGGAGCAGTTGACTCCTCAATCGGGACAAATTTTGGTGACGAACGAAAAAGACACACAGTTATACCATGGCCAAATTATTTCGCTTTACCGGCAAAGACAGGATTTAGAAGAAAGACTGGAGATTAGAACCGACCCGATTACCATTATCCAGGATTTTTCGGCTCTTGCTGTGATAGAAAATACATTATTTACGTATTTAAAAAAATATGGTATCTTGGGTATCGTTTTTGGTATTTTTATTGCCTTTATTTATGAAAAATGGCCGATAGTGAGAAGAGTTATCCGGGAGTCACAAAAACAGTAAGGATTATACCATACTATCAAGCCTACGGCTCTGATTTTAGATATAGATATTTTTGGATCGCCGGCTTCTAGCCGGTAATTGTATAATAATAAACCGGCTGGGTGACGGTGTTTCTCACTTATACGCCAAGTTGCGCTATGCAAACAAAAGTTGCGCAAAGAAATTCAAAATTTTCTTGTCTTCATTTTAGTTCTCTATTACCGGAAGGGATGCCGGTGATCCTTATTTTACCATAATACCGAACCTACGATTTTTTTAATGTTACTAAGATTTGGATCGCCGGCTTCTAGCCGGTAAATATTTTTATTCGATTTTTTAAAGTTAAATTAGAGTTGTTTATGAATTATTTAATTATCAAATCTTTAGGATTTTGTCTACAATCCCAAATAGTGTGAATAGTTACCCTGCTTGTTGTAGCTTCATAAAACAAAATATAATCTTCAACAATTAGTCCACGAACTGAGTCTAAATCAGTCTTTGTTCCAATCTCAGGTTGCTTTAAAAGAAGAGATGTTTCTCTTTTGAATTTTTTATATAATTTTTTTGAATAGGTAGTACTCTTGTTTCGTTTAGTATAATAGTCAAGTATCTTAAAAAGTTTAATTTTAGCTCTATGAGACCATACTATCTTGCCCTTAACCATTTATCAAATTCCTTATCAAGTTCAATTTGTTCAATGAAAAGTCCCTGTTTAACCTCTTTCTTTGATTCTGTTATTTCTTCTCTTTGTTCTTGTGTCAAAGAAATAATTTTAGATTTTGCTTTAGTCTCAAGAATAGTCTTAAGCGCTTTCAAAAAAGAAACATCATCTATCTCAGCGATTCGATGTATCAATAATTTCTTTAATTCAATTGCACTCATAGTTCTAGAATTTTATTAAGTAAAGATACAATAAATTTCAATAAAATACTTTCAAAGCCATGCCAGTTTCCAACAATTTTTTTTAGTTTTCTATTACCGGCAAGGATACCGGTGATCCTTATTTTACCATAATGCCGAACCTACGGTTTTTTTAATGTTATAAAAATCTGAATCGCCGGCTTCTAGCCGGTAATTGTATAATAATAAACCGGCTGGGTGAGGGTAATCCTCACTTATACGCCAAGTTGCGCTAAGCAAACAAAAGTTGCGCAAAGAAATTCAAAATTTTCTTGTTTTCTTTTTAGTTCTCTTTTACAGGCAGGGATGCCGGTGATTCTTATTTTACCATAATACCAAACCTACGGTTTTTTTAATGTTACAAAGATTTGAATCGCCGGCTTCAGGTATCTATCTGGGAAAGCCGGTAATTCTTTAAAGTCACTTTTCTTTTGACAGTTGCATAATATTAAAAAATATTCTTTTTATCAGGATTTTGTCGATTATCGAAAAGCGTAACAATACGAACTTCCTGGTTATCTATCCGGTAATATATCGTTGTTTGTTTTGTTAAAACTGATTTTCTAAGACTTTTGGAAGTCTTTCTTGTTGAAAAAAGTTTAGGATTAGATTGAATCAAATTGATCTGCTGGTCTAACAATCGGGCAAAATTACGAATTTCTCTTTCAGTCCAACACTGTTCAAGATATTCAATAATCCCGGATAAATTTTTCAATGCTTCGTCAGTCCAAATAATTTTATAGGTATTTCTCATAAATCTTTTGGGCTGCATCATGGTCATTCAATCGTCCTTCCTCAATATCTTTTAATCCACGATCAATGGATGCAAGTTCTTCTTCATCTAAATCAGCATACCAATCCTTTGATTTGGCATAGTTTTCTTTAATTGATCTGAGTTTTTCGATCACTGAATAGTCGTTAATTTTAGAAATCCATTCAATCAAATCCAGTTTTTCAGTTTGTATGTCCATGGTAACAGTTTTTTACGAAAATACTAATTTTTAAATATAGAACGAAATCTAGTATATAAATGTTTCATAAAAAATTCCATTTAAGGTTTAAATAAAGAAGACCTGACAGCATTTTACGAACCTGTCAAAGTCTGAATACACTAAAAAATCTGTAAGGCCTTATGTTAAGGTAAATGAATTGTAAACTTATACGCCAAGTTGCGCTAAGCAAACAAAAGTTGCGTAAAGAAATTCAAAATTTATTTGTCTTCATTTTACATAATACCGAATCTACGGTTCTTTAAACATGTATGTATTACACAGTTCGACTTGTGCCACCGATTCCAGTCAAGATGTGCCTGTTTAACCCCCTGGGCAGAGTTGTGTTACAAAAAGAAGTCTTACAATACTACCTGCCATTTATCTTTTCTTTCGGAGGTTGAAAAGATAAACCTATCAACAAACTATAAAAGAACATAAAAAAAGATACGCCGGCAATGCTATTCATCATCGATTCGAACATAAAGTGAACAGATACAATCAGCATAAGAAAGAATAATAAAAAGTTTTTGGTAGTTATTGCATAAATAAGTGTTGACACAAGCCAGAAAAGTAATATTAACACTCCAAAGATACCTAATTTTAATGCTGACTCTAAATATTGATTATGTAAATTATAGCCTTTCTCTTCGGCTATCGAAAGATTATACTGGTGGTATTTGCTTTTCATTTCAAGCTTAGTATCCCCCGTACCAACGCCCCACAAATAATTTTCTTTATAAACTTCAATACCTGACTTCCACAGCCACAAACGTATATCTGAATCGGAAGTTAATTCTTGTTTATTTTCAACCTGATGAATAACCTCCTGGAAATTTTTTTCCAATTTAGGACTCATAAAAACAATTATTAGGATAAATCCGATGGTGATGATCCCAAGACTCACTAAAAATTTCTGTGTTTTAAACATAAAAAATATGCTTACGCCTAGAAACACTGCAGCAAAAGCTATAAACCCAGCCCTGCTCGCCAAAAGCCAAATCATTAACGTTAAGAAAAAAAGCATTAACCCAAAAACAAGAGTTGAATTTAAAGTCTTTCTCTTATCATATTTACGATATAAGTATATTATCAAACAAATGGCAAACAAAACATACATGGAAAAATAGGAAGGATTATGAATAAAACTAAAAAAGCTGTATGAAAAATGCGAATAACGTTTCATAATCAACTGGAAAAATGTTAAATCCCGTTCACTACTCCAGTAGGATGGCTCAAAAATTAGCTTACCTGCTTCATTGGTTATTAAACTATGATCAAAAGCATAAAATAAGCAGATTACAAGAGCAACAATATTTCCTAATATAAATGCTTTTACCACTAAATTGGCATTTTGTTTTACTTTATCGGTTAAAAATAACATCACCACCGGTGCAAAAAGAAAAGATAGTTTTACTTCCAAATCAAACCATCCACGTTGCAAATCGGTGGTATGGACCATCCCGATAACATGAAACAAATAAAAAATGCCAGGCATTAATACTAAAAGCCACTGCAATGTTGATAAATTAAATTGAATCTTACGTATGCTTAAAAGACCGGAGATAACCCACAAAAACATGAGCAGCGGTAAAAAATCTTTGGTTAAAGGCATAAGAAATGCAACCAAAAGAAATATAAACAACTGAAAATTTTGTTTAAAAAAATAAATTATCTTATTTTTCATTCTACTATCTATAATATTTCAAATTAATTTATTCGGCAAAACCTTTTTGCAAAAAACATTAAAATAATAACAGCAATAAAAATTATGCCACAAAATACTTTTAACCGGATAGCTATAATCATCACACAGAAATATAAAAATGCATTAAAAATTGGCTAAAAATATTACTTAAAAACAGATCTGAATGGTGCATACAGCATATTTAAAGTAGTGGTTAAATAACTATTAGACTATTCAATATAATTACTTAATGCTTCTTTTAATCCAATCAGACTGTTATTAATAATTTGCCAAACCTCTTCAGCATCAATTCCAAAATAATTATGGGCAATTATATTTCTGAAACCAACAACTTTATGCCAATCTACGCTGTCAGAAGTTTCTTTTTTTATCTCTCCGGATATTTTGTCAGCCATCTCTCCAATAACAATAAAATTCATCATGGTAGCGTCAAAAAACTTCGTATCCTCGTAAAACGCATCGGGATTATTGAATTTGGCAGTGTATTCCAAAATTTTTTCAATTGAATCTAATAATTGAAATCACAGATGCAAAATCTCTATGGGATATTTTATACATATCGAGCGTGTGATAAAATATGTTTCTTAATTCTCGGATTAATATATTTTTCACGGCAAATATCTACCGGCCGATTAAATTTTTTGTTAATCTCAGCACTTAATTGCTCTTTTATCCAATACAGATCTTTAACCTGATTATCAAATTCGACAATGATATCAATATCACTTTGATCTGATTCTTCGCCTCTTGCCATGGAGCCATTTAAATTATGTGTTATGCGTTTTTATGAACTCATTATCAAGTCTTGCTTTCTGAGTTTTAGTTTTGGTTTATTTAATTGAGAAATTGATTTTTTTACTCTTTCTCTGGTTTCGTTTTGAAGGTATGTCGGAATTAATTTTTTCAAATCAATACGTAAGACTCTATGAATTATTACCAGATCTTTCATTGAGAACTGAGATATCCCATTAATCAGTTCAGACATGTACGACTTTTTATGGCCAAGCAGAGTCGCTAAGTCGGTTTGATTCATATCGTAGCTTTTAAGTTTCTTTCTAATAGCTTCTTTTCTTTGAGCTATAAATCTTCGTTCAATCTCAACGAGTTGTTCTGCGATTTCAGCCTCGTCAAATTGCTTTTCTGAAATCTTCTCGCTGTCAGGCCAGTTTTTTTCTTCATAATCCTGAATTAGTTGGAATAACTTATCATGGATTAGTTTTAAACCCGGATCTTCTTTGACCATTAACCGCAATTTTCGGTCAAGCAACAATGCTTTCTGTAAGTCATATTCGTTATCCAACTGTTGGATATTCTCTATTTCCCGAATGTCAACTAGGTCTTTCATATCAAAACTATTTTAAATCCAACCATTATCTTTGAGCCACTTTTTAATTGTATTTCTGTTATTTTTAAACGTCTTATTGTAATCCTGATGCGACCCTGCCCATATAACACGAGCTCTTTTATTTTCGTCAAATTCTATCAGAATCATTGTACGATGAACATTCAGATTGAAGAAATAGAATCCATCGCTTTGAACACAATCTGCATCGGGTCTGGTCTCTTTTAATTCCATTTGTGAATTCCAGCTACTTACCTGAATATCATCAATTAACTTGTCGATTGCTTTAATCAATTTAGTATTTCCACGGTTTTTCCGCTTTAATCGTTCAAGTAAACTCCTGTTAACTAAATTCACATTCAATTATTTTGTTCAAAGATACAAAAGTTCAAATTATTTCTGAACTTTTTGAGAAGTTTTTTTCGAATAGTTTCTTAGATTGCACTTTTTCTAACCTGGGTATAAATCATCCCAATAACATGATATAAATAAAATATTACAGGGGCGAAGATTAAAATCCATTGAAGTTTCGTATAGTTAAATTCCGTTTTACGAATAGAAACTACTCCTGACAGCACCCATAAAAACATCAGGTAAGGTAAATATACTTTGGTAAGTGTCATAAAAAATGCTACCAGGAGGAAAATATAAAATTGGAAATCGTTTCTTATGAATTTATATATCGATTGAATCATTTTCTTTGCATAAATAAAAATAATGGTAATACTTTTATGGTCCCTAATAAAGAACCTGCTCCATAAGAAAAATGTAGTATCAAAAATGATGCTAGAACATAAAATAAATTCATATTTTTGGGTTTAAGCCTAATTGAAATTGTAGTTATAAAACCCAGATAAATTAAAATAATTAAAAGGCTTAAAAATATAAAGGGGAAATAAAAAAAAGATAAAATAACAGGGATAATAATGGATAAAATAAATCCCAGCGGAACAAAGTGTCTTAACGAAAGTGCTTTAAAATTGCGTGTATAATAAATAGTAAAGATATTCCAAAGTCCATTTTTAAAATTATTATTTGCAAAAGCAGAAAAATTGTTTCTGGCAAAATAGGTTGCCTTAACAGCAGGTACTAAAAATATTTTTCCACCACCATTTTTAATTCTCAGGTTAAATTCAATATCTTGATTTCTAGTCAGTTCTGTATTAAAAAATCCAAATTTTTCAAACACGCTTTTATGGTAACAACCAAAAGCTACTGTATCCACTTCACAAACATTATTCACCCCGGTACGAAATAATGCGTTTCCAACACCCCACTTATTCGATAAAACAAACTGAATAGCCTTTGATTTTTGAGTATTATCCAATGTTCTAGTTTCCAGCACTCCGCCAACTGCTTCAGCTTTTAATTTTTTTGCCCAACTTACAAGTTTCACAAAGTAATCTGCCGGATATTTTGCATGGGCACTTATAATAAAAATATAATCTCCGGTTGATTTTTCAATTCCTAAATTGATAGCATAGGGTGTCGTTTGATGCTCGTTTATTAAGAATTGAATATTTGGATATTCCTGAGTAATCTCTTTTACAATTTCCACGGTATTGTCATTGCTTTTGCCATCAATAACAAAAATTTCAGCTTCAATTACTGAACTCATATTTTTTACAATGGATAATAAGCATTGCTTAAGGTATTTTTCCTCGTTTCGGGTAGGTATGATGATTGAAATTTTATCCATTGAAATGATACAATCTTAATTAACCATTATAAAACCTATATAATTGCTTTCATAAATTCTAAAAAATACGTTAACTTAAACACATTAGCCCAAACTAAATTTTCCAAAATCAAATAATATTTAACTTTAATTATATCCACTATTACAATTTAGTAATTTACCATTATTATTTTATAGCATATTCATTTAAATTAATACTATTATAAATTCTTATTAACTTTTCAGCCTCATTATCCCAGTTATATTTATCTACAACCGCTTTTTTACCATTCATACCCATTTGCTTCGCAACACTGGGATTTTCAAATAAAAATGATATTGCACCAGCAATATCTTCAGAATTTTCCGGATTAACACAAATACCACATTTATTTTTATCGACGATTTCTTCCCACAATGGAAAATTTGAAGCAATAATTGGTAAACCAGCAGCCATATATTCAAACATCTTATTAGGTTGTGAATGTGTATGGTTTGGTAAAGGTAAAAAAGTTACTACACCTGCGTATGATTCAGATAAATATATTTCTAATGATTCTCTAGATTGATAACCTAAATAATCAACATTAGTCCAACCATTTAAGCTTTTCAATTTTTTTAAAAAATCTTCTGATGTAAAATTTCCTATTAATAAAAGTCGCGCATTTACAAATTCCATCGCTTTCACAACATATTCTAATCCCCTCTGAGGACTAATTAATCCAACAAAACATATTTGTCTTTTCCTTTTTGAAATGTCAGTATTTGATTCTGAAACAGTTAATTTTGGATAGTTATTAATTATAAAAGTATTTTTATTGATTTTACAAAATCTATTATGGATACTTTGAGTTGCAGCAATTAAATAATTTAATTTTTTACTTATTCCGTTTTCATACCATTTAAAAACAACAGAAATAAATTTTCGTAAAAATTTAAAACCCCAATCTCGACTAAGAATGGCCTTTGGATTATCTTCATGAATATCATAAATAACAATCTTTCCTGCTTTTTTTAAAAACAATCCAACAATTAATAAATCCGGATCATGAAAGTGATAAACATCAGCGTTTATCTTTTTAGCATATTTTAGCATTTTATATGGGAGAAAAAAAAATCGATATATCAAATTTTTCCTTTTAGAAGATACAAGACTGAAAGGAATTTTGGGGTTCTTAATTTTTGGTGAAACAACACCTAAAATATGAATATTAAAATTATTATTATACAAAGACAAACATTCCTTATGATATATTCTAATATCATCAATGGGATGTGCAGTAGTAATATGACAAACTTTCATTAAGCTTTTTGTTTAATTGATTGATCGTATTGGTTAGCCACAAAATAAATAAAACTAAAATAAACCGTATAGCTTACCAGTTCGATTCCTACCAGAATTTTTAAAAATAAATGAATTTCCAGGTCATTAAATAGGAATAACAGTGATAGTAAACAGAAATACAGGATTTGCCAAAGGGCTCCAATTTTTATCCGCTCAAGTGCAGGGAAAACTGATGCCAGAGGCGAGACTATAAATTTTATCCCATAAGAAAACACTAATATCTTTGTATAAATACCGGAAATAAAATACTGCCTTCCAAATATTTGAAAAATATCTTCGGCAAATAATTCAATAATAACCACGCCAACCAATACCATTAATGACAAAGAACCTGCTATTTTCAGAATATCTTTTTTAATTGGTTTTTGTTGGTTTCTTTTTTCGGCAAAATTCTGAAGCAAAACCTGCGACAATGAAGTGGTTATTAATGCTAACGGAACCGCAAGCACCATGCGGCTTAAATCAAAATAGCCCACAATGGATTCGGAATAAAATTTATTCACAATTAAAACAGGGAGAAAAAGACTAATGGTATTGAACAAATTGGGTATGGCATAAAATTTTGGGAAATCAATATATCTTTTTAAAACCTGTTTAATATTAAAAAAACTAACTTCTTTTAATTGTAATCCATGCTTTAAGGATTGAAATATACCTGAAATTAGGTTTAAAAAATTACCAACCAAGTCACCAAGCAAAATACCCAAGGCATTTCCTGTGAATCCAACTCCTGTTTGAGTAGCCCCTTCGCCTGTTCGCCGAACAATTTTGTTTATTGCACTGGCTTTAAAAGCTTTATTTCTAATCAACCAATAATTAATGGCCTCATAAGAAGCCAGCAAAATAACCGTTAGTGGTAAAAAATATAACCAATTAAAATAGTTAGCTGGAAATTCAACAATATCTTTCCAGAAAGCAGGAAAAAGTAAAACAGACAAAAAAATCAGGATAGAAAAGAAAGAAATAATACCCACTGTACCAAAAAGCAAATTGGTGCTTTCCTCTTTTTTGGGAGGTAAAACAATGGCACGGTTATATTGCAATGGTACGATGGACACCATTATACTTACGATACTGAAATAGACGGCATAAGCCCCAAAATCTTCAGGAGAATACAACCTCCTGGTTATTAACTGAAACAGAATGGCAATAATTTGTGAAATCCCAATACCAACAATAAGTGTAATAGTATTTCTTACAATGATTTTATCTTTTAACTTATGAAGTAGCATTGGATACCTTTTTTATATCGTAAGCATAAGGAATCAACGATAAAATCAAGAATGTAGGTACTGAGAAATGGCTGTTCCCGCTAAAAAAAGTAAATGCAAAAGCTAATAAGTAAAGCAGAGTAAACAAAGTTAATCTTTTTCTTAATTTCCAGTATCTGTAAAATACCTGAATTAAGAATATTATGTAAACGACAGCACCTAAGATTCCTGAATAAAGTAAAGCAGAAATAACAGGATTATGAGGATAATCAACACCATCCGAATTAACTCCCTCAGTATCAAAAACGTGATGATAAACTTTTAGATATTCAAAACCTTTTCCAAATAACTTTTCATTCAATGAGTAATCTTTAAAGTATACAGAAGCAAATCGCCAAAGCAACAAACGACTATTCAGTAATTTATTTTTAAAAATCCCATTCTGATCTCTCCATGAAATATATTTATTCAACTGAAGATCATTCTGTTTACTTTCATGTTTAGAAATATTATTAATATATGGCTCAATAAATAAATATTGGAAAGGATTAATTTCAATGGGTGCATTATTTTTTTGGATTGAAAGATTAAAATCAGAGATTTCAAAATAATCATTCTCATTTGACTGACGAATACCAACAACCAAAGCACCAATAGCTGAAGTAGATTCTTTAACCGAGTAATCATAAATTATTTTATAAATATTAGGCTTTGTTAAGGTAATTTCTTTTCGATCTACCTTCTTCTTTAATTCATAAATGGTTCGTTCAGGAAAACGCTTTAAATAAATATCGGGTTTCTTTTCAGAATTTACCGTTAAAACTATAGAATAATCTATATTTTTAATTGTGGGAATAATAGCAAAACATCTTGCAAAACTACTGAACCCCGATGACTGAAAAGTAACTGAGGAGTCACTTTCAGTTATTAAAACCGAATGTTGGCCATAAGGTCTAAAATTAGCACGATAAAAATGAAAATTATCCAGGAGATAATTTAATGAATCCAATTTCTTTTGCGACAGCATTTTAAATTGACTTATGTATCGTTGATAATAATTATTATGATTTTTTATTCTATCATTTTTTAATCGTTTTATTGTCCTAGCCAGTTCTTTAGTATTTGTTGATGAAATTTCCTCTTTCAAAGGACTTCTTAAATGGCTGTGTTGACCAATAAATAAAGTATCTTCTAAATTCATATCCAGTTTTAATATGATTTGTCCCAATCCTTTATACTCAGGAAGAACATTAAATTTTAACGAAGCGGAAATATAATCATCGTTAGAATTTGTAGCTTTTTCTTTATGAAAAGGAATAAGCTGATCTTTCTTTTTTAAGATAAATTCCAACTGATTAGCCTTAATACCTTGAAATTTAAATGTAACAATATTTCTGGAATTTGGAACCAAAGGTATAAACAGTGACATTGAAGCTTCTGAATCATCTGCTTTAACAAAGGACAATGGTAATTGATAATTCTCAGCAAGCCTGTTTGCCGGATAAATATTCTGGAAGTTATTAATAGCATAAAAGTTATGATCTACAAAAGGGATTGGATACAAATAAGGTGCATCAGGAAAAGAATCAGACATAACAAACTCATTAGTCAAAAAAGGCTTGTAATTATTAGGTAATATTTCACAAAACTGCTCTAATGAAGAACTAAAATTTCTCAATTCAACAAGATGACTAAATGCTTGATCATATTTATTTTGTTCATACGCTTTTACAAATCTTTGATGAATCTTATTAAACATGATATTATTAAGCCAGGAATTGGATTGAAAAGGTTTTGGATTCCAATCTTTTTTATATTGGTCTTGATATGTTAATGAATCGTTGTTCGTAATAGAAGAATACCGGTATAATTTCTGCGAATATTGTGATTTTACCTGTTGATAATTGGTAGGAAATAATCGTTCAATTAAATAACTCTTAAAAGCTGCCGATCCGGTATAGAATAAAATGGATGAAGAAAAAAATAAGATAAATAGGAATAGAAAGTAGGATAAAAGCAATTTATGCAAGGATTTACGATAATACGACCAGAAAAGATACCCCAATAAAACAACATGCATTACACCCCAAAGAAAAATCCCTCTACGTGATCCTGTAAGTAAACCAGGAATTAACAATATAATTAAATACACCAGCCAAAACCAACTATATTTTTTTAATCGTAAATCATGGTAGTAATAAATAATGATAATAAAACAGGTTATAAGCGAAAATGCCAGATAATTATAATCAATTCGAATACCAAAAAGGTTATTGAACAATATATTACCTTTGAAAATGTTAATAAAAACACCTAGCAAAACAACCAAAAATAATACGATGTATCCTTTTTGAAAATAAAGATTAAACTGTTTTTCTGAATAAGAAAATTGTTTTAACAATACAAACAAAAAACCTATAATACTCCAAACATAGAGGGCATATAACAACTCTTTAATAAGAATGATCTCTTTATGCTGGTGGAAAAGTACAGATAAAAAGAAAATAAGAACAATGCTTAAATAAAGCCATGTCTTTTTTATATATTCAAAAAAAGTAACAACCAGGCTTGAAATAGTTTGCCGTTTGGTATAAAAAACGTCAATAATTAATATAAAAAACAAACCTACGGATAAAGGTAACATATAAGGAACCTTGCCATGTAAAAATAAGGCAACAATGGTCAACGCAATTAATAATACGCTTCGTTTATTCTTGTCTGGAGATATTAGTTTCCTTAGCATTTAAAAACTTTTTGAATAACTTTTTCAATTCTAATTCTGTCATCTTCTGATAAATTACTTCCGGAAGGTAAACATAACCCCTCATGGAATAATGTTTCACTTGTTCCGTTTTCATATACTGGATACTTCTCAAAAACAGGTTGTAAATGCATTGGTTTCCATAATGGCCGTGATTCAATATTTTCTTTTTCCAAGGCAATTCTTAAATCTTCGCGGGTAATACCTCCTGATTCTTTTGGACTTATCCGGATACTGGTTAACCAATAATTTGAAAAGTAGCGCTGATCGGGTTCATCTAAAAAAGTAACTCCTTTAATAGATGAAAACAACTCTTTATAAAAATAAAAATTTTCTCTTCGTTGGTTTACTCTTTCATCAAGCACTTCCAGCTGGCCCCTTCCTATCCCTGCAATAATATTACTCATCCTGTAATTATATCCTATTTGAGAATGCTGATAATGCGGTGCCTGGTCTCTTGCCTGGGTAGCCAGAAAGCGGGCTTTTTGAATATAATCCTTATTTTTGGATAATAAAGCACCACCTCCTGAGGTAGTAATAATTTTATTCCCGTTAAACGAAAGAACCGACATCTCGCCAAAAGAGCCACAATGTTTTCCATCATATTTACTGCCTAAAGCTTCGGCAGCATCTTCAATAACCGGAATCCTATAATAATTTGCAATTTTTAAAATTTCATCCATTTTTGCCGGCATACCATATAAATGAACCACCATAATCGCTTTTGGTTTTTTGCCATTTTTTATTCGATCCAAAATTGCTAATTCCAATAGCTTCGGATCCATATTCCAGGTTTCCTGCTCACTATCAACAAATACTGGAGTAGCATTTTGATATATAATAGGATTAGCTGTTGCTGAAAAAGTGAATGAAGAGCAAAGTACTTCATCGTTGGGACTAACACCTAACATAATAAGCGCTAAATGAATGGCCGCTGTACCAGAACTTAAAACAGCAACATGGGGAACTTTTATATAATTTCCTAATTCCTGTTCAAAACCGTTTACATTAGGCCCCAGTGGTGCAATCCAGTTTTGTTCAAAGGCCTCATTAATATACTTTTGTTCCCGGCCGCACATGTGTGGCGAGGAAAGCCATATTTTTTTATTCATAATAAAAAATTATTTCTTCAATCTTTCGAACAATAGATTTAATGTTAGAATCTTACCTGTTAATTGATTTGGAACATTTTTACATTCAACATCATTTGCTATAATATTCATTTTTTTTAATGTTTCAATACTCTTTTTAAAAAAGTCAGTAGATTTTGCAATTGGATAAATATTTTGATTTGTTGGTGTTTCTTGCAAATAAGTCTTATTTAATATTTTTCTAATGATTTGTTTTACTATTCTTTTTACTTTGTCAAAAATATAAAAAATTATATCTAACAATATATCAATAATTAATGATGAAGTTGTTGTTCCATCAGTTGTTTTTATTCTGGAAATTTCAGGGTGATTTTTTGAAATCATTTTTCGATGGAAGTAATTAAAAAAACGATTTCTTCTTTTTAAACCAAATCCTATTTTAACAAGCTCCTGTTCAAGCAGAGGAGCATAAGAAGTTAAATAATTATTTGCACTAGTAACATAAACACCTGCATTAGTTTTCATTTTGTAATTAAAATATATATTGTCATAGGATTTTGTATTATTTTCAAGCACATAAGATTTCAGTTTTCTTATTGTATCATTTTTTAAAGCCTTGGAATTCTTTAATAATCTCTTTCCTAAAAGTGAATGAGGGAAAGCTGTTGCCTCTATTCTAAAATTGTATAATTTTTCTAAATTTGTTACCGATTTATTATAAAAGGGAAAATCATGTAACCACCAAAAATCTTTGTATAATTCACCTCCAACACCACTTAATTGTATCTCAACATTTCTTGATAATCTGTCATTATTTAATTGGCTATTTCTATGATAATCAACGATATCAACCTGAGCATCAGACAATTTAAAAATTTCATACATATCTTCTATTTCAAATTTCTTTGTTGTATGATATGTAGGATAAAATTCTTTAGAAATTTTTGATGCTACTTTTTTGCCAATTTTTATATCTTTATTATTTGGTTGTCCACTAATAGCAAGTTCAAATTTGATATCACTTTTCTTGAAGAAACTCAATATTAGGCGAGAATCGAATCCTCCAGTTAAATCAACAGATATTTTTTTATCTCCGATAGCATAAATTAAATCAGAGAAAAAATCTCCCATTTTGATTTTAGAAATTGAATTTATTGAATTTATTTTTTTTTCTTTTGTATGATGATTATTATTTTCAAAAATAAAAATTTCTTTTGCATCAATTCTATTTATTCCTTCAATCAGTGTGTTATTAAAATAAGTAAATCCAAAATGAAAAAATTCTACAATACTGTTATAATTTATATTATCTATTGTAATATCTTTAAAAAAGTCGATCAATTCTAAAAATGAAGTAGAAATACAATTTTTATATTTATATGCCTTAAAAATTCCACTATTATCAATAAAAATAAATTGTCTCTTATTACTATGATCAATTATATAAATAAAAAAATTACCATATATTTTATCGAACTGAAAACTTTCATTTATTAAAATACTTTTTATAATATATTTGATACTTTCTTGCCCACTTTTTTTGCCTGACACGAAAATAAGGCCTTTATAATAAATAGAATAATCATCAAATTGAAAACTATTTATTTTATCATCTTTATTATAAACTATTTTACCCTCTTGAATGATCATAATTATCTTCTAAAATTTGTGTATAACGTAAAAACGCTAAAATTTATTTACACACCAATGAAACACTAATATTCTGAATATTTTGTTAACAAATCATTTAAAGTAGTCTTCTCTCAAATCTTTTCCTAATGCTGTAAACAAAATAATTTTCATATCCAGCCATAATGTCCATTTTTCCATATATGTTTTATTGATTCGAACTTTATCCGGAAAAATAACCTCATCATTATATTGTTGGGGATCTTTCTGCTTCTTCAATATTTCTTCTTCATCTCTATATTTTAAAGAGGCAGCACCGGTTAGTCCGGGTTTTAATTGTAAAATCATCCGGTCATCGCCTTCCAGTCGGTCGGCATACCCTTTCACATCGGGACGTGGCCCCACAAAGCTCATATCTCCTCGAATAATATTTATTAACTCTGGTAACTCATCCAATTTACTCTTACGTAAAAAGACACCCAGTTTTGTAATCCGGAAACTCTCTTTTGCTGCCACACTGGTATTGCTTTTCTCATTTTTCATGGTTCGAAACTTATGTAACAAAAAGATTTTACCATTCTGTCCAACTCTTTTTTGAGAAAAAAATACAGGCCAGCCCATAGTCATTAAAATAGATACAGCAATAATAAGTAATACTGGAGACAGGACAATGAACATTCCTGTAGCCAATAAATAATCAAAAACTTCTTTAAGAATTTTACTGCCGGGCTTATTGATATTTTCATAAATATGTAATTCATTAATTTCCTGATGACGGATGATAAAGGATAGGGAAAATAAAAATAAGAATACCGGTACGCTAAAAATACTATTCCCGCTAAAAAAAACAAACATTAAACTGACAAACAACATTAGTGAAAATAGTGGATAACGTTTAAAATAGATTACGGCGTAATAAAACGAAATCATTAAAAAAACGAAAACAAACAAAGCGCCAATCAACCCTGAATACAAAAGGGCTGAAAGAACCGGATTGTGAGGATAACCATAATTTGTTTGTTCATTGTCAAATTGTTGTCCAAATAACTCAAGATAGTTAAATCCATTGCCGAATAATTTTCCGGAAAAAGATCGCTGCTGATAAATATCAATAGCATATTGCCATTGATCCATATTAAAAAGCTTTTCAGATACAATAAATTCCTGATCAGTTACCACAGACGATTCAATGTAGTTCTCACGTATTTGGCTGGAGTAATCCGGTTGCTTATTAACAACAAAAATCAAAAGAATAAAAAAAAACAACAACACAACCGAAGTTAAACGCAGATTGGCAGACAAGTTAATACGTAAAGCGTTTTTTTTGAAGAAAACACTAAATTGAAAGTATAGTAGGACTAAGAATATGATTAATAAAAGGAACAGCGAACGCAAGGAAAAGGATAAAACAATGTTTGTTATGAGTATTAAGATAAGCAGTTGATATCCAATTTTATTTTTTATAGCATTGTTTTTAATCAATAAAGGGTAAAAACCAACAATACCCAAAAAGGAGTATAATGCATAAAAGTTTTTATCCTGGTTAAAGGCTGAGCCAAAAGGAGTATCTATAGGAATTTCGTAACCTTTTACCTGAAGATAATATTTTAAAATCCCGGCAACTGATATAAGAACTGCACTAATTTGAATAAGGATAGTAATTTGATGAAATATAATAAGCAATTGATTTTGGGATTGCTTATGATGAATAATAAAAAACAGCCCGAACAATAACATCAAATTCACTGCAAATTCAAATAAATCTTTCAGGTTGTGAGAAAATATTTTTTGGGAGATGATTATCCCGATAATATAAAACAAAACCAGAATAATTAACGGGTTAAAAGTTTTAAAAAACTCAACAACAATAGATTTTCTGAATATTGATTTCCAGTGAAACCCTAAATAAAAAATAAAAACATAAAAAGAAATAAGAAATGGATAAATCATTCCGGGAATTACCATCCGGAGAAACCAAAACAATGAAGTTATTGAAAAAAGATAAATAAGTAACTTTTTTTTATGATTAATTATAAACCTATTATTTATATTTATCATTTAAAAGAAAAGGTATTAAAGTAAATACTGCAAGAATTGTCGAATCAAAATGACTATTTGAACTGACCATAGAATATGCAAAAGCTAAAATTGTAAGCATACCAAAAAGAGATTCTTTTTTCTTTTGTTTCCAAAACCATCTAAATACATAAATAATGAAATATAAATAAAATAAACCTCCAACAAGGCCGCTATATAAAAATGCTGATATGATTATATTATGCGGATAATCAACTAAATCATTCTTTTTAAATTTAATGCCAAATTCTTTTTGATAATTAAACCCATTCCCAAATAGTTTCTGTATTAAGGAGTATTCATAAAAATAAATTTGAAAAGCATATTTCCATCTTTCAGTCCGTTGTCCATAAAATTTATTATAATCTTCAAAATAAATTTCATAATTTAATTCTTCAAAATCATTATTTGTGGAATCTCCTAAATGATATTTAGATTCAATAACTTTTCCTAGTTGTTTTGTTTTATAAGAATCATCTTGTTTATTTTGTTCAGTAATATTTTCTATTAATAATGAATTCATTTCATTCCACTGATTTATACTTTGAAGAATAAAATCATTTTTTGAAAAACATGATTTTAACTTTTCCTTTATTAACTTATTAGACGGGTCAGAAATAAGAACTTTTCTATATCCTTTAGCTGCTTTTAGGTAATATCCTTTTTGAAAAAAAAGATCACTTCTTCTAATCTCAAAATGATTTAAAATATTATCAAAAAATTTAGAAATCTTATCTAAAATATCATTTTTTCTTTGTTCTTTTTCAATCAGGTAATGTAACTCACTAAATTTATAAAACGAACTATCTTTACCATTTTGATCATAAACATTTGTCTTTTTTGAAATATTTTTTTTTGTAAAATATTTACTGTTGCTAGTATAAAAATTTATTGACTTTTCATTTACCTGAGGATAAGCAAATAATACGAAACCTTGGAATTTATATGAATCTGAAAAGTTATATTTCCCGGCCAAAAACGAGAATCTTAAAGAAGTATCTCTATCTGCCAAGAAATTAACAGTCAATTTTTGCCACACTCCCTTTTGAGACAAATCGTAATAAGATCTGAAAACTCCATTAAATGTTGATTTTGGATATTCTAAACGAACCATATCAACATCAGATGAATCTGATACATAACACCAAGTTGAAGCAGTATAAACTTTATGAGAATCAACAGATATCTTAGGTAAAGTATATTTAGAAAAGAGTAATTTCTTTTGAGAGTTTGGGTACTCCCAAACATAAATTTTACTTGTAGGATCGAATCTAACTCCTCCTGAAATTGCGGGTATTTGTGATGAATATAATAATGGAAAAGTTATATAATTTGAATTTACTATATTATATAATTCAGGAAACAAAGGATAATTAATATTTAGTGAATCTATAAGATCACTGTTATCCCAAATTAAACGATCAATTTCTGCAAATGAAATATCAGGATTAAAAATAGTCGCATAATCTGAAATTGTTAAATTTACTCCATTTCTGAATGTTTTAAAATCAATGTTTAAGTTATCAAAAAAACGATTCTTAAACTGACTTGATGTAAAAAACATAAATAAAACTAATATTCCTACAATACTGTAAAAGAAAATTAGTGAAGGTAAAGTATTTCTAATTATTCTTTTAGATGAAGGTGAGTTTTTCTTGAAAAAATTAATTAAATAATAAATAAGTAAAAGGAAATAACCAAAGATAATAATTATAAACCCTCTTCTTGAACCAGAAAAAAGGATTGATAATGATAGTAAAAAAAATGAAGTTTGTAATAAAAGGCGATTTAATCTGGTTAATTTTTTAGCCATTAATTGAATTGTTATTCCTATTCCAATTAGTAAATTAAGTGAATAAAAATTATGATCATTGACCAAAGATGTTGTTTGAAACCATTGCCCGTATTCTAAAAAACTAAATTTAACTCCATTAATTTGAAATAAATATTTTATAATACCAGTTATTGCTGCAAATAAAGAGAAGAATAAGAACTGCCATAAAAAAGTTCTTTTTAAATTTTCCCAATTATCGTATTTATCTAAAATACAAAACCAATAATATCCTATAATAAAAAGAGCAAGAGTATTTAAAATTTCTTTTGTTAAGGTAAAAGATATTGTTTTTGTAAAAAGAAGTGCAATTAAATAAAATAAAAGAAGTAAAAAATATAAACGAAATCTTGAAAAATATTTTAAAATCGTTTTATAATTTCTATTCTCATAAATAATAAAATAAATTGTATATATGATAAAAAAACCAATAAAAGGATAGATTACATAGGGAATAGCAGATCTAATGATAAATAGAACTGTAATTAACGGTACACTATAGAAATTAATTTTTTCTAAATTCATTTTAATCATTATTGTATTTTGATAAAATACTATTCCAAATGCCAATTTTCAGGTAAATTTCTTATAATTTTTGAGGGAACTCCTACATTAACAGTGTTAGGTAGTATATTTCTAATTATTGCACATCCTGCACCTATAACAGACCAATTTCCAATATTTATATTTTGAATCGTGCTAGAATTTATTCCCATTTCAACGCCATCACCTATAAAAACGTTTCCACCAATATTGACTCCAGGAGAGATGATACAGAAATTTGAAATCTTTGTATCATGTCCTATTGTAACCAATTTATTTAAAATATTGAATTTACCAATTTCTACATCTACATCTACTACAATACCTGGGTAAATAATCGTTCCTTCATCAATATTAACTCTTCTTGAAAGAATTGCTGTTGGATGAATCAAGCTTGGAAAATCAACATTATAATTCTCATTAATTATTTTATATGCTTGAAATCTACTTTTTGGATTACCCATAGCAAGTACAACAGATACTGAATTAATTTTTTTTAAAACACTTAAATCTCCTAATACAGGATATCCAGATATTTCTTTTTCATGTAAATTTTTATCATCATCAATATAACCTAAAATATGCCAAGTTTTTTTTTCTTGATTGATATCAAAAATTATATGTTCCACGAGACGTCCTATACTGCCACTTCCATAAATAATTAAATCTTTCATTTTAATTTTAACTTATATTTTTAAAATTAGTTTAGATTTTAATTGCTTCCATTAAAAGGTTCCATTGTTACAATAGAATCTTTATTAATATCATCCTTCCGCAATACTTTTTTAATAGTTAAATGCATAATCTTAACATCAAGAAAAAAACTTATATTATCAACATAATATATATCAAGTTCAAACTTTTGCTTCCAGGAAATTGAATTTCTGCCATTTACTTGCGCCCAGCCTGTAATTCCAGGTTTTACATTATGACGTTTTTTCTCTTTTTCATTATATAGTTGTAAATATTCCATTCTTAATGGCCTGGGACCAATAATTGACAAATCTCCTTTAATAACGTTAAACAACTGGGGTAATTCATCCAAAGAATTATTCCTAAGGAAATATCCTATTTTGGTTATTCTTTTATAATCTGATAAATAATTACCATCATCATCTTTTTTATCTGTCATCGATTTAAATTTAATAAGTTTGAAGGGTTTCTCATTCAAGCCCGGACGTTCTTGAAAGAAAAAGGGTTTGCCATTATTTATAAATAATAAAATTATTGTTATTATTATTATAACTGGTAATAAAACTAGCACTAAAATTATTGATAATAAAATATCAATTAATGGTTTAAAAAATTGTTTATACATTTTCGAGTTTTTTTAAGTAATCTTTTATACCCTTATTTAATGATTTTTCAAGAATTATTTTATCCCAATTGTCATTACCTTCTATTAAAACTGGTCTATTTGGAGTAACTGCAACATCCCAACCCACTGTTCTAATTTGTGAAATTTCTTTAGAAGCATTCATGATCATTTCTTTTATCTCATCCCACATTGGTATTTTTAATCCATTTAATTTTACTTTTGTTACGGGATGAAAAATAAAATACTCATTATCTGATGGCTCCATTCTAAATCCTAATCCATTAGTATTACCAGAGTCAATATCAATATTTACAGCTATTCCTCCGCTATGAAAATTATCTACACTACCTTCTACCCCAAGTCTTATTAATGCTCCTATAATCTCTGTATTACTATCTTTATCTTTATACGTTATTACTCGAATAGTATTAATACATGATGGATTCCATTCATTTAAAATATCATGTTGAGTTATATATTCTTCAATTAAATAATATTTCGAACACACTAGTTGGCTAAACATTTGTTCAAAATTCTCATTAGTTTTTGCATTAAATATTTCTCCATCAATATATTTTAAGTTTATTTTTTGTACTCCATATCCACCAGTCCCTCTTAACTTTTTTGTCATAATACTACTCGGATAAAAATCAAGTAACCACTCCATAAATTCATTTATATTCTTTTTGTCTATTATAAAATATCGTTGAGTTATATATTTATTAAACTTTTTTAGAAAGAGTGATTTATCTTGAAAATATATGCGATGACTTGATTCATTACATTTTTTATGGAACTTATTCATAAAAAGTGTATTTGCATAATGTAATTGAATTGACTCTTCTTTTTCAATAAAATGAAAAAAGAAATAATCCATCAAATGAGTATTATAATAAATTAATGATTTAATTGCTTTAAATAAAATTTTGAATTTTGACATTTTAAGTTTTTGAGAAAAAAAAATACAATACTGCCAAATTTTTTTATAATTAGTTGTATAAAAAACATATAGTATATAGATAAATTTCATATTATTTTTTAATATTTTTTGATATGTTTTTTTTTATGATACTCAGTAAACCTAATTTTTTTATAATTATATAGACTGATCGTTCAACTATTGAAAAAAAGTTAAATTTGATAGTATTAATAAATCGAGATTTACTTAATAACGGAATATATTTCCTGTTTCTATACTTCTTATAAAATTTTCTATAGTTATATGAATCAAATTCTAAGGGATTATTTTTTTTGTTCAAATCCAATTTATTTTGTTCTGTTTTACTGAGTTCTCTTATAAATGTCCCATTATTTTCAACCCTATATGGTACTATCTCAAAATCAATGTTTTGATTAATTGAAATATTGACAAAATATCCAATATTTGAAATATCATAATGTGATAATTTTATATTCCCGTAATACTTTTGAGGAAATATAAAGTTTCCTAAACTATAAAAAATATAATTATCACTTACTGATTGAAATCCTTGAATTGAATGAGAATGATTACCAATTATAATATTAAAATAGTCATTTTTTGCAAGGTAATTATATAGATCTTTATAATATGGTTCGGGGTACTCTTCATACTCTACTCCTGCGTGTATATATGCTATTCTTATATCTATATTAGAAAAAGTTTCCTTGATCCGATTAAATAGCTCATTATTTATAGGAGCTACACCATAATTATTTTTTGAGGATTCTTTAGAAAAAGAAAATTTATCTGAAAATCCCCAAATTCCAATTTTTTTTCCACTAAAAGTAAAAATAACTGGTTTTATTGCATCATCATAATTTAATCCAGCTCCAAATGTTTCAATATTGCAATTATTAAGAATCTCTTTAGTAAATTTAAACCCACATATACCAAAATCGAAAATATGATTATTCGCAAGATTTACATATTTGAACTTATTTTTCTCTAAAAAAGCTGTTTCATTAGTATGATTATACAAATTAATACGTTTTTTTATTTTTTTACATCTTTCATTGATAAACGGTGCTTCAAGATTAAGAACATTGAAATCATTTTCTTCAATAACTTTAAGTATCTTTGAAGATATCCCTATATCAGAATCAAGGACTGTATCAGAAAAAAAACCGATTTTCATAATTTATTAATAGCTTAATTTAAAGATTAAAGTTCTATCCACTTATTTGATTTAATATAGTTGGATTTTCTACCTCTTGAGCTTTGTGTTCTTTTAAATTTTTTAGCAAAACTATAAAATCTTTTCAGAGAAATTACTCTATGTCCCAACATATCAGCATACATTAATAATGATGTTACGAAACCGATAACAGTTAACTCTTTATTAATATTAAAAACTTGCTCCATTGGTATATCATCATCAATTATTCTGAAGCTAATATCTTTATTCATTAAATATTTAATTATAAATTCTTTTTCTTTATTCTCTTGTTCAGGATGAAATTTTAAATTTAGGAAATTAATATCTTCTTTTGATATTAACTCGGATAATGCCTTCTCATATAAATGGTACTCTTTAATTTGATTAACCCAACCATCAAATAATAAAATTGGGGTATCAATATTTTCATCCTTAATTTTCAAATCTTTATAAAACGGAATTATTTTTATTGTATATTCTTTTATATAGTTAAAACCTTTTTTGTTTTGAGTGTAAAAGACAGGGTTATTCCTTTTTCTAAAGAAATTAAATTGAAAATGAGATAGTTTATAATATCTTCCAAGTCCATAAAGTCTAGAATAATTTAAAAAACCAACAATAATTTTTCTAATATAATTAGTAAATATTGATTGTGGTGAAATATAATTGGCATTTAAATAAGACAGAGTTCCTTCTTCAAGAAAATTAAATTGCCTACACAACTTATGGGTTGCAATAATTTGAGTAATCGGGCTTCGGAAATTTGGAGTATATAAAATAAAAGGTTGGTTAATCTTTTTATTTAATTTTTTATTAACTGTTTTTATATACTTCCAACCTTTAAAAAAATTATTATAATCAAGTTTATATAATGCTTTATACTCTTTGTCTAATACCAGATTATCGAATTTGTGATATTTATTTGAATAACTTCTTGCAGTAATATATAAGACATCTGTTTCAGGGATATTTTCATGTTTTTGAATACTTTTTGCCATATAAAATGTTGTATGGCTAAAAACAAAAAATACATGCAACATGCGACAAATTTTTATGTTATTTTATTTATTTCTAATAGTTAAATATTCCTATTATCATTTTAAACCAGAATTTCTCAAACCTATTAAGTATTGTTTCCCATTTTTTTATACCATGAGAAGAAATTCCACTTTCATTTTGTTTAATATGACTTGAACCTATTATTTTAGCATCTTTAATATAATCTTTTTGAAATGTGAGACCACAAAAATTAAAAACTTTTTCCATCATTCCTGCCGGATTACCAATCAAATCTTCGTATTTACACAATAATACTTTATTCTTTAATCTTTTATATGTAATTATTGCCCAAATAAATTCAATATTTACATAAATAAATATTAGAATTCTTTGAATATTTTTATTCTTAACGCGAGGAAATTGTGAAAGGTGATAATCACGCGATTTCATAGGAATTTCAGAAGCATATAATGCTCTAGGATCTCTTAATAAAAATAATACTTTGACGTCTTCCTTAAATTCACGGACAACTCTTGGAGCATAGGAAAAATGTACAGGATTTTTAGCTCCTGCAATCTTTTTATTTTTACTTTTCGTTCTTTCTTCAATTAAAGAATTTAAAATATTCGCCCAAGTAAAATCCTCAATATTCTTTAATATATTTAAGAATTGCTCCTTGTCAGGAAATTCTGTCCTAAAATTGACTAAATAAGGTTTATGATATATTTCATTTACAGCTAATTCCAATTTGTCTCTAGAATTAAAAATTCCGTGCTTTTTCAAAATACTGAAAACATCAGATTTAAACCTAAAGTAATACATAATTTCATGAAGAATGTATACATCTTCATGTTTCTTGAGCGTTTCTTTATACAGTTTTGAAGCTGTTCTACCTGGACCAAGAATAAAAATTTTTTTCATGAATTATAATTTTAAAATCTTATTTTTTAATACTTTCTGGAATAAGTGCTTTAAACCAAGGCAATGGATAAACATTTTGAGTTTTAATAAAAAAAGCCAGAAACATTGCAAAGGCTGAAAATGCAAAAGCATAAGCTATTCCTATATATCCAAAAAACTTCACAAATATTATATTCAAAAAAATTAAAGATGTCATATTTATAAATGAAATTAAACTTAAATATTTTTGTTTTTCATTCTTAACTAAAATTGGTTGCAAAAAAATATACAATCCATTAAATAAAAAACCTAAAGTAAAATATGGTATAAATTCATTTGCACCCATATAACTTTTAGTAGCTATTATTCTTAAGATTAAATCAGAAAATAAATTTACAAATAGTACTCCACAAAAAAGAATAAAACCTATAACATAAAAATAACGGACTAATTGAATTTTATTTATTTGCGTAGATTTAGATAATTTTTCATATAAATAAGGAGACCATGACATAGATAGGGTATTAAATAATAATTTAATTGAAAAAGCAATTTGAAATCCTACAGAATATATTCCTAAAAGTTCTTTTGAATAGTAAAATTGTATAAAAAAAACTCCTATTTGAGCAGTTATAACAGCTTGAAGAGAGTTTGGTATTAACGGGAGAACTAATTGAAGAATTTTTTTAAAAGTATTCTTTGAAAATTTTAATGTTAAATATCCATTTGATTTTAAATATTTTAATGCAAAAAGTGCTGAAATAAAAAACGACAAAATAATACCCCAGACTCTTCCCTCCCAACCCCATATTAATATAACAACTAATAAAAGCGATATAGAAATATTTGTTATAACATTACCAATTTTATGTTTACTAAATAACAAAACCTTTTTTTGATTTCTCAGCACAGTCAACCCGATGTTAAAAATTACAAAGAAAAAAGAAACCCAAGGTATAAGAACTAACCAAAACAAAGGTAGGTTAATGTATTTCATTATTATATTGGAAAACAATATAATAAGAATCATAGTAATAAAAGAAAATGAAAACGAAACAAATATTGAATTTCCAATTATTTTTGAAATATAACCTTTTTCCTGATCAAAAAAATTCTTAGAAATCATTATAGGAATTGAAACTCCAGCAAGGCTATTAGATATCGCCATATAAAATCTAAATAAGGCTATATTCCCATATTCACTTGGTGATAAGTATCTAGTTAATATTGGTAAAAATAATAACGGAATTGCACTATAAATAAACGTTGTTATAAAATATCCACTGTGTTTCTTACCTATTTTAAATAATTGAGTTCTTCTATTTGATTTTGTAATCATTAATATAATTATATATAAAAGTCAGGATTTACTGTCATCTATATTAAGTTTTTGTTCTTGATAAAAATTATAGCATCTAATAATTAATAATAAATACAAATATGAATATGGTGATTCAAACATCCATGACCTATGAGCAAATATTAAAACCAGTATTGGCAAAGAAATAAACAATGAATTTATTTTACTTTCTGTTAATATTATTGATACTATACCAATTGATAATATAAATCCAATCAATCCATATTTAAATATAAAACCTCTAAAATCTGACATTACACCAAATTTTTCAAAAAATTCTGTTCCTTTTCCTAATAAGAAGTCTTTGGTGCTAATTAAGTTTTTATAGGCAAAATATGCAGACCCTGTTGAACGATTTTCAATCGTACTTTTTATTCCATCACCTAAATTTCGCTCAATAGCTAGATAATATATTCCTTCTCTTATTTCCTCACTTGTTATAATAATAAACAGAACTAAAACAACAAAAACCGATAGATAGATAAGTAATTTAAAATTTCTGAAGAAAAAAATATCATAAAATACAATTAATCCAAGAAAGATAAGAAAAGCAGGAGAAAAGGTAATAAAACCTGCAATAACTAATATTTTACTTATTTTATTATAGAGTAATTTCTCTATACTTACAGTTACTCCCAAATATATTGCAAAATGACCAGGTTCAAGAAATGGACCGCAAGCTCTTGCTATGGTTAATCCGCCAAAATGATAGATTGTATTTGTAGATGAAACAACAAATCCATAAACTCTGTAAAAATCATTATGTCGTAGCATAGGAATTGTAAATGCTTCAACTTTATAGTGTGGTATTGCCTCCGGATCAACTCCAATTAATATTAATATAAAAATCGCGATGGCAAAAATTGAAAAGAAAATTAGAAATTTTCGAAAAAAAACAAATATTTGATAATGAATAGAGTCTTGATAAAAAATTATTGCAATTAGAGACAAAAACAACAAAATTTGAGCCCAAAGAAATTCTCGACCATTAATAGGAAGAAATATAAAAAATATAAAAATGGACAAGAACGTAACTAATAATATGCGATTGGTAGTTAATACAATTTTATATACTACAGTTAGACTAATTGTAACCACAACAATTATTAAAAATATTAACAGATAAAATACACTAGGCATTGTTGTCCAGAGAATAAATGGATTTGTGCTTAAAAAAAGGTAAATACAACCAAAGAAGGCTGCAATATTTTGAATACTGACTTTCCATCTCATTCTCATTATAACCTGTACTTTACACGTTAAATTTTAATCTATAAATTCCATTCGAAAAGGTGTACCTTTTTTTAAATCATATTTTGCTCTTTTTCCTATGATTATTTCCAGATACCTGGGTGACAATCCATGCCCAGGTCGGAGCGATCGAACATTTTCATCTGTAATTATTTCACCTTTTCGAATGTTTTCTACCACAAAGAGTGATCGTCTTTTTAATTTATCTTTATCTGAAACTGTATATTTAAGATTACCTAATGCTTTTTCAACATCTCGCACATTGTCAACCATCTGTTTAAATTCTTCAGGTTCCATAGAAAAAGCAGAATCGGCTCCTCCCATACTACGATCTAATATAAAATGCTTTTCCACAACTTGAGCTCCAAGGCTTACTGCTACCACAGGAACAATATAACCCATTGTATGATCAGATAATCCGACTTTAACATTAAATCGCTCTTGCATATCTGGTATTGTTAATAAATTTGCATCTTTAATAGTAGCTGGATATTGTGAGGTACATTTTAATAAAGTAATATTATAATTCCCAACTTCATGACATGTATCCAGAGCCAGTTTTATATCATCAAAATCACCAACACCCGTTGAAATAATCACAGGCTTTCCTTTTCCCGCAACATACCTAATTAGAGGAATATCTGTAATTTCAAAAGATGCTATTTTATACATTGGCACATTCATACTTTCCAAAAAATCTACACTTTCAAAATCAAAAGGTGAAGAAAAGAATACAAGACCTAAACCTTCTGCTACTCTTTTTAATTTAGGTTGCCATTCAAAAGGCATTGATGCGTTCTTATACAAATCATAAGGCCGTATCCCTTTCCAAAGCCCTTCTTTTTTAGGTCCAAAAAATTCATTATCAACATTTAAAGCAAGAGAATCAGCAGTGTATGTCTGTATTTTAACAGCATCAGCTCCTGATTTAGCCATAGATTCTATCGTTTTAACCGCTGTATTAAAATTATTGTTATGATTTGCTGATAATTCGGCGATTATAAAGGTTTCTTTTCCTTCCATAAATATATGTTAAAAATCATTTATTATAATATTTAATCATATCCCTAATAGCATTTTCCAAATTCCATTCCGGTTGCCAACTTACTTCCTTTCTAAATTTGGATGAATCCATTTTAATATAATAATTAACTTCTTTCTTGCTTTTATCAAAAATAATATTGATCCTATTATAATAAACTTTTTTAATTGTTTGTGCGATTTCTTTTATTGAATATGCTTTATTAGAACCAACATTATAAACACCGGATTGAATATTGTTCTTAACTGTTAATTCAATAGCTTTCACTGCATCATGCACATATAAAAAGTCAATTGCTGTTTTCCCGTCTCCCCAAATCTCAATATCTTTACCTTCAGATGCCAATTTCATGTATTTTGAAAAAACAACTGTTTCTCTCTCTCCATATCCAAATAATCTTGCCAACCTTAGGCTTGCAACATTCATTCCTGTTTTGTGTGCAACAAATTCTCCTATTTTTTCAGAATACAGCTTGCTAACACCGTAAACATTTGAAGGTATCGGGTTTTGTTTCTCAGTAAAGGGTAATTTGTTTGCACCGGAATAAACGCTGTTTGATGATATATGAACCAGTTGTTTTATGCCATTTTGCTGAGCAGCCAATAATACATTTTCAGTAATCTGCACGTTAACATGATAAAACTGACTTACTTTTAATGGATCAGAATCTCGTTGCATTGTTTGAGCTGCTAGATGAACAACAACTTCAACATCATTTAATACTTCAACTAAACTTTCCAAGGTAAAATCTGATTCAATGATATTAACATTGGAATGAAATAATTCATGAGCCTCCTCTTGAGGTCGTGCAATAACGAATACATTATAAGAACAAATTACAAAATAATCAATTAAATATTTACCTAAAAAACCCGTAGCACCTGTTACTGCAATATTCATAACAATTTATTTTATTACCAATTTCATAACTCCAAAATACTTCCTGCAATATATGGAACATTATGCTTATCATTAAAATAATAGACAACTAAAACATGTTTATCATCTAATTGCGCCGACCAAGGATAACCTAAATCCCAAGAAATACCATCATTTCTAATTACAATTTCAGGTGCAGTTTGATAATTCGTACATTCCTCATTTAAAATTCTAGCTCTAATTCCATATGGTTCTTTGCGATAACCATATGTCAATAAAACTCTGTTATCGGATAATTTTAAAGCGTGAAGCGGATATCCCTCAAATCCGATATCCTTCCACTTTTGAAAAGTTTTTCCCTCATCTACTGATCTGGCTATACATGCATGACCATTAAAATTCTTTGTTCTCATAAATGCTACAACATCCCCCTTAGGGGTGCTTAAAACAGAAGATTCATTAAACGAAATACTATCATCTTTAGCAACAATGCTTTTATACCTCCAAGTTTCTCCACCATCAATAGATGTTATTAGATGTGTAGATTTTTTTGGTGGCTCATTTCTATCTTCCGCTGCTACTACCCACAATATTTCTCCGTTAGAACTTTCAAAAAGAGCACCGCGATTATAAGCGGGCAATTTTTCTCCCAATGCATTATACCTTACTTCAGATGAAATATTGGGAGGGTACAATGGCCCTTTCCATTTAGTCCCTCCATCTGTACTTTTTATGTAGTACCCACCAAGAAATACAAAACCATTATAAACTTCTTTAACAGGTTGCTTTAACTTGCCAACAGATTCTGATTTTATTAGACTCCAACCATAACTTGTGCATAAAATACTCCCATCTCGAAGTTGCAGGAGGCAAGGATCCTGGCTTCCTCCAAAAGGATGAGCATAAATTAACTTAGGTTCGTCATACCAATTTAAGCCATCTGTAGACTTCATCATCATAATGTAGCTATTAGGGTCTACATGATAATTTTTATCTTCTTTAAATATTTTTCTATTTGGTGCTCTTCTAAACACTAATAGATACTCACCATTAGCTTTTTTAATTACTGATGGGAATGCAGCATGAAAATAAGGGTCTTTATAAATTATAAAATCTTTTATTGTTCTTACACTTCTATTGTTTGGCATCTCTTGTCCATCAATATTTGATATAAAAACAAAATATAATAAAAAAAAAAGGAAATATTTCTTTGATAACATCATAACTAACTATAAAAATATTAGTAATTAAATCTTACAAATATAATAGCCAACTACTTCCAAGTTCCCATTAATAGGTTGTACAACATCACCATCTGCATATCTATATTCATTATATACTAAATGTTTAGGTGATTCTAATTTTTTTAAACTAAATATTGTTCCTGTTTTTAAATGATAAAACTGAAGGGTCAAATTAGGAATAACAGAATCATCGTTATCATTATAATCTATTTTTTCACCAGTTAAACATTTTATGGCAAATTCTCTAAAATCATAACCTTTTGCTTCTCTCAACAATCTCCAAATGTGACAACCATCTAATCTGGGTGCTACCTCAATTATCTTTGCCCCTTGATCGGTTATTTTCATTTGAATATAAAGAATAGCATTAGTAATTTGCAATGCTTTAATAAAATTTTTAGTCATATTTTTTGCTTCCTCAAGTTGTTCATTTGAAATATGCCGCACAGGAATAGCATGTCCTTTTGGTAAACCAAAATACTCTGTTCCAAAAACTAATCTCTCTGTGAATTCATTGACTAGAATTTTTCCATCCTGAATAGCAATATTTGTTGAAACTTCAACACCTGTTAAATATTCTTCAACAATCACCGTATTTGACTTGGATTGCTCTAAAGCAAATGCAACGGCATTATTTAAATCTTCTTTTCGTTCTATTAGTTTAACGCCTCTTTGACCTTGAGAATCGGTCGGTTTAACTACACAAGGAAAGTATTCCCATTGTATGATTTCTTCAATAGAATTAACCTTCTTAAAACCAACATCACTAATCTTATTATCATTTAAAAAATTTCTAAGCCTTTCCTTATAATGAAACAAATCAATAATTTCAGAACTTAAAATAACTGGTAACCCTAACTCTTCTGAAACTTTTGTTGCTGTTCTTATATTAATATCCGAAGAAACAGAGTATACAATATCCGCTTTTATTTCTTTGGCTAATTTTTTAACAGCTTCTACATCAATAGTATTAACCTGATGAAATCTATGTGCAAGTTCCACACCCGGTCCTTCTTTCTTAAAACCGCATGAATGGACTTCCCATCCATTCATTTTTAAATATTCAATTATATCAGCTTGTCCGGCATTGGTTCCTAAAATCAAGGCTCTTTTCATAATATTGATTTTATTTTTTCTTTTGTTCTTAGTGGACCGTTTCCATCAACTGCATTTAAACAATTAACAGACATTTGTTTTAACTTATTATTATTTAATCTTAACTCTTTAATTGAATCATTTAATAAATCACTGTTTAACATTTCGATTGTTCCAATGTTCTTAGCAGTTCCAATTTTTTCCCAACCTACCGCATTAATCATTTGGTTATCTGCTATTGCAATAAGAATCATTGGTAATCCAACGCATGCCGCTTCATAACTTAATGTGCCAGGTGCTATTATTGCTAAATCTGACTCTTTCATTATTTTGTGCATATCAGAGCTATCTACTATCAGATTGAATTTTAATTTAGTATTTAGTCTTTCTAGTTCTTCTAATTTTGGATTATTACCAGAAGTAACTACAGTTATATTAATTTGCTCAAGAATTGCACTTTCCAGCATCAACAGACATTTTAATGTCAATCCATTATCTCCACCACCTCCGAAACAAATAAGTAGATTATTAATATTTACTCTTGGCCTGATTTCAGTTCTAAGGTTTCGAAAAAATTTGTTTACAATTGCATACTCTGTTCCTAATAAAAACTCCGTATTTTCATACCTTTTTAAGGGAATATAAATATCCTCTGTAGCACCAGGGCTTGCATGTAAAACAATATCTGCATAAAAATCAATCAACCCATGCGAATCAAATTGCAACCATTTTATATTTTCTTTTCTTAAGTATTGCTGATAATCAGCGTCTGCTCCATAGTGATCAACAACTAAAAATGCATTATATTTTTTAATTTCGTTAACTAATAAGGTAAGCTCTTCAAGTTTTGCAATGTCTATATCAATAAAGCTATTATGGCGAATACATTTTAAGTAATCCCTATTTTCAAGAAAAGAAAGTACTTTATTTTTATTATCTGTCTTTATTAAGAATTGAATACTAAATAATGAAATCAACTCATCTGCAAGACTTAAGCATCTTGACAGATGCCCCATACCAACTTTATCTCCTGCATCTAATCTAAATAATATGTTTTTTTTCATAAAGAATTAATATGCTTATACTTAAGAATCGCAAGTTCCCAGTCGTCTAAAGTATCAATATCTTGAACATCTTTATTTTTTAATATAATTGCTCCTTTATTATCACCAATTAAACCTTTATCAAAACAAAACCAATAAAACTGTGCAGCATCATGATATGCGTCCACTAAATCCTGAGATCGAGCATTTAAATATTGTGGAGATATCATGGAAACTTTATTTCCTTCCAACTTTAAGGCTCTTTGAATAGGATATGAAAATCTAACAACAGGTTTAACGGAATCAAAACCTTTTTGAATTAATAAGTCTAAACCCTTTTTCAAGTTTTCTATTTTTATCAATGGTGCAGTTGGTAAAATACAACAACAATAATCAAATAATTTTTGTTGCTTTTTGTAATAACCAGTTACTTCTCTCATTACTTCGGCAAGCGTTGCATAATCATTAGAAGAGTTTTCAGATCTAAGTATAGGTACCTTTGCTCCAAACTTAATTGCAATATCAGCTATTTCGTTATCATCAGTTGAAACCATAACTTCATCAAATAATTCAGATTTTATGGCGGCTTCAATTGAATATGCAATTATTGGTTTTCCCAAAAAATCCTTAATATTTTTTTTAAAAATTCTTTTACTCCCCCCTCTTGCTGGTATAATTGCTAAATTTCTCATTGGATAAATTCTAACACTTTCTTAATAACAAAAGTTTGTTCTTCATCAGTTAATGTTGGAAACATAGGTAAACTTAAACATTTTTCATAATAAGATTCTGCAACAGGCATATCTCCCTTTTTCCAGCCTAAATTTCTATAATACGGTTGTAAATGTACAGGTATATAATGAACTTGTGCAAATATATTATTGTTTTTAAGGTAATTATATAAACCTAATCTATCTTCTACTTGAATTACAAATAAATGAAATGCATTGTAGAATTTATCAGAAAACAGTTGCGCTTTCACTGAATTATTTTTAAAAGCTTCGAAGTATTTGTTTGCAATTTCATTTCTTCGTTTAAGTCCTTTATCTGCTTTTGCAAGCTGAGTGATACCTAATGAAGCAGATAAATCAGGTAATCTATAATTATAACCTAAATCTTGCATTTCATAATACCACCCACCATGATTTTCATTTAATAATTCAGGAGATTTTGTAATACCATGGGTCCTCAATAATAAAAGCTTTTCGTAAAGTTCCTTATTATTAGTTGTAATCATACCTCCTTCACCAGTAGCTATGTGCTTTACAGGATGAAATGAAAAAATACTTAGATCAGCATATTGCCCATCACCGCAAAAAACTTTTTTATTTTCAGAATTAATAAAATATCCACCAGGTGCATGGCAAGCATCTTCTATAATCCATAAACCATATTTATCAGCAATTTCTCTTAATCGTTCAGTATCAACTGGTAAACCTGTAAAATCAACAGGAATTACTCCTTGATAAGTACCCTTAGGAACAGACGCTAATTTTCTCTCAAGTTTATCAAGGTCAATTAAAAAAGTTGTTTCATCAATATCGACAAAATCAATTTCTCCCTGACAATAAAGCACACAATTGGCACTAGCTGCAAATGTTATTGGTGTTGTAATTACTTTAATCTCTGGTTTAACATTCATTGCAAGTGCTGATAAGTGCAATGCTGCTGTGCCATTCGAGACAGCAACCGCATACCTGCATCCAATATACTTAGCAAATTTTTTTTCAAACTCATGAACCTTTGGCCCTTGTGTCATAAAATCTGAATGTAACACTTCTATTACTCCGTCAATATCTTCTTGAGTAATATTCTGTTTTCCATACGGTATAGTAACCATTATTCTACTGGTTTAAAATTTGGGTCAACATACTTTTTAATTAAATCCCTCATTTCTTCTATATCAATCCATTTTGAGTTTGTTCCAGAGTTATATTTAAATCCAGGTTCTACTAATTTTGCATTATAATGATTTATATATTTTTCTTTTTTTGCATCAGATGATAGAATAGCATAATATTTATTAAATTCAATCGTATTATATGAATCGCTATCTGTAATCATTTCTTCATGAAGTTTTTCCCCAGGCCTTATACCTACATCTATGAGCTCTGCTTTTGGAGCAATTGCTTTAGCCACAGTTTCAATACGATATGATGGAATCTTAGGAACAAATATTTCACCACCTAATGCATTTTCAATAGCCCACATAACCATTTCTACTCCATCTTCTAATGATATATTAAAACGAGTCATATCCTTATGAGTTATTGGTAATGTATTACTTTCTTTTATTTTTTTTATAAAAAAAGGAATAACAGAACCTCTTGATCCCATGACATTTCCATATCGCACCACCGAAAATCTTAAATTTCTATTTCCTATTATATTATTAGCAGCAATAAATAACTTATCAGAAACTAGTTTAGTAGCACCATATAAATTTATAGGTGCTGCTGCTTTATCTGTGGAGAGGGCTATAACAACTTTCACATCAGTTTCTAATGCAGCATCAATAACTGATTGTGCTCCTCCAATATTTGTTTTGATAAACTCTTCGGGATTATATTCTGCAGCAGGCACCTGCTTTAGTGCCGCAGCATGTATTATAACATCTATACCTTCACAAGCTCTTTTAAATCTATCTTTATCTCTGACATCTCCTATAAAATATCTTAAACCTTTAAATTCTTGTTGAGAAAAAACTTGAGACATTTCAAATTGTTTTAATTCATCTCTGGAATATATTACCAAACGTTTGATATCAGGATATCTTTCTAAAATTGTTTTCGTAAATTTTTTACCAAAAGATCCTGTTCCTCCAGTTATTAATACAGACTTATTGTTTAACATTTTTATGTTATTTTTGTTTTAAAAAAAATTAATAGATTCTAAAATATCAAAATTATTTAATTAAACTTTCTTCCCTATCCCATAAAATTTAAACCCGATTTTTTCGAGTTTTTGGCGGTCGAGGATATTTCGCCCATCAAAAACAAAAGCGGGTTTCATCATGTTGTCGTAAATTTTTTGCCAGTCGTAAGCTGCAAACTCATCCCACTCGGTTAAAACAGCCACAGCATGTGCATCTTTGCATGCTTCGTAAGGATCGGTTTGCGGTTTGAGCTGCTCACGGTTTGCTTTTTCGGTTCGTGTATTCAGGTAATCTACATCGGCAAACATCTGCTCATGCTTTACTTTGGGATCATAAACATAGATATCTGCCAAATCTTCCATCAGAATATCGGCCACATACATAGCTGCCGTTTCGCGGGTATCGTTGGTGTCTTTTTTAAAGGCCCATCCGAGGAAAGCAATTTTTTTGCCCGATACAGTATTATACAATGTTTTTATAATATTATCGGCAAAGCGTTGTTTCTGATAATCGTTCATTTTAATCACCTGTTCCCAGTAGTCGGCTACCTCTTCTAAACCCTGGCTACGACAAATATAAACAAGGTTTAAAATATCTTTCTGAAAGCATGAGCCACCAAATCCTACGGATGTTTTTAAGAATTTAGGGCCAATACGGCTGTCAGAACCAATAGCCCGTGCTACCTCGTCTATATTGGCTTCAGTTTTTTCGCATAGCGCTGACAACGAGTTGATGGATGATACGCGTTGAGCTAAAAAAGCATTAGCTGTAAGTTTCGATAACTCAGATGACCATACATTGGTTTTCAAAATACGGTCTTCGGGCATCCAATGGGCATAAACCCATGCTAAAGTATCTATCGCTTCTTTTCCTTCAGTGGTTTGATCACCACCAATTAAAACACGGTCGCCGTGTAACAGGTCGTTTATAGCTGTTCCTTCGGCTAAAAATTCAGGATTCGACAGAATTTGAAACTTTACGTGATTTCCTGTATTGTCCAATATTGAACGTATCGCTTCGGCAGTTCGTACAGGTAATGTCGACTTCTCAACCACGATTTTATCATCTTTGGCAACTGCAGCAATTTGACGAGCACATAACTCCACATATTTCAGATCGGCTGCCATTCCTTTTCCTTTACCATAGGTCTTGGTTGGGGTATTCACAGAGATAAAGATCATTTCTGCTTTATCGATATTTTTTTCGATCTCGGTAGAAAAGAAAAGGTTCCGTCCACGTGCTTCGGCCACTACTTCTTTCAAACCGGGTTCGTATATGGGCAGATGATCTAAATTTTCATCGTTCCAGTCGGCAATGCGTTGTTCGTTAATATCCACAACATTCACTTCAATTTCAGGGCATTGCTGTGCAATTACAGCCATTGTAGGGCCTCCAACATAACCGGCGCCTATACAACAAATGGTTTTTACTTTTTTCATTTTTATTTTTTAAAATTTGAACCTGCCTAATCGGCAGGCGAGCTTTGAAACTTGAAATTTGAAATTTGAACTAATTACAAACTCCAGTAATTCAATTTCTTGATTTTATTCCGATAAATTCCTTTAATATCTACAAACAAAGCGTTATCTGATGTAATAGATTCAAAATAAGCTTCTTCTAAATCTTTGTACTTATCATGACTTACTGCAGTTACGACAACATCATAATCATTTCGTATGTCTGTAGCCAGATGGAAATGATACTCCTCTTCCACTTCTTCGGGATCAGCATACGGATCCACCACATCTACATTTACACCATAGGATAAAAGCTCTCGATAAACATCCACTACTTTCGAATTACGAATATCGCTCACATCTTCTTTAAAAGTAATACCCATAATAAGCACTTTGGATGATTGGATATTTTTCTCGGCTTTTACCAATCTTTTTACAATCTGCTTGGCCACATAACCTCCCATAGAATCGTTAATAAAACGGCCAGAGTTAATCATCTGTGCATGATAACCCAATTGCTTGGCTTTATGCGTTAAATAATAAGGATCAACACCAATGCAATGTCCGCCAACTAAGCCGGGAAAGAATTTCAAAAAATTCCATTTGGTACCGGCTGCTTCCAGCACTTCGAATGTATTAATATTCATCCGGTTAAAAATAATGGAAAGCTCATTCATGAAGGCTATATTAATATCGCGCTGGGTATTCTCAATAATTTTGGAGGCTTCGGCTACTTTGATTGAGCTGGCTCTGTGTACTCCGGCTTTAATTACCAGTTCGTAAACTTTGGCAATATTTTCGGCTGAGTCCTTGTCACAACCTGAAGTAACTTTAACAATAGAAGTCAGTGTATTCAATTTATCTCCCGGATTAATCCGTTCGGGAGAGAAACCTACTTTAAACTGGTTGATATATTTTAATCCGGACTCTTTCTCCAGCACAGGCACGCAGTCTTCTTCTGTTGCCCCGGGATATACGGTTGATTCGTAGACTACATAATCGCCTTCTTTTAACACTTTACCAACCGTTTCTGATGCTTTGAGTACAGGCATCAAATCAGGTAAATTGTGCTCATCGATGGGTGTAGGAACGGCCACAATATAGAAGTTAGCCTCTTTTAAATCATCTGTATCAGCTGTAAAGCAAATATCGCAACCTTCGAATGCTTCTTTTGGAAGCTCCCTGCTGGGGTCAATCCCTTTTTTCATCATCTCCACCCGTTCGGGTTTTATGTCGAATCCAATAACAGGAAATTTCTTTGCAAATTCTAATGCAATAGGCAATCCAACATATCCTAAGCCTATCACAGCTAATTTTGCATCTTTATTAATTAATTTATCATACATTTTTTATTCTTTTTTCTGCATTTCATGCAGGATAGATTTAAATAATTGTTAACAGAGACTAAACACAGCTCCGCTTCCTGAGTCCCATATTAAGCCACAGAAAGATGGACAAAATTAGTATTTTTATGCAGGTCAGACAAATTATAATCCCTGCTATTTAGCTTACTTTTAAACAAAGTTTACACAATGTTTAAAACCTGTAACGAAGATACTATTTTTCGGCAGTTGTTGACAAAAGATCTAATTATTTTCTAAAATCATTTTACCCTACTATCGAACCAACAGTTCGATTGTATTTTGCAATCTGAAGAAGGCTAAAGAAATGATTAGGATCACCGGCTTCCAGCCGGTTTTTACCTTAATGCTGAACCTAAGGTTAGTTAATCGTTGGATCGCCGGCTTCTAGCCGGTAATTGTAGGAAAATATACCGGCAGGGATGCCGGTGATCCTCTATTACTGAAAAATCATAAATCGGATTGATTAAGTTGATAAAATTTATACGCCGTTAGTAAAGAAACAATGCCATAAAAAAATGCGACAAAACCAATAATATTAATAATCACGACCGCTCCCTGAAAGGGTACAAATAGAAACAGCAAACCAAAAATGATTAAAATAATATTACGCAACAAACTAAGCCAAAAGTAGTATGGCCTAATTTTGAGAATAAAATTCAGGTTAATAATCCCCATAACTAAGGCAATAATTCCTAAAATAATAACAAAAAGGTTAACCACAAAAGAAGGAAAAATTAAAAACAGCAGTCCAATAATGCTATTCAAAATCCCTTCGTAAAACCAAAAATCGCTTCTATTATTAACACCTCTTTTGTTTATTATAATTAAAAAAATACCGCCCATTAAAAACAAAATCCCTATAAATTGAACAATTGCTTTTAAGGTTAATTCGGGGTTGATAAGTGCTATCAACCCTAAAACAATCATAATAATACCTTGAGAACTAAGAAACCAAGGATTTGTAAATCGTAAATTATTCATATTTTTTACAATAATTTAATGTGCCTAAGATACAGTAATTTTTATGACATCAGCTAGCGATTGAAAAATAATATCAGGATCTAAATGATACCCTGATAAATTCTGATGTCCATTATTTACTAACAAACAATCGCACCCAATCGCTTTTGCAACTTCGTAATCATGATAGGTATCGCCAATTAATAAACTATATTCAGGGGGGATGCTTGTTTCATGTAAATAACGAATAGCATTATCCCGTTTACTTTTGGCATAAATATTATTTAAACCAATTAGTTCATCGAAATAAATATGCAACTGATGTTGATTGACCTGTTTTTCTAATGCCTTTTGCTCTGATGCAGAAAGAATCACTTGTTGAAACCCTTCGTTTTTAAACTGTTCCAGTGCATGAATTACTCCTTGTTGCAGAGGGGCATCGATGGAATGCTGTTTGTATAAATCGATATACTCCACAGACAATTGTTCAAACGACTCCTGCAAAAAATCAAAGCCAATACTTTTGTAATAATCCTGAACGGGAAAAGTAAAAAATTTTCTATACGTTGTTTTATCCAGCAATCTCATATTTCTCTGTTCAAGCATTATATTCATCGAGTTAATGCATGCATCAATGTCATTTAATAGTGTTCCGTTCCAATCCCAAATAATGAGCATTTTATTCTTCATATTAAAATCTATTGTCAGATTTTTTATGTTTCATTTTATCGGATATTCCTTCCAGCCAACCCAATTTATCAACCTCAGGGCTATCCACATCCGGGATAAACGGTTTAATATCTAACACTGGGGTATCATTTAAAATATCTATATCTTGAACAAATAAAATATTATTTTCAATTTTATTTAATCGAACAACAGAAAAACCAATAGGGTTAGGCCTTTTGGGAGCACGTGTAGCAAAAATACCACGAAGCGTTTCATCCATAAAGGGAACTATTTTCAGCTCGTATTTTTTGGTTTGATGAAAATGGTATAATACAATGATATGAGAAAAGCCATCCAGATCTTCAAGTCCTTCGGCATATTGTTCCAACACTTCGATTTCCCCTTTTACTCCTTTCCCTCCAGAGGGTTGAATAGGCATTTCTTCGATGGTTTTAAACGGAGTTTTTATTACTCCGATAGCCTGAAAATTGAGTAATTTCATTTTATAATTTTTTAATGAGATAAAATTAATCATTTTGATTTAACCTGACGTATTTATAAATATTATATTTTCAAATAATTATGATTAGTTCAGATTAACCCTGACGGAAAAAATCATAGGTTTATTTTAGTTAAATCTTTAATATTTCCCTACTATTCATAAATAATGCAGGTTAAAAAAAACACTAAATATATTGAACCTTTTGGCCCGCATTTAGGTAAATACTATTTCATTCCTGTTTTTTTTGTACTTTGCAACGCAAAAATCATCGTAATGAAAAAAATATCTTTGGTACTTTTAATCACTGGACTTTTCTTCTCACAAATTATCGTAATACGCTTTAACCTGAACAATGGATTTGAATTTCACAATGTATGGATTAAAATCCTTCCCCTTGCTGATTATGCCGGTAAATCATCCGTAGAGATGTATTTAACATCCACCATCTTAGGCTATATTGCTTTTCTTGTTTTTGGCGTTAAGCATACCAATAAAAGTAAATATCCCCGGATTTTTAAATCTGCATTGATGTTTACCGGGATTGCCGTTGTTGTTATTTTTTTTGAGTTTACAAGTATATTGGAAGATTTAAACGGAACATTTCAGGGTAAACATTTTAGAATTGGTTGGCTTCTCTTTTTATTGGGTATATGGATTTTTTGGAAAAAGTATTATTCAAAAAACAATCAATTACTTTAAGTTTCTATAATTCTCATAAAACAAAAGGATGTCCAAAAAGACTTCATCAATAATAAAATTAATATAAAATCTAACTTTTTGGACCCTTCTTTTAGAATGGATATAAAAAGTAATTTCTACTGAAATAACTATTCATACCGTAAACTATTCGCCGGATTTTTTATAGCAGCTTTATACGATTGATAACTGATGGTAAAAATAACTACTGTCAAAGATAACACGGCACCTAAACCATACATCCACCAGGCTAAATGGGTATGATACGCAAAATTTTCGAGCCACTTATTCATGGCAAACCAAGCAATAGGCCAGGCTATAATATTGGCAATAATCACTAACTTAATAAATTCGATGGTGAATAATTTAATAATTGTAAGTACTGAGGCGCCCATAACCTTTCGTATGCCAATTTCTTTTGTTTTTTGTTCTGCCATAAACGATGCTAAACCAAAGATCCCCAAACAAGATATTAAAATAGCAAAAATGGTAAAGTAATTAATCAACTTATTACTTCTTTGTTCGGCCAGATAAAGTTGGTTAAGTGTTTCATCTAAAAACCTGTAATTAAAGTCATAATCGGGCTCAAAAGTTTTCCAGGTATCCTTTACATAATTTAAGGTTTTATCCATTTTTTCTGAATTAACCCTGATAAAACAGTATCGTGCCTCGTTTGGATTAATATACAATAACAGTGGTGCTATTTTATTTTTAATATTGTTAAAATTAAAGTCTTTCATTACACCAATGATATATTTGGATTCGCCCCAAAACTGAATGCTCTTACCAACAGGATTTTGCATACCCATTTTTCGAACAGCTTCCTCATTAACAATAACTGAATTTATAGTATCCGAGGCTCTTAGTTCACTAAAACAACGTCCTTCAGCTATATCAATCTCCATCGTTTTAATAAAATCAAAACCAATATCAATAAAATGTAGTGGCATGCTAAAATCATCACTTTTCCCTTCCCACTGAGTGAGTGTCATAGACGGGCATGCATAAACGGGCAACACCCGGCTTGTGGTTACTGATTGAACATTCTTGTTTTTTAAAAGTTGCTGTTTTATGGTTTCATAATTTTTACGGGTATTATTATTCATTACCAAATAGATTAAATGGTGTTTATTATAACCCAAATCTTTATCTTTAATAAATTTGATTTGTTTGGATATTAATATGGTTGAAATGATTAAGGCTACTGATAAAGTAAACTGGGTAATAACCAAAACTTTTCTTAAAGAAGAACTTTTGGAGCCACTACTCAATTTCCCTTTTAATACTTTTAATGGCCTGAAAGCCGATAAATATAACGAAGGATAACTACCCGCAATTAACCCGGTTACAACAGCAATACCTAATAACAAAGTTATAATCAAAGGGTTGGTTAATACATTGATTGATAAACTCTTCCCCGACAACTCGTTAAATTTTGGAATGAATAGTACAACTAAAATAATGGCCAATAAAAAGGAAAGAAGGGACATTAAAATAGATTCGCTAAAAAATTGGGTGATTATATTCCTTCTTTTGGCACCTACAACTTTTCGCAAGCCAATCTCCTTAGCTCTGTTACCCGAGCGGGCTGTTGTAAGACTCATGAAATTGATACAGGCAATTAACAGCACCAAAAAAGCGATAGCCGAAAAGGTTATTACATTATTCATATCCCCACGAATAGTAAAATCATAGGCAAAATGCGATTTTAAATAAATATCGTTTAACCTTTGAGCAAACAGTTCTCTGTTATTTTCTTCATCGAATTTATCTAAGTATCGTTTTAGTTTTTGATTAACCGTTTGAAAAGAATCTTTATTTTTCAATAAAAAATAGGTGGTAAAATTATAAGCCCCTTGCCCCATCTCATCAATATTCTCTCCATCCTGCCGTAAATTGTGGAAAGGGAATAAAAAATCAAAATCAAAATGTGAGTGATTGATATCCTCAATGATACCTGTTACTTTATATACCCCACGTTCTTTTACTTCAAGCATCTTGCCCATGGGATCTTCATCACCAAAAATACGATTAGCCAGCTCCTGGGTGAGAACTACACTGTGTTCATCAGAAAGTGCACCATCAGCATTTCCATGTATAAATTTAAAATCAAAAATATTAAAGCCTGTTGTGTCAATAGCCCCGCTACTTCCCTGAATAAATTCTCCATCATCATACTTGAACAACCAGTTGCCCCAGTTTTTGAACCGGCACATATGTTCAATTTCAGGAAAATCATGTTGCATGTTCGGCGCTAATGCAGCAGGAGTTACGCCTACTTCAAATGCATCATCACCTTGTATATCCCTAACTAACACCCGCCCAATTCGTTCGTTTTTTGCATGCCAGCGGTCAAATTTTAACTCATCCTGTACCCAAAGCAGAATTAAAATACTACAGGCCATACCGATGGATAAACCAATAATATTAATAAAAGAAAATGCAGGATGTTTTTTTAGGTTACGAAAGGCTGTTAATAAGTAATTTTTTATCATTTTTTTAAGAATTGGTTATAGACATGATATTTTTATATCAAGTTTAGTGCCAATAGCATACAAAACCCTCATTGTGTACACTTTACGATACTACTAAAATAAACTTCAACATCTTTATTGTTCGCTTTTAGTTATAAAATGTTCGATAATGAACAACAAATTGAATCTTTTGAAAAGTAATTTTAAGGTACGTTTTAGTTGCAGTTTCAACCTTCTTTAATATTAAATATATCTCTTTCTTATATTTTTTTTACCTTTAAAGTTTAATCTTTTGAAGAATTTTAACGTCCAATCAATTAATAACTCAAAACATAATAACATGCGAAAAAACAAACTAATTATCACACTAACGACTTTAATTTTTTTCAGCTTTTCATTAATAACAGAAGCTGAAGACGATGTTCGATTGCTACGTTTTCCTGATATCAATAAGGATAAGATAGCATTTGTTTATGCCGGCGATATCTGGACGGTAGATGCCAATGGCGGCGATGCCAAGCGGTTAACGTCTCACAAAGGGTTAGAATTATTCCCTAAAATTTCACCCAACGGACAATGGATTGCTTTTTCTGCCGAATATTCAGGTAGCAGACAGGTATATGTAATGCCCTCAGATGGAGGTACACCAAAACAACTTACCTATTATAATGATGTAGGAGAAATGCCTCCACGCGGTGGTTGGGATAATGTTGTGCTGGACTGGACACCCAACAGTAAGCAAATCCTTGTACGCTCAAACAGAACCCCTTTTGGCGAAAGAAACGGGAAATACTACCTCGTAAGTATTGATGGTGGGTTAGAAAAGCCACTACAAATTGTCAACGGCGGTTTTGCTGCGCTGTCGCCGGATGCTACAAAATTAGCTTTTACACCCGTTGATCGGGAATTTAGAACATGGAAACGATACAAAGGTGGTCGTGCTTCAGATATCTGGGTTTATGACCTGGAAAAGGACTATTCGGAACAAATTACCGATTTTGTGGGTACCGACCAAATTCCCGTGTGGCACGAAAATAAAATTTATTTTGCCTCAGACCGGGACCTTACTTTAAATATTTATAGCTACGATATTGATACCAAAGAAACAGAACAAATAACTACCCATGAAGAATTCGACGTAATGTGGCCATCAGGGCACAATGGTTTAATTGTATACGAGAATGGCGGGTATATTTACAAGTTAAATACACAAAACGGAAATACCGAAAAAGTATCCGTAAATATTAATTTTGACAACCCAAACATCCTGCCATATTTCAAGAATGTAAGTGAATTTATCGAAAGTGCTTCCATATCCCCCTCAGGGAAACGTGCTATTTTCGATGCCCGTGGCGATATTTATTCCGTGCCTGCAGAAAACGGGTTAACGGTAAATCTTACCAAAACACAAGGTATCAGAGAAATGTCACCCAGCTGGTCACCTAACGGAAAGTATATTGCTTACCTTTCTGATGTTACCGGCGAGTATGAAATTTATTTACTGGAAAATAAAGAAGAGGCTAAACCCAAACAACTTACGTTTAACTCAAAAGCCTGGAAATATGAACCTGTTTGGTCACCAGACAGTAAATATCTGCTTTATTTCGACCGTACATTAAATCTTAAATATATTGATGTTGAATCAGGTAACGAAAAAATCATTGCTCATGCAACATCAGACGAAATAAGAGATTATAAATTCTCACCCGACTCGAAATGGGTAACGTATACTAACAACAGCGATAATGGAAACAGTGCTGTATGGGTTTACAATCTTGCAAACGACAAAAACCATCAAGTTACCAGCAATGAATTTAGCGATTTCAGTCCTGTTTTCTCAAAAGACGGAAACTACATTTTCTTCTTATCCAACAGGGATTTTAACCTAAACTTTTCAAGCTTTGAATTCACTTATCATTACAATAATGCCACAAGAATTTATGCTTTAGCCCTAAGAAAAGACAGTCCAAAACTTTTCCAGTTTAAAAATGATGTGGTAGCAATAAAAGAGGAATCAAAAGCTGAAAAAAAATCTGATTCCGATAAGGATAATCTAACGATTACCATTGATTTTGATGGAATAGAAAACAGAATAATGGATTTCCCGATGGACGACGGGAATTACCGATTTTTGGAGGCTGTTGAAGGAGGAATCCTTTATGGCGCCGAAGACGGGCTGCATAAATATGACCTTGCCCAAGAAAAAGACGAATTAATCATTTCAGGCGTAAGAGGGGGAACATTATCTGCTGATGGGAATAAAATATTGTATCGCTCAGGCAAAAACTGGAGAATTACAGGATTATCTCCAAACCAAAAAGCCGGCGACGGAAAACTTGACCTCAGCAACCTGGAAATGAAAATTGACCCTAAAAAAGAGTGGCAACAGATTTATACCGATGGCTGGAGAATTTTCAGAGATTATTTTTATGTAAGAAACTTACATAATGTGGATTGGGAAGGACTAAAATCCAAATATGCAAAATTAATTCCTTATGTTAGTCACAGAGCCGATTTAGACTATATTTTAAGTGAAATCATTGCAGAGTCAAATGTCGGCCACGCCTACGATAATTATGGCGATTTTAAACGCATAAAACGCGTTGATGGAGGACTGCTGGGAGCTAAACTTACAGCCGATAAAAAAAGCAACCGGTACATTATTTCAGAAATTTATGACGGCGAAAACTGGAATGATGCACGTCGTTCTCCATTATCCGAACAGGGCGTTGAGGTAAACGAAGGCGATTATCTGATTAATGTTAACGGATATGATGTAACCACCAAAGATAATCCTTATCAATTTTTAGAAAACAGCGCCAATGAATATGTAAAAATTAAAGTCAATTCAAAACCACGAACTGAAGGAGCCAGAAAGTATACCATTAAAACTATAAAAAGTGAGACTGAGTTAAAATACTTAGACTGGGTAAATGAACGCCGTAAAATGGTTGATGAGTTATCCAACGGACGAATTGGCTATATCCATGTTCCCAATACTGCCGTTGAAGGGAATTATGAACTTTATCGCGGAATGTACGAGCAGCATAATAAAGAAGCCTTAATCATTGACGACCGGTATAATGGTGGAGGTTTTATCCCCGCCTACATGATTGAAATGCTTGACCGCAGGACATTAAGCTACTGGCACCGAAACAAGCTGGATCCGATGATTTCTCCTTCGGTAGCCCACGACGGGCCAAAAGCCATGCTTATTAACGGTTATGCATCCTCCGGCGGAGATGCTTTACCATATTATTTCAAGAAAAAAGAGCTGGGTACCTTAATAGGAACAAGAACCTGGGGTGGACTGGTTGGAATTAGCGGTAATGCCGGATTGGTTGATGGGGGATTTATAAACGTTCCCCGATTTGGAGTCTTTAATGAAAAGGGTGAATGGATTATTGAAGGTGTTGGCGTTTACCCTGATATTAAAGTAGTAGACAAACCACATGAGCTGGCCAAAGGAAACGATCCTTGTATAGAAAAAGCTGTTCAGGTGCTATTAAAGCAGTTAGAAGAAAATCCGGTACAGAAACCAGAACGTCCTGCTGACCCTGACCGGTCGGGATGGATTGAGAAAGATGTGAAATAAATCATTTTAATACAACAAAAAAACCACTGTACTATTTGTCAGTGGTTTTTTTATCATTCAATTTTCATCTTACTTACTGTCTACTACTGCTGTTTAGTGCCGCTTCTCTTACTTTCGCGACTCATCATCCAAATAATTGTTCAACGGGTCACTTTCGCTGGTGTTTAACGATTGTATCCAATCGATCACCGGTTGGCGGTAATGGACTGATGTACTGTAGGGTGTATCATCATATTCAGAGAAATTATTATTGGATAATGAATAAAGATAATCAATCGTTAATAAAGAATACGTTGAGTCGCTATGTATGGGAGTGCCATCCGTTAGATAATTACCATCAACAGTAGAAAACCCTCCGTGTAAATAATATGGAGCACT
>Ga0209931_1000088_pt1 | contig 47290 bp, 45 predicted proteins | sample SalPonR1_B_D1_MG_FD_185697 | JGI IMG/M metagenome (GOLD analysis project Ga0209931, IMG submission 185697) | Salt pond soil microbial communities from South San Francisco under conditions of wetland restoration - Salt Pond MetaG R1_B_D1_MG... ...
AAACAAATTTAAAAAAAATAATATGTTTAACCAGAAAAGATATTAACAATAAGTTTAGAAGTTTAGTAAAACCTGTCAAACATATTCATGAGAGCTCAACCCATAAACTCATAAACCCATAAACCCATAAACTCATAAACTTAAAACTCGAAACACTTCGACCTTACTCAGTGCAGCGCCCAAAACATTAAATTTTTAAACTCAAATATTAACCCTAAATTTTAATAACGATGAAAACCAGAATTTTTAGTATTACAGTAGTCACAGCCTTAGCCTTTATGAGCTGTAAAAATGATCCCAAACAAAATATGGAACCTGAAGCCAAAGACATTTCTGCGGAAACTTCAGGAGTGTCTCAAGATATAGCCATGACCGAATTGAGCTTTGGTGTTAGAGGCAATTGCGGGATGTGCAAAGAGACCATAGAAAAAGCCGCCAACAGTGTTGAAGGTGTTGAAATGGCCACCTGGGACAAAACCCAAAAGAAAATCGATGTTAAATTTGATGAAACCAAGACTGATATTACGGCTATTCATAACGCTATTGCCGCTTCAGGGTACGATACGGAGGAAGTAGCCGCAGATAAAGAGGCTTACAGCAATCTACCAGAATGTTGCCAATATGACCATGGTATGATGATGAATCAGTTGGCTGAGACGTCTGAAGATTAAAGCCTCATTTCATTTGGAACAGTTTAAAAAACTACTACCCGGAGCATAAGTGATTTGCCGGGTAGTTTTTCTTATCCTACTTTTTTTCAGATTAATTCTTTTGATAATTTTATAGCATGATAAGCTACTGGAGCCGAAGTTGTAAACTTCTTACAGCGCAGTATTTATTTTTTTATCCTGTTATTTATAAGTTTCCAGACCAATTCTTAGGTAAATCTATAATAAAGGTAAGTTATAGTGATTCGAAGTTGCAAAATTCGAATAGCGGTTATTCGTAACCTTTTCCTATTTAACTGTAACTAATTACATTTTTTAACTCCCATTGCCTTTTCATAAAACTCACTTTTATGAGGCAAATAAAGTAAATATGTTATTTTTGGTCACGCCAAAAGTATAGATTACAATTTGATCATTATTCTTTTGCATTTTAATTTAAAATTGTAAGTACATTTGTTGCGTTTTTAAAACTATATGATTGAGCATAAAACTTTATTTTCTAATACATGAATACAGATGAAAATATCATCATCCCTATTGCTATTGCGCTCATTATGCTTGGGATTGGTTTTAATATTCATTTTGGAGCCTTAAAAAGTGTATTCACCAGACCAAAGGGGATGATAACTGGCTTAAGCTGTCAGATGATATTATTGCCGGCTATTGCGTTTTTGATTGCGTTCATTTTCCCTATAGATCCTATATATAAAGTAGGTTTAGTCCTGGTTGCAGCTTGTCCGGGAGGTACAGCTTCAAATCTGGTCACCCATTTATTAAAAGGCAGAATAGCTCTTTCTGTATCTTTAACGTCTTTTAATAGTTTTCTCATTATTTTTTCAATTCCCCTTTTCGTAAGTCTTGCGTTAAATACTTTTATGGGAGAAGATGCGGAGATTTCACTTTCACTATTAGATACGCTAAAGGAAGTCGTGCTAACGGTTTTGATACCGACCTTTATAGGTATGCTGGTCAATTATTATTACCCTAATTTCACCTATAGACTCAAAAAGCCGCTTCGTATTATTCTGCCTCTATTGCTTTTAGTGGTCTTTATAGTTGCCGCTCAGAGCGACCCGGGAGATGTAAATTTTCAAGAGCGGTTATTCAACCATCTTGATTTATTGCTACCCTCGTTTCTTTTAAACCTTTTTGGTATTGTAGTAGGCTACCGCATTGGTCGTATTGTCGGGATTACCCATGGTGGGAGTTATACCATCGCTATTGAAATGGGTCTGCAAAACAGTGCTTTGGCTATCTTTATTGCAACGCAGGTTTTGGGTAATAATGATATTGCTTTAATGGCTATAATTTACAGTAGTTTTACATTTTTCAGTACTCTTGGTTTTGCCTACATGCTAAAAGAACACATTACGCTGATGCAGCTTTTTCGCAATATTTATATTAAACTATATGGACGAAATAGAAGGTATTAGATTGCCAAACTATGTATAAGACATCGATCTTCTCGTCTATATGATATGGTACACTTCTTGCTTTTACCTATTGGTGGCCAGTGGAAAGACGAAACAAAACAATTTTTGCTAAAAGGCTCTCAAGCATTTGCCTCATAAAACCCCTCTTATTTTGGCATATTTAAGTAATTTTGAAATTTTTAGAAAAATATATCAATGTCCAATCTTCTTAAGTGCTCTTTAGTTACTCCAACATATAATTGGCCCGAGGCACTAAATTTACTTTTAAAAAGTGTGCTAAACCAAACTCACCTGCCTGACGAAGTCATTATTGCTGATGATGGCTCAATAGAAGAGACGACAGAATTGATTAAGACTTTTCAAGATAAATTTCCAACTCCTCTTATTCATGTTTGGCACCAGGACAAAGGCAATAGAAAGCCGCGTATCATGAATAAAGCTATTGCAAAAGCAAAACACGATTATATAATTGAAATTGATGGCGACATTATCATGCACCCCGAATTTATCAAAGACCATTTAAGATTTGCTAAAAAAGGCCAATATCTCTATGGTTCAAGAGTTAATATTCAAAAAGAATTTTTACCTGACTTATTTTCAGAAGAAAAAATTATGTTTAATTATTTTTCTAAAGGCATAAAAAAGCGTGGTCGTACTGTTCATTTACCTTTACTGACTCATCTTTACAAACCGGTAAAAAAACGTTCTCGAAAACTAAGAGGATGTAATATGTCTTTTTGGCGGGATGATTTTATAAAAGTAAATGGTTTTAATGAAGAGTTGGTCGGCTGGGGAATAGATGATTCTGAAATGATACAGCGGTTGCACAATATCGGTATTTTAGGAAAGCGGCTTAAATTTGCAGGAATCGCTTACCATATTTATCATTCTGAACAATCAAAATCTCATGTAGAGATCAATTTAGAAATTGAAAAACGGGCCGAGAAAAAGAAATTAACAACTATAAAGAAAGGAGTAAACCAGTTTTTAAACACCTAAACCTTAAGAATGTTCAATTATCATCTTACACTGAGTACTAGTAAAAGAAAACAAAAAATTGTTAATAAGATTCTTGGTCAGCCTCAAACAAATAATGGTGTCATCAATATACATCGGTTTAATGAAAAGAATGTTGGAGATTACTATTGTGCACCACATCTTTATTTTAAGGAACTTGAAGGTAAGGTACTCGATATTTCAGATTTAAGATCGAGAAAGAAAAACGTGACGAATAATTTTGTTGAAGAGGTGTCTCAAAAAGCAATAGTCATTGGTGGAGGCGGTTTATTGAATATTAAGCATTTTAAAACCCAAATGAAATTGTTTGAAGAACTCTCCAAAAGGGGCAAGAAAATTGTAATTTGGGGAGCCGGTCATAATGAAATAGACTATGATAATTACTTGAAGACCAAAAGATACTGGATAGGTTTGAAACATATCGGTATTTCAGGAACAAGAGATTTTAGCCATAAACAAAAAGATGAATGGGTGCCCTGTGTGAGTTGTTTGAATCGTATTTTTGATAAGTCTTACAATATTGAACAGGAAGTGGGGTTACTCTTCAACCATAAATCTATAAAAGACAATAATTTAAAAGCAAAATACAAAGAATATCCAATATCATCTAATACTTCAAGTTTAAAAGAAATGGTCAATTTTATTGGAAAGTCAGAAACTGTGGTCACTAATAGCTATCACGCCATGTATTGGGCTATTCTTATGCAACGTAAAGTTATTGCTATTCCTACCACTTCAAAGTTTTTTGATTTTAAGTATAAAGTTCCAATATCTACATTTAAAGATTTTAAAAGTGAACTGAAGAACACAAAAAAACACGATGGGGTTTTGGATGAATGTCGAGAAATAAATATACAATTCTCTAAAAAAGTTTTTGAATATCTAGAAATATGAAAAACGTTTTAAAAGAAACAATTAAGGTTTTAAATACAGAACGTATATTCCTTTATCCTACAGATACTGTTTTTGGAGTAGGATGTGATTCTACCAGTGAAAAAGCAGTTTCAAAAATATACCAACTGAAACAAAGAGACGATTCCAAAGCTTTAATTTGTTTGGTAAAAGACATTGAAATGCTTGCTGATTATGTGGAAGCTATTCCAGAAAAAGCCTATAATTATCTTGAAAATACAGACCGCCCTACCAGTATTATTTATCCAAAAGCCAAAAATTTAGCCCCAAACTTAGTTGCAGAAGACGGCAGTATCGCTTTGCGGATTTGTAGAACAGAATTTTGTCAAAAATTATTCAGAGCCTTTGGAAAACCTATTGTGTCTACATCAGCAAACATTAGCGGCACACCTACTCCGGCATCCTTTGAGGATATTCAAGATGAAATTTTAAAAGGCGTAGACTATGTTGTAAATTTGCAGCAAAATCAACATAATAGCAGACCTTCACGCATTATAAGATTTGATAATGAAGGCAATGCTCATATTCTAAGAGATTAAACTTTATGTCAAGATATCCAGAGGCCTTCACGCATCCTGTATTCAAAAAAATATCAACTGTTGCGGATGACCTGCATTTAGATACTTATGTCATAGGCGGTTATGTCCGTGATTTTTTTCTGCAACGCCATCAAGTTAAAGACATTGATGTGGTCTGTGTAGGTGATGGGATACGCTTAGCAGAAGCTTTAGCCGAATATTTAGGCTTAGGTAAAAACAATGTTAAAGTTTTTAAACGGTTTGGCACAGCGATGCTTAGGTACAAAGGCATTGACATTGAATTTGTCGGTGCCCGAAAAGAATCTTATGCCAAAGACAGTCGAAATCCTAAAGTTGCTCCCGGAACTTTACAAGATGATCAAAACCGAAGAGATTTTACCATCAATGCTTTAGCTCTTCAATTGAATGATAAACATTTCGGAAAATTGTTAGATCCCTTTGAAGGCATATCAGATCTCAAAAGCCAAACCATCAAAACCCCTCTTGAGCCAAAATTAACGCTTTCAGACGACCCCTTACGAATGATGCGTGCGGTGAGGTTTTCAGCCCAGTTACATTTCAGGATTGAAGAAGAGACGTTTAAAGCCATCCAGCAACAAGCACACCGTTTAAAAATCGTCTCTCCTGAACGCATCATCGATGAATTCAATAAAATTATGATGACGCCCAAACCTTCTTTTGGTCTTGGCTTACTATTAAAAAGTAAATTGCTTAACAAGTTTTTGCCGGAATTGGTGGCTTTACGCGGTGTTGATGATGTAGATGGCCAGACCCATAAAGAGAATTTTTGGCATACGCTGGAAGTGGTAGACAATATTTCAAAACATACAGATAACCTCTGGTTGCGCTGGGCCGCCCTCTTACACGATATAGGCAAAGCACCAACTAAGCGTTTTAATAAAAAGTTAGGCTGGACCTTTCACGGTCATGAATTTAAAGGATCAAAAATGGTCTATAAATTATTTAAACGGCTAAAAATGCCTTTGAATGACAAAATGAAATACGTTCAAAAGTTGGTGTTGATGAGTTCACGCCCAATAGCTGTTGTCGATGGCGATGTCACAGATTCTGCGGTAAGACGTTTAATCTTTGATGCCGGAGACGACCTAGATGATCTAATGACCTTATGTGAAGCAGATATCACCACAAAAAATCCAAGGCGTTATAAAGCTTATCACAACAATTTTAAACGCGTCAGGCAAAAAATAAAGGATGTGGAAGAACGAGACCATATCCGGAATTTTCAGCCGCACGTTTCCGGAGAAGATATCATGAAGACGTTTAATATCAAACCCTCAAAAGAAATCGGAATCATTAAAACTGCCATTAAAGAAGCTATTCTTGAGGGCGAAATTCCAAATGACAAAGCAGCCGCAAAAAAATTTATGCTCCAAAAAGGAAAGGAGTTGGGACTAAAAAGTTAATTTTTAGATTTAAAAGTTTAGTAAGTTTATTTAAAGACTACTAAACTAACGGTCACTTGTTGTAGTTTTAAAATAACATTAAACACTGTAGACGTCACTAACCATTAAATAAAATTTGTTAGAATTTTCGGAGGCTCGACCTGAAAGTATTTGATTGATTATTAACATGATATAAGAATATGTAGAATAAAATGTTTTGATTAGTAAAGTGCTCAGGTCAAAAATTTTAATATTATTGTTTTAAAAGAAATCGGCATCATTAAAACTGCCATTATAGAAACTATTCTTGAATCCGAAATTCCTAATGAAAAAGAAGAAGCACAGTTTTTTTATGCTCCAAGAAGTGAAAGACTTTGGGCGTGAAGTTTATTTAACTTCAAATTAGTCATTTTCAATAGTATAAAAATTTAGAATTATAAGTATAAACTAATTAATATGCTTCTGAGCTTTATAAGACGAACGAACAAGAGCACTGCTTTCTACATGTCTGAAACCTAATTCTTTGCCAATAGTTTCGTATGTCTTGAATTGATCCGGTGTTATAAATTGTTTCACTGGTAAATGCTGTTTGCTTGGTTGTAAGTATTGCCCAATAGTCACCACATCAACATCAACTGACCGCAAATCTTTTAAAGTTTGGATAACTTCATCTTCTTTTTCGCCAAGACCCAGCATAATACCGGATTTTGTTCGGCGAATGCCTTGTTGTTTTAAATATTCTAAAACGCCAAGACTTCTATCATATTTGGCCTGAATTCGTACTTCTCTTGTAAGACGTCTAACCGTTTCCATATTATGGGAAACTACCTCCGGTTTGACTTCAATGATACGGTCTATATTTCTTTTAACGCCTTGAAAATCAGGTATAAGTGTTTCCAGGGTTGTCTCCGGATTCATTCGTCTAACGGCCTGAATAGTTTCTGCCCAAATGATTGATCCCATATCTTTAAGGTCATCCCGGTCTACGCTTGTAAGTACAGCGTGCTTAATTCCCATAATCTTGATAGAGCGCGCTACTTTTTCGGGTTCATCCCAGGAGACATCTTCAGGACGCCCGGTTTTTACACCACAAAATCCACAGGAACGTGTACACACATTTCCTAAAATCATAAATGTTGCCGTACCCTCTCCCCAGCATTCGCCGATATTTGGACAACTCCCTGATGTACAAATGGTATGCAAGTCATATTTATCAACCAGCTTACGCAAATTTCTGTATTTTTCTCCGGTAGGCAACTTAACGCGTAACCACTTTGGTTTTCCCTTAGTCGTTGTATTTTGTTTGTGAGAATTATTTACAGTTTTTTGTTTGTTTATATCTGGTGTCGCAACAGCTGTGCTCATATTTTTCAATTTTATACAAATTTATAAAATAAAGATGAGTTAATGGCTTAAGTCTGTTTTTGAAACAAAATATTAAGAAAGCTTCGGTATTTAATTAAGATCAATATGTAGATAGGAGGTTTAGTAAGTGGTAATGGGTAATTAGAAAAATACAAAGTACAAAGTAAGTTACAAACAAAATATAGCTAATAGATTGATTATGTGAATTTTAGACAGAAGAGGGTAGTCGGGGGAGGGTAGTCCTTGAATCGTCGCTGACCATATTCTAATTGATATAATATGTTGATTATTATCGTTTTAAGCAGTTTATTATATGAAAGCTATTAGCTATTAGCCTTTAGCTATTAGCCTTTAGCTTTTAGCCTTTAGCTATTAGCCTTTAGCCTTTAGCCTTTAGCCTTAAGGTGTTAGCTATTAGTTTTGAATTTTGAATTTGTTTTGGAAATAACTTGAAATTTTGAACCCTTCGGCTGTGCTCAGGGCAGCGTCTGGAACCCTTCGACTGTGCTCAGGGCAACCTCTGGAATTTGGAATCTGGAATTTATAATTTTGTAACCCTTCGGCTGTGCTCAGGGCAACGACTGGAATTAGAAATCCTTTAGTATTACCCGGCAACCGAAACTTGAGTTAAGAGGGGTAGTCAGATGTGGGTAGAGGGTAGTCCTTGAATCGTCGCTGACCATATTCCAATTGATATAACATGTTGTTTATTAGTATTTTAAGAGGTTTGTTATATGAAAGTTGGTAGAGGGTTTTGGTAGTTAACTAAGTAGTAATGAGTAATGGGTAATTAAAAAATTAAAGAACTTGAGACCCAGAACTTGGAATTTGGGCTATAAAATCTGAAATCTAGAATCCTTCGGCTGCTGAGGGCAACCTATGGAATTTTGAAATTTTAAATTATGTGTACATACTAAAGATTATAAATTACGAAGTAATCACCCAAAACTCAAAAACAATTCCTTACATTTGTAATGCATTTGGTTTTAAGTGACCAATTTTGGCGCTTAGATTAAAAGGGAATGTCGTGAAAATCGATAGCTGTTCCCGCAACTGTAAGCTAACTCCGATAGCTATCGGAGGCTTCTTAACCTGCTTCATGCCACTGTCCTATAGTCCCGATAAAAATCGGGAGCTGGATGGGAAGGTTGTTAAGAGGACGCAAGCCAGGAGACCTGCCAGTATGCTTTAACTAATTCGTAAATCTTCGGGATAAAGATTTAGAATGTGTATGAAGTATAAGCTTTTCTTTTCGCTAATATTATTAGTGTCTATGGCTACATGGGCACAGGATAAACCCGTCCAAACATTGGATACGGTATACCTGTCGGATCAAAATTTGAGAACTTTTAATACCGGGCAAAAGCAACTCCGCATCACCGACTCGGTAATAACCAATCAAAACTTTTCATTAACCGATCTGCTTCAACGTCAGACGCCCATATATTTCAGACAGAATGGCTATGGCATGGTCTCTTCGCCTTCGTTTCGTGGAACCACAGCGTCACAAACTGCTGTGCTGTGGAATGGGGTGAATATCAATTCATCGCTCACTGGTCAAACTGATTTCAATACACTCTTATCAGCTAATCTATCAAGTATTGACGTCAAATTTGGAGGTGGTAGTATTGTATACGGTACAGGGGCCATTGGGGGCAGTATTCACCTCAATCAGAATTTGGATAAGCATATTGAAGAACAACACCAGTTTCAAACAGCTTACGGGAGTTTCAACACTCTGGAAACTCGGTACGCCTATCAGAATCAATTTGATAGCATAAAGTTTAAACTGGCTTTTGCCAGAAGACAATCGGATAATGATTACGACATTCCCAATCAAAACCGACAAAATGAAAACGGAAAGTTCGAAATGAATAGCCTAGACGCCGTGATCCGCTTAGATCTTTCAGATGATAATGTGTTGAGCTACTTTAGTAACTTTACGTTTGGTGAGCGCAATTTTTCGGTAATACGCACGTCAGATCCCAGAACCAAATACGATAATGTCGATACGCGAAATATGATTGAATGGCAAAGCACTTCAGATCGGATTCAATCGAAACTGAAGCTGGCCTACCTCACTGAAAGCTTCACCTATTTTGATAATTTATCACGAAATACCTCTTCGACTTCAGAAGTGGCGACGCAATGGATTCAATATGAATTTTTATACAGTTTGAATGCCATAAAGCTAAAAGCTATTCTGAATTACCAAAACGCACAGGGACAAGGTAATCAGTTAAACAATGCTGAACGCAATATCGCTGGGCTATCTTTTTTATTTCAGCATCAACTGACCGATCGATTAAATTATGAAATTACATTAAGGCAAGACATCAATGACAATTTTGAAAATCCGTTTTTGTTCAGCCTCGGTAGTCGATACGAATTGAATGATAAATGGTCTTTACGTGCCCATGCCTCCAGAAATTATCGTTTGCCTACTTTTAACGATCTGTTTTGGTTTAATGGAGGTAATCCCGAACTGAATCCCGAAACTGCCTATCAAACCGAAGTAGGAGGGACCTATGAGTTTCAAGGCATAAACTTTTCCTTAAACGGATTTTATAATGATATTACCAGTATGATTCGCTGGCTGCCGGATCAGTTTGGTCTATGGCGACCTCAAAACACCGATGCCGTTGAAACTTACGGTCTGGAAGCCTCATTAGCCTATTTACTTGATATCACAGATAATCAGGCTATTCAGTTCAACTCAAACTACGGCTATACCATTTCTGAAGATCAGGCTACGGGAAATCAACTCATTTATGTGCCATTTCACATTGCTAATACCAACCTGATGTACTTGTACGACCAATGGAAATTTGGGCTAACCTGGCTGTATAACGGTTCCGTATTTACACAAACCGACAACAATCCTGAGCGTAAGGTAGAGGCTTATAATCTATTTGACTTGAATATTAGCAGGCGTTTTCCGAAGTTCTTTAATTCAAAACTAAGTCTTAGGACTTCTAATATTTTTGACTTGGCTTATGAAGCCGTCGATAATCGACCCATGCCTGGACGTGCTTTTTCAATTCAACTTTTAACCACTTTTTAAATAAACACTATGAACAATTTTTTTAAAGCAACTTTAGTTATTTTATTCATTTCTTTGATTTCCTGTGAAAGCGACGACGACATCACCACACCACCTCTGCCGGAAGGAGAATTTACAGAAGGATTTTTTGTCCTTAATGAAGGAGGCATAGGTAGTGTATCTTTTGTTTCTAACGACTTTAGCAGAGTAGAACAACAAATCTATTCCAATGTGAATAATGGTGATGATATCGGTCAATTTGTACAAAGCCTGTTTTTTGATGAGAGTGACCGGGCTTATATCATTAGTAATGGCTCAAATCTGATCACCGTAGTGAATCGATTTACGTTTGAAAAAGTAGGAGAGGTTACCACTTCACTTGACGTACCGAGATACGGCACAGTAATCAACGGAAAAGCCTATGTTACCAATCAGGCGTCATTTACTACCAATGCCGATGATTTTGTGACCGTTATTGATCTGGAAAGCCTGGAAGTAGAAACGACCATTCCCTTTAACACTATCGTGGAAAACATTATTTCTGATGGTAATAAGCTTTACGTTCAAAATGCAGCATTTGGTATAGGCAGCGGTGTTACTATTATTGACCCTGCTTCAAACTCCATTGAAGAAGAAATCCAAACCGGTGATGCTTTGCAAAGTATTTTTATCAATGCCAATTCGTTGTTCGCCTTACATGGTTCAGGCATGGATAGAATAAACCTGAATACTCAGGAGGTTACTTTAACTCTTAATCTTCCCTCTGAAATTTCCGGTGCCAAGAATCTTAAGATATTGGATGGTGTATTTTATTATACGTTTGGCTCTTCGGTTTATCAAACCAGTATATCAGAAACCTCACTCAGTAGTGAGCCTTTTATAACATACGATTCCAATTCTCAGTTTGGGACAATGTACGGCTTTGCTGTCAATGACGGGTTGGTATATATTTCAGACGCTACAGATTTTGCTTCTGACGGTTTTATTGAAATCTATGACCTTAGCGGTAATTTGGTGTTTGAGACCAGCGTAGGTTTAGGACCAAATGGGTTTTATTTTAATTAGTGATTAAAGTCCCCTACATCCCTAAGGGGAAAATTTATTGAGTAACGGGTACAGGGTAGTTTTTAGCCTTTAAACGTTGAACATATGTTATTCAATAAATTCAGTTGATTAAATTAATCGATTGACTTAGGCACTTGTTTACTATTAGTATTAATTCATTTGCTCTGCGAACTTGTCGTCATTGCGGGTATTTATACCACCGCAGAGACGCATTGATCGCAAAGATATATGGTTTTAATGCAAATAAACACATAAAACATAAAGCATTGTAAGTCTAAATATTAAAAGTATTAGCTAAACAACTAAGTTTATTAATCGAATTAGGAGTTAGAACGATATAAAGGCAACATCACTTAGCATTTAATAAATGTTTGATCAGAGATTCATAAGAATCCAAAAGTATGGAGAAAAGACCGCTTACTTCGACGTAGCTCAGCACAAGTCGCTGTAAGAGAAAATAAAAAAGACAATCTCTTATTCAGTATCGCAAGGATTACATGGTTTCGTTTATAAAAATTTTTTTTCTGCGAACTTATTTTTTAAATTTTGATGTTTTAAAAATAGCATTTAAGCTAAAATGCTTATTTAAAGAGCCTTAGGTCTATGTTCTAACACTAACTTCTGCTCAGCTACGCAAAGTAAGGTTACGGAGTCCAGTAGACGTAAACGGTCTATTTTCTAAAAGTTTTGGATGCTACTGAATAAGATTCTTAACGTTAGGTTGAGTCCTTGAAAATTTTGCAAATTTTACGTAAAGCGTTGGGACATTTAGCGTGAATGTTCATCTCTAAAAAATCAATGGTTAACGCCTTCTTAATGACAATAAACAACTACGTCAATGCGAAGGAAAGTAGCGACCTAAGCCTGCCTCGCCATGAGGCAGGCAAGCTTCCAAAACTGAAATAATAGTGTCTTCCATATCAAGCTTGCAACTTTAACCTTTAATATTGTAGTGTCAGGTATAACCGCTCCCGCTGATATAGTTTTCTCGTAATAACGATCTATAGCATAGTCGATGGTAGTTTAGATCGACATGTATTGAGATGTAGTTTTACACTATAATTATTATAAAAATTGGAATGTGCACAACAACTATTGAAAGACTCATATATTGATACTAAATATGACCTTATACGGCCTCCGATTGCAGGGTGCGAATGTGTTTTTTAAATTAAATAAAGTTATAGGGAAGGCTAATAGGGTAACAGAATAATTTGATTTATAAGTTTAAACTCCAACAAATCAAAACTCTAAAAATTTCACATGTTTTTCTGGAAACTATTGGATAAGCATAAAAAATGATGTCCATAAGTTTAGAACGATGTATTGAGTGACAAGGTAAAGCCTGAGCTTTCAGGTACAAATCGGCATACACCACCAACACAGACCAAACCTCCTCGCTGTCTTCCGTAATTTACAGCTATTCTGTAACGGCCTTTTCTGTAAGACCCGCCCAAATTAAGATAATGCACCCGTTCTTCCGGTTTATCGCTCCCATAATTATAAATGTCCCATACATAAAAAGAGTAATTTTCATTCAAATTGTACTCCAATGTACCGCCAATCCAATCTTTTCTGTTTGCAGTAGACCACATTTTCTCAAGTTCTAGCCTCACAGATTGTGTTTCGGTAAAGTTATAAGTGGCATCCGCTACTATAATATCTGCATTTACCGGGTCTCTGCCATCGATAAATCTATAATCCATAAATTGATCTATATAAGATGCGCCAATCCTCCAGTCTTCAGTTATTTTTTTTGTAACTTCAATACTGTAATCTTGAAAAAACTTATTCCCTATCCCAAGAAAATTCACATCATAATTTGGCGGGTTAAAAGTGTAATTGCCAGGAAGATTATACCAAGATGCAAGGTTAATAGATATATTTGTGCCATATTTACCTCCGATTGTACTATCTTTTGGGAATGTGTAAAAGAAGTCTATCTGACCTCCAGTCTCTCCTGCACTCATGAGTTCAGGGTCAACAAAAGATACACCATTAAGCGATTGGTAAACATTGATGTTAGATAATTGAGAATGATGTTGTTTTGTTAATGCAGGAACAAAGTTAAGTATCCCGTCCAGAAAATCCAAGCTAGAATTAAGGTCACCAAAACTGTTAGGGTAAGTTTTAGGCTCGCGTTCAGACAAAACCCTCATATTTTCTACGCGCCTTAATGTAATGTCTATACCATAATTAAGACTGGAATATCCAAAATTAAGTTGAAAGGCATTACCAGGTTCAACAAATTCATTACTTAAATTCCCCAGTGAATCTACAACTCCATCTTCATCTTTGTAAGAGGCTTCTCCACTTAGGTAAAAGGAGTTGCTAATAAAGTCAAATCTAAAAGAAAAAGCATTAGTAAGTTCATCAAAATTTGGATTTTCAAAAGCTAAAGGTTCATAGCGCCCAACATAACTTAAACCTATACTTAGGTCTTTATTTTTTTCATATAAATTAAGCCAATCGCCTAGAAATATATCAGCATCAAAACCGTAAATATCTCCATTAGTAACACCAAACCCGGAACGCTGTTTACCATATAAGCCCGTAAGATTGATATTGCTATTTGGAGAGTATTTTATTCTCCCACCTCGTATTGCAGAATTAATACCTAAAGCCCTATCCTCCCAAGCCCTTAACAATATGCCTGAACCAAACTGTTCGTAAAAATGTCCAAGTGTAGCCTGAAATTTGGAATCTTTATAATCTAAATAATAAATCCCTAAATCTGTCCCTTTAAATTGTGGATTATAATTAAGCAGTGCATTAGGTTCATAAGACTCTATTTGAACGCCAGCTGTCCAATTTTTATAATTGTAATTCAAATAAAGATAATTATTAGATCTAAAAGGCTCATCCGGTTGCTCAAAATTAAGACCAGAATCTTCTAAATATAATTGAGAGTTAGTTTCGAAACCTCCATACAAATTGCCATAATCTTTTTTTTTAGACTCTTCTTCGTTCTCATTTTGCGCAATTAAAGCAAAAGAAAAACACAAAAACAGCAGTAAAAAATATTTCATGATAAAATACTTACAGTGCTTTTAGCGCTTCATATAATTCATTTTCAGCGCCCTGACTATATCCATTTACAACATGTCTGATTTTTTGATTTTTCACAACAACAGTATATGGAATGTTTACTATAGAAAGTGCCCTTTTTAACTCTTGGTTTTCATCCAAAAGAATTTTGTAAGGCCAGTTTTTTCCATTAACCATAGGCCTAACTCTTTTCTGTGTTCTACTGTCATCTGTTGAAATAGCAATTAGCTCCATATTTAATTCTTTAGACCATTTAGTATAGTCTTCTTTTATAGCTTCTAATTCTCGTATACAAGGAACACACCAAGTTGCCCAAAATGAAAACACATATATTTTATCTTTTTCAGCAAAATCCTCACTCACGTTTACAGATTTGTTTTTTAAATTTTTAATACTAATATTAGGGATAGTCTCTTGAGAAAAAGTTGTTTGGAATATAAAAATTATGGGTAAGAGTATATATTTCATTTGATTTTGATATTTTTTGAAACAAAACTAAAAAAAAATATTAATTGAAAGTTAATATTTTGAAATTCTTTGTTAAGTTTGAAATCTAAACAAAAAAACATGTGTTATGAAAAGATTTCTACTTTTTACATTATTTATTTTTTTCAATTTATCGTTATCAGCTCAAATTGCTGATGGCTCTACTGCGCCAAATTTTACTGCCACCGATATTGATGGTAATTCACATTCATTACAGACATACTTAAATCAAGGAAAAACTGTCATCCTAAACGTTTCTGCAACCTGGTGTGGTCCTTGTTGGAATTACAAACAAACTGGAGCTTTATCTGATATTTATTACTCCTATGGTGAGCAAGGTTCTGATGAAGTTGTAATTCTTTACGTAGAAGGTGATGCTTCTACCGGCATCAATCAACTTAATGGTATAGGTCCTGGAACTGTTGGAGACTGGGTGTCTACAACTCCTTTTCCTATAATAGACGATGCTTCTATTGCCAATGACTACCAAATTTCTTACTTCCCAACAGTGTACAGGATTTGTCCGGACGGACTCGTGTACGAAATGGGACAATTACCAAGTAGTGATATTGTTACTGATTTAAACACGAATTGTTCATCATCTTTATCCGGAGTTGCCAATCACGTTAAAGTAGACGATGCTATTTCAGTTTGTGAAGACGCTTCTGTAAGCAGTTTTAATGTGTCACTCAAAAACTTTGGCAATAACAATATTAATTCCATTTCTTTTGATGTTATATCTGGAACCAATGTTACTCCTATAACACAATCGGTAGATATTGATACTTTTGAAGAAGCTGCTATTGCAGTAAATGCTTTTGTGGATTCAAGTTTGGACAATTCAGTAGTCTTAACCAGTATAAATTCTAATCCGCCATATGTATCTGTTTTTAATACTCAGGATATAGAAGTCGCTACCCCTGAAGCCTCAACAGATGAGACAAACATAGAAGTACACGTTAAAACCGATAATTATCCTTCGGAAATTACATGGACGCTTAAAGACGATACTGGTACTGAAATAGCCTCAGGTGGGCCTTACCAACCTGGCACAGATGATCAGTGGGGTGGAGGTGGCCCTGACGCTATGACCACAATCGTAGAAAATGTTACTTTGCCAGACTATACAGCGTGTTATAGCCTAGAATTATTTGATTCCTTTGGAGATGGATGGGGGTTAACCGATGGATCTATAGCGCCCGGCATCGATATTGTCGCCAATACCCAAACTATTTATTCAACTGGTGAAGTTGGTAATTTTGGTTCCGAACTTTCAATTTTTAATGCTTTCAAGTACAATGAAAATTTATCGGTTGAGGGTTCAGTTTTAGATGATTTTAATTTTTACCCTAATCCAACCCAAGGCATGGTTTATTTTTCATCTTCCAAGCCTTTGAATATTGATATCATAGACTTAAATGGCAAATTAGTCTATAGTGGTAATATTGTTGCTAACGGTGAGATTGACCTTTCATTATTGAATAGTGGACTATATATTATGACAGCAACGTATCAAAACACTACTAAAACACAAAAACTTATTATTAAATAATAAAGCGATGATAAAACAACTTTCAATTTTAATATGCTTTTTTAGCATAAGTATTTCATTTGCTCAATTGTCTATTACAGATATTCAGGGTAACCCCTATCAGGATGGCGATGTTTATAATTATGATACTAACGTATTTGAAGATGCCAAACTAAAATATGTCATATCTAACACCTCTAATACCGATGACATCAATGTATTGATTGAAGTGGTTTCATTTTCAAATACTGATGGCACCAGCTGTCAATTATGTGTGCAACCTTTATGCTTTTTCTCAATAAATGAGGGACAATCTTACCCTAACAACCCGATTACCTTGTCTCCGGGAACAAATAATGGGCCGGCGGATTATTTTTCTAATACAAATCCTGGTGATGGGGCTAATTATCCCATTGAATATGTGCTAAGATTTTATACCGTAGATGATTCAGGAAATGAAATAGGAACCGATATTACTGTGACATACCTCTACACTCCGGAAAATTTCAGCACTTCAGATTTTAGTTTAGAAGATTTAGGCATTACATTAGAAAACACCGTAGTATCAGAAAACATATCATTTAGCACAAATGATGAAGTCTCATTTACCATTTTCGACTTTAATGGCAGACAGGTTAAAGGTTATAGCGCTAATCCCGGTCAACATCAGGTCAATTTGAGTAATTTGAGTTCTGGTCATTATATTCTCATCTTTGAGAATAATTATTCTCGAAAAGTTCAAGTCAGAATTCAGAAAAAATAAGCCATATGAAAACCTTGTTTCTGGTTTTTTTACTTTTTAGTATTAGCATAGGTCTTCAATCCTGTTCAGAACAATACAACACAGAAGAAGGTATCGCTGGCATATATGTAATTACAGATTCAAGCTCAAACACAGTTGGGGAAGAGATTACCATAAGCGTGAAAACAAGTGGAACTCAAGCTCAAGATGTCACAGCAGCATCAGATATATTTGTTAATGGAGAATTGTTGAGCTCACCTGTATTTACCACAGAAAATCCTGGGACATTTGCCATAACAGCCAGATACGATTCGTTTGAATCTGATACGCTTGAAGTTGAATTTACGGAACTTCCTGAAATAAACTTTAAAAAGAGAGTATTGGTAGAAGACTATACCGGTACTTGGTGCGGTTGGTGCCCTAGAGTCTCCTATGGCATGAAATTATTGAGTGAGCAATCGGATGCAGCAGTGTTTGTGGCTATTCATAGGGCGCCTTCAGGCACACAAGATCCCTATACTTACGATGATGCAGACGATTTAGAAATTTTAATAAACACACCAGGTTACCCGAAGGGGTTTCTAAACAGGTTAACCCAGTGGAATTTTCCTGAACCAGAAAATGTAAGTCAGGCCATTGCACTGACTCAAGGTTCTAACCCTAAATTGGGGCTTAAAATGGCATCTTCAATTGCCAACAATCAAATTGATTTAACGGTAAGCGCATTATTTGCTCAAGATTTTGAAGACCTTAAACTGGTAGTCTACCTGTTGGAAAACGGATTGGTTTACCCTCAAGTTAATTATACATCGTATTACAATGGTGAGAATCCTATTGATAATTATATTCACAATTACACCTTAAGAAAAACATTAACCAACATAATAGGCGACGCTATAAACAATGTTGACACCAGAGATGAATCTGAATTTATCAGAACTTTCACTCTCAGTGTACCTGAAAATGTTACTGATGTGAATCAAGTTGATTTTGTTGCCTTTCTTACTGATAGTGAAGGGCACGTCATTAATGCTAGAAAATCAACATTAGGCGAAATTCAGGATTACGAAATTTTAGAGTAGAGGCTTCTGTTCTTTTTTTTAAATAACTACTATCCATTTGGACTGAAACACAAGGGGTATAATTCTGTTATAAACGGTCAGCATTATCCCTACGGCTACAACGGCAAAGAAGAAAACGACGAACTCGGTTTAGAGTGGCTGGATTTTGGGGCTAGGAATTATGACGCTTCACTTGGAAGGTGGATGAATATTGATTTATTAGCGGATATTGCATATGATAGAACACCATACCATTATGTCAGTAACAATCCGATTAATAGAATAGATCCTGATGGCTTGACAGATTATAAAATGGTAGATGGCGAAGTATCAGAAGTAAAAAAAGATGATCGAGGTCACGATAGAATTGTTAAAACCAGAAGTGACGGTTCTATCAAAAGAAAAGGTGAAGGTTTCTTAGGTTTTTTAGTCAGGGATTCAGAAAAGGGTAAAGCAAAAGTTGCTATTGATAATGTAGAGAAAGGTATTTTAGCGGATGGACAAAATTGGAAAACTAAAAATCAACATATTGAAGTTGGAGGTGATGGACAGCCGTCTAAAGAGGGAGTACAGTCATTTGCCTTAGATCTATCTGAGCATATTGGTAAAGAGCTCAAAGGTTATTCTTATTCATCTGATGGGTCTGGAAAAATCACAGATATGACAATAGGTAAATATGAGAATAATACATATACAAGTTCTTCTGCAACAGTTTCTACTTTAATTGATAAATATGGAAGTAATTATTCAAATAAAAATATATTTGAAGTATTTCATACTCATCCTGATGGTAAGCTGGGAGCTACACAATCTCATCCTCAAATGTCAGCAGATGTTCAAAATCTTCAGCGTAACAAACCTACAGTAACTAATGCAATATTTTATATCATATATAGAATACAAGGGCAAACAAAACCAGAGATATATGATTATACTCACGAGTATGTAGAACCCAAGAAAAAAGATAAAAAATGAAACACATATTATTAGCACTTATTTTACTCTTTTTTTCAAACAATACCCTTTACTCTCAAAACAAAACAATTAAAGGTAGAGTAATAGCAGAAGATTTTGATGTTTTACAAGGAGTAGCAATTAATATAAATGACACAATAGAAGTTGGGAAAACAGATATAAAGGGCTTTTTTGAAATAAAGATTCCTGTCTCAGAGAATAAGTTAACATTTAACTTTTTAGGATTAGAGTCCGCTACTATTCATTTGACAGAAAGCTGTGATAGCGTTGATTTGATAATGATGTACGATGTTACTTACGACTTTATTCCTTTAAAACGCGCAGATAAAAAAAGAAAAAAGAGATATAAAAAGCTTCCTAAGATACATAAACAAGCCTTTAAGAAAGATATATTTAAAACTCAACAACCTTGCTATGATCGTAAATTTAAACTTTTATATTCGGAAGAAGACTAAAACGATAACCCAATCGCTCTGACTTGCAGTCCGAGATTATAAAGTGATGAGCCACCTTTATTGAGGTGGTTTTTTTATGTGTAAGTTTGTTGAGTTTTGTAATCTCTGGTATTAAGTCAACAGATTTTATAATCATGGTTTTGTCTTAAGTGACTGGTTGCTATGTTCAAAATATTAAATTATATTTGTTAGGATAAAAAATATGATAATCGCAGTATCTTGAATAAATAGATCAGTACACTTTTACATCTGTTCAGCCGAACGCTATTTTCAAGATGATTTAAAAAATCTGCATTAAATTGTTAATGAGTTGCATCCGATAAGCTAAGCTTAAAATATTAAATTATATTTGTTATTATAAAAGATAGTATTATGAATGTTGAAGCTACAAAATTAGAATTAATGCATTTGTTATTACAGGCAAAGAAAGAAAGTCTGTTGACAAAGCTTAAAAACGTTTTTGAAGAAGAATCTAATACCTTCTACTCTTCTGACATATCAAAACTTCAAGAACGTGCCGAAGCCTCCTTAAAAGCCATAGAAAACGGCGAAACAAGACCTATAACAGAATTTAAAGCCGATATAGACCATTGGAAGAGCAAACAAGCTATCTAGTAGAAATCACCTCAAAAGCTGAGCAGTATTACTGGAATTTATTAGCGCATTTGTACGAAACTCATAGTGTAGAAAGTGCCAATAAGAAATCTGATGATATTATAAAACTGGCGATGTCTTTAAAAGACAACCCTGAAAGAGGACGTTTAGAAGAAGACTTAGCGCGTTACGATAAAGAATTTAGAGCTTTGATTTATCATGTGACCAAACGAAACACAGTTAAAATTATCTACTTCATTGACGAAACTAAAAAAACGGTTTACGTCACCGATTTTTTTCCAACCCGACAAGATCCCAACAAGAAAACAAAACGGAGTTAGAAAAAACAATTAATCCCACCGCTCAAAAAATAAGTCTTGCCGAAAAGGTCAAGCCCCATTTTTAAGCCTTTGCGCCCAACACGGAATTAACTAAAATTGAACGTTTGCCGAATCCCACCGCCCAAAACAACCGAATCGCTCGGACTTGCAGTCCGAGATTATAAAGTGATGAGGCACCTTTATTGAGGTGGTTTTTTAGTTTTATAGCGAAGCGATATTTTTCAAAAAAAACCAATTTTCAGAATTTATTATATTTACAAACGATGGGATGTAGAAAGCTCAATACTGATTTTTGTAATTTTTTGGAGATAGCATACTCTGAAAAAAGAGGCTACGGCGAAAAAAAAATGCGTAAACTATTATCCATTTGGACTGAAACATAAAGGGTATAATAATGTGGTGAATGGCATTGAAAATAAATACCAGACGTTTCAAGGACAAGAACTTGAAGAAGACCTTGGTAAGAATACCTTGGCATACCAATGGAGAGACTATGACCCCGCAATTGCAAGATTTAATAAAATAGACAGGTTTGCCGAGAAGTATCAAAATTTATCACCTTATTCCTTTACTGGGAATAATCCTATTAAATACAAGGAAATTAATGGAGATAGTATTTCAGGTGTTGCAAAAAAAGATGCTAGAAGGGCGAGAAAAATAATGAGACAAAACTTTAAAGGAAGTAAGAATAGAAAGATAAGAAGACTCTTCAAAACAAAAGGTAATAGCTTTAAAACAATTAGTAAAGAAAAACTTGCTAAAGCCACAGAGGGTGTAGATTCCAAAACAAAAGCTTTAGCATCTGCATATGCTCAGGCAATTAACTCGGATTATGATCATAAAGTTGAAGTAGTTAAAAAAGGTGATGAGTTGAGCAAATTTTCCCAAACAAAAACAGCGCTTGGGATAATGGGAATCAACGATGCAGATGATGTTGAAGCTCGGTCAGGAGGTGGAGTTAATGCTCCATTATTAAAAGATGGGAACTTGACAATCATTGTTATGAATTCTGATCTAGTTACTCCTTTAGTCAACCCTTCTGATAATTCTATAACACCTATGATAAATATCCCATCAACACTCTCACATGAGTTACTTGGACATGGAGTCAGTCGTGTTCTTAATTCTCCAACTGCTGGTCATATTGATGCAATTCAAATGGAAAATTTATCCCTTAGAGTACAAGGAATTACTCTTCAAAACAATGGTAAGCCACATAAAAAATCCGCTCCTGCTTTGAGTCAAAATACTTATTCAGGAATTCCTACTCATTTTCAATAAAGATTTATGAAATTACTTGTTTTAATACTTACAATATCTATTTTTTTTCAGCATATCCACAGGATAATCCGTTCGAGATTGATTCATTAATGCACGAAACTCAAGTAAAAAGTTTTATTAATAAGTTAAATAATAGTGGAATATCAGAAATTATTTATTTATCGGACTTCAATTTTGCCAGTAATGATACCTATATAATTTGGAAAGACCATCAGAGAATGGAAGGTAGATTAATTTTCAATAAAAAGCTAAAAAGGCTAAGGAGTAAAAAATTAAAATTTACAACTGAACAAAGAAAAGATTTAAGCCTACTTTTTAATTACGACCTTGGAAATTCTAAATTAGAATTTAAAGATTGCGAGAGTATTTTAGATCATTATTATTTTCTAAAACTCTACGTACTTGGAGATGTTCAAATTATTGATTCAAGATGTCTAGCAGATCTAATGAATAATAGTGAAATTTCAAGTCTTTTTTATTTAATGAAATAATGATACTCCGAGATTATAAAGTGATGAGCCACCTTTATTGAGGTGGTTTTTTATGTGTAAGCATTACGAGCTTTTGCTTTACGAACAGGCGGGTTTTTGTAGTAAGAATATGTGTTTTATCATCGTTACCCGTTGGGAATTTTTTAATTTTAGTATATGGAAAATATGTTTATATTTTAGCACAGACTGCAAGTCTGGGGTATTTGGTCTGGTATCTGGCTATGACCATTAACAACTTTTATCTGTTTAGTTAATGATAAAATTTGTAATTTTACTCTTAAATATTTGAATTATGAGTACAATAGAAATCAAAGAAGAATTATACAAATATATTGAAATTGGCGATAAACAGTTTATAGATAAGCTATATCAGACGGCTAAATCGTATATGGAACAAAAGCGTTTAGATAGAATGATCAAAGAGGGAGAAGAAGACATTAAAGCAGGACGACTGCACAGTCAAGAAGATGTTCAAAAAATGATTAACGATTGGACAAAGTAAATAAACCTGTATTCTGGACGACCAGAGCCACAAGAGATTTACAAAAAACTATTGAGTTTTATATTGAACTCTATGGAAAAGTAAAAGCTAAGGAAATTGCAACAGAACTCCGTCATAGAACAGAAAAGCTGGAGCGTACAGATGTAGACATTACAGCATCAGGAAGTATTGATGAAGCATTTTCTCATTTAAAACATACCTACAGAAAACTAAATCACCACCATTGTAAAATCACCTATCGCATTGGAAAATCAAAAATCTATATCGTTAGAGTTTTTGATACGCGACAAAATCCAAATAAAAACAAATAAAACCCACAGTTCCCAGCTAGTGCCCGATTACTTCGATAAACTCAGCACAAGTGTGTCGGTTTTCTCTCATAAACGCTTAACTCAACACCTTTAAATCAAAATAATTGGAACTTACACTATATTAAAATGTCTAAACCATCATAATGCATCAAAAGTTTTTATCTTTACAAACCATGGGATACCAAAACCTGATAGCTCGGACTTGCAGTCCGAGATTATAAAGTGATAAGCCACCTTTATTGAGGTGGTTTTTTATTGTGCCAATTTTTGAGTCAAGTCGGCTTTAAGCATAAAAACAAAGAAGAAATCTTTGATATAAAAAGCAAGTTGTAGTTAAAAAAAGAGGTATAAAAACTCAAGCAGACAGTATTACTTTCAATAAGCACCATAGTAACCTAACATTCTTTTAGCGAGTATAAAAGGTAATATAGTAGACAAACATAAAAATTGTTAATACGTTACCTCCTATCAACTAAAATTAAATTTATATTATATTTGTAATAATCATGAAATAGTGAATTATGGATATACAAGCTGAAATCAAATGGATAGAAACAGCACTATCAGAATCTAAAGATCCAACTTTTATAGAAGCTGTAAAGAACATGATAAAATCCATGCGAAAAGTCAAAGAAACGCTCTCAAAAGAGCAGATTAAAGAAGATGCCTTAATGGCAGAAGCAGAAGAAGATATCAAAGCTAATCGGGTTTACAGCATAGAAGAAGCTCATAAAATCGTTGATAGTTGGGAGTTGAAGTCAAACCAGTAAAATGGACAAGGCGAGCTTTAAAAGATTTAAGCAAAATCACGGTATTTAATGCCAAAACTATTGGTAAAGAGAAAGCTTTAAAAACAGCTCATAAGCTTATTGATGCACCAAAGATATTAGAAAATGTAGAATACGATTTTAAGAACATAGGAACTGTAGATGAAAGCTTTAGTCATCTAAAATATGAGTATCGTAAAATATTTTATCAGAATTACAGAATTAAATATAGAAACGGTAAAACCAAGATATATATCACAAGAGTTTTTGATATGCGACAAAATCCAAGAAAGAACTTATAAAACGAAAGCTTCGCTCGGCTATCGGTTGCAAATCGAGAAAAACGCGATAAAAGTGTTCAAAAATAAGCAGTTCTAATTAAGGGAAGCTTACACTATTTTTTTATACTTTTAAAAAAACTAAATAATTATTCCTAATTGCACAAGTGCTCGGACTTGTAGTCCGAGATTATAAATTATAAGCCGCCTTAATTTAGGTGGTTTTTTTATGTTTTAAAGCGAGGCAACGTTTTTTTGGAAGAAGTCTTTAAACTTAGATTTGGTAAGCATACTGTCGATAATACGAAATAGTGCATTTTTATCTCCCCACGCTGGCGCTCGTTTGCAACGAGTGCCTCCACCGTAAAACGCAGTAAAGAAAACAATATCTATGTTTAGTTTTTTTTTGCTTAAATTTGGAAAATGAGTAGTAAATATAAGTTCCATAACAAGTCTGGTTTATACTTTGTAAGCTTTGCAACAGTTCATTGGATAGATGTCTTTACACGGCAAGTCTATTTTAATGTATTGGCAGACAGCGTAAGTTATTGTAGAGCAAAAAAAGGCAAGGAGTTGTTTTGTTATTGTTTTATGCCCTCACATGTACATTTTATATTTGGATCCTCAAATGAAAAACCTACGGAATTATTAAGAGATTATAAGAAATATACTTCTAAAAAAATCATAGGAGCGATACAAAATAATCCTCAAAAAAGCAGAAAAGAATGGCTGTTATGCATGTTTAAATCTGCTGGAAAAAAGAAATGTAATATAAGGAAATATCAGTTTTGGCAACATCATAATAAACCCATTGAATTGTGGAGTGAAAAGGTTATCAAACAAATGATAGATTATATACATCATAATCCTGTTGAGTCTGGTTTTGTGACTCAGGCCATAGATTGGAAATATTCAAGCGCAAGGAATTTTCAAGATGACAATACTATTTTAGAAATAGATGAAGCAGGGTTTTTAGGGTAAATAAATGTTTAAGGCACTCGTCACAGACGAGCGCTAGCGAGGGGAGTGAAAAGGTTATCAAACAAAAGATAGATTATATACATCATAATCCTGTTGAGTCTGGTTTTGTGACTCAGGCCATAGATTGGAAATATTCAAGCGGAAGGAATTTTCAAGATGACAATACTATTTTAGAAATAGATGATGCTTGGTTTTTAGTGTAAATAAATGTTTAAGGCACTCGTCACAGACGAGCGCCAGCAAGGTAAAAAAAAATGCTTTCTAAACGCCCAACAAGTCAACTTCATGTTGAACGTAAAAGATATTGAGAATGAAAAAAGTACTTTTATTATTGCTAATTTTTTATTCTGAGCTTTTTTACAGTCAAGAAGCTATAATTTATCGTAATGCAGGAAAAAAATTAACACACTCAGGCCAATCATATAACGTTGATTTATTAATACTAAATCATGATAATACTTATGAGTTAATACTTCAAAAGTTTGAGTCTAATAGAATGAGGCGGAAAAATATTTTTTACGATATTGTTATTGAAAGGGGTATTTGGAAAAAAGATAATGATACACTTTTAGTTATCGATAACGATGGCAGTAAAAAAAGAAAATTTTTAAAATTGAATAAAGATAAAATTGTTCCATATAAAAATGAACTTGGAGCTTCTCCATCATATTGGAAAAAAGTACAAAAATAAATTTCTTTTACTCTTTAACCCGCTCGCTCGGACTTGTTGTCCGAGATTATAAAGTGATGAGCCTTCGTGATTATACAAGATAGAAAGCCACCTTTATTGAGCTGATTTTTTTTGTCATCAGATAATGAATTGGCGATTATGGTGCTTATAACTTTACATGATGCAGAAATAAAATGGACGTAGTTGTACAGACTGCAAGTCCCCGCTAACTGATTTATGTAAAATGAAAAGACCTAAATTAAAGCTAGGCTGGTTTGATTTACTAGGTAATGCTTAGTATTTCAGCATTAAAATATTTTAAATATTCTTCTATTCTATAACCTCAACCTCCATTTGGATATTACTCAACGGCCATTCACTGGCGTCAGTTTCTACTTTTTGAATGTCCTCCAGGACTTCCATACCTTCTATAACGCGGCCAAATACTGTAAATTCTTTGTCTAAATGATGAGCGCCGTTTTTGTCCATGACTATATAAAATTCAAATGGTGTAGAGGCATTGCTTACCTTTTGGCTTGGTGGTTTAGCCATACCCACATATCCGTATTTATTTTTATGCAGGGGATTGTACTCATTAGGAAGCAGGTAATTACCAACTTTAGCCCTTAACTTTTGAGTACTGGGTTTATCACTATTGCCTCCCTGGACAACAAATCCACTGTCTACTCGATGAAAAAAAGTGTCGTCAAAATAACCCAGCTTCGTCAGTCTAATGAAGTTTAAGCGATGAAGTTTTTCATTCACAAAAAGTTGTATCTTAAAATTTCCAAATCTGGTTTTAATTTCTACAATCGTTTCAGGATTTTGAATTTGGTATTTTTTCAGATAACTTTCAAGGTTTTCCTGAGTCAGTGTTTCAATATGAGACACATCTACATCATCTGCACCACCCGCGGGGATAACAACATCTGGTATATCATCTTTAAATTTAGGTTTAGTTTCAGTATTATTTGTATTATTGGAATTGCTTGACTTGGTGTCATTTTTGCAAGACCACAACAAGTTTAATAAAAATAAACACAGCGTAACACGAAATGCAGTTTTCATATTTTAATAAATTTTTGTCAAAAATAAAAAAAATAGACTTACCCGGTCAGGATGCACAGGTCTTATTAGCACCAGATTTTAGAAAAGAGTCTTTAAAAATCAATTACAATATAGAACATGCCAAAAGAGCCGGGGTAATGATACTGTTTTATCCGGGACAAAACGATCAAACTCACTTGGTCTTAATCCTTAGAAAATCCTACAAAGGTGTTCATTCTAATCAAGTGGCCTTGCCCGGTGGAAAAGAGGAAAAAAAAGACAATAATCTAATTGCAACGGCTCTACGTGAAACTGAAGAGGAAATAGGAGTTGAGGCGTCCAGTATTGAAGTGATTAGACCTATGACAGAATTATACATCCCCCCGTCTAATTATATCGTTAAACCCACTTTTGCCAAAGTTGACTATTTGCCACAATTTAAACCTCAAGCCTCTGAGGTTGAAAAAATCATTCCTATACAACTAGAAGATTTGCTCTTACCCTCAAACATAAAACCTTGTATAATTAATACTTCTTATGCTGGACAAAAAGAAGTGATGTCTTATCAGGTTAATGGCTATACCATTTGGGGCGCAACGGCCATGATGCTTAGCGAACTGCAGGTACTCTTAAAAAATATTGATTTATACCCATAAATAATATTTATAACATGGTATTTATTAACATTTTATGTGAATTATTTTTTCAACATAAAGATGCTAAGATATAATAAGGTACAACTGCTTAATGTTTTTTTACCACAAAGGTGTATTGGGTTTTACAAAAAATACATAGGGGCTTTGTACAAAGTACTCCTATACAACGAATCTGTATGACAATGCAAACGCCTAAGACAATATACAAACTTCTCTTTATGAACAGCCATAGATCATCTAATTTTAAAGCCTTGCCCTACATGTTTAATAAGTGCTTTGATAAAGTGCAACGAGGTCATGGTCAACATGATTTTAATCTCTTCGCCAAGTTTAGTCTGTTCGTCTAAAAATCTGAATATTCGAGAAATATCGTTGTACTTGTACATTTTATAGAATAAGGTCTCCCCGTAATTGTTATGATTGTACAGTACATCTAAAAATAATTTATCGTAATGTTTAAAACGTTTTTCATAAAGTTGATGATGCGGGCTTTGGCCTGACTTAATGTTGTTGATCATCTTAATTGAATTCCGTTCTGAATTTTTAAACGAATATCCTGTAGAAGCTTTTACCCAGCCACCGGAGGTTCCTATTTTAGTGATCTTTGGGCTGTGATGTTCATAAAACGGATGGCTACTCATAGGGATTACTCCTTTTTCAGTCTCATAGATTTTATAATGTTCAATTTTGAGATGATTCTTTAGGTAGGTTTTGATGTAATTTTCGTAGGTTTTATCATTTACCAATTCGGGTGAAAAATAAGTGAATTCTACCAGCGCTTTGGTGTTGCTAAACGGTAAAATGTAAATGAAACACGTTTTATCCGGATCTGAAAAACTGTAATCCATCATACAAAATTGTTCCGGATTAAACACCTCGTCTTCAGCTTCAATAAACCATCCTTTAAAATGCTGAAGGATGTTGATGCTCTGTTGTGGTTTATAATTTTCAGGTAGTCGACTGTCAAAAATATGCTCTGCTTGATAGTTGTTTTGACTGCCTTTTAGCTGAACCTGATTGTTTACTTTATCAACCGATCTAATTTCATCCTGAATGAATTCTATATTTGTAACTGAATCAATCTTATCTTTGGCATAAGAATAAAAATCAATAGATTTAATCATTTTATAATTATAAGTTTCAAGATTTAGATTTATGGTTTCCCCATGAGCCTTAAAGCAGCCTTTATTCCAGGATTTATGAATGATATTATCGTAGAGGCCATTTCCTTCTTCCCAATAACACCAGGTTTTGTCGTTGGTAAATTCTGATCGTTTTTCGATAATGCCAATAACTTTATCGTCAAAATAAGCGTCTCTCAACATAGCTAAAGCCAGTTGAAGACCGGAAGCACCGCTTCCTATAATGATATAATCAAAAGTTTTAAAAGGCATAAAAAAGGGTGAAAAATAAGACTTGAACTATATAAATATGAAAGCAAATTTTGGTATCGGCTTCTGAAATCAATTTTAAAACGGCGTAATTGAAGATATAAGCCAAGATAAACCAAGTGATGTAATTTTGTAAGGGTACTTCCGGCATTGCAAATTCCCAGAAATCGAAGGCAGGTGCAGATTGTTCAATAAAAAAATCGAAAATCAACATGAGTAGACTGGCTACTGCCGCTTTAATGTAAACTGATTTTAAAGGAATTTCATTGGCCAGACCTGAAGTTGCAAAACTTAGTACAGCCCAATTTACACCAATGATAACCGGAACCTCAAATACTTTAAATCCCAAATTTCTACCGTAAGCATATTCTCCAAAGACTTTCCCTGTGGCGACGCCAATAGCTTCTGCTGTAAATCCCAAAATGGCTATAATCGCAAACAAAATAACTTCAGATTTGTTTCGAATGGGGTAGTACCAAATTAAAAGTAAACTGATAAACCAAAGGTTGATGGCCGATAGGGGTAAAAAGAAATCTTCAAAGCCAAATTGAATACCAACAAAAGCTGAAGCGTGCATGAGCCATAGAAGAAAAATAAAATATATTTTATAGTTTTCTAACTTTATCATGGCTTTGGCGTAAGTTGTGCAATAATTTTAGCCGACATTAAACATAGGGGAATACCACCTCCCGGATGAACCGAACCTCCGCAAAAAAAGAGGTTCTTGTAGGTGCTGGAAAAATTAGGATGCCTTAAAAACGCTGAAAATTTACTATTGCTGGAAGTGCCATACAAAGAGCCTTGAAATGAAGCGGTTTCTTGTTCTATGTCCTGTGGAGTAAGGACTTTTTCTACTTCTATATGGTTTTGAATCTGCGTATTTAAACTTTTATTGATTTTATTGATGATTTTTTCCCTGATGTAAGTAGTTTGCGCTTTCCAGTCCTGGCCTTCATGAGTAGGGGCATTAACCATCGTAAACCAGTTTTCGCAGCCTTCAGGAGCATCGTTATTAATATGTTTGGAGGTGATGTTGATATACACGGTAGGATCGTTATAAAAATATTTTTTTTCGAAAATATGCTTAAATTCTTGCTTGTAGTTTTTCGAAAATAAAATATTATGCAAATCTAAGGATTCAAATTTTTTATTGATACCCCAGTAAAATATCAATGCAGAGCTGGACCTTTCCTGTTTTAAGGTTTTTTCGGGTTTCGGTGTATTTTTAAGAATAGTATTGTAAGCCGTATACACATCCATATTACAAACTACCGCTTTAGCATTATAAATTTTACCATCAGTTTTAATTCCTGTCACAATATTGTCTTTTATCAATAACTCCTCTACTGCTGAATTTAAATGAAAGCCTATACCAACATCTTTTGCCAAACGGCTCAGACTTTGAGAGATATCGTGCATCCCTTTTTTGGGTAAATAGGTGCCAAGCTGCATTTCCAGATGAGGAATCATAGACATAATGCCAGGAGTCTTGTAGGGCGAAGACCCATTATAAGTGGCAAAACGGTTGAAAAACTGAATTAATTTTTCATTTGAAAAGGAGTTGTGGTTCACCTGATCCAAATTTTGATTCAGGTCTAACCTGTAAGCAGATGTTAATGCTTTTAGCGTTTTAAGATTAAAAAAAGACTTACTTTGGTGTAAAGATTGTTCTAAAAACACAGGTGCAGTTAACTCGTATTTACGTTTACTTCTATTGAGGTATTTTCTGATGGCGTCTTCAGATTCATTAAAAAAAGCACTAGCATCTTTTATAAACTTTTCTTTATTGGCAGGAACCGAAAATGCAGACCCATCTTCCCAAAAGTAATTGCATATGGTTTCTTTTTTGATATAATCGAAATGGTCTTCAGGGTTTTTATCAAATAATTCAAAGAGCTCATCAACGAGATAAGGTAATGTAAAAAGCGATGGCCCCAAATCAAACCTGTATTGGCCTAATTGCATGGCGTGTATTTTTCCACCGGTATAGGCATTTTTTTCAAATACATCAACCTCATAGCCCTGGTGTCTTAACCTTAATGCTGAAGCCAAACCTGCAATACCAGCTCCAATGACAATGGCTTTAGACATAAATTTATTTTTTATTTTTAAAGAAGCGCATAGGAGGAACCAACATGCCATAACACTCACCATCTTCTTTACCAATGTGTTTATGGTGAATTTTGTGGGCGCGTCTAACTGCTTTAGCATACCAGTTGTTGGCATTCCTAAATAGCTTGAATCTTTGGTGAATGAAAATATCGTGAACCAAAAAATACGTCAACCCATAAGCAGCAATTCCGGCACCTATTGGAACACCAAACCAATAGCCTAAACTATCGACGTATATAAAGAAAAACATACTCACAGCCGCATAAAAGATAAAAAATACATCGTTACGTTCCCACCAGCTCTTATGATCTTTGAGGTGATGATCTTTATGAAGAGACCATAAAAATCCGTGCATAACGTATTTGTGTGTAAACCACGCCATAAATTCCATAATGCAAAATGAAGCTAAAAAAACTAATATAGAATACAGTATCATAATTTAAACCAAATTTAATCTACAAGATAAATAAGATTGTGCTAACAAACCAACTTTTTGGTAATCGTTAACGCGAATTCTACTTGATTTTATTTGAAGTGATGGTGTATGTTTAAGCTTGTTGAGTAATTTTGAATAGTAGACATAAGCGGTATAAACCCCGAGTTTAGCTTCAACGGGTAATTTTGAAATTCCTCTTAATCCAGCATCAAAATCTTCTTGAATTTCTTTGATGAGACGCATTTTGGTCGTTTCGTCGAGTTCGTTTAAATTGACATTTGGAAAATAAGTTCTGTTTAAATGGTCATGATCTGCTTTTAAATCTCTTAAAAAGTTGACCTTCTGAAATGCAGACCCTAGTTTTTTAGCGTCGTGTTTTAGTTTATCGTATAAATCTTCATCTCCTTTTACAAAAACTTTTAAACACATTAATCCTACCACATCTGCACTTCCATATATGTATTGTTCGTATTCTTCAACAGTTTCATATGTAGATTTGTACAAATCTGCACGCATGCTTTTCATAAAGGCTTCGTAAAGATGTGCCGGTATTTGATAGTTATGAACGGTTTCTTGAAAGGAATTTAAAATAGGATTGAGGCTTATTTTCTGATCAATGGCATTGTGAAGCTGTCTTTCAAAGTCATCAAAAAGAGTTGCTTTATCATAATCGTGAAAGGTATCGACGATTTCGTCTGCAAATCTTACAAAGCCATAAATGTTGTAGATATCCTGTCTTATACTGGGTGAAAGTAATCGTGTAGCTGTAGAAAATGAGGTGCTGTATGATTTGGTAACGTGTTTGCTACAATGTCTTGCTATGTTGTCAAAAATAGATTTCATGATTTACTGTATTTGAATATAAGGTCAGATACTAATTTTCCTGAAATTAATGCCGGTGGAACACCAGGACCTGGAACAGTAAGTTGACCAGTGAAAAACAAATTGTCAACTTTCTTACTTTTCAATTTAGGTCTTAAGAAAGCAGTCTGTAACAATGTATTTGCCATACCATACGCATTGCCTTTATAAGAATTATAATCTTTTTTAAAATCGGTAACACAAAATGATTTTTTAAATATAATATTTTTCTGGATACTCTGGCCAGTAAGGGCTTCAAAGCGTGTTATAATTTTATTAAAATATTTTTCTCTTAGTTCATTTGTATCTTCAATGTCTGGGGCAAGGGGTATCAAAAAGAATCCATTTTCACAGTCTTTTGGCGCAGTATCCGGATCGGTTAAAGACGTAAAATTGGCATAAAACAAAGGTTCTTTAGGCCATTTTGGATCTTTGTAAATATCATTGGCATGCTGATTGAAATCCACATCAAAAAACAAATTGTGGTGATTAATATTTTTAAGTTTCTTGTCGAAGCCCACGTAAAAGAGTAGAGAAGAGGGCGCGAATGTTTTCTTATCCCAATACTGCTCTGAATATTGTCTTAAATTTTTATCCAGCAGTGTTTCAGTATGGTGATAATCGGCACCTGAGAGGACATAATCTGTCTTAATGTCTTCTCCATTTACTGTGATGCTCTCTACCTGTGTATTAGAATTAACACTGATGCGCTCAACGTTGGCCTGCGTTTCAAACTCCACACCAAGTGAAGTTGCTAATTCTTTCATGGCCTTAACTACGCTAAACATGCCTCCTTTAGGATGCCAGGTTCCTAACCCGAAATCTGCATAATTCATAAAACTGTAAAACGATGGCGTGTCCTGAGGTCTGGCTCCCAAAAAGAGTACGGGAAACTTCAAAATTTGTTTCAACTTAGGATTATCAAAGTCTTTTTCAACATCCTTGCTAATATTACTGAAAAACTGACCTACTTTAGAAACGGTTTCCGGTGTTACTAACTCTAGCAATGATTCTCCGGGTTTATAGACCAGCTTTTTGATAGCAATGTCGTAGTTAGACTTTGCATTTTCCATAAAGCGCTTTAACTTTTTTGCACCATGATTTTCATGTTTATCAAAGGCCTTAAAAATATCATTCAGGTTTTCAGAGACCTCAAAATGATCGTTTTCCCCAAAGATAACTTTATAACCGGGATTTAATTTATCTAATTGATAAAAATCTTGTGGTCTTTTGCCAAAATCTGCAAAGAACCTTTCAAAAACATCCGGCATCCAATACCAGGAAGGCCCCATATCAAATGTGAAGCCCTTGTGTTTAAATTGTCTTGCTCTTCCACCAAGGGTTTCATTTTTTTCTAAAACTTTTACCTTATATCCTGCTTTGGCGAGATAACAGGATGCCGATAAGGAAGAAAACCCGGATCCTATGACATGAACAGTTTTCCCCATATTAGAGATTTAGAGTTAATTCATTAATGTTTTTAAAAGCTTTTACCCGTTCTGGCAATTCGTAATGACTTTCAAGAATTTCGTTAGATTTGCGACCAAGCAACCAATATTCACACTTTTCGCCTGTACAGATGCTGTTTGTAAAGCGATCTAAATATTGTTCAATATTATCTGGTTTTACCGTTAAGTAAGATACAAAAACAGTATAATCAAATAATTTAGAAAGATAGGTCAAATCTTCCATAGGCAAACTTTGCCCTAAAAAAATGACTTTGTAGCCGTGAAGCAACAATTCGTAGTTGGTATAAAATAGACCAACGTCATGCACTTCCTCTTCCGGTAAAAATAAAATAAATACTTTATCTGTTTTAGAAGGTTTTTCAAACTGAAGTTTTTCAATGTTAATAAACAACTTTTGTTTGATGAGGGTTGAAATAAATTGTTCGTGAGCAGGTGTTATTGTACCGGCTTGCCACAAATAACCAATTTCTTCTAAAAGCGGTATAAATACATCATTATATATTTCTCTGAAGGTATTGTGTTCCAGTAAACCATCATAAGTTCTTAAAAATAAGGCCTGATCAAAATTCATCATAGCTACTTTTAATGATTTTACGGCCCGGTTGGTATTACTCTTACTGGTGGTTATACGTTGAACTAAATCACCAATATCTTCATCAGACATTTTTGAAATACGTGATATTTTGTAACCGTTTTCGTTTAGAAAAGCGATGTTCAAAATCTTTTGCAAACCATTTACCCCATAAGTCCTTATGTTGGTTTCAGTTCGCTTTGGCTCAAGAACCTTGTACCGTTTTTCCCACATTCTTATCGTGTGAGCTTTGATTCCACTTAAAGATTCTAAATCTTTGATGCTGAAGTTTTGTTTAATGTTTCCCATAATAAAGTTTAACACTCCAAAAATATAGATTAATATTAGTTTTTGTTTAAAATAACAAGTTAAATATTAAACAGCAATGTTAAGATTTGTTAAGTTAAAAATACTAGTTGTACTGATTGGCTTAAACAAAGTACAATATTACTGGGGTTTAATGAAGGCCAGCTATTATAGATTCTGTGTTATTTTAGTACGGGATTAAGCTGCATTTTAATCTTAGTACGGTATTATAATAGTAGGCTTAAAGGTGATATAATCTCATTAGAAATGGTTTTAATCAATTAACCAAAGTGGAAATCAGTAAATTTATAGCTACTAAAAACATATATTAAATTAATCTTCAGAATTATAAACCAATTGTCTCAAATCCTCTTTTGTAAAGTAAATATTTGGTGTAAAATGTTCTACACAGTACATTAAAGACGCATTCCTTTTAACTTGATCTAATTTTTTTTCTGATGTTATTTTAGCAATATAAAAGTGAAAACCTAGCGCATATTGTGGTAAAATGCCAACGCATTTTTCTAAAAACACAATTGCACCTTCTGCATTTTCATTATCTAAGTACGTATCTACGGCTACTGTAAAGTTATTGTAAAAATTTTCTGGATCGACAACAGTTGTGTTGCTGTTGTAGCTTTTTAAAGCTTTATTCCAGTACACTAAGCTGCTGTCGTATATTTCCATTTTATGATAATGAATAGCTTTATCAATAGATGAGAATTTTAATTTTTTAAGTTCTACATTTGATGAGGCTAAACTGTCCAAATAATTTACCATAGTATTATAGGTCTTCACATCTTGTCTTTCTATTATTTTTGAGGCATAATAATCGATATCTAGTGGTTCAAGTTCGGCTTCAACTCTATAGGTTAAAATCATATCCGATGTATAATTTTCGGCATAATCTTTAAATCCGGAATAATTGTTTAAGTTTCTATAGTCTTTGAATATGTGTAATAAGCCATCGTTTATGGTTGTTGAAAACAGACTCTCTTTTCCAACCTTAGAGACTTGTGTAGAAAACTCAATAGCTTTATTTCCAGAAGATTGGTATATGTTTTTGATATAGGCATAACTTCTTTCAGTTTCTGGTCCACTGTATATTGCTCGAGATAAGAAATAGTATACTTTTCTTCCGTTGTAATTTTTAAAATGCCGTTCTAAGCCCGGTTTGAGACTAGGATTCAAGTTAGGACTAATATTAATATATGCGGTGATGGGATTATTTTTAGACATCATCACCAGTTGATTAAAATCTGCTCCCATACCATGCCCGATAATGCCGTTGAAGCCAGAGGTACTGAATTTTGAATTGATTAAATTAAATAATTCTGTGAGGATAAATTTTTTAAAGGTTTCAGCGCTGGATTCAAGCCTGGTGTTAAGTTCTGTGTAAATGTTTTTTTGTGGAATTCCCACCAAAATGCATTCCGGAATGGCATTATAGGGTGGAGTGGATAAGGATTCTAAAAAACTGGTGACTATTTTAAACTTTTTTGGGTTTGAATCGGTTAAATAGATGACGGGATATTGTTTTGAAGTGCTGTAATCTTTAGGAAGATAAACCGATACCGTTCTTTTTTCATCTAATATTTGAGATTGAAAAGGCAAAAACTGAAAGCCAATATTCAATTGACTTTTAAGCATTTCGTCTTTCCAGCCTTTAATCCGGTAAGCGACTTTACTTAAGGTGTCTTTTAAAACAATGTTGGGGTTATTATCCAATGATTTATGAATACCCTCAGTATCTCGACTTCCTCTGCTAAACTTAAATTCTGCGGGATAATCAAGTTTTACTGCAATCATTCTATAGAAGTCTGATACTTTGTACATTTTTACTTTATCATAATCCCAGTCTCCTAAAGCGGTTTGATTTCCAGTAATGTAGACAACATCATCTTTATTTGGGACTTTGAGTTGAATGATTGTCTTTTCCTGAGCATAGTGTTGAAAGCCAAGAAAAAATAAAACTAGTATTGAAATGTATTTCATGATATTTTAAAAAATTAATGTGCTAAGAAATTAAAAGTATAAGAATTTGAAACCATATAGCTTATGCCGGCTACTTTTGTATATTTTTTTTAAAAAATTAGTGCATTGAACACATCCTAAAATATTACACGCATTTAACTTAAAAATCTTTGATAACCTCATAAAGCTTTTACCAGTTAAACTTTAAACCATACGTTGGTACAATTTTAAAAGCACTCAAACCTATCAAATTATACTGCGTATTATTTAAATTTATAGATGATTATACCAGACTTTGAATTTTAGCATGCTGCAACAACATGATTGTTTTGCTGTCTTGAATTTCACCACTAAATATCATGTTGTAAGCGTCTTCAAAATTTAGTTCAAGAACTTCAATGTGTTCATGTTCTTCATCTAAACCTCCACCCTCGCTAATCTTCATATCCTCCTTATATTCTGCTAGATAAAAATGAAGGATTTCGGTTACAGCTCCTGGAGACATATAAGATTGAAATATTTTTTTTACCTGCTCAATTCTGTAACCTGTTTCTTCTTCAATTTCTCGTTTTACACAATCCTCTGGATTTTTTTCGTCTAAAGTACCTGCACAAACTTCTATCATCATACCAGATTTATTTTTATTGAGATAAGTTGGCAATCTGAATTGTTTAGTAAGGATTATTGTTTGTTTTTGTTTATTGTAGAGTAAAACAGCAACACCATTTCCACGGTCATAAACTTCTCTTTCTACGCTTTGTAAATCCCCTTGATCAGTTTTATATTGATAGGATACTTTCTTGAGGCAGTACCATTTTTGAGATAAAATTTCAGTTTCTGTTATAGATATTTTGTTATTCATAGGTATTAATCTGTAATATCCTGATTATTTATCCATTCTATACTTATCTTCCTCGTCTGATACAATATTTAGAGCGTCATATATATAATCGAAGGTGGACAATAGTTTAGGCTCACCATTGATGAGTGCAACATCATGTTCAAAATGCGCGCTGGGTTTGCCGTCTGCAGTAAGTATGGTCCAGCCATCTTTGAGTTGTTTGATACGTTTGGTTCCTTGATTTATCATGGGTTCTATGGCTACAGTCATGCCATTTTTAAATTTTTTACCCCGACCTCTTTTGCCGTAGTTGGGCATTTCAGGGTCTTCGTGCATTTTTCTGCCTAAACCGTGACCTACAAGCTCTCTCACTACACCATAATTATGGTCTTCTGCGTATTTTTGTATCGCATAGCCAACATCACCAACACGCTTACCTTTGCGAAATTGTTCAATGCCAATGTACAAACTTTCTTTTGTAATTTTTAGAAGGTGCTTGGTCTCTTGGCAGACGTCGCCCACCTCAAAGGTATAAGCGTGATCGCCATAGTAATCATTTTTTATAGCCCCACAATCAATAGAAATAATGTCACCTTCTTTTAATATTTTATTTGATGGTATACCGTGCACAACCTGCGCATTTGGACTCATACACAGGGTGTTTGGAAAATCGTATAAGCCTAAAAAGCCTGGAACAGCGCCGTGATCTCTTATAAACTCTTCTGCTAATTTATCCAGATACAATGTAGATACTCCTGGCTTGACTTCTTTTGCTAGCATGCCTAAGGTTTTGGAGACAATCAGAGCACTTTCCCGCATTAACGCAATCTCCTCGGCAGTTTTAATTTTAATCATAAACAGAAATTAACCTTTAAACAATTTACTTAAAAAACTTTTTGATGGCTTTTCAACATCCAGTTTGGTATTAGTGATGTTTTGATAGATTTCACCCCAGCTTAGCATGCCACCCACATTTCTATCGTCAACAAAAATATCTGCATCTATTTTACGACTCATTTTTCCGGGTTTGTATTCTTCCCCCGGATAGCTTTCATTTACAGCAAAAAATTCAATGCCTTTCTCTTTGCAAAATTCTACGGCTTCATCGAGCTCCTTGCCGTATCTAAATGTCCAAAGAATAAGGATAAAGCCTTTGTCCTGAAGCTTTTTTAAAGTATCGAAAGCAAACATTTTTGGTTTGCCAATATTCGGATATCTACTTTCAACTATTGTACCGTCGAAGTCGACAGCTATTTTTGGGTTATTTGCAGAAAACATATTTATTTGTGATAACTGTTCTTATAAGGTGTTTTTGAAAATATTTTAAGTAAGTCTCTTTCCAGACTCTCTCTGGCATATTCAACAAAACGATTAATTTCTTTACCATCTTCATAAACAATAATAGTAGGAACATTAAATACATTCAATTCTTTACGTTGCTCCTCTGGTATACCGGGAATAATTTTGTCACGATCTAAACCAATCAAATTTAGATTTTTGAAATTGAATTGGCCTTCCTCCAGGAGTTTAATAAGTTTAGGAACTTCTCTCTGACTGTCTGCACACCACGTGCCAAAATAAACATCTACATGAAAGTCATTGTTCTTAAAAAGATGTATTAATTCTTCAATAGTTTCAGGTTCAGGCTGATAAGAATTGTAAACATCATTAAACCAGGAGCGGTGTTGTTTTGACTTTAAAATTTCGCTTTTGTTGGTCTTACCAACAATATTGTCTTGTGCAGACGAATAAGTTACCAATAATATGGTAAAAATAAAAAAGAATGCGTATCTCATAATAAAATTAAACTAAGGCTTGTTGTGTCATGTCTTCCGGTTGTTCAACACCCATCAGTTTTAGGACTGTTGGAGCAATATCCCCTAAAATTCCGGATTTAATTTGATTGATATCCTGATCGACTAAAATTAATGGAACCGGATTCGTTGTATGAGCGGTATTTGGAGACCCATCTGGGTTTTCCATGGTTTCACTATTGCCATGGTCTGCAATCACAATAACAGTATAGTCTTTCTGTTCTGCATGAGTGACCAACTCTTTCATGCAAGCATCTACTGTTTCACAAGCTTTTACAGCAGCTTCAAAAACACCGGTATGTCCAACCATATCGGGATTAGCAAAGTTGATACACATAAAGTCTGAAGTTTGCATATCTATCTCGGGCAATAATTTATCTTTAAGTTCATAGGCACTCATTTCGGGCTGCAGGTCATAAGTGGCAACTTTAGGTGAATTCACCAATATTCTTTTTTCACCATCAAAAGCTTCTTCACGCCCCCCGGAAAAAAAGAATGTAACATGTGGATATTTTTCAGTTTCTGCTGCTCTGAGTTGTGTTTTGTTATGGGTTTCCAATACCTCTCCTAGTGTGTTTTTGATATTTTCTTTAGTGTATATCACGTTTACACCTTTAAATGTATCATCGTATTTTGTCATGGTGTAAAACTTTAAATCTAGAGTTTTCATGCCGTAATCCGGAAAATCCTGCTGAGACAGTGCCATCGTCAATTGTCGGCCCCGATCGGTACGGAAGTTAAAAAACACCACAACATCCCCATCTTTTATAGTAGTTACAGCGTTCCCACCTTCGGTGACCAGAATAGGTTTTATAAACTCGTCTGTAAGCTCGTTATTATAACTCTGTGTCATGGTTTCAACTGGATTCTCAGTTTCTTGGCCTTCACCTTTAACCATAAGGTCATAGGCCATTTTAATTCTTTCCCAGCGTTTGTCTCTATCCATGGCGTAGTAGCGACCAATAATACTGGCCAATTTTGTGGGATAATCTGCGAGAAATTCATTTAAATCTTTAATAAACCCCGCCCCAGACTTAGGATCAACATCTCGACCATCAGTAAAAGCATGAATAAATGTATTAGACAGGCCAAAGTCTCCGGCAGCTTTCACTAAGCCTTTGAGGTGATTGATATGCGAATGTACACCACCATCACTCAACAGACCTAAAAAGTGTACAGCCTTGGTATTTGTTTTAGCATATTCAAAAGCTTCTCTAATGGGTTTCTGGTCTTTTAAGGTATCATTTTTTACAGCCATGTTAACCTTAACCAAATCTTGGTAAACTATTCGTCCGGCCCCAAGGTTCATATGACCAACTTCAGAATTTCCCATTTGCCCCTCAGGTAAACCGACATTCATGCCATCTGTTCTCAAGGTAGCCGTGGGGTATTTTTGCTGTAAACTATCTATAAAAGGAGTCTTGGCCGCATCTACTGCAGAAACTTTTTTATTTGGAGCAATGCCCCAACCGTCTAATATGGTTAAAATTACTTTTTTATTCATGATATTATTTTATGTGCCAAATTTACAGACTAAAATTTAAAATTTGTACATAAATTGATATTTATGAGTTTATTATAAATATAATACACATTAGTTGACATCTATGTATAAAATCATTAAATTAGCTTTTAAATTTTACATTATGTTAAGACACGAAAGACACGAGTTATTCAGACAAATTATAACTAACAAATACAGCGTTTACAACAGTTTATTCCTCAATCTGCCTCAAAAACATTCAACCAACACCGGAATTTATATTCCAATGTTAAGAAAAGCCGGTAAAGAGGGGTTTGCAAATGCCAAATCCCCCGCACAAATCCTTGAAGAGTTTTTAAAAAACCACTCCGATGCCCAAACCGATGAAGAACAATTTGAATTACTATTTAGGATCATTCAATTTGTTGAGCGTCAAGTTGTATTGTTTGACTGTGTTGAAGATGCAGCCTTTTTAGAATTTCAGAGGCCTCAGATAGGAACTTATTTAGAACCTGACAGTGAGCATTATGACAATTTGAAAACCCATCTCAAAACTTTTAGTACAAGATTAGTTTTTACAGCGCACCCCACGCAGTTTTACCCCAATGAAGTACAAGTTATTATGTATGAATTGAGGCAAGCCATACAAAAAAATGATATTACTGCCATTGATGAATTGCTCAATCAATTATCCTTTACGCCTTTTTTGAAGCGTAAAAAACCTACCCCGTTCGATGAAGCGAAAAGTATCATTTACTACATGCGTTATGTCTATTACCAAACCATAGGCAAACTATACCATCAAATATTCAAAAACCTAGAAGAGGAGCCGGATTTTAATCCTCATCTAATTGAGCTTGGCTTTTGGCCGGGTGGCGATAGAGATGGAAACCCCTTTGTAAAATACGACACCACAAGAAAAGTATCTAGACTGCTTCGAAATACCATCATGAAGTGCTATTACAACCACATTAAAGATTTGAGAAAAAAACTTACTTTTAAAGGGGTAAGAGAATTGTCTGAAGAATTGAAAAACAAACTTTATCAACAAATATTTCAGGATGAAGTTTGTATTACCGATGAAGAAATTCTTGAAAAGCTTTATAAAATAAAAGACTATTTAATCAATGACTATAAATACATGTACGTCGATGAAATTAACGATATTATTGGTAGAGTAAAACTTTTTGGTAGTCACTTTGCGACCCTTGATGTTAGACAAGATAGCAGTAAACACAACGAGGCAATGCGTGCCATATTTCAGCATGAATTTGACAAAGATTACGAGACTTTATCAGATGAGGAAAAGTTAAAATACCTTACAAAAACCTCTCTTGAACTTAATCCAGATGATTTTGAAGATGAAACTATAAAGGATACCATTAGAAATGTCTATCAAATAAAAGATATTCAGGCAGAAAATGGAGAGCGCGCCCTTCACCGTTATATCATTTCAAATTCTGAAAGTATATTTGACGTATTACATGTTTATGCGCTGTTCAAGTATTGCGGTTACCAAGACGAAGACATCAACATCGACATCGTTCCTCTTTTTGAAACTATGATTGGTATGGATAATTCTCAGGAAGTGATGAAAGACCTCTATGAATTACCTTTATATAAAAAACATCTTGAGCGGAGAAAAAATGAACAAACTATAATGCTAGGCTTTTCAGATGGTACTAAAGATGGTGGTTACCTTAAGGCTAACTGGGAAATTCTCCAGACTAAAGAGCGGTTAACCAAAGTTACTAAGGATCATGATTATAAGGTTGTCTTTTTTGACGGTAGGGGAGGACCACCAGCAAGAGGAGGTGGTAAGACTCACCAATTCTATGCAGCTCAGGGTGATGATGTGTCTAATGATAAAATCCAATTAACCATTCAGGGGCAAACCATCACCAGTGTTTACGGCACACACGAACAGGCCAGTTATAATATCGAACAATTATTGCTGGCAGGTGCTAAGCCTTTTAATAAGTCAGTAAAATTAAGTCAACACTACAAAGATTTAATTTCAGATTTAGCCCAAAAGAGTTATAAAAAATACACTGCACTAAAAGATAACGAACACTTTGTGTCTTATCTGGAAAAAATGACAACATTGAGTTATTATGGCGCTACCAATATTGGTAGTCGACCTACCAAGCGAAATGCAAAAGCTTCATTAGATTTTTCAGATTTAAGAGCAATTCCTTTTGTAGGTTCATGGAGTACAATCAGACAGAATGTTCCCGGCTATTATGGTTTGGGTACAGCATTAGAAAGTTATGCAGACCAGCCGGAAGTTATTCAAGACCTTTATAACAATTCTGCATTTTTTAGAACACTTATCAATAATAGTATGATGAGTATGAAAAAATCTTATTTTCCGCTTACTTCTTATATGAAAGAAGACAAAGTTTATGGTGAATTTTGGAAAGACTTGAGAGCGGAATACGACTTGTCTAAAAAATGGGCTCTAAAGCTGGCTGGAATAAACGAATTAATGGATAATGAGAAAACAACTCGAATGTCTATAAGTGCCCGAGAGAATATCATTTTACCATTACTTTGCATTCAACAGTATGCTTTACAAATGATTCAGCAGGGGCATCCTAATAAAGAAAGGTATGAAAAACTGGTGATGCGTTGTTTGTTTGGGAATATTAATGCCAGTAGAAATTCAGCTTAAATTGAGAACATGAAGCAACTTTTGTCAATTTTATGTTGTCTTCCATGTTTTGTTATGGCACAAATCAATGCTGTCACAGAAGAAGGCTATCAGATTCAGGTTTTTGATGACGGCACTTGGAAATATATAGATACTACATTAAATGAAAAGCGATTTATTAAAGAAAATAAATCTGTATTTCAAGTGCCTGAAAACTCTAAGTTTAATGTTTCCAGTAAGGTTGTAAATATTAAAATCATGCTGGACCAAGACGAATGGTATTTTATGCCCACGCCAAAATCTGATGTTAGTGAATTTACGTTTAATAACAAAAGTGAAGAGATATACGGCATAGTGATATCTGAAAAAGCTCAAATTCCACTTGAAAACCTCAGGAATATCGCTTTAGTTAATGCTAGAGATAATGTTGAAAATTTAAAGCTTATTGAGGAAGAATACAGATTTGTAAATAATATAAAAGTTCTTTATCTTTCTTTTGAAGGTGAAGTGGAGTCTATGCCTCTTGTTTACAACAATTATTACTATTCTGAAGAAGACGGTATTGTCCAGTTTGTTACCTATGCTCAGAAAGACATTGCAGCAAATAACAAAGACCTTATGTTTGACTTACTTAACGGATTTACTAAAAATTAAGGAGTGTTTCCGGCGTTTTTAATTTCAATGAAGTCTTTTAGAATACGATAAGACTCAAATACAGTGGGGTCTCCCGAAATATATGTTGTTATAGTTTCTAAACGTTTTGCATGTTGGCTCTGCTGATGTGTTTTATCATAAGATGTAAGTTCTACTTTAAGGAATTGTTTGTTTTCAACATAAGCCGAAATATTTTCAAACACAACATTAAATTGTTTCATGTCTTTATAAATATATTCGGGTGTAAAAGGATAGGCTTCTTCCTTTTCTAAAACGTAATATTTTAGCGTGTTGTTTGTTGTTTTTATAGCCTTAAATATTTCGGAGGTATTTTGCCTTGTCATACTTAATTTTTTGAGTTTTTTAAGTGGAAGTTTAAAGGTTTTGACTTGTTCCGAAACTTTCAGTGTATCGCTTTTTAAAGCGTATATATAATCCGTTTCCCTATCTGTTATATCCTTAAAAATAGTAGAAATAGCTATATCCGGCTGTATGCCTTTAACCTGATGACTTTCTCCTGAAATTCGATAGAATTTTTCTGAGGTGAGTTTCAGAAACCCGAGGCTTTCATCATCAGGCTTAAGGGGTAAAATATTCTGTGAAGTCGCTTTGCCATAAGTTGCATTTCCAGCGATAACTGCTTTTTTATAGTCCTGCATCACACCAGCAAATAGCTCAGCGGCAGAGGCGGTATTGGCATCTACCATAATGACAATTGGTTTGTTAAAGAGGGCTGCTTTTTGGTCATTAAACACCGTTAGCATGTCATCGGTTTGTTTTAAGATAGCCATTGGCCCATCAATAAAAAGGTTGGCCGAATCTATGGCTTCTTTCATAGAGCCACCGCTGTTTAGTCTCAAATCGATTAATAAGCCTTCTATGTCGTCTTGAAGTAATTTATAAAGTGCCTTGCCTACATCTAAAGAAGTTCCACGCCAGTCAGTACTTTCATGATTGACATAAAAACTGGGTATATTGACGTAGCCTGCTTTAATGTCCTCGTCTACAATTAAAGCATCTACCGTATTAAATTCTACCGGAACATTGGTCTTTGTCAACAAAATTGTTTTGATTTGACCCCGAGGCTTTTCAATTTCAAATTCTATTGTATTGTGATTTTTATCATTTAAAAAATTGATCACTTCCTGATTTGATATACAAGTCGTCAACAAAGTTTTCTTATTGGCTTTTAGTGCCCTTAAAACATCGCCGGCTTCAATTTTATTATTTAAAGCGGCAGGACTATTAGGGTTGACGTTGTAAATAATAATTTGTCCTTTCTCATTCTTATCAGTAGAGATTCCAAAACTTAAACTGTTCGATGAATAAGCGGAGTCAAAAGCATTTTTTTCTGCATTGCTAAAATACATACTATGCGGATCATGTACTGTAGATAAAGCATTAAGAAAAACTTCCTGAACATAAGCTTCAAATCCGTTTTGGTGTTTTTTAATTTTATCAACTGTACAAACAGCACGATTTAGCACAAATCTCTTAACTTCTGGTTTTATGCTGTCAAAAGCGGCTAAAAAGCTTTCTTTGTCATCATATCTTTTTACAGCTTCGGTGACGGTTTCATACTTCATAGCTCGTAACCAGTTATTTGTTTTATCCAGTTTATCTTCAAAAAACCCTCTTCCTCTGTTTGCATCAAAATATAAACTGTCTGTGGGGTTATAGTTGAATTCTTTATCGTAGAAGCTTTCTAAAATCTCCCGGGTGCCATCAAGGCGTTTTTTTAACAGTTTGACGTAGGTTTTTATAAACCTGCACCTATGCTCATTAAAATAGTCATCAAGTGCATACCGGTCTTTTTCAAACTTATCCAAGTCTGATTGCAGTAAATAACGCTTGTTAGGATCAAGTGCACTTATAAAGTTGTCCCAAACCTGTGCCGATAGACTGTCGCCAATGGGTTTAGGGCTTATGTGATGTTGCTCTATATGATTGTTGACGAGTTCAATTTGTTCACAGAATGTATTCTTTTGAGCGGTTATAGAGAATGACACATTAAAAATGAGAATTACAGTTATGCTTGTCTTTAGCATTGTTTTTAATGTAAAGCTACTATTTTTTTAGGATTTACATGTGTTGATATTTATATATCACACTTTAGAATAGTTGGTAGATAAGGGGTTCAATACAAATGTGTAAAGGCTTTGTTTAGCAAAAGAAAAGAAGTTTGGTTTTTAGGGTTTTGTCATAAAAATTATATTAGCTAGCTACAAGGTGTCAATTACACATAAAAAAAATGCTCCCGAAAGCATCGAGAGCATTTTGGCTAATTATAATGTAATCAATGAGATGCTAACATCATAAAATGACTACACTATCTACTGAATACTGATTGGAAAAGCAGCTTCTATATCTGTTTCTCCACCTGCATTGGTAGGATCACCATCACTAACACCAGCAGCATTTTTATCACCTTCGTGAACTAAAGTTACTGTTAAAGTTCCTCCACTGGCAGCTCCGGTGGTTAATGTAAAGTCCAAGCCTAACGGGTTGCCATTGGCATCCTGATCATTATAGGCCACAGTTACATCTAAGCTTGATGAGGCCACGTAAAATACTTGGTGTGCTTCATCTTCCTCTGCAACTTCTGCAGTGATGTCTTCAACAGGAGATTCCAGTTCGTTTAAAAATTCTACTGTTCCCTGATATGTGGTGTTGGCATCCAGATCATCAGTAGATATTACCGGAGCATTTGGGCCATCACCATCATCGTCTGTTACCGTAAGCATTTTGCTGGTTGTGCCGTCATTTAGCATGACATTCATTGTTGTAATCACCTCTTCTTCATTAACAGGTGCGGGCGGATCATCGTCGTCGCTACAGCCTGTAAATGCAAAAGCAAATACGGCTAAAAGTGTCAAAAGTTTAATCGTGTTCATAGTTTTCATAATTTTACTTGTTTTTAGGGTTTGACTTGTTTTCATTGTTTTTGTTGTTTTCATGATTATTGAGTTTATAGTTAAAAAGATTCAAGTTTAAAAGTTTAGTTTATGAGTTTATGCATTTGTGAGTTTATAAGTTAAAGAGCTTTAGAATCGACTTTGAGGC
>Ga0209931_1000089_pt1 | contig 47276 bp, 34 predicted proteins | sample SalPonR1_B_D1_MG_FD_185697 | JGI IMG/M metagenome (GOLD analysis project Ga0209931, IMG submission 185697) | Salt pond soil microbial communities from South San Francisco under conditions of wetland restoration - Salt Pond MetaG R1_B_D1_MG... ...
AAAAACTATTCACGTTTCCTGCGTACCGAAGACCAATTTCCGTATAGAACTCGGACCGCGCGACGCTATAGCGAAGATTTTATAAAAGCGTGAGGGATAGCAGCGGCAGGGAGGGCCACAGGCGACGAGCAGCCGTAAAGCGAGGAGGCGACCGTAGGAAGCCCTACGCAGCCTTACGGATGCCGGCGCATGAGACCCTCACTATGAGCGGATAGCCCGACCCCGCGGTGCCTTTTTGGCAAGGCGGGGGTACGCCCAAAACAGAAATTAAAAACCTATCCCCACCATTGTACTTTATCCCCTACAGGCTTTCGCTCTCGGGGCAGTTCCGGCATATTATGATGTCCGAGATAGAAAAGTCCGAAACAGCTCTGACCCGTGGGTAAGGCGAGAAAGTCAGGTCGACCTACCATCGATTGAGGACTGCTCCAATACCCTCCCAGCCCCAAAGCACTGGCTGTGATCCACAAATTTTGAACGGCAGCACTCACCGCCGCCAACTCCTCCCATTCTGGGACGGATTCTGCCGGATCGCGCTGCAAAATAATGGCGATGACAGCGCTGGACCGTTCGGCTTTTTCTTTCTTGCCTTTGTATTTACGTTCGGAAAAAGATGATTCCGACTGTTTCGATTTATACTGTTCCGCCAAAAAGCGACCTAATTCAGCCTTTCGGGCTCCGCGGATGACAATAAATCGCCAGGGCTCTGTCATGCGATGCGTGGGCGCCCAATTCGCCGCTTCCAGAAGGGTTAAAATCTGTTCATCTGAAACGGGCTCATCTGTAAAAAATCGGGGATACACTGATCGACGATCTGTAATGGAGCTCGGGATTTGACTCATAGCGTTTATTTTATTACCCCCTAAAAGTATTTAGAAAAAATTCAATGTCAGAAAAAAAACGTCGTTGCAAGGTAAAATCCGATACCTTGAACAGGAAATATGAAGTTACAGCCTTGAATTGACAAAGTGTTTGATGCCCTAATATCTTTTTTTTAGCTTTGTCTAAACTTTTGACGTGAGTCTAACATCTACTGAAGAAAACTATCTCAAGGCTATTTTTAAAATAGAAGAGAGAGAAGAGGGGCCGGCCGGGACCAACCATATTGCGGAGGAAATGAGCACCAGTGCGGCATCAGCTTCAGATATGATACGAAAACTCTCAGAAAAGGAACTCCTTGATTATGAGAAATACCGAGGGGTGCAGCTTTCTACGGAGGGCCGGCGAGTCGCGACGCTGCTGATTCGAAAACATCGGCTGTGGGAGAGTTTTTTGGTAGAAAAATTGAATTTCAACTGGGATGAAATTCACGAAGTCGCAGAGGAACTTGAGCATATCCGATCGCCAAAACTGATTCGGCAACTCGATGCGTTTTTGGGGCATCCGAAGTACGATCCGCATGGGGACCCCATACCTAATGCAGAAGGCGTTTTCCACAAGCGAAAACAAATCCGACTGTCTCGGATGCGGGCAAATACAGAGGGGGTAATCGTTGGTGTCAATGAACACAGCACCTCATTTTTGCAATTTTTAGATCAACATGGATTGGTCCTCGGCACTCGAATTCGACTCTTGCAATTGTATGATTTTGACGAATCTATAGTAATATTGATCAATGAGAAAGAGAAACGGACACTCAGTAAAAAAGTAAGTGAAAATATTTATGTTCAAGTGGAATAAAGGGTGGATCGTGTTTTTTTGTATGCCGATGTTACTTGGAGCACAAAACATACTGACAACGACCTCCGTGCTTCGCGATATGGCTCAAAACATTGCTCCGGATCACTGTCAGGTGGAGACCATCGTGCCCCGAGGGATGGATCCACACATCTATGAGCCCACGCCCTCTGACATCGACTTAGTTTTAGCATCTGACCTCATTTTTATGAATGGCCTGCGACTGGAGGGCTGGTTGGATAAAATCATAACGAATGCGGGGCGCCACGGAAAAAAAGTGACCGTTACAGAGGGCATCACACCGATTACGAGTTTAGAATATGAAAGTGCCCCCGATCCGCATGCCTGGATGGATCTGTCATTAGGATTGATCTACCTTAAAAATATGCGGAAGGCATTTATAGAATTTATGCCTGATCACGCAGAAGAAATTGAGCAGAAATATGATACTTACATTCAAGAAATGAAGGAAGTCCACGAATGGACTTATGAGCAAATCCAATCGATTCCGGCTGAGCATCGGGTGCTCATCACTTCTCACGATGCTTTCCAGTATTTTGGGCGAGCTTATGGCATGCAACTTCACGCCGCAATGGGACTTTCCACGGATGCCGATGTCAAAACGGGAGACGTACTCCATATTACCCGTCTTTTGGAGTCCAGCTCCATTCCAGCCATTTTTGTAGAAAGCACGATTAATCCCAAATTATTGGAACAGATTGCAAGTGATTATCAAGTTGAAATTGGTGGGGAACTGTTTGCCGATGCCCTCAGCTCAAAAAATGGGCCGGCAGGCACCTACCTGGACTTGTTCCGGCATAATGTAAATACCATACGAAACGCTTTAACCAAATCAGGCATCACAAAAAAAGACCCTTCTTCTGTGACGCAAGGGATGAGCTATGTCTTTATTTTCCTGATTATGCTCGGACTATTTATTTCAGCTTACATCAAATTATCATGAGTGAACCCAAGCCGGTATTACAAGTAAAAGGACTGTCAGTATCTTACGACAACAAGCGAGCGGTCGTAAACTTATATGCTGACTTTAAGGCGGGCTGCATTCATGGCATTATTGGCCCCAATGGAGCGGGTAAGTCTACTTTGATTAAATCGGTTTTAGCCTTATCTCCATACGAGCATGGGGAAATTTCACTTTGGGGAAAATCGATAGAGGCCGTTCGCGACCGCATCGCCTATGTGCCGCAGCGGGAAGAGATGGACTCCAGTTTCCCGGCCAATATTTTGGATTTGGCCTTGTTGGGTCGGTTTCCGCACAAAAAGATATTCCAGCGTATGAATTCAAGAGATCGCGAAATTGCGATGGAAGCTCTGGACCGCGTGGGCTTATCGGACTTGAAAGACAGGCAAATCGGGCAGCTCTCCGGTGGGCAATTCCAACGCGGCCTAATCGCGCGTGCATTGGCTCAGGAAGCAGATTTATTTTTATTGGATGAGCCGTTTGTGGGTGTAGATGCCGTAACGGAATCCAAAATCATTGAAATACTTCGGGAGGAAGCTCATCGCGGAAAAACCATATTGATTGTTCATCACGATTTGTCCACCGCGGAGTCCTACTTTGATGAATTGGTTTTACTCAATCAACACCTGATCGCAGCAGGACCAGTTTCGGAGGTGTTCACAGAACAAAACCTCGCCCGCTGTTATGGCGCACAACTCCCTATTTTACACAAATCGGCCCGGCAAAGCTAACTTAATTCATAACAGATATAGCATACCCTTTACTGTTGCGGTCTGTCCGCAACCAGTAGAGGCCGGCAGGAACCTGACTGAGGTCGAGCCGAAAAGATCGGCTGTTTATTTGCCCCTCCAATACGATTTGACCCATGGCGTTAATCAACACAAAGTCTGTTGGACTGCCCAATGATTCTGAATAAATCACACATTCCTGACGAGCTGGATTGGGTGCAATCTCGAGCTGCATCGTCTCGACAAGTTCAGGTTGTGCTTGTGTGCTTATACCGCAGTATAAATCTCGAAACATCTGATCTGATGATGCTGTGAAGGCCTCTTTTTCAGCCACATAAAGAAAGGGAAACCAAAAATCGAAGTGTCCTGCCCCTGGTAGAGGAGTGAAAACATTTTGTAGTCCTACCCGATCAGCTTGCTCATGAAGCAAACGAGAACCGAAGGTAGTAACCGTACCCACAGCTTGTCCTCGGTCAACTGGAACCGTATTATCAGCTAATCCATGCAAACTCGCAATGGGTGGGTCAGTAGAATTTATTATAGTAGTATCAAATATAGCTCCGGCGAAACTTAGGACTCCTTGTACATTTGATGGGTAACTCTGATTTTCAGGAGAGCCGGTATTTCCGTCCAGACCTCCATTATTGGCGATGATGGCCTCTAAAAAAATGGGTAAATCGTCATCTTCATCGATCATGGCAGTGTGAATTCCTGTAAAAGCACCTGCTGAATAGCCTCCGACTACTATAAAATCGGGATCCACCCGATAGGGATTCCCCTCGTCTGCTGACTGACGAAAATAGCGGACTGCAGCTTTCATATCACTCACTGCCTTCATATTTGCATCAATGAGTTCCAGTGAATCCGGATTACCCATTGAGGATGGGAATAAGCGATAGTCTATGGTTGCCGCAACCCACCCTTTCTCAGCATATTGATTACATAGGGTCGTCATTATAAGGTCATCCCGCATGCCCGTAGTGAAAGAACCGCCAAAAGCCAAAATCAAAACGGGACGCTTTTCGAGACTATCCTCGTCCGGCGCATAAATATCCATCATTAATGTAATGGTATCGCCCAATAGATTTGTATTGGAACCATAAAGCTCTGTACTTTGAGTTACTTCGAATTGCGGCACCAGAAGCAAATCTTCTGGACATTGGCCCTTGGATTGGGCTAAAAAAAGGAGGAGAAGAGTAGAAATTAACAATGGGGTAAAGCAGTTCTTCATAGTGGCGGGTTTAAGATGTTACAGATCACCCGACAAAATACAATTTTTCCATGAATAATTCGGAATATTGGAATGCATCACCTTTGCTTTGAAGGTGCGTATTCAATCTGCATTTGTTGCGGGGCTTTGAGAATTCGAATTTCAGTCCTTCGGTTTTCCTGATGCTCATCCTCTGTGCAACTCACTTTGGAAGAGCAATGGTTTTTCAATTGAGTCGCTCCATACCCCCGGGGCTGGATACGATGGGACTCCACTCCTTCTCGAACCAGAACTCGTTTAGCTTCTTCGGCGCGGCGCTGGGATAATTTAAGATTATAGCTGGCTTTCCCTCTGCTGTCCGTATGTGCAGCCAGCTCAATTTCCATAGCGGGAAACTCTCGCATAATATCAGCCAGACGAACGAGTTCCTCCTCGGCTCCTTCCCTAATACTAGCCCGATCAAAATCGTAATAAATGTTTCTCAACTCAACGGTAACTCCCTCCTTGAGATCATCAATTTCAGTCGTTGCAAAATCCCGGGTCTCAGCTATAATCTCAGGTAAAAGCCTAAATAAAACAGCGACCTTCTTTACGTCATCCTGTTGTGGATCTATTTGAAAGGTATCTGAGATCGCCCCTTCTTTTCGGGCTATGATTTCATATTCCTTATTGTGTTCTATGCAAATTCGCTCCGTCAACGGCAGACTGAATTCCTGAAGTTGATTGTCGGATAAGTTGCGAATAAATACATCAAATTGTTGTACTCGTTTCCCTTCAACGCCAACCGCCCGAATTTCGAGTGGGACACAAGTTAATTCATCAAAAAGGAGTTGAACGGAACTATCCGTCCTAAAATAATCCAGTGGCACTTCCAATTCTACAAACCCCTTTTTGTAAGCCACTAAGGTTCTCAAAGGCTGCTCCGGCGAAAGCTCCAGAACAGTTTTTCCATTTCGATTGGTTACGGCAGTTGGATCATTCAATGCTGCTGCCGATTTGCGATTGACTGCTATTGTTAAGCCCTGAGTATTGTTCTCTTCCACTATTGATGTCTGGTATAGATCGGGGTTAGCAATGTCACCTGTAGGGGAACGGTGAAACAACCACATTTTAACATCACCTAAACGCATACCCGTTTCGTTGTTGACAGCAATGATCTCAATCTCGCGGTCCGGCAATTCTTCTTTAAACAAATGAAGAGAGGATGAGAAGCCATAAATATTATCACTCCCCTCGCGATTACTAGATAAAAACCCGTCTTTCCCATTGGAATGAAATGCAATTCCAATGTCATCTTTATCAGAATTAAAGGGCGAACCTAAATTAATGGGAACGGACCATCCTGAAGGTCTGCGGACCGATAAATAAAAATCATAATTTCCGACTCCTCCTTTACGGTCGCTGGAGAAAAATAGATATTTATTTTGGTATAAACAGGGGAAAGCCTCGTTGGCTTTAGAATTTATTCGAGGTAGGCCATAAGGGGTGGACCACTGTCCGTCGATCCACTCGGAGGCATACAAATTATACCTCCCATTTTCGCCAGAGCGATCACTGGAAAAGATTAAAAGAGTTCCATCGTCTGATAGTGTGGGGTGAAAACTGTTGGCGAGCGAATCGTTTATGGATAAGTCCTTCGTTTCTTGCCAAACGCTATCTTTCCAGGTCGTCTGAAAAATATGCATTTGGGCTCCAGATTTGGTATACTTCGTAGAGGGGTCTTGGGTATCCGATCTGGATATGAAAAGAGTATTAAGAGAGTCCACATAGGCTACCGGACCTAAATGACCCCGGTGAGATTCTGTCAATGGGAAAGGGATGGCAGCCTGAACCTCACCCTCAGCCGAAAGGGGCGCATATTGAATTCGATAAAAAACATTTCCTTCTTCATAATCTAAGGGGTGAGCCTCTTTGCCGGAAACAAAAAGGATTCCATCCCTGAAATAAGTGGGCGAGAATTGTGCCCCCCCGGAATTTATTTCATCCGTTGTCCACATAGTAAGTGCCGTATCCAGCTGAGGAAGACCAAACTTAATGTCTTCGCGCTGTGCTGCTACAGTCCATGAAAGACCTATAAAGACCAGGATCCAGCATCCTTGACTAAAAATATCTCGGATTAACATATTTTGCCTGTGGTTCTGCTTTAAAAAATCGATATCTGGCAACTAGTTCTATACTCCCATTGGAATACCTTCTCAATTCTGAAAAGGTAAAATCGTAAGCCAAGCCAACGTATAGCTGCGGAACCGCCTGAACACCGATCAACACATCCATGGATTCGGCTAAGGTCCCGGCCGTTCCATTATAATATCTGTACGTCAGTCCCGCGAAGAACACATCCCGATACCCCCACATCCCATTGATATCAAAATCGTTAGGTGCGTTTTCATTAATTCGGAAAATGCCCTGGACCGTTAAACTATGCAATCTGCTCAGGTCGGTAGTATAGCCCCCCATGATATTATAATGTCGGACTTCCGTGGCTTGCATCAAACCGGAGTTACTCAGGTCAATATCATTTTTGGCGATTCGGGGTACCGCCACGCCCCAATACATTTTAGAGTCGGAATAGTAAGCGCCAAAGCCGACATTGGCCACCCAGGAGTTTCGTAATTCACTTGGGATCGCATTATCGATAGCCGTACCTTGATTGGCACTTAACCGTGGGTCGTTAAAGTTTTGTTGGAAAAATCGACCTGAAGTATTAACACCTAAAGACAGTTTCCCCTTTTCCGAAACACGAAATCGATACGCATAAGCACCATTGAAAGTGAGATGCTCCTGTATTCCAATCGCCTGCCTCTCAAAATTAAACCCAAGTCCAATCTTATCATTTGATAAAGGCGCATCAAAAGAAAATATCTGGGCATCAGGGGCACCTTCCAATCCGATCCATTGATTGCGATACATGGCAGTCATTGAAGGGTGACCTAATGAGCCCGCATAGGCAGCATTAAAATTGAGCTTATTGTACATATACTGGGTGTAAATCTGAGATTGCTGGGCAAACAGAGGTGCGATGATCCCTAAGGCCAGCATCGTGCTGAGCAAGCTAAATAGGAATATCCGTTTATTCGTTTTTTCGTTCATCTCAATTACCTTTCCAAAACCAGAAAACCGCGCTCGGGCGGCTGCCCATCCCCAAAATCCAGAATATAAAAATAGGTGCCTACGGGTAAGTCTTCGCCCTGATACTGACCTTGCCAATCATTGTTATATGCCTCACTATAAAAAACCTCACTTCCATTTTGATTAAAAATCACCAATTTATTGTTGGGATAATCTCCACTGCTGAGACACTGAATCACAAAGAAATCGTTTATTCCATCATTATTTGGTGTAAATATACTGGGTATGTCGCAAAGCGTCTCATCACCGACTTGAACGACAACTTCAGCATCCTCGCACAACTGAGGACAAATATCGCTACAGATCCGATATATAAAAGTATCTATTCCGATAAAGCCATTTTGAGGGAAATACAAAAGTTCCTCAACTTGATTTTGCACCTCCCCGAACCGTGGATTTTGACTTATCTCAATCGGCCTTATGTCCCGATAATCGTCATTCGTCAATATATCAAGCCGTTGTCTTTCATTGTAAGCTGTACTGAACGAATCGGCTTGTGCCCTTGGGAAGTCATCATACCAAATAGTAATGGAATCCCGGATATAATCTGTACAAAAGCCGTCACTCAGACTCCAGACTAAAATATTGGAGCCAAAATCAAAGTCAAAAGCTTCAGTTTGGGCCTGGAGCCGCGATTCAAACTGCGCATTGCCAGCCCCAACGAACCATTGTCCACTACCTTGCATGGGCGGAAGGGCCTGAGTAAAAAAGGACTCCTCTCCACAAATAGTATCCCCCACTCCGGCCATTGGGTCAAAATCACTAGGCTGACTTGCCTGAATATTGACAGGGACAGAAAAGTCTGAAAAACAATCTGCTCTTTCCGCACGCACTGTAAAACTATTCTGTCCGGGCTGCCAATCCTGGTCCTGATTGATCGTAAAACACAAGTTGCCGGAAAGTCCGGAAAGAGAAGAAAAGTCCGTAGCATCATACCACTGATAATTTACCCCGCCCATAGCTGCCGAGTCAGAAATACAAATCTCAATACTATATTCATCGTCAAGTAAACACACCCCATTCTCTACGGGATCAATGACAGGCACACCGGGAAGGGCCTTGACAAGCAATTGAACGGGCGGACTCAATCCCGAGGAGCACCCATTCCGAAAGGCCTCCACGCGAACAGTTCCCGTCCATTCTGTGCCTGCATTTCCTATGAGAACAACAGTTTGTGTAGTTACTTCTCCATTACTAAACTCCCAGCGGTAATCTAAAGTAGGATCGATCGAACCTGGCTGAACAAGAAGTGCTTCTCCTTCACAGACCTCAAGAGAGCCTCTAATTGTGGGTATTTCCGGCAAAGGCGTAACTTGTATAAAGACAGAATCGGAAAAAGCCCCGCGACATCCTTCTATCGAAGCGCGAACCTGATAATACCCCGTATAAAATCGGTCATTTAAATTCAAGTTCAAATCCAGCTCTTGTGTTAGCGTATCTCCTTTTGGGGTTAACCAAATATACGAGATCTCCGGCCCCAGGCTATCCTTTACTCTTAAGTCCAGGGTATCTCCCACGCAATAAGAAGTCGGCCCTTCAATTTCCGGAGCTTCGGGAATAATGGTGATGTCTAAAAAAGTGCTATCCAGGTTTGACCAACAGCCTGACTCAAGCACACGTAGCGTATACCAGCCATTATCTGAGGCCGTTACATTTGAAATGACACCTACGGGACGTGTATCGACAAAGCCATTAGGGCCTGTCCATTCATACGAATACGAACCCGTGTCCATGGGAAATACAGATGCTCTAAGTTCTATATCCTGGCCGGAACCCACACAGTCTGTCCCCGTATTACTTATGGCTGTGATATCGGGCGGCCGAACCTGTTCTAACTCAATTTGCGCTGTGGTCTGACAGCCATTCGAAGATATGTAGGAAACCAAAAAGGAACCCGATCGGGCCGGAGTTTGAATTTCAGCTCCGCTATAACTTCCATCCGGCGTGCTCCAGCTGTAAGAGGCACCAGGAAGTTCCTGTACCGATAGGATCAGGCTATCTCCCTGACAAAGAGATCCCCCCTGCCTAATATCTAAAATCGGAAGTGCTTCGACTTCAATTTCTATTTGCCCTAATGAATCGGATGTGCATCCATTGCGCTCCACTTCAACTTGCCAAAGCCCTGTCATGGATAACTGAGCTTGACTAATTGACAAGTTGGGGGCTTGTGTCGTGGTCATGCTTTGGTCAGGAGAGAACCAACGATATTGATCTGCATTTAATGGGCTTTGAAGGGTGAGTTCAAAAGATTCGCCCTCACAGACCACATCCTCCGGCTCAAACTGCGCGGCATCGGGACGTTCGCGCACTATCAATTCCACTTCCACCGGGGTTGAAACGCAATCACCAATTTCAGCAATAAATTGATAGATTCCCGCATTATTGGCATCCACCCCTTCCAAAGCAGGCGGCATAGCCAGGTCTGAAAAATACCCATTGGGTCCCACCCAGCTATAAGTAAAACCCGGTCCGTTATTAACGCCCCTCAATAAAACATCCTCTCCCTCGCAAGCGATAATGAGTTCTTCAAGGACCTCAGCCTGCGGTTGGAGAATGATCTCAACCCCAACCGGAGCTGAGGGTAAGGAGGTACACTCTGAAGTTTCAACAACCACGTAATAATCGTGAGCGCCAACAGTAGGCGTGACTTGAAAAAAAGCTTGCTGACTCGTACCTATTAAAACCCCATTCGGTGGAAGACCTTCATACCATTGGTAGGTCACATTGCCGGCATATGGGTTAGATAATAAGCGAATAGATTGCCCTTCACATTGCGTCGGAAAATTCACATTCAGATCAGGTTCAATATCATCTCCAATATTCACTGTTACAGTTCCGAAAGCCTCACAACCAGCTAAGCCCTCTATTTGCAACTCGTAAGTGCCCGAATTTTGTGGGCCGACTCCGAGTAATACCGGATTTTGCTGATTTGACGAGAAATTATTCGGTCCGGTCCAATTGTAGGTAAAAATATTGGCCGGTGGTGGTGGGTTGGCCAACAGTCTTAAGGTGTCTGGATTACAAATATTGAGCTCGAAACCCGGTTGTAAAATCTCAGTCTCGACACGCATAATGGTCTCACAGCTATCGATATTCCCGTAAGCATCAAATACGTAAAAGGTAATCGCTGTGTCGGCACCTACCCAGGAGCAGTCTACGGTATCCGGTTGAGTGGCCATACTGTCAATGCCACAAACATCAAACGAATTTACATCAAAGAGGGCGGGATCAATTGCAGTTTTTATAAGCCCGGATGGGTTGACCCGAACTAGTGCCGGACGACAATTGGCTGTGGGAGCTGTGGTATCTATGAGCTCAAAAGAATAGGTGCAGGTAGCCCCATTGCCGGACACATCAAGCAGCTCAAAGTTAATTCTGTTTACACCACCCACTAATGACTCTCTCGGAGAAATACTGTCCCCAAAGGTCCAATTGGAATTGAATGTTCCTACCCCATCTGTGTAATTTAAACTTACCGAATCCGAAAGGGCGCAATTATCCATAATCGAAGTCGGTACTAGAAGGTCCACCCCCAGAGTACAGCTATCTGAAGGCAAGAAAATAGACGTATCCGCCGGACAGGTAATTTCCGGCTTGATCGTATCTAAAACGTTCACAGTAAAGGTACAGCCATCCTCATTATTATTGCAGGAGCGCGCCAAATATTCAACGGAATGAATACCCGCAGGTAATGTAAATAATAAGGTGTCCGGCGATAAGGTCTCCATAGCCGCCATGGAATCTATCCTTACCCACAGCCTGCCCTCTTCTGAGGTACATCCCCAATCCAGTTCAGGAAGCGGAACTCTGAAATCACGCTCACAACTGCCAGCTGCGACGTATAGTACGGTATCCCTCTCACATAGTATTTGTGGTGAAACCGTATCTAATATCGTGAATGAAATGGTAGTATCTCGAGCTTGGTTGCATCCGTCATATATAACATAGGAGAGATCTACATGGTATAGCGTATCGGAAGCATAGGCCCCACAAGACCAGCTAAAATCCGTTGGCAATGTTCCCGGCCAGGTCGATGGGCTATTTAAATCGTAACTCCCCTTCAGCGCAATAAAACTGTCGACTGAACTGCAACCGTCAGAAAAGTCCGGGGAAAGCGTATCTAAAAAGGCCAAAAAAAGAGTCTCTGCATCGCTGCTGGAACTTTGACAAAAAACAAGATTTGATTCAGATATACGGTCAAAAACAGGAGGCTGCTCATCCAACACTTCAATTTGCTGCAAATGAGCGGACTGATTCCCACAGCCGTCCTCCAGAATCCAATTCCGAAGAACGAGAAAACCACAGGCTTGGTCAATGACACTATCTCGAAAATTTAATTCAACGGATCCACCACAGTCGTCCAGAATACCCGTAGGCTCGGGCAATAGAATCCCTGTGTTCCAATCTTCGCATGTAATTATTGTATCTGTAGGAGGGGTAAATACGGGGGGCGTGTCATCCCCATAAGTGATGTATTGCTCAAAGGCCCTGCTATTCCCGCAATCATCTGTTGCGATGAGAGTCCTGCTTATCGAAAAGGTATGATAACTGCAGTCTCCGGGGACGCCTGAGCGCAATGTGTCATCTAAGACTTGAAGAGAAAATAAATCTGGAAAACAATCATCGGTAATAAGGTCTTCGAAAATTTCAGCTTCCTCTCCACAGTTTAACTGTGAACTGTCTGGATAATTATTAAACTGAGGTGCCTTCGTGTCCGTCAAATAGAAAGTAGATGAATAAAGGAGAACATTTTCACAATCGTCTTTAAGCTGAAAGTCTACTTCAATCTCGTATTGACAGCCCAATTGACTCACATCCGGATAGGGGCCTGTTCCGGACAAACCGACACCGGATCGTCCCTCAGAATCTGACCAAAAGAAAGAGTCCAGCCGGACACCTCCACAACTTGCGTCAAATTGAGCATGCCCTCCGGCATCTATCCAACCTACCAGACTATCTCGTGCAGATGTGGAGCAGTCAAGAGAATAGTCAACAGGTGGTTCTGTAAGATCAGGGGGCAAGGTGTCGATGACAAAGAAAGTCGCTTCTTGCATGGGGCCCGTACGGCCGCATAAGTCCTCCACCCCAAACTCCAGAGCGAGTTCTCCGGTATACCCACAATTTGTGTTATTCTGTTGAAGATAAACAGCCCAAAGATCATCACGGTCAATAGATGGCCGCCGCAGAACTTCTCCGCAATCATCCATAACTCTCAGGCCCGCACGATCATCATACCAGGCCAATAGCGCCGATCGTACTTGTGCGCTGTCGGAACATAAAATAGTTGTATCCCTGGCTTCCTCTGAAATAACCGGGGCGTTAGCATCGATTAATGCGATCCATCTGGGTTCTGAAAAGAGTGTATTTCCGCATGGGTCTCGAAAAACAAACTCAAGCTGAAGGGCGATAAGCACATTATCCAATCTATTCCCCCCTACAGCCACACTATCGCGGCACCCTTGAATCCCCTGACTTTCCAGTGAGTCCAGCACATCATCTAGCCCCCACTCTTGACCATTTACCCTGTAGGTTATTTGAATTAGGCTGTCAGGCGCGCACAAATCCTGAACAGAACCGCCCCCCAGATCAACGATCCAGTTTTCCGCCCTATTCAAGTAATTTTCATTGGCACAGGTAGAAATCAGATTACTAGGCAAGTCAATAAATTCAGGTGCAAGTGTATCTAATAATTCAAAGCTCGCGCTTGAGCTCACTTCAGTGCCACAGCGATCAGAGGAAAAAAAAGTGACCTCCACGGCTTGATTGCAAAAGTCTTCAAAATCAACATCTGCAGGCACATGGGATTCGAATATTTCGCAATTCTCTTCTACTTCCATGCCGCCACGCACTGCCAGCCAGCTCTGAAACACAGAAAGGCCATCCTGACCTGCACATTGAATCACCGTGTCCCGGGCAGGTTCAAGAAGAATAGGAGCTATAGAGTCTAAAATCGTAAGAGATGCCGTCATCTCCTGTTGATTTCCGCAGGCATCCGTAGCATAAAAGGAAACTATCCTTTCACCGCAAACCGTATCCAGTCCGCTTAAAAATGTGGAATCGACCGAGTAATTTATAGAGTCACAGGGCATATCGGTGGCCTCCAATCGATTCACCTGCTCCTGCAGCCAATTGTAGACGCCCAATTCAGCTGATTTGCAGTTCAAGATCGTATCCGTTGGCCCTGTAATAATTTGAGGTGCCAGGGTGTCAAGTACCATGATTACCGTTTGTTCATAACTGTTCGTATTCCCAAACTCGTCAGAAACCATAAATGTCCGAGTAGTCTGCCCACCGGTGCAGGGAGAAAGAGAGTCCGAAAGAGGCGCTTCCCAGATCAGGTTTTCTTCAGCTGTGCAGTTATCTATAGCCTCCAAAGGGTCCAAGGCTAAATCCTCAAAGCAAAAAACAGTCACCGTATCAGCCAGGAATGACCAATCAACCTCCGGAGATAAAGTATCGACTACGGGAAGCTCAAAGGAAAAAAATTCGAAATTCCCCTGATTATCTAGTGCTTCGTAAGTCACCGTCACGGTTTCACCCGCAGTGAGTGTGTCACCTATTTCATATCCGCCGGATATGGACCGAATATCAAAAGAAATCAAAACCCCACCGGGCGGTGCATCATAGTCTACTTCTGGTGTTTCCGGATGCCCCCAGTCTAAAATAGCTTCGCAAGAAGCGTCGACATACAGGGAATCGGGGCCGGTATAGGTGAAAGTAAAGAAAGACTGTGCCTGCATTTCAGAGGAAAGCAGTGCCATACCAAAGCCTAAGATGAGCCAGAGAATACCTATTTTTTTTGCAATCATGCGTAGGCAAAAATACAAATCCTCAGCGATCTATACTATCGACTTCATATAAAAGCCTGACGATTAGTTAGCTTCCTCCTTAATTTCACTAAAAATCACGGGTGCAGCTTGCAACCTATCGATACATACCTTCCGACCCAAAAAGGCCATAAGTGCAAATAAATCGGGGCCTTGCATCGTACCACATAAAGCGAGGCGAAAAAGAGGCAAAATCTTACCTAATCCCAGATCTAGCTCTTTTGCATATGACTTTACCACTTCAGCTAATTCATCGCGCTCAAATTTCTCAACCTTTTCTACCACGGGAATAAACTTCGAAAATTGCTCTGCCCCCATGCCTTTCCATTTCTTTTTAACCATTTTTTCATCGAAGACCGCCACATCCTGAAATGCATAATATCCCTGACTCCAAAACTCCTTTAGAGTTGACACGCGCTCATGAAAAAGACGAATAAAAGCAAGCAAATGCTCGCCTTCAACATGATACCCATGTTCAGACAGCAAGCTACCCACCACGGGAGCTAATTCTTCCGCACTGCGCTCGATAATATGCTGCTGATTGAACCACAATGCCTTTTCATAGTCAAATCGAGCTCCCGATCGTCCGACCTGAGCCAGACTAAAAACCTCGCACAATTCGTCTATGGTAAATATTTCTTCCTCTGTTCCCGGATTCCAACCCATAAAAGCCAAAAAGTTAACCACCGCTTCCGGTAAAAAACCGGCCTCGCGAAAGCCCTCCAAATTATCTTCTTCCGATGTCCATCCCAGTGGAAAAACTGGAATGCCCAATTTCTTGCCATCCCTTTTACTTAATTTTCCTTTACCGCCAGGTTTCAAGATCAAGGGAAGATGAGCAAAAGAAGGCATATCATCGGCCCAACCAAATGCGCGATACAGCAAAACGTGATGAGCCGTGCTCGAAAGCCACTCTTCTCCCCGAATCACATGGGAAATATCCATAGCGTAATCGTCCACTACATTTGCCAGGTGATATGTGGGCATACCATCTGTCTTTATGAGAACTTTATCATCCAGTTCACTACCCTCAAAACGCACGACCTCCCGTATCTCGTCCTTAAATGAAATGACTTCGTCCTCAGGCACCTTGATCCGAATCACATGCGGTGCTCCCGCATCCAACAATTCGCTCACTTCTTCTTCTGAAAGCGTAAGTGAATTTTTCATCTCCATCCGAACCTGTGCATCGTATTTGGGACTATGCACTCCCCTCGCTTTCAGCCGCTCACGCATGGCATCGAGTTCTTCTGGCGTATCAAAAGCATAGTAAGCTTTTCCATTTTCAATCAATTGTTTCGCGTGGCGGGCATACATTTCAGATCGATCCGATTGGCGATAAGGACCATAGGGACCTCCATTATGGGGTCCCTCATCGGGACTTAAACCAAGCCAGTGCAAAGCTTCAATAATATATTCCTCAGCTCCTACTTTAAATCGCGCCCGATCCGTATCCTCAATGCGAAGAATAAACGTCCCTTTCATTTTACGCGCAAATAAATAGTTATAAAGGGCGGTCCGAACACCTCCAATGTGAAGAGCACCCGTGGGACTGGGAGCGAATCGTACTCGAACGTCAATGTTTTTATCTGGCATATTTTGTATTTAAGTAGTTGAAAACAATGCAAATGTATATTAATACTACGTTTTATAAAAAAGTCTTCAATTATTCGCACCTTTTTATTTACATTTACGTTTCAGATATGTGTATCCGCAAGGACTATCCACCCTTGTACATATCACAACCAAGAACAACGCAACAAATTGTTTGACCATGAATTCTTACAACCATGTATTTAGTAAAGACACCTAAATTTATCCCGAATCTATTTCCCAATTTTACGTGGAAAATCCCCACTAAGGAAAAAGTACTTTACCTCACTTTTGACGATGGTCCTGTGCCCGAGGTGACACCATGGGTGTTGGAGCAATTGCGAGAGTACAACGCAAAAGCCACTTTCTTCTGCGTCGGTGAAAACGTACAGAAACACCCCGATGTTTTCCAGCGCGTAAAAGATGATGGACACGCTGTGGGAAGCCATACATTCAATCACATGAATGGATGGACTTCTGAGAATGTGCCCTATTATCACAATGTGCGATATGCTGCCCAAGTGGTAGGCTCTACGCTATTTCGCCCCCCTTACGGTCGCATCAAACGCAAGCAAGCTCAATTCTTGCAGCGTCATTACCGCATCGTGATGTGGGATGTTTTAAGTGGAGATTTCGATGCAGATCTAAATGGCGATCAGGTCGCACAAAATGTAATCCAAAATGCAGGTCCAGGGTCCATTGTGGTCTTTCACGACAGTTTGAAGTCATTGCGCAACCTCAAAAAATCCCTACCTCAGGTATTAGCTCATTTTTCAGAGCTGGGATATCGTTTTGAAGGCCTTTCGCAACACAACTATCAGCAAAACATACGGAAGGCAAATAAGCCTGAATTGATTGCCGGATAAGCATTTTTTTAAATTTCCCCATCCCGTCTTTTTATTTTTTTGATTAGGGCGATCCGCCCCTCCCCCAAAATAGGTGGAGGGGCGGCGCTACGCTTTAGGCTCCATGTCCATTCGGTCGCCCCCAACAAGTTGGGCGCGACTGCTTCGCCTTCGCTCAGCACCTGCCGCATCGCTATCGCAAAAAATAGGTTTTCCATTTGATAGATAACCGAATAGGCCAGGAAGGCAACAAATTGCTGAACACCCCTGCCTTCGCCTATATTGGTAATGTAAGCGGTCTGTAACTCAATGCGTTTAGTGAAAAAGCCTCTCATCAAATGGAAACGGCCTCGAGTTGATAATTTTTATCTCCTTTGATTCTGTATGATGTGGATTTATCAAGTAGTTAAAGTCCCCAGGGACCACTGCAGAGGGAACCCTCAAAATATTATACCCCTTCTCGCGGATGAATTGATCGCCTATTCTTTGTGTGTGTATTGAAGGAGGATGATTGTTCCAACCTTCTTCCAGATCAGCTCTCGCAATCTCCTTGACAAGCATCCCATCAGGAATCTCAATTTCAAGCATCATATAGTCAGCGGGCAACATCGGTAAGGACAAGTGTACCATCACTTCAGCCATGGCCAGAGCTCTACTTTCAGCAGTATATATTATTTCCGTGCCCTTAGAGTTCCACCTGTTTCCTGATTTAGCGGCTCCCTTTCCGCTCAACTCGGCTGCGTATTTTTTTCTTGAAAGCCGAAATACCTTCATCATGCAAAAATCCCATACTCAATTCGATTCAATTCGTCCATGACCATCTCTTTTCCGTAGGAATCTTTTACGAGTTCCGCCGGCTTTTGCCCCCCTAATGCCATAGATGGGCTATGCAACCAAGTATAAAACTGGTCGGTCGTATCAAAAACCTGACTGCCAAGGTGAACCACTTCAAGCAGCTCTATTATTTTTTCGGAATGCCCAGGCTTGAATACGTGATGGGCGGCTTTGCGATACCGCTGAAGGGATTTGGTGGAAATATTCAGATACTCAGCCCATTCCTCTTCGTTAAAAGGGGTTATGGATTGAATCTCGCTGAACAACGAATAGGTTATCCCCTGCCTTATGGCATAAATAAGCAACATTTTATCATTCAAAAAATGGGAAAGGCTGACACGCCCACTGCTCTTCAAGAACTTGTGCTTGCTGTCTATAGAGCTCACATAGGCTTCTACCGCTTCATTGACAGCTACTAATTTTTTTGCAGACTTTTTACTCTTCTCAAAATCCATAAAGACAATTTTCCCCAAATATAAGACTTTTGTCTTAGGAAATCAAATATTAATTACAGTCTACGCTGTTTGACTCATGAAAGGAAGCTGCGATAAGCTCTTCAGAGTATATTATCACCTTTCATTTGATCGTTCAGTCCAAAAATGCATCACCTTTCTCTTCCTCCGGGCCGAAACTTCCGCTCTGTTTTGTTTAATCCTATAATTTATCAAGATCAAGAAATCTGGATCTAGGATTCATTCGATAACTTTTTCAAGTAACACCGCTCAAGTTCGAGGATTAGCCCTCTGCTAAAATATTGCATTACATATCAGCTACGTCATTTAGACCACCCTATTTTTAATTATGTTGATGAATAATGCGGGAAAAGCTTATGATTTTTTTCACTTTATTAGCGATTTTTTAATCGAAAAGTTATTTACAAAAAGTGATAACTGGTGATAAGCTGTCAACCCCTATCATGAGGCCTGAATTCTATCCTTTACCCTTTGCAACTTTAACCTTATTTCGCGTGAGGGATAGTAGCGGCAGGTTGAGAATTGCATCGCGATTCGAAATGCCGCGGAACGCGGTACCTTCATTTAATCATTCCCATTTAATGCAAAAGGATAAGGGTGTCGTGCCGTTTTTTTTATAAAAAACAGATGCCACTGCTTCCGTGCCACTGACTACAAGCGGATAGCCCGCCCCCGAGCTCCGTCGAACGGCGGAACTCCGGGGCACGTCCAAATACATAAAAATCAAGAGATCTGAATGAGGGATTGTAAATTAGTGGTCGCAAAAGGAAACGAAAACAGGGGATATTCGTTTAATATGAAAAGATATGCACGATATAGAGCCATACTATCAATGGCGGGATTTCTACATCGCTTCAGAGGATGAGCGCTCGCCTTTTTATGGACGCATTTACAGTGAATTCACCTTTAGTAATCGAGTGTATAATTATATGATTCATCCGCAGTGGGATGAGTTTGGCTCACCGACTCTTTATTCTAAAATACTCTTTGCACAATACGATTTGGGTTTTGCAATCATAGAGCTGATGGGAGAATGGAATGACTGCATTACGAATGATATCATGTATTTGAAACGGAATATTGTCGATCGGCTTCAAAAAGAGGGGATTCGAAAGTTTATTTTAATCTGTGAAAACGTACTAAATTTTCATGGAGATGAGGATGTGTACTACGAGGAATGGTGGGAAGAGGCGATGGATGAAGAGGGCTGGGTGGTGATGCTGAATCTGCTGGATCACGTCGAGCGTGAGATGGTGGAAACGCAACTGGATAATTACTTATATTTGGGCGACGAATTCAATGATTTTAGCTGGCGGAAATGGCTTCCTCCCCTCCTATTGCCTAAGATTGAAGATATGATCGATCAACGCGAAAAACGAATTACATGATAGAATCTCCCCCCGGGCACCGATCGGGCTTCATCAATATTTTAGGTCCACCCAATGTCGGAAAGTCAACCTTACTCAATGCCTTGGTTGGTGAAAAACTCAGTATCATCACCAGTAAGCCGCAGACGACCCGACATCGGATTCTTGCGATGTATAATGATGACTTGCACCAAATCGTATTTTCTGATACGCCCGGTATCGTGCTTGATCCCGGATATGAGATGCACGAATCGATGAACCGATTTGCTTTGTCAGTATTAGAAGATGCGGATGTCCTACTCGGCATGACGGATATTTACGAGAAACACATCGAGGATAATATAATCATTGAACGGGCGCGCCACCTGAGCATTCCCAAATTTCTTTTGATTAATAAAATTGACCAGGCGGAAGATGAAAAGCTAGCTGAAATACTGAAACGCTGGGAAGCGCTAGATGTATTCGACCGTGTTCTTCCTATCAGCGCTCAGGAAGGAACGGGAGTGGATGAGCTTCTCCAGTTGGTTCTAAGCTTACTTCCGGAAGGTCCGCCGTATTATCCTAAAGATCAGCTCACCGATCGACACGAACGATTTTTTGTCAGTGAGATCATTAGGGAAAAGGTGTTTCTTCATTATCGAAAAGAAATCCCTTATGCAACGGAAGTGGTGGTCGAAGAATTCAAGGAAGATGATGATCGGGAGCGGCCTTTTGCGCGCATCATGGCCTATATATTCGTGGAACGCACAAGTCAGAAGAATATCATTATAGGCAAAGGAGGTGAGGGGATTAAGAAAATTGGCGTAGAAGCCCGCGCAGATATAGAAAAGCTTATTGGCCGGGATATTTACCTGGAGTTACGCGTCAAGGTGCGCAAAAATTGGCGTAACAATGAATCGCTGCTGCGGAAACTCGGCTACATTCACTAGACACATTTATCGAAGAGAATCGTCCGCTTTGCATCTGCCTTCCTGCTGAATTAATATTATCTTTGCGGCTGAAGGAGAAAATATGGATAATATAGTAGCGATTGTAGGACGGCCGAATGTAGGGAAATCAACTCTATTCAACCGATTAATTGGACAGCGAAAAGCCATTGTTGACGATGAAAGTGGTGTGACCCGAGATCGTCAATATGGTGAATGTGAGTGGAATGGTCAGATATTTACCGTGGTGGATACCGGTGGATTAGTTAAGAATTCGGATGATGTTTTTGAAAAAGAAATTGAAAGACAGGTCCACATCGCCATTGAAGAAGCTAAGGTGATTATTTTTATGGTGGATGTTACCACGGGCATTACAGATTTGGATGATCGAGTGGCACATATATTGAGAAGAGCGAATACCGATGTTCTTTTAGCCGTGAACAAAGTAGATAATCCACAACGACATTTGTTGGCCAACGAATTTTATGCCTTGGGATTTGAACGGACTTTTTTCCTTTCCTCTACTTCTGGGAGTGGTACCGGAGATTTACTGGATGAAGTAGTAGATCTTTTGCCCGAGATAGAAGAGATGCCAGAGTTGGATATTCCCAAAATAGCCATATTAGGTCAGCCCAACGTTGGGAAATCATCATTGACGAATGCCCTGTTGGGTGAGGAGCGTAACATTGTGACGGATGAAGCGGGAACGACCCGGGATTCGATTCACTCTCACTACAAAAAATACGACAGGGAGTTTATGCTGATCGATACGGCGGGTATCCGGAAGAAAAGTAAGGTTCATGAAGATATTGAGTTTTATTCTGTTCTCCGCGCTATAAAGGCTATGGAGGAAGCGGATGTATGCGTAGTCATGCTGGATGCTACACTGGGTCTGGAATCTCAGGATTTAAAATTGATCGGAATGGCTGCGCAACGGAATAAGGGAGTCGTGATCGTAGTAAACAAATGGGATTTGGTGGAAAAAGAAACGGATACAGCTCGCGACTTTTCCGAGATCATCCGGCATCGTTTAGCGCCATTCAATGACATCCCCATCATCTTTACATCTGTTACCGAAAAGCAGCGCATCATGAAAGTGATTGATGCCGCTTTGGAAGTAGCCGAAAAGCGCAGACAGCGCATATCTACCTCAGTTTTAAATGACAAGGTCCTAAAAAGCATAGAAAAATATCCACCGCCCGCTGTTCAGGGTGTGTTTGTTAAAATCAAATATTGTACGCAGCTGCCTACCTATTATCCGGCTTTTGCCTTGTTTTGCAACCACCCTCAACTCATCAAAAAGCCGTACCGAAATTACATCGAAAATCAAATGCGATCTCATTTCGACTTCACGGGTGTACCAATTCAAATCTATTTTAGAGAGAAGTAATCATGGAGATAGTTAAGGAGCCCATTCCGGGATTACTGGTCATTAAACCTCAGGTTCATGGGGATGAACGTGGTTATTTTATGGAAAGTTACCAAAAAAGGATAGCTGATAATTTGGGGATTCACGATAATTTTGTCCAGGACAATGAATCCATGTCGGATCGCGGAGTATTGCGCGGACTGCATTATCAGGTTGGCGCTCACGCTCAAAGTAAATGGATTCGAGTCGTAAGGGGATCTGTTTGGGATGTTGCCGTCGATTTGAGAATCCATTCACCCACCTTTGGGCAGCACTTCGGCCTGACCCTTTCAGAAGAGAATAAACTTCAAATGTATATTCCAAGGGGGTTTGCCCACGGTTTTTTGGTATTAACTTCGCCTACGATTTTTTGTTATAAATGCGACAACTATTACAATAGGGAAGCTGAAGCAGGGATCAGTTATGATGACCCTTCGCTGGGTATCTCCTGGCCAGATTTGGCTCAATCCTACATGATTTCAGAAAAGGATAAGAATTGGCCCTCCCTGGAACAATCTCGCAGATCAAAGATCACCTATGAATAAACGAGTTTTGGTTTTAGGAGCAGGTGGACAGCTGGCGCGGGCCGTAGTTGATGAATTAAAAGTGAACGGCATAGACCACCTTGCACTTAGGCAAACCGAATTGGATATATGCAATAAACCCGCTGTGAAAGCAACGGTCGATAAAGTACAACCCAATTGGGTGATTAATTGTGCGGCGTTTACTCAAGTGGATTTAGCTGAAACGCAATCAGATTTAGCCCACTTAGTGAACGCAGAAGCCGTTTCGAACTTAAGTCGGATTTGTAAAGAAGTTGACGCTACCCTTATTCATTTTAGCACAGATTATGTTTATCATAATTCGAAAAACAGCCCCTTAATCGAGACCGATCCATGTAAGCCTAAATCGGTATATGGTCAGTCGAAATTAGCAGGCGAAGACGCCATCCGAAGAACGGGGTGTAAACACTTGATTTTTCGGATTTCGTGGCTTTTTGCTCCCTGGGGAAATAACTTTTTCAAAACCATGTCTCATTTGGGTGAAACACACCAAGAAATTCGCGTTGTCTACGACCAGATTGGAGCTCCTACCTACGCGCCTGAAGTAGCCGCCAGTCTAGCCCGTATTGTGCAAAAGACGGATTCGGAACAATTGAATGAAATTTCGGGAACCTATAATTTGGCGCAAACGGGAGTCGCTTCCTGGTATGATTTTGCCCGTTGCATTATTAAACCGCAATTTCCCGATGCAAAAATTATTCCGGTGCTCACCCGTGAATTTCCCAGACCAGCGCCCAGGCCCTCATATAGCGTAATGAATTTGGAAAAAGTCCGATATCAATTTGACCTTAATATACGACATTGGCAAACATGTGTGGAGGATTGCTTGGATTCGAAGTGGTGAGTTTTTTGTAAATTAGATGAAATAGATTTTAGGTTTAGGATATAACTATTTGGACCAAAGATCGTTTTAGAGTAATCAATTCCTATTCACCTATCATGGCATTTCGAAAAGTCGTCGCATATTCTATTTTTTTGATGCTGTTGTCAAGCTCTGTAGAGTTATTGGCCACACACAACCGAGCAGGTGAAATTCAATTTGAGCAAATTGGAGCACTGACTATTCGAGCCACGGTGATAACATATACAAAAGCATCCAGTGTTCTGGCAGACCGTGATAGCGTTCGCGTCATGTGGGGAGATGGAAATGCAGAGTGGGTACCTCGGGCAAATGGGAATGGGCAAACCTTACCCAATGACACGAAGTTTAACATCTATGTCGCTGAACATACATACGCGGGTCGATCGACATATACCATTTCCATGATGGACCCCAATCGGAACGGTGGGATACTGAACGTTAATCCCCCAAATAGCGAGTCCATCCCCTTTTATATAGAAGCTACCTTCACCTTTCTCAATCCTCAATTTCAGGGATTTAATAACAGTGCTATTCTTCTTCAACCGCCAATTGATTTTGGTTGTGTAGGTCAACGTTTTATCCATAACCCTTCGGCATACGACCCGGATGGAGATTCTCTCGCATACGAACTGGTCGTACCCAAACAAGATGTAGGTCAGGATGTCGACCGTTACAGCTTTCCTAATCAGATTGGTGCGGGAGCAGATAATACTATATTCTTAGATGAAAACACTGGAGATTTCATTTGGGAGACACCTCAAGTTGCCGGAGAGTATAACATAGCGATCCGGATCAAAGAATATCGAAACGGAGCTTTAATCAACTCCTTTATTCGGGATTTACAGATAGATATCCGTCAATGTGATAATGCACCACCCGAGATTGAAGTAGAAGAAGAGATTTGTGTGATCGCTGGGGACACCCTGAATATTCCTATCCAAGTCACAGACCCCGATTTAAATCCACAACAACGCGTTCGTGTTGAGCTTCGTGGGGGACCTTTTGTACAAGATTTTTCACCCGCTATTTTTAACGGACCTGATGATTATGTCGACCAGCCCCTGGATGGGCAATTATTCTGGGCGACAACATGCGAACACATCAGCCCCCAATTTTACTCTATTACTATTCGTGCAGTAGATGACTTTTTTGGTGATAACGGGCTCGCCACCCTAAAAACGATTCGGATCAAAGTAGTCGCACCCCCGCCTAAGAATTTGAGTGCCCAACCCGATCGAGATGAAATTTTATTAGAGTGGGAAGCCCCTTATATCTGCGAAGATCCGGAGGATAATTCTTTCAGAGGATTCACCGTTTGGCGAAAAGAAGGGAGTCGACAATATACCCCAGATACTTGTCAGCCAAATATTAGAGCACAGGGATATGAGCCCATCGCATTTGCACAAACGGAACAGATGGCCGGCAAATACTTTTACATCGATGGAGATGTAGTAAAAGGACGTACATATTGTTACCGGACAACGGCTGAATTTGCTGAATTTTCATCCGCCGGCAATCCCTTTAATCTGAGTGAATCACTCCCATCAGAGGAGGTTTGTGTTCAATTGAAACGAGATGTACCCCTCATGACAAAAGCAAGTATCTTGGAAACCGATCGGCTTTCAGGAGAGATTGATGTGCAGTGGACTCATCCCTTACCGAACGATTTAGATACAATAGAGAATCCGGGCCCTTACAGATATGTAGTTGAAGTTGCTCCATTTGATCAACCTAATCAATTTGCTGCCATTTCAGGAGCTGTCTTCGATGCTTTATCTTTTTCTGAACTTACCGATACACAATATATTCACAGAAACATAAACACGGAGACCGAACAGTATTTTTACAGAGTGGCATTTTATGTTGAAGGCCAGTTTCAAAGTCCATTTGGCTATGCAGAACCGGCCTCAACTATCTTCCTGAGCGGGCAGGGCAGAGATCGAGAAGTCCGACTGAATTGGATGGAGGAGGTTCCCTGGAATAATTTCGCTTATACGGTATTCAGATCAGATGATGCTGGTCAAAACTTTGATTCCATCGGTATGACTACAACCTCTTCATATCTCGATACGGGGGTCGAAAATGAACAAGAGTATTGTTATTTAGTCGAGTCTGCCGGTTTGTATGGGCTGCCCGAATTACCGGAAAATTTATACAACTTCAGTCAGGAGATCTGTGTCATCCCTATTGACACCATAGCCCCATGCCTGCCAAATACAAGTATTTCAAATATTTGTAATGAGGCAAATCCACAAATTACTGATGGCATATTTAGAAACCTATTACGATGGTCATTCAATGAATCGGACTGTTCACCTCAATCGGATTTGATCGGGTTCAACATATACTATTCATCAGATCCTCAAGGGCCCTTTGATCTATTGGCTAGAGTAAATGAAGATATTAGAGAATACACCGACTTTAGCTCTGAAAGCTTCGGTTGTTATGCGCTCACAACATTAGATAGTATCGGGAATGAAAGTGCGCTTTCACCAGTTTTATGTGTCGAAATTTGTCCGGAATACGAACTACCCAATGCATTCACACCGAATGGAGATGGATTTAATGACTTATTTATCCCACGTCAAAACCGTTTTGTTCGCGAAATAGATTTTAAGGTATTTAACCGATGGGGAAACCTGGTTTTTGAAACGACCAATCCCAATATAGAGTGGAATGGGGAAGATTTAAACGGAAAACCATTGCCTGATGGAACATACTTTTATTCAGCACGTTTGTTTTTCAATGGTCAAAGTGGCGGTCAACTTCCCTCAGATGTCAGTGCAGTAAGGAGTGGATATATTGAACTCGTCCGGTAAAAAATAGAGCTTTATGTTTACAGGGATAATAGAACAAACACATCAGATTTTAGATATTCAATCCAAAGGGAAAAATGTGGATTTTTTTCTAAATAGCCCCATTTTAGGTGAGCTAAAGATTGATCAGAGTATTGCTCATAATGGCGTATGCTTAACCGTTACCGAGATCGAAGAAAAAGGCTATTGGGTAACAGCTGTAGACGAAACTCTCAAAAAAACCAACTTACGCCACTGGAAAGTAGGCAACCGTATCAATATTGAACGCAGTCTAAAGGCAGGCGACAGACTCGATGGCCATATGGTTCAGGGTCATGTAGACACTATGGCCATTTGCAAAGAAAGAAAAGAGGTCGACGGATCCTGGCTTTTTAGTTTTGAATTTCCGTCAAAGCATCAGCTCCTTTTAGTTGATAAAGGTAGTATATGTATAAATGGCGTAAGTTTAACCGTAATAGAAGCTCAGTCCGACACCTTTTCTGTGACTATCATTCCCTATACCTATGAATTTACCAATTTTTCCGACCTCATGACGGGAGATAAGGTAAACCTTGAGTTCGACGTTCTTGGAAAATATATTCAGCGAATGCTCAATCCTTATCTGGAAAAACTATCACCAAAATACAGCTCTCAATAGCTATTCTTATATTAAGAATTCTGAATAGCGATGGAATACAGCTCCAGAGGATAATAGAATCGTTAAAATTCTTCACCTCTCACCCAATTTATATAGTTTTAAAATGATTAGGCATTTACAAACTGGGCATACCAAAAAATACCCTGAATTGAGGAAACTCAATTCAGGGTATTCAATACTACATTAAAAATGGGAACATTTTATTCAGCCGCCTCTTCACTTTCTTCATCAAAAAATGCGGCATCTTTTGCTTCCATTTCTTCTTTGAGTCCAACCTTGTAATTTCGGAACTCGCGAAGTCCTGTTCCTGCTGGGATTTGCTTCCCAACAATTACATTCTCCTTCAGACCCAGCAAACCATCTTGTTTTGCTCCAATCGCTGCTGTACTTAAAACTTTTGTCGTTTCCTGGAAAGAAGCTGCAGATATCCAACTTTCAGTTCCCAGAGACGATTTCGTAATTCCTTGTAATACGGGCTTAGAAGTGGCAGCCACTGCGTCACGCACTGAAACTAATTCTAAATCATTTCGCTTTAGATAAGAGTTAACTTCACGCAATTTTCGCATAGAAATCACTTGTCCTGGACTCAACTCATTACTTCCGCCTGCATCCTCAACAACTTTTTTATCCCAAATCCAGTCATTTTCTGCGAAAAAGTCGTACCGTTCGACGGCTTCACCTTCCAGAAGACTCGTGTCACCAGGATCCTCAATTTGAACCCGACGCATCATCTGGCGAACAATAGTCTCAATATGCTTATCATTAATAGTAATACCCTGTGACCGGTAAACCTCCTGTACGCCGTTAAGTAGGTATTTCTGGACTGCATATGGACCTTGAATATCAAGTATATCTTTTGGAGCAATAGCGCCATCTGACAACTGCATACCAGCCTTAACATAATCATCTTCCTGAACCTGAATATGCTTAGACAACCCAATCAAGTACTTCTTCTTCTGTTCTGTTTTCTCATCAATGATGAATACCTCTCGGTTTCCACGCTTAATTTTTCCAAATTTCACTATACCGTTGATCTCAGCAACTACAGCTGGATTTGAAGGGTTCCGTGCTTCAAAAAGTTCTGTTACACGTGGGAGACCACCCGTAATATCAGAGATACTACCCCCAGAGCGCGGAATCTTAGCGATTCGCTCCCCTGACTGTATCTCATCCCCATCTTCAACCTGAAGATAGGCGCCTACGGGTAGATTATAAGACTTAATCACCTCTCCATCAGCGGAAACAATGTTCAGTTCAGGGATTTTCCGTTTTTTCTTAGATTCGATAATAATTCGATCCTCATTGCCGGTTTGATCATCCCGCTCCGTTCTGAAGGTCACCTTGTTTTCTAAATCCTTATACTGTGCTATTCCACCAAATTCAGAAACAATAACTTTATTAAAGGCATCCCAATCAGCTATTTTATCTCCTTTCTTTATCTTATTACCCTCTTTAACATAAAGAGTGGCTCCATAAGGAATATGACTAGTCGTTAGAAGTCGGTTAGTACCTTCTTCATATAACCGCAACTCACCAGAACGACTAATTACAACTTCTGTAGGCTTATTCCCACCAGAATAGGTGACCGTTTTCAGATCGTCCATTTCGATGACAGCATCATACTGAGCAACAATCTCTGACTCTGACTTAGAAACCGATGCCACACCACCCACGTGGAAAGTTCGAAGTGTAAGCTGCGTACCCGGTTCACCAATACTTTGAGCGGCTATAATACCTACAGCGTCTCCTTTTTCTGCCATTCTACCGGTGGCCAGGTTTTTACCGTAACATTTTGCACATACCCCCCTCTTCGTCTCGCAATTGAGTACAGATCGAATATGAACGGCTTCAACGCCAGCTTCCTCAATATTTCGGGCCATACTGGGAGAAATATATTCGCTGGCATCAATAATCACCTCCCCGGTTTCAGGATGAGTAACATCCAGAAGCGTAAATCTACCTACAATTCTATCGTGAAGAGATTGAATTATTTTATCATTTTCTTTAAGAGCTGTAACTTCAATTCCACGCAGCGTTCCACAATCTTCTTCAGAAATCACAACATCTTGAGAAACATCAACTAACCTTCTAGTAAGGTATCCAGCATCAGCAGTTTTCAATGCCGTATCTGCAAGACCTTTCCGGGCACCGTGTGTAGAAATAAAGTATTCCAAAACAGAAAGTCCATCTACGAAATTGGACAAAATAGGGTTTTCGATAATTGCTCCACCAGAATCACCAGATTTTCTCGGCTTGGCCATCAGCCCACGAAGACCGCAAAGCTGTTTAATTTGCTGCTTTGATCCCCGAGCTCCTGAATGAAGCATCATGTATACAGAATTAAACCCTTTTTTATGTGCCGCTAACTCTTGCATCAAAGTATCCGTTATGGTATTATCAGCAAAAGTCCATTTATCAATGATCTGATTATATCTCTCATTATTGGTAATAAGCCCCATGTTGTAATTGTCCCATACTTCATCGACCTCATCTTGGGCACTCTTAAGCATCGTTTCCTTGTTAGATGGATCGATAAGATCTCCAAGGTTAAAGGACAAACCGCCACGATAAGACCAGTAGAATCCAGCATCTTTAATTCCATCCAGAAAGACTGCTGTCTGTCTAAAATCTGTGCGGTCAATAATATTGGCAATTACCTTTTTAATATTCTTTTTAGACAGTTCTTGATCTACGAAGGGCACTCCCTCGGGTACAATTTCATTAAATAAAACCCGTCCGACAGTTGTTTCAATGACCTCTGCTTTAACAGATCCGTCTTTTTGTCCAACGGGAACTCTAACTTTTATCGCCGCATGAAGATCAACTTTTTCCTCATTGAAGGCTATTCTAACTTCTTCAGCTGAATAAAATTTCATACCCTCACCCTTCACAGGGTCATCTTCAGTAGATGGCTTATGTTTCGTCAAATAATATAGTCCAAGTACCATATCCTGAGAAGGTAAGGTAATTGGAGATCCATCCTGTGGATTCAACATGTTGTGAGAGGCCAGCATTAAGACCTGCGCTTCGAGAATAGCAGGCTGACTTAAGGGTACATGAACCGCCATCTGATCACCATCAAAGTCAGCATTAAATGCACTACAGGCCAAAGGGTGCAGCTGAATCGCTTTCCCTTCCACAAGTCTGGGTTGAAATGCTTGAATTGATAACCTGTGAAGCGTGGGCGCCCGGTTTAATAAGATCGGATGACCTTTAAGTATATTATCAAGGATTTCCCAAATCACAGGCTCTTTTCGATCTACTAATTTTTTAGCAGACTTAACTGTTTTTACAATACCACGTTCGATAAGCTTCCGTATGATAAAAGGCTTAAATAGCTCTGATGCCATACCTTTCGGAAGGCCACATTCGTGCAATTTCAAGTCTGGTCCAACTACAATAACTGAACGTCCTGAATAATCAACACGTTTCCCCAAAAGATTTTGACGAAAACGTCCTTGTTTACCTTTCAATATATCAGAAAGAGACTTCAATGCTCGTCCACCCTCGGCTTTCACCGCATTAGACTTTCTGGAATTATCAAATAACGAATCTACAGCTTCCTGCAGCATTCGTTTCTCGTTTCTCAAAATAACATCAGGCGCTTTAATTTCCAACAAGCGCTTTAATCGATTATTCCGGATGATCACCCGTCGATAGAGGTCATTCAAATCGGAAGAAGCAAAACGTCCCCCGTCCAATGGAACCAAAGGTCTAAGTTCTGGAGGTATTACCGGTAAATACTGGATAATTGACCATTCGGGTCTGTTTTCGATCCGAGATTGGCCATCACGGAAAGCCTCTACCACTCTCAATCGCTTCAAGGCCTCAGATTTTCTTTGTTGAGAAGTTTCTGTAGAAGCTTGGTGTCGAAGAGCATATGCTAAAGCCGATAAATCCAATCGCTCTAATAAATCATGAACAGCTTCTGCTCCCATCTTAGCAACAAACTTCTCTGGGTCTGAATCATCTAACATCTGATTCTCTTTGGGAAGAGATTCTAAATGTTCAAAATACTCTTCTTCCGTCAACAAGTCCATCTTCATGATACCTTCAGCCTCTTTCAACCCAGGCTGAATAACCACATAGCGCTCATAATATATAATAGATTCCAGTTTCTTCGAACTTAAACCTAAAAGATATCCAATCTTATTGGGTAGTGATTTGAAAAACCAAATGTGGACAACTGGCACGACTAAACGAATGTGTCCCATCCGCTCACGTCGCACTTTCTTTTCAGTCACTTCTACCCCACAACGATCACAAACGATTCCTTTATAACGAATGCGCTTGTATTTTCCACAATAACACTCATAATCTTTAACCGGGCCGAAAATTCTCTCGCAAAAGAGTCCATCTCGCTCCGGCTTATATGAACGATAGTTAATTGTTTCGGGCTTCAGCACTTCACCGTAACTCCGTTCCAGGATATCATCCGGAGAACAAAGCGTTAGCGTAATGCTATCGAAGTTCGATTTAGGTTGAAGGCTACTTTTCTTGAATGGCATATATGGTGGATTCTAATTAATCAAATTTGATATCGAGAGCTAATCCTCGCAGTTCATGAATCAATACATTAAATGATTCCGGAATTCCTGATTCAGGCAGGTTCTTTCCTTTCACAATGGCTTCATAGGCCTTAGCTCGACCTTGAATGTCATCTGACTTAATAGTCAATAACTCACGCAATATATTAGAGGCTCCAAATGCTTCCAGCGCCCAAACTTCCATCTCACCAAATCGCTGTCCACCAAATTGGGCTTTACCTCCAAGTGGCTGCTGCGTAATTAATGAATATGGTCCAATAGACCTAGCATGCATTTTATCGTCAACCATGTGGGACAATTTCAACATATAAATCACACCCACGGTGGCTTGCTGATGAAACCGATCTCCTGTTTCACCATCGTACAAATAAGTTTGACCCAAACTTGGGAGTCCGGCTTTATTCACGTACGTCTCAATTTCATCCATGCTAGCACCATCAAAAATTGGGGTAGAGAACTTAAGGTTTAATTTTTCACCAGCCCATCCGAGAACGGTTTCAAAAATTTGACCTAGGTTCATCCGAGATGGCACACCAAGTGGATTTAGAACAATATCTACAGGAGTTCCGTCTTCTAAGAATGGCATGTCTTCCATTCTTACAATACGAGAAACAATACCCTTATTACCGTGACGCCCCGCTAACTTATCACCGACTTTTAGCTTACGCTTCTTGGCCATGTATACTTTAGCCAGTTTCAAAACTCCAGAAGGCAACTCGTCACCGATGCTTATATTGAATTTTTCTCGCTTATAACGTCCAGTTTCTTCATTGACCTTCAGATTATAGTTATGAAGCAAACGACCTATTAATTTATTTGTCTCATCATCTGTCGTCCAGCCGCCATAATCAACCTGAGTAAAGTCAAGATCCATCAAGACTTTCTGAGAGAATCGCTTTCCTTTTGGAATTAGCTCTTCATTATAAATAGACATTACACCTTGAGAGGTCTTATTTTTAACTAAAACCATGAGCTTATCGATAAGAACGGTTTTAAGCTCGTTGAGTGTAATTGCAAATTGCTCATCCAATTTGGCCAACAATTCTTTCTCCTGTGCCTTTTGGAATTTATCTTTTTTAGCTCGTGCAAATAACTGCTTATCTATGATAATACCCTTTGTTGAAGGAGGGGCCTTCATGGAAGCATCTTTAACATCGCCGGCCTTATCACCGAATATGGCACGCAAAAGCTTTTCTTCTGGAGTAGGATCAGATTCACCTTTAGGGGTGATTTTTCCAATAATAATATCACCTTCTTTCACCCAGGCTCCAACTCTAATCACGCCATTTTCATCAAGATCCTTGGTAGCTTCTTCACTTACATTTGGAATATCATTTGTCAACTCCTCTTCACCCAATTTAGTGTCCCGAACATCCATTTCAAAGTGTTCGATATGCAATGAGGTGAAAGTATCTTCCCTAACTACTCGTTCAGAAAGGACAATAGCATCTTCAAAGTTATATCCCTTCCAGGGCATAAATGCTACTTTCAGGTTTTGCCCAAGGGCTAACTCTCCCTTATCTGTAGCATAACCGTCGCAAAGAATCGTTCCCTTTTCAACACGATCGCCTTTTGTGACAATCGGCTTCAGGTTGATACAAGACCCTTGGTTAGTTCGTCTAAATTTAATCAGCTTATAACTCTTGATGTTATCTTCAAAGGAGATGAGTTCTTCCTCTTCATCCCGATCATACCGAATCACGATTTCATTCGCATCAACATAGTCGATAACCCCCGGGCCTTCCGCATTGATCATCATGCGTGAATCTCTAGCCACTTTGCCTTCGAGACCTGTACCTACTACTGGAGAATCAGGCTTCACCAGTGGAAGAGCCTGACGCTGCATGTTTGATCCCATCAATGCACGGTTTGCATCATCATTTTCGAGAAATGGTATCAAAGAAGCTGACACCCCAACAATTTGGTTCGGTGCAACGTCGATATATTCAATGTTATCGGGTTCTAAAACCGGAAATTCGCCGTGCTCTCTACACTTAACGCGATCCGTAAGAAAGGCTCCTTTTTCATCAATAGGCGAATTCGCCTGTGCAATTTTTTTATAATCTTCGCCCTCTGCAGACAAGTATTTCGGCTCTCCTGAAAGTACGACGTTTCCATCATCTACATGTCGATATGGAGTTTCCAAGAATCCCATTTTATTCACCTTCGCGTGAACACATAAGGTGGATATCAAACCGATATTAGGTCCTTCAGGGGTTTCAATTGTGCATAGACGACCATAGTGAGAATAGTGAACATCACGAACCTCGAAACCCGCTCTTTCTCTCGATAACCCCCCTGGTCCCAAAGCAGATATTCTTCGCTTGTGGGTAATTTCAGACAGTGGATTCGTTTGATCGAGAAATTGTGATAATTGGCTAGTTCCAAAGAAGGAATTAATCACAGAAGATAATGTGCGAGCATTGATTAAGTCAATCGGTGTAAAGACCTCGTTATCTCGGACATTCATTCTCTCTCGTATGGTTCTGGCCATACGAGCCAAACCTACTCCAAATTGAGCGTAAAGTTGCTCACCGACAGTACGCACACGACGATTACTCAAATGATCAATATCATCGAGTTCTGCATTTTGGTTAATTAAACGCACGAGATACTTAACGATATTTATCATATCGTCTTTAGTTAGAACGAGTGTATCCTCAGGTACATCTTGCTTTAACTTGGTATTAATCTTATAACGTCCGACATCGCCCAGGTTATAGCGTTTATCAGAGAAGAACATTTTATCAATAATTCCCCGGGCTGTTTCCTCATCGGGTGGGTCTGTTCCTCTCAATTGACGATAAATATATTGTACAGCTTCAATTTCAGAGCTCGATGGATCTTTTTGAAGAGTGTTGTAGATAATAGAATAATCTTCTTCCACATCTTCTTTCTGAAGAACTACGATATCCGTATCTGCTTCAAGTATCAGGTCAATATTGTCTTTATCTAAAACAACATCGCGTTCTAGAATAATTTCATTTCGTTCAATGGAAACCACTTCACCCGTATCCTCATCAACAAAATCTTCTACCCATTTTTTCAAAACACGGGCAGCAAGTTTTCGACCAATAGATTTCTTAAGTTGCGTTTTGTTGGCTTTGATCTCCTCAGAGAGATCAAACAATTCAAGGATTTCTCTATCGGAATCATAACCAATAGCGCGCAAAAGCGTAGTTATAGGGAATTTCTTTTTACGATCAATATAAGCGTACATGACCGTGTTAATGTCGGTTGCAAATTCCATCCAAGAACCCTTAAATGGAATTATTCGGGCAGAATATATTTTGGAGCCGTTAGGATGAAAAGATTGGCTAAAAAAGACGCCTGGTGAACGGTGTAATTGAGAAACAATAACCCGCTCAGCCCCATTAATAACAAAAGTACCTTTCGGTGTAATATTTGGAATATTTCCGAGAAATACGTCTTGAACTATAGTTTGGAAATCAATATGCTCTTCGTCATTACAAGAGAGTCTTAATTTCGCTTTAAGGGGGACACTGTAAGTTAGCCCTCTTTGCATACACTCTTCAATGGTATATCTTGGAGGATCAATAAAATAATCAAGAAATTCAAGAACGAAAATATTTCGTGCATCTGTAATGGGAAAATTTTCCTGAAAAACCTTGTAAAGTCCTTCATTCATTCTGTTCTCTGGCGTAGTGTCTAATTGGAAAAACTCCATAAATGAGTGAAGTTGAATTTCCAATAGATCCGGGCTGCCGCCTGCCATATTAATTTTCCCGAAATTAATGCGCTCAAGGCTATTCGAGTTCATTTTGCCATTAGATGCCATCTAAAGATATTTTAATCGGATGTTCAAAATTCATTTGAGAGTCAAATACTGTTCCATCAAAATTGGGAAATGAACTCGCAAATGTAAAAGTATACAACGAAGGGCTTAACCAACTTAGTTCACTAAGTCGGTTAAGCCTTGTCATTATTGCGTAAAGGTTGCTTTCAACCTCGGCATGAAATAAGGTTACTTTAATTCAACCTCAGCGCCCACTTCTTCCAAAGCAGACTTTATAGATTCAGCCTCTTCTTTCGGAAGGGCTTCTTTCAATGTAGCCGGAGCTCCGTCAACTAGTTCCTTAGCGTCTTTCAAGCCAAGACCTAATAGGTTTTTAACTTCTTTAACGACTTTTAGTTTTGCAGAACCTGCACTGTTTAGCACAACATCAAATTCTGTTTTCTCCTCAGCAGCACCATCGCCGCCTCCAGCTGCACCACCAGCAACAGCTACTGCTGCAGCTGCGGGTTCGATACCGTATTCTTCTTTTAATATGTCAGCCAACTCATTTACCTCCTTAACTGTAAGGTTTACAAGTTGTTCTGCCATCGCACTCAAATCTGCCATTTTGTTTAGTTTTTATTGTTCGAAAATTTTTATTCACCTAGATTCATATCGAGGCGCGAAAAGCTTGGAAGCCAAATTTAATTATGCCTCAGCTGCTTTTTTTTCTTGAAGGGCTTTAACAAGACCAGCAATGGTCTTACCTCCTGAAGAAAGAGCACTGATAACATTTTTAGCAGGAGATTGCAGTAAAACTACAACTTCTCCAATCAAATCCTCTTTAGATTTCAATTCACTCAAAGGTTTGATCTGATCATCACCTTCATAAATATCAGCCTGAATATAGGCTGCTTTAAGAATGGGACGCTCGTGATCTTCTCTGAATTCCTTGAGAACCTTGGCCGGAAGATTAGCCGTATCTGTAAATAGAAGAGCCGTTGGACCTTTAAAGAAGGGATAAACCGCTTCAAATTTGCGATCACTTTCAAACTCTTCTAAAGCTTTTATAGCTAATTTATTTTTAACCACTTTCATTTCTATCCCTTTCTCATACAGCCGACCTCTTAGGTCAGTCACCTCACCTACGGTCATAGCTGATGCATCAGTTAGATAGAAAAACTCGGTGCTTTCAAATTTATTCTTAAGCTCCTCTATTGCGGTTGCTTTTTCTTGACGTGTCATTTTATTTAAATTTTAAGGGGATTAAATAGACTTCGGATCTACTTTAATGCCGGGACTCATTGTACTTGCAACTGTCACAGAACGCATGTAAATCCCTTTCGAGCTTACAGGCTTCATCTTATTTAATGTGCTAAGTAATTCCCTTGCATTTCCTTCTAATTGTCCAGCAGTGAAAGATGTTCGACCAATGGAGGAATGAATAATTCCAAACTTATCAACTCTAAAGGCAATCTTACCCCCTTTAACATCATCTACTGCACCAGCCACATTCGGAGTAACTGTACCTGACTTGGGGTTAGGCATAAGACCTCTTGGGCCCAACACTCGACCTAAGCGGCCAACTTGCGCCATAACCTGGGGCATAGCAATTACAACATCAAAGTCCATCCAGCCATTTTGCACCTTCTCGACATATTCATCCAGTCCTACATAATCAGCACCAGCATCCTTAGCTTCCTGCTCTTTTTCAGGAGTACAGAATACTAAAACTCGTTTGGTTTTACCTGTTCCATTGGGTAATTTCACAGTTCCCCTAATAGCTTGGTCTGCTTTTCTGGGATCAACTCCAAGTCGAACATGTACATCAACGGAAGCATCAAACTTCGTCATATCCACTTCCTTAACTAAAGCCATTGCTTCACCTAAAGGATATAATTTAGTACTGTCAACCTTTTCGTTAACTTCTTTTCGTTTTTTAGTTAATTTTGCCATTTATAGAAATTTTGAGGTATAGCGCCCTAGTATGAGCTTCCTCTATTTGAAATAATATACTTAATTCGCTTCTGTTTTTTCCCATGGTGGCTTTCCTGTAACAGTAAGCCCCATACTACGGGCAGTTCCAGCAACCATCTTCATACCCGACTCAACATGAAAAGCGTTTAAGTCGGAAAGCTTATTTTCGGCAATTTCGCGAATTTGATCCCAATTCACTTTTCCAACCTTAATTCGATTGGGTTCGCCTGAACCACTTTTTAGTTTTGCCGCTTCTAAAAGTTGAGCCGCTGCTGGTGGAGTTTTAATGATAAACCGAAAACTCTTATCCTTGAACACCGTAATGTCCACTGGTAATAGTTGGCCCTGACGATCCTGCGTTTCCGCATTAAACCGTTTACAAAACTCCATGATATTAACGCCCTTAGCACCCAAAGCGGGGCCCACGGGTGGCGCTGGATTTGCTGCTCCACCGCGCACCTGTAATTTTATAAAACCTTCAATTTCCTTTGCCATGGTCTATTATTTACTTATTAACTTTCTTTATGATTGTTTTTCAACTTGCATAAAATTCAACTCTACCTCAGTGCCTCTTCCAAAAATCTTTACAATGACTTTCAGCTTCTTCTTTTCTTCATTCACCTCCTGAATATCACCGATAAAATCTTTGAAAGGACCATCAATGATTTTAACAGATTCACCAACGATGAATGGTTCAATGAGTTCCTCTGTCATATCTTGAGATGCATCAGCTTTCCCGAGCATTCTATTTGCCTCGCTTTCTCTCATCGGAACTGGATTATCTCTGCCCAAAAAGTGTATAACATTTGGTGTACTTGCGATGGATTGAATGATTTCGCCAGTCAATTTAGACGGGAAAGCTTCAACCAAAATATAACCCGGTAAAATGTTCCGATCAAGGATAACTTTTTTACCGGCCCTAATTTTATACACTTTCTCAGAAGGTACTACAATCTGAGTGACAAAATCTGACCAGCCCGAACGCTGAATTTCCAATTCGATTCGCTCTTTAATCTTTCGCTCTTTGCCGCTAATCACTCGAAGTGAGTACCATCTTTTATCTTCAGACATCTTCTAACTTTAATTGGACAGATCGTAGATAAAGGTAAGTACCTGCTTAGATACCAAATCCATCAAAAAGATTAACAAAGCGATAATGACAGAAGCCACTAGCACAACTCGCGTACTAGAAAGCAATTCTGACCAAGTCGGCCAGGTCACTTTATTGACCAACTCATTATAACTCTCTCTTATGTAAAGTGATATTCGATCCACTGTTTAACAATTTAGCAGGAGAGACAGGGCTCGAACCTGCAACCTGCGGTTTTGGAGACCGCTGCTCTACCAATTGAGCCACTCTCCTAATTAAGGAATAAAATCCTTATATATGAGAAAATTAAGCACCTTAAAAGGTGCTTAACTTTCCCTAAACTTATAGCCAGGCAGTATACTTATACGGCCTTAAACTAGTCTAAGATTTCAGTAACCTGACCAGCACCTACGGTACGACCTCCCTCGCGAATGGCGAATCGAAGACCTTTCTCCATAGCTACTTTGTTGATTAGTTTCACTTCTAGCGAAACATTATCTCCAGGCATTACCATTTCCACATTCTCAGGCAAAGAAACATCACCTGTCACATCCGTTGTACGGAAGTAGAATTGTGGGCGATATCCGTTGAAAAATGGTGTATGTCGACCACCTTCCTCTTTACTCAACACGTATACTTCACATTTGAAGTGAGCATGTGGGGTAACAGATCCCGGTTTACAAATAACCATTCCCCGCTTAATATCTTTCTTATCGATACCACGTAATAAAAGACCTGCATTATCACCGGCTTCACCGCGATCCAAAATCTTTCTAAACATTTCAACTCCAGTAATAGTAGAAGTAAGTGGCTTTGCACCCTCTTCCTGCATACCTACGAGTTCTACATTATCTCCAACATTAGTCACCCCGCGCTCAATACGCCCAGTGGCAACTGTTCCACGTCCAGTAATAGAGAATACATCCTCTACCGGCATCAAGAATGGCTGGTCAACCAATCTTTCTGGCTCAGGGATTTCTGAGTCTACAGCTGCCATCAATTCTTCGATTTTCGCTACAGCATCAGCATCACCTTCAAGAGCCTTAAGAGCTGAACCGGCAATAATTTTAATGTTATCCCCGTCAAATTCGTATTGTTCAAGAAGTTCTCTGACTTCCATTTCAACCAACTCCAACATTTCTTCGTCGTCCACTAAATCAACTTTATTTAGAAAGACAACAATTTGAGGAACACCTACCTGACGTGCTAGCAAAATGTGTTCACGTGTTTGAGGCATAGGACCATCTGTAGCCGCAACTACAAGAATGGCACCGTCCATCTGAGCCGCACCTGTTACCATGTTTTTCACATAGTCAGCGTGACCCGGACAATCCACGTGTGCGTAGTGTCGGTTCGCAGTTTGATACTCAACGTGAGCAGTGTTAATCGTAATACCCCGTTCTTTTTCTTCGGGAGCAGCATCAATCGCTTCGTAGTCCATTTTATTGGTTACACCATCACTAGACAACACTGTTGTTATCGCAGCGGTAAGTGTAGTTTTACCATGATCTACGTGACCGATTGTACCTACATTAAGGTGTGGTTTTGACCGTTCGAAAGTTTCCTTAGCCATCGGTTACAAGTTTTTTTACAGTTAAATAATTCGCAAAAGAGTGAAAATCAGCTCTTTGAGCCAATGAAGGGATTTGAACCCTTGACCCCTTCCTTACCATGGAAGTGCTCTACCCCTGAGCTACATCGGCTTACAATTATAGGTCAAGAAAATAGAGACCCGTATGGTTTCACCTCCGTCGATACAGAGGATCAAATCATATTTCGAGCGTTCTCGAAATATATAATATAGTAGGAAGGATTCAAAAAATCCTTTTCACTCTCAATTTGTATCGTGGCCAAATGGACACAGAAATCCGACTGCATAAAACATGCAGCCAAATGGGAGTTAAAAATGAGCGGGCGACGAGACTCGAACCCGCGACCCTCAGCTTGGAAGGCTGATGCTCTACCAACTGAGCTACGCCCGCTTAAAATAACTCCTGTTACATGTGGGGGTGGTAGGATTCGAACCTACTCAGCTAAAAGCAACAGATTTACAGTCTGCCCCGGCTCTCCAACTCCGGCGCACCCCCGCGTTTATAACATTATTTCAATACTATTCAAATAGGTGAGCCAGCAGAGGGACTCGAACCCCCGACCAGCTGATTACAAATCAGCTGCTCTACCAACTGAGCTATGCTGGCTTTTGTCCTATTTAGACCACTTTTCGTTCAAAGCGATGGCAAAAATACAACTTTCCCTGATAGTATAAAACTTAGAGGCCTTTTTTTGTGAAATTCTTTCTCAGAATGAAAGAGATTGCTGCATCGCAAATAAACACAACAGGCCCCAATAGGAAATCATGGGGCTCTAGTCACGACCTTTTTGCCAGTGTATATCTTTACACTACATTAGATCCAAGGGCTTGCTCACTTAATATGAACGCGTCTTCTCTTTTCGCTTAACGAGCTGACGCTTCAGTGTATCTGAAACTTTATCTACTCCCTCTTCAAAAGTTTTGTTTGTGTCACTACTAAAAATGTTATCTCCGGGCACACTGACCAGGATTTCTACAACCTTATCTTTAATTTGCCCCGTATTCTCCAGTTTCAGAGTGACGGTAGCACTTATAATTCTTTCGAAGTACTGTTCCAACTTCCCCACTTTTTGATGGACATATTCCGTTAAGCTATCATCTGCGGTAAAATGTACAGGTTCGATTAAAATTTTCATATTTAACTATTTTTTAGGTGAACTATTCGAATTTCTAGGGTGCGCTTTAGCGTGGGCATTCTTCAATCGATTGATAGAAACCTGGGTGTAGGCTTGAGTAGAACCTAAGCCAGCATGACCCAAAAGTTTTTGAACACTCGATATATCTGCTCCTTCATCTAATAAATGGGTAGCGAAGGCATGCCTAAGCATATGAGGGCTTTTTTTTCTTACGGATGTGAATAAAGAGAGTTCTTCATTCACAACATTGTAAACAGTTTTTGGATTGAGTTTTTGAAAGGAGTGAGAAAAAAATAGAAAATCTGAATTCTGCTCTCTCTTTTGCAAAAACACATTTCGATTTTCAAGATATCGTTTCATTACATCCATAAGTGTTTTGGAAAAAGGAACAAATCGCTCCTTTTGACCTTTACCTATAAACGTAATCCCCTCTGTATCTATTTGGTTGTAGTGCAAAGAAATGAGCTCAGCTCGCCGCAAGCCGGTAGCATATAGCATCCAGCAAATTGTTCGATTTCGAAGGGCCCAAAAATCATCAGACGGCATGGGGCTGCTGAGCATCTTCTCTAAATCGGCCGCTGGAATGATATCAGGCAAACTTCGCTGACTTTTCAGGGCTGGAAGCCGAGCGGCGGGATTGTCAGAGATTTGATTATCTTTAAGTAAGAAGGTGAAAAACCGATTGAGGGCAGATTTTTTTCGGCTAATCGATCTATTGGATATCCCCTTCTCCATTAGCGACGCTAAAAACGACCGCAAATGAAAAGGCCTTACCTCAATTGCTGAAGTAAGACCGAATGTATCGTATAAATATGTCGAGAAAGAAATAATATCGGTACGATAAGCCTCTACAGTATGCTCTGAGAATCTTTTTTCGAACCTGAGATAATTAATGTAGCGATTAAGTTTCAATCCTGCACTTTCGATTCAATATACGAAAGGGCGAGAGATTAAAAAACTATTGATCACCAAATTTCTCATTTTTATATTCCGCCTTAAGTAATTCTTTGCGTCGCTCTACTGAAGGTTTGGTGAAATGCTTGCGGTTACGCAGTTCTTTCAACACACCTGATCGTTCGAATTTACGCTTGTACTTCTTAAGTGCTCGATCAATGGACTCCCCGTCTTTTACGTCAATTATTAGCATATGGTCTATTTTTTGTTTTCGCGTCGCAAAAGTACGACAATTATTTATTTATTCAATGTATTAACAAAAAAACCGGCAGAGAAAGTTCCCTGCCGGTTAGATTTCCGTTAAATCAGGCTACTTACTGGGCAGACCATGTAATAATTGTGGATACCTGATCCACATCTACATTTGCTCTGCCTATTGTTAAACCATCACTAGCTCCATCCAACTGAAGAGTTGCCGAGCCATTCAAACTACTTGTAAAAGGCACTTCTACTGAGATAGCAGCAGATAAATCCCCAACAGGGATGACGACACTTGATGTTTCGGAGATATCACCAGAAACGGAATAATCAACTGTAACTTCATTGTCCCTAGTTTCTCTTAGACGAACTGATGTCGAAACTGTAGTGTTTTCGACTGGATTGCCAGTTAGAGTGTCAATTACCATGCCATTCTCTAATGTAGTGTCTACCATAGCAAAAAGAGAATCTGTAGCGAGTTCTACATAAGCAGGTGTACTATTCGAAAAATCCAAATTCGGATCATCAAAATCATCATCACAAGAGACCAAGACTGTCAGCAAGCTCATTAAAATGATTATTGCAATTTTATTTTCTATTATATTATTCATTGTTTTTTGTTTTATTGGTCAAACCACATTTTTTCGTCCACTTGAGGAAGAGTTTCTGGCGAATTACTATTTGCTGCAATTTCATCCGGAGGATATGGTAATCTGCGAAATAGACCTTGAACCAGCGCCCCTTCAGGAACTTCAAGAGCCGGTATTTCATTTCGTCGCCAATGAACTGAACCTTCTAATGGTCTAACTATACAATCAATCCATAATTGCTCTGCGATGATCTCAACTACTTCCGCCTGAGATACCGATGTTAAGTCAGGAATCTCGTCGTTTAAATAACTATCGATAGACTCTTGATCTAAGTTATAGCTAGCCATTGCTTGATTAATACCTGCACGTAAAGCATTGTCAGCCTCACTAATTCCTCCAGAGGCATATCCTTTAGCATATGCTTCTGCGATCAAATACTGTGTCTCCTGTGATGAAAATAGCACATCTGGAGCATCGGGTCGAACCAGGCTTAGGTCACCACCTGCCGATGTTGATAATACCCATGGCACTGCTGGTAGACTTATGACACCAGGTGGCGCACCCGTAACTTCAGCCGGTGACCCCCCACCAGGAAAAGGCGTGAAATAAGCATCTAGTCTAGGATCATTTCTTTTACTCATCACGTCTACTGTTGCTTCAGAGGCAAAGTAGAAGAAATTTGATCCGCCGGCAAAAGCATTTAATGTCTCCCAGAATGGATTTCTATTTCCAGAAGTATTTATAAAAGGGAACAAAGCATTTTCGCTAGGCTGTAAAATCAAATCTCCTTCGGCAACTAAATCACCAATTGCTTGAGCTTTTGAGGGATCTGCATCAACCATTGTCATTAATACTCTTAACTTTAACGACTTAGCAAACTTTCTCCATAAATTCATATCTCCCTTAAATATAAGGTCATTACCAGTGATTGAATTTGGAGTTGAGGGATCAATTTTTGCTATAGCTTCGTCTAAAATATCAACAATGCCATTTAAAACTATTTCCTGATCGTCAAATCTAGGATTTAAATTATTGATCTGAGCATTTTCTAAGTCTAGATCAAGCGCCTCAGTAAAAGGCACATCACCCCATAAAACAGTGGCGGAGTAATAAACTAAAGCTGAGAAAATCTCACATTGGGCTATTGCATTATTTCTGCCATCGGCATTCTGGATAGCTAACTTTAAATCCTTCTGGATATCGCGATAATAAGCTCTCCAGGTATTCCCTGTCGTGAAAATGCTAAAGTTATATCGCTCAGGGCTAGTAAATACGCCTGCACCTAACTCGCCACCACCCGACCAAAGTTGAGTTCCAGTGGAGAGTGCAGGGCCTAAATCAATTACTCGATTTGTTGAATAGCCGACCAAAGTTCCCGTAAATATGGGACCTGGGTCCGCAGAAGTTGACCTATTGGGATCCTCATTCACATCCAAATAATCTTCGGAGCAAGAGGAGGCCAGCAATAGACCAAGGGTTAAGAAAATTATACTTATGTATTTCATGTTGTTTGTTTTAGAATCTGATTTTAATGTTACCACCAAAAGTGCGTGCAGTAGGAACGCTGAAAAACTCAACGTTAGCTGCACCTCCGATCAGGCTTGGTCCAAAAAAGGAGGCTTCCGGGTCAATATGAGGAACTTCGCTATCGATTAACCAAAGGTTTCGTCCTTCGAATCCAATAGAAACTCCTTTTACGTATGACTGCTGAGGAATCCAGCGTTGTGGTAAAGAATAGGAGAGTGCAACTTCCCGCAGTTTGATATAGGATGCATCAAAAATACTACCTTCTGTATTGGAGTTGTTGGTGTAATTTTCCCAGAAGTCTTGCATCGAACGCACCGGAGTCTCATTTTCAACATAGGTTATTGCGCCATCAGCTTCAACCTCATTAACACCTTTATCCACGAATGTCTGACCTCTATTTTCTAAAGTCTCTTCAGCCAGCCCTAAACCTCTGATACTTGAAACAGTTCTGGAAAACATCACTCCACCTACGCTTGCATCTATTAATACGTTTAGTGTAATTCCTTTATATGAAAAGACATTTTCTACACCCCACTGGTAATCGGGTAAAATATTTCCCAGACGTACTCTATCTCCTCGCTCTCGCAAACCTGTATTTTCATTGATTATTACATCACCGTTGGGGTTTCTGGCCCATCCTGCGCCATAAAGCCCAAAAGATTCTCCTTCTTCTGCACGTATAGATAATCCACTAAAACCGCTGGTAACCCCCAAATCATCCAGACCTTCTGCCAGTGTTTCAACTGTCTGTCTGTTTCTAGTGAAATTACCAATAATATTCCATTGAAACTCACTTTCAGGTGACAGTGGACTTAAAGTTACTAGAGCCTCAACCCCAGCGTTCCTGATCTCTCCTGAATTTACAAGAATAGATTCAAATCCGGTTGACTGTGCTACAGAGACATTTACAATTTGCTCTGAAGTCAGCGTATTATAATAGGTAAGGTCAAGTCCAAACCTTCCTCTAAAAAACTGAAGCTCAGTCCCTACCTCAAAAGTTGCCTGGTTTTGCGGTCTTAAAATTGATCCCGCAGGCAATGAAACTGGACCGTTAAACACCGACTGTCCGTCATGTGGCAAGGTATTATTGGGGACAAATTGAGTAAATATCTCATTTGCAGGAGTAAATAAAAAGTCAAGCTGGTATGGACCTACATCACTTCCTACGTTTGCCCAACTCGCTCTAACCTTACCAAAGGACAAAATATCATCTTCTATATTAAACGCATCCGTAAATACGAAACTCGAACTTATTCCAGGATAGAAATAGGAATTGTTGTTTTCAGGAAGGGTTGAAGACCAGTCCTGTCGTCCTGTGACATTGACATATAAATAGTCTTTAAAGTTAAACCCAATATCAGCATACCCACCAAACAGTCTACGGATACTCTCGAACCTAGAGTTATTCAATGAGGAGGCATTCGCCGGATTATACAAATTGGATACTAATAGATCATTGGCTACGATACGAGTGCGCTCATTCTCAATTTGATTTACATTCCAACCTGCAAGTGCATTTACTTTGAGATCATCCGTTAGTTTAAACTTAAACGTTGATATGATATCCGTGTTGAACTCTCGACGAAAAATGCTGCGATCTTCAAATTGACCGTTCATTAAATTTATAGTTCCTTTGGATGAAATATTTCGACGATTTTCCTGAAAGAAGTCAGTTCCCATTCGACCTAAAACATTCCACCACTTTGTCACGTCTAAACTTGCTTCAACATTTCCGTAGATTCGATCTACTACATTATTGAAAGGATTATTTTGAACAATGTAATACGGGTTGTTTACCGTATTGTTTCCATTCAGCCCTATAGTTCTTCCATTAGGGTCTATTACATTATTTCTCAATGCATTATCGCTCACAGTTCTTGGCAAACCAAAAACATTGGACATTAAGATGTTTGGATTATTACTCCCTTGCCTAGGTCTGTTCAATCCTTCCGTTCGAACATAATTTGCAACACCTCGAATTCTAAGGCGTTCACTCAGTGAAGAACCTGCATTAAGGGAAACTACATTTTTATTTAATTGGTTACCAGGCACGATTCCCTCTTCGGAGTGGTTTGTAAATGATACCCTAACATCGCCCCGTTCACTTCTAGAACTCACAGCCACGTTATTAATAAAGGTAACTCCCGTTCTGAAGAAGTTACTTACATTATCGGGATTAGCTTGAAGAGAACTGACTGGCTCGTCAAAAGGAAAAGCATTTATCTCGTCGCTATTTTGATTCAGCGTAGATATTTTTGGTCCCCATCCATTTGTGAAATTATTGGCATCATATTCACCAAAAGATCCAGTCGCATATTCATTTTGAAAGCTTGGAAGTCTAAAAGGAGTCGAGGCTCGAACACTAGAATTGTACTCAACATTTATACCCGCCTTCTTTCCTCGTTTAGTTGTTACCATAATAACTCCGTCTCGTGCCCGTTGCCCGTAAAGTGCAACTGCTGAAGATCCTTTCAAGACCGTCATTTTTTCGATATCATCCGGATTAAGGTCTGCGGCTCTGTTACCAACATCAGCTCCTCCGCTAATGATTTCACTTCTAGAACCATTAAAAGCTGAGTTTGAAATGGGAACACCGTCAACAACAAATAGCGGCTGATTTCCACCACCCAAGGAGTTCAATCCCCGGATTTGAATATTAACAGAACCTCCTGCAGTCCCTGAGGATGTATTTACTCGTACTCCAGCAACACGACCTGACAGGTTCCCGATAACGTTACTCGTTCTGGTTTGTGCGAGCGTTTCTCCATCAATGGTAGATACAGCATAACCTAACTCGCGACTCTCTCGCTCTACCCCCATGGCTGTGACGACTACCTCATCTAATGCCACTCCAGAATCTTCTAAACGAACATTATATTCATCAGCATCTCCTAATTTTATTTCGGTGGCCTGATATCCAATATATGATACATCCAACATCTCTGCTGATTCGGGAACTTGCAACTCGAAAAACCCATCAAAGTCGGTGATGGTACCGTAGCCATCCTCACCGACGACTGTAACGTTAGCCCCAATCAGGGGCTCCCCGTCGA
>Ga0209931_1000091_pt1 | contig 46900 bp, 32 predicted proteins | sample SalPonR1_B_D1_MG_FD_185697 | JGI IMG/M metagenome (GOLD analysis project Ga0209931, IMG submission 185697) | Salt pond soil microbial communities from South San Francisco under conditions of wetland restoration - Salt Pond MetaG R1_B_D1_MG... ...
GGGTTCCACCTCTTCCCATTCCGAACAGAGAAGTTAAGCCCGCTAGCGCCGATGGTACTGCATAAGTGGGAGAGTAGGTCGTCGCCGATTTTATTGAAGCCTCAATCATTGTGATTGAGGCTTTTTTTTTAATAATTAATTGATTTATTTTTCTATACAATTTTACTTATCTTTTTTTATTTGTAACCAATTAACATTCATTTCGTAAATTTATTAGTAACCAAAATCTTTTATTTTGAAAGGATTTTTACAAAAACTATTAATTCCAGTTGTATTTATTGTTTTCTTTTTATTTGTTAACACCTGTAAAGATGGAGAAAGGGAATCATCTGTTTCTATGAATTCATTAGAACGAATTCAGAAACGGGGTAAAATTATTGCCGTAACTGATTTTAATTCTACTAACTATTTTATTTATAGGGGTGAACCCATGGGATATCAATATGAATTATTGAAGTTGCTTGCTGAACACCTGGATGTCGATCTTGAAGTAGTAGTAGAAAATGATGTGAATAAAAATTTTGAGATGCTTCTTGAAAAAGAGTGTGATATTATTGCCATCAATTTAACTAAAACAAAAGATCGAAGTAAGATAATAGATTTTACGACTTCTCACAGTCAGACCAAACAGGTTTTAGTGCAACGAAAACCAGATAATTGGAGAGGATTAACAAAAGATAAGATAGATTCAAAATTAATTAGGAATCAACTGGATATAGCCAATAAAGTTGTATATGTTCAAAAAGGAACTTCATATGCTGAGCGTATAAAAAATTTATCTGATGAAATAGGTGACCATATTATAGTTATTGAAAAAGCAGATTTGGAAGTTGAACAATTGATTGAATTGGTTGCAAGTGGAGAGATTGATTATACTGTTGCTGATGAAAATATAGCTATGGTAAATCAAACGTATTATCCAATTCTAGATATTGAAACAGCCATAAGTTTTCCTCAAAGTTTAGCCTGGGGAGTTAGAAAAGAAGACGATTCTTTAAAAATGGCTATCAATATATGGCTTAAAGATTTTAAAAAAACATTGGATTATGCACTTATCTATAATAAATATTTTAAAAGTCCTCGTTCTGCAAAAATCGTTGAAAGTGAATATTATACATTAACGAGTGGTAAAGTTTCAGCTTATGATGATTATATCAAAGAATATAGTCTAATTATTAACTGGGATTGGAGGTTAATCGCATCTTTGATTTATCAGGAATCGAGGTTTAAATCAAATGTTAAATCATGGGCTGGAGCTTATGGTTTAATGCAATTAATGCCAACTACTGCAAAGAGATTTGGGGTAAATAAAAGTTCATTACCAAAAGAAAATATTAGAGCTGGGATTAAATTCATAGAATGGCTTGATAAAAGATTTGAGAACAGAGGGATTACAAATGAAGACGAGAAAATAAAATTTATTTTAGCTTCTTATAATGTTGGGTTGGGCCATATTTTAGATGCCAGAAGGCTTGCAGAAAAGTATGGAAAAGACCCAGATGTGTGGGAAAATAATGTGGATGAATTTATTTTAAAAAAAGCAGATCCGGAATATTATCATGATCCTGTAGTAAAGTATGGATATTGTCGCGGATCAGAAACCTATCATTATGTTTATCAGATTATAGATAGGTACGAACATTATAAAAATATTTTGCCTAAAGAATAGACTATAAAAGGTTTATCTTCTTAACGACCTCTAAAAATTCTGACATAATCATTGCTGTAGCTCCCCAGATAACTAATTTTTTGGGTTTATAAATGGGGGCAGTAAAAGCTAACTCACTATAATGAAATTTTTGTAAGGTGCAATTTTCAGGGTTAAGCAAATCTGAAAGAGGAATTTCAATAATTTTTTCTACTTCGATTGGGTCACGTTTAAACTTTGGAATTGTGGCATAAAAACCAACAAACGGAAGGACATAAAAATTACTAACTGGAATATGTAGTGGTGTTAATTGTCCTAAGATATTTACTTTTTCAGGATCAATTCCTATTTCCTCCTTACTTTCTCTTAAGGCTGTATACTCAAGTGTATGATCTCCGGATTCAAACTTCCCTCCGGGGAAAGAAATCTGTCCACTGTGAGCCCCTTCATATTCCGTTCGTTTAATACAAACAGTATATAACTGTTTGTTTTTAGGGAATAAAAGGATTAAAACTCCTGCATTACGCCTTTTTGCAGAAGTGTTAAAATGTCTGCGAACGTTCGGTGCCATTCTATCATGAGCTGGTTCCCCGGGTAGTTCTCTTTTAAATTCTTCCTTTAATTGGTTAAAAATTTTTTTATACATTAATACGAACAATAAATTTCTAATATACTAAGAGAAATTATTTTCTAAATTTTCTAATAAATTCTTCTACTTCTGGTACACCTCCCTGGTAAATTAAATATCCGTTATAAGGTTCTTTGCGTGTTATTTCATCATTTACCGGAGTTAACATGATCTCTTTTACTTTTTGTGGGTCATCGGTTTGTCCGAGAGCCCAACCCAGCTTAATATAAGCAACTTCAGGCAACATGTTTTCTGCAGGGATAACTCCTTTATCCATTAAATCACGCCCTGTATCGTAAACAAACATATGTACATAACCCCACAGTGTTTGTACGGTCATATATATGTGTACTCCTTTTTTGGTAGCTCGTTCAATGGCATCATATAATGGTTTATTAACATGTCCTAGTCCTGTTCCTGCAATTACAATCCCTTTATATCCATTATCAACCAACATATCAATAATATCAGGCTGCATGTTGGGGTAATAGTATACAATGGTAACTTTTTCTTCAAAAAAGGGTAAGATGGTTGCTTTTTTATCTTTTCTTCTGGGATTATAATCTTTTTTAATCGGCTTAACCTCGCCCCATTTAACGGTTGCCAATGGGACATCCCCAACGGTACGGAAAGTTGACCGGTACGAAGAGTGCATTTTTCTAACCCGTGTACCACGATGTAAGAATCCATATTCATCAGATGTAGGACCAAACATACAAACCATAACTTCAGCGATATCTGAATGTGCTGCTGTATAAGCAGCATGAATTAAATTTAGTGCTGCATCCGAAGACGGGCGATCGGAAGATCGTTGTGAACCAACCAATACGATAGGAACCGGCGAATTTTGAACCATGAAAGTTAATGCAGCAGCAGTATGGCCTAAAGTATCCGTCCCGTGTCCGATAATGATGCCGTCAATCCCTTTTTCAATTTCTTTGCCAATGGCAATAGCTAAAGCTTTATACTGCTCAGGCCCCATATTTTCGCTAAAAACAGCAAAAAGTTTTTCGGTCGTCAGGTTACAAATATCGGCTAGTTCAGGAACCGCCCCATAGAGCTCTCCGGGTGAAAATGCTGGTATTACAGCTCCCGTCCTGTAATCTAATCGCGAAGCAATGGTTCCTCCTGTACCAAAAAGTTTTACATTACGTTTATCTTTAGAGTAAGGAAATTCTTTTTCAGGAATTTTATAATTAGCTTTTTGGTATCCCGTTTCCTTCATGTCGGTAATTGTTTTAATATCGATACCAATATTGTAACCGGTAGCAATTTTTAAAACAATGTGTTGGTCATCATCATTTTCCGAACGTGGTAATACTGTTCCCTGAAAAGTTCCTCTTGTTGTTTTTATATTGGTTTGGCCCCAAACACGAACATTATATTTTTTTAAAACTTCTAATGCTTTGCCTTTATATCCTTGAAAAATATCTTCGCTCATTTTACTTATTTTTAATCGTTAAAAATGATATTAATTTTGTTCTATGGCTTTTGCTAATTTCTCGGGAGCGATATTTCCTACAGCTGTTTTTTGTAGTTCGCCCATAATCCAGTGTAAGGCCACATTGTCGTTTTTTGATTGTTTTATTTCTTTAAATTTTTGTTTTAAAAATGGAATTTTTGATAAAATTTCTTCTTTGGGTAGTGGTTTAAAGTGGATGCTTGTCAGTATCGATTCAAAATCCATCTTAGGATATTGATAAACGATAGGAAGCATTTTTTTGCTTAACTGAATTTCGAGTTTTTTATCTATTAAAAATTTGAATAAATCATAGATTTTAGAATAATCGGAAGTGTTCGTAGATTTATAATGACCTTCGACAAATTTTAGCTTGTGCCCAATAAATGTTCCAATAAATTTTGGATCAATTTTTAAATTTTTTATAATTTTTTCAATCAATGGATACAGATTGTTTCTTAGAATATAATTATATGTATCTTCCGGAATGTCCCATTTTTTCATTTGATTATAGCGATCCACCACTTCAGTGGGTAAATTTTTTCTTAAATTCTCGATATAATCAGTTGCTAATGGAATGGGAGCAGAATCGGTGTCAGGATACATTCGATCGGCTCCGGGCAATACCCGCTCAAAAATTGTTGTCCCGTCAGGAAATGATTTTCGGGTTTCGTTTGGAACTCCTTCGAAAGCCATTTGGCAACGTTCTTCAATGGTTTCTAATGCTGTAGATATATCTTCATCGGGTGCCCAGAAAATAATTTGAGCATCTTCCTTATCTGCATTAAAAAGGGATTTTAGTTTGTCAAAATTTTTGGGAATAACTTTTGGTTCTAACTCTTCCGAATGAACCATGTTTGGCTCTTCGAGACAAGCAATAACTTTTAAACGGTCAGAAATTTCGTCGGCAAATATTTTTTCCGGCTGAGTAAAATGGGATAAAATGGATTTAAAACCCGGCAGGTTGACGGCAATGATTCTGTATTTGTCTATTAATCCATTTGTTATAGGCTCATATTTTAAATCGTAATCCCGATAATCAATTTCCTGGTGTTGGATTTTCCATTTCGAGGAATCTTTAATTTTGTCAGTTAGTTTTTTTCTTACATTTAATAATGCCCACTGCCTGAAAGCTTCATTATGTGATAACTCTGGTATGAGTTTATTATACGAAACCCCTTTAACTTCAACTCTTGTTCCTCCTTTACAACTTACATTTACATCTTCTCTTCCAGCGCCACTTCCGGTTCTCACTTTCCCGGTACTTCGGTTTAAAAAGCGGATATATTCAGCTGCTTCTTTTAATTCATCCGGGGTAAACATATCAGGATAAGTAACCGTTTCGATTAAGGGCATCCCTAAACGGTCAGTTTTATAGATTCTGGTATGTCTTATATCAGAAATTTCACGGCAGGAGTCTTCCTCAATGCTTAATTGGATTAATCGCACTTTTTTGTTTTTTAATGGGATTTCTCCTTCTACACCCAAAATAGCGGTACGTTGAAAACCGGTAGGAATACTTCCGTCTAAATACTGTTTGCGGGTAATATGAACTTCACCAACAATGTTAAGTTTACAAAGTAATGAGATCTCTAATGCTTTCTCAAGTGCTTCTTTGTTGATTTTGAAGGGAGGAGTATCGTCGATTTCGTATGTACAGGCTGTTTCGTTATTGATACGATAAATTATTTCTTTTTTTGTTTTAAATTCCATCAAGGCTGTTCCGTCATATTCTCCTAACTCACTTAAAGTAGGTCGCATATGGCGGATTATTTCTGCGTCATATTCGTCATCTTTGTGATAAATACCCGCAGGGCATCGACAAAATAATTTTTCTTTGGTATTTAATTGTTGATGTACTTCCAACCCTGATTTAAATCCTATTCGTTGGTAATCCGCTTTTTTTGCTTTTTTTCTGGTTACATAACCAATTTCTTTTTTTGTTTTTTCGTAATTCTGTTTAGGATCGAAAGAGGAAGAATCAGCAGATGTATTTGTTTTCATAATGTTTAACTTGTTGTTTTGTAGTGTGATATATTTGTTTAGAACCAAATTGTACCGATTTCAATGTCCGTTAAATTAGTAAAAAAAATGCGAGATAAGAAATTTAGTTTAATCAGGATATAAACAGGATAGTTTTTACTATTCGAAACGGATGGTTTTTTCAGGACTTAATTTTGAAATAATATAGGATGGAATAACTAGCATTAATACGGTAATAGCTAGTGTCCCTAGATTTAATCCCAGAATATGCCACAGTTCTAAATTAATCGGAACGGCTTCAAGATAATAAGACGATGGATCAAGGGAGAAAAGTTGGAATTTTAATTGGATGAAACAAATAGCAATTCCGATGATATTTCCCCATAATAATCCTTTGGATATTAAAAATGCTGATTGATATAAAAATATTTTCCGTATTGACCAATTTTTTGTGCCCATGGCTTTTAGAATTCCTATCATATTAGTACGTTCAAGAATCAGGATTAATAATCCGGAAACCATGTTAAATCCGGCAACAGCTGTCATTAAAATTAAGATAATCCATACATTCATATCGGTTAAATTTAGCCAATCGAACATTTGTGGATATTTTTCTTTAATGCTTTGTATTTTAAGTTTGGCACCGCTGGGATCAAATTGAAAACCGACAATATCTCGAATCTCCCGAGTAATATAATCTATTTGTGAAAATTCATCAATGATTACTTCGTAACCACTGATTTGATTTTTTTCCCAATTGTTTAAACGCTGAATATGTCCTAAATCAACCAGAATGAATTTTTCATCAAATTCAGCCAGGCTCGTATTATAAATACCTGAAATGGAGAAGACTCTCATTCTTGGTGGGTCCTGGATGAAATAGGCTGCAATTTTATCGCCAGGTTTTAATTTAAGTAAATTAGCAATGTACTCGGAAATTATGATTTGGTCAGTTTTTGATGTATCGGTTACTCTAAAAGTTTCTCCGGCAACCATGTTCCGGTTAAAAAAAGACCAGTCGAAATCAGAACCTACACCTTTTAAAACAACACCATGTATATCTTCCGATTTGGTTTTTATGATTCCGGCTTTCATTCCAAATTGTTGAATTTGTTTAACTCCTTTTAGGTTTTTTATGTCCTCAAAAAAGAGTTGGTCTTTATTTATTGGAACCGTTTCATAAGAGATATTCGTGTCGTAATTGATAATTTGTATGTGTGATCCGAAGCCAATTAATTTATTGCTAATTTCTTTTTTAAAGCCAGAAGCAATAGCTACAGCCAGAATCATTACAGCAAGTCCGAGCGAAATACCAATTACAGCAATCGTAACAATAGGCTGCGAAATGTCCTTTTTTTCTTTTTTTTCGGTTAATAATCGTTTGGCAATAAAAAGCTCGGTATTCAAAATGCTGTGTTTTTATGTTTTCACAAATGTAGTAAAATTAAAATTTTAAAAAATAAACCGGAATGGTTAAAAATAATCATTCGCTTTTTAGGTATAGTTGTTAAAATTTATGATTTGAAAAGAAAATTATTAATTTAGGACTTTTAAACAAACCAGGAATAATGAAAAATACGATTTATTTATTGATTTGTATTGTTCTATGCAGTTTGCAAGGTTGTAGTAACCAGAAACCTACTTTCCAGAAATTAACTATACAGACCGGAGCAGAACAAACTGAAAAATATATTCCTTTATTAAAAAATAAAAAAGTAGCCATCGTAGCGAATCATTCAACAGTGATTAACAAAACCCACCTGGTAGATTCGTTGTTGGCTTTAGGTATTGATGTGATAAAGATTTTTAGTCCCGAACATGGTTTCAGAGGAAGTGCCGATGCAGGAGAACTAGTTGATAATGATATCGATCCAAAAACCGGATTTCCAGTAATATCCCTATATGGAAATAGTAAGAAACCATTGTCTGAAGATTTAGCCAATGTTGATATAATTGTATTTGATTTGCAGGATGTAGGCGTAAGATTTTACACCTATATTTCTACCATGCATTATGTAATGGAAGCTTGTGCTGAAAATAATGTAGAAATGCTTGTTTTAGACAGGCCAAACCCTAATGGTTACTATGTTGATGGGCCTGTGTTAGATACAGTATATCAATCGTTTGTAGGCATGCATCCTATCCCTATTGTGCATGGTATGACCATTGCAGAGTTTGCACAAATGATTAATGGAGAAAGCTGGTTAAATAATGGATTGAAATGCAATCTGAGCATTATTCCTTGCAAGAATTATACGCATGATTCTTTGTATCAATTATCCATTCCTCCATCGCCCAATTTACAGAATATGCGGGCCATTTATCTTTATCCTTCGTTGGGATTTTTTGAAGGTACAGCTTTGAATGTTGGGCGTGGAACCGATTTCCCTTTTCAGGTTTTTGGAAGTCCTGAATTACAAAATTCCGAATTTACTTATAAACCCAGAAGCATAAACGGGTTTAGTAAAAACCCAAAGCATAAAAATCAAAAATGCTACGGAGTGGATTTGCGAGATATTAAGATTGAAGAGTTAATTGCTTTACGGAAAATTAATCTGGAATGGCTCATCTACGGATATCAGAATTCGCCTGATAAGGAACATTTTTTCAATAACTTTTTTTATAATATTTCAGGAACATCAAAGTTAGATAAACAAATAAAAGAAGGGTTATCAGCAGAAAAAATTCGTGAAAGCTGGCAACCTGAACTTGAAAAGTTTAAACAAATCCGTCAAAAGTATTTGATTTATCCTGATTTTAAAGATTAAAGCAAATGCAATCATTCTCCAAGCTGCTTTATGCGGTTATGGGGATAAAAAAATCCGAAGCTAATAAAAACTTCGGATTTTTTTTGTTGAGTATAATCGTTTAAATTGTCCTTCCGGGATATGCTTTTAATGCAACTTCCAGGGTTTCCATAGCCTTTGCTAAATCTTCTTTTTTCAATACATAGGCAATACGTACTTCTTGTTTTCCTAATCCTGGTGTTGCATAAAATCCTGAGGCCGGTGCCATCATAACGGTTTGATTTTTATATTCGAATTCACTCAAAATCCATTGGGCAAATTTATCGGTATCGTCTACCGGTAATTTAACTACGGTATAAAAGGCTCCTTTGGGTTTAGGACAAATAACGCCTTCTATTTTGTTCAATGCTTCTACCATAAAATCTCTTCGTTCGATATATTCGTTGTATACCTCGTCAAAATATTCATTAGGGGTATTTAAAGCCGCTTCGCCAGCCCATTGTCCGAATGATGGTGGGCATAAACGGGCCTGAGCAAATTTCATGGCTGTAGCAATTACTTCTTTATTTTTTGTTACCAAAGCACCAACGCGTGCTCCACACATGCTGTAACGTTTCGAAACAGAGTCCATCATAATTACATTGTTCTCAATTCTTTTTAGGTGCATGGCAGAAAAATGAGTATGGCCATCGTAACAGAATTCACGATAAACTTCATCTGAATATAAATATAAATCGTGTTTTTCAATTATCTTTTGTAATTGTTTTAATTCAGATTCTGAGTATAAATATCCGGTAGGATTATTAGGATTACAAATTACAATTCCTTTGGTTTTGGGAGTAATTAACTTTTCGAACTCTTCGATTGGAGGTAAAGCAAAATTATTTTCAATCGATGATGTAATAGGTTTTACCACTACACCTGCCGATACTGCAAATCCGTTGTAATTAGCATAAAATGGTTCGGGAACAATTACTTCGTCGCCCGGATTTAAAGTAGATAAAAATGCAAAAGTAATAGCTTCAGATCCACCTGTTGTAATTAACATTTCTGTATGGTCAACATCAATATTAACACGCTTATAATATTTGGCTAACCCTTTGCGGTATGATTCATTCCCGGCCGAGTGGCTGTATTCAATAACTTTTGCTGTAATGTTTTTTACCGCTTCTAAAGCAACCTCAGGTGTTGGGATATCGGGTTGACCAATATTTAAATGGTAAACCTTACGTCCTTTACTTTTTGCTTCCTCTGCATAGGGCACCAGTTTTCTGATGGGCGATGCAGGCATTTGTTTTCCTTTATCTGATATTTGTGGCATAATAGATATGTTTTTATACAATTGTATTATTGATTCGTTTCTTCAGGTTTTTGAACAGTTCCTGTAATCTTTAGAGTTACAGGCGATGATTTTGCATTTGAATATACCCGGATTGATTTAGTAAAATTACCAATAATACGGGTATTGTATTTTACGGTTATTGTACCTTTTTTTCCTTTTTTTATAGGTTCCTTTGGCCATGTTGGGGTTGTACATCCACACGAAGCTCTAACATTGGTTAGGAGCAAAGGTTCTTTTCCTGTATTTTTGAAAGCAAACTCGCAAGTACCGTCACCCATATATTTTATTTTTCCAAAATCATGGGTTGTTTTATCAAAATAAATTTCCGGTAAGTCTTTACTGTCTTGATTAGTATTAATTTCTTTTTGTGCATAAGCTCCCAACGTGGTTAAAATAATAATAAGCGATAAAATTATGTTTTTCATAATATTTAATAAATTTTTAATTAGACTACAAATTTACTTTTTATTCGCAAAATTAAACATGTTATTAAAAAGGATTTTGTGAATTAATTTATATTTTTACAGACTTTTGAAAATAACATAAGTTTAAATTTTAAATATTGTATTATTAAAATGGATATTCCCGCAAAATATGACCCGTCATTAACCGAAAGTAAATGGTATAAGTATTGGATGGATAATCGTTTTTTTCATTCTGAACCGGATGAAAGAGAGCCTTATACCATTGTTATTCCACCACCTAATGTAACTGGTGTTTTGCATATGGGGCATATGTTAAATAACACTATTCAGGATATTTTGGTTCGCCGAGCACGTATGCAGGGTAAAAATGCCTGCTGGGTTCCGGGTACCGACCACGCTTCCATAGCCACCGAGGCAAAAGTAGTTGCTAAATTAAAAGACGAAGGAATAGATAAAAATACCTTATCGCGGGAAGATTTTTTAAATCATGCCTGGGAGTGGAAAGAAAAACATGGAGGTATTATTCTTGAGCAGTTAAAGAAGTTGGGAGCATCTTGCGATTGGGAACGTACAAAGTTTACCATGGATGAAGATATGTCTGAGAGTGTGATTAAGGTTTTTGTTGATTTGTACAATAAAGGATTAATATATCGTGGCGTTCGAATGGTGAATTGGGACCCGGTTGCTAAAACAGCTGTTTCCGACGAGGAAGTTAATTACAAGGAGGTAAACTCAAAATTGTATTATGTACGATATAAAATCGACGGTGATGATGGATATGTAACAATCGCCACCACTCGCCCTGAAACAATTTTAGGTGATACAGCCGTTTGTGTGCATCCCGATGACGAAAGGTTTAAACATTTACACGGGAAGAAAGTATTTGTCCCATTAGTTAGTCGTTTGGTACCCATTATTTTAGATGATTATGTTGATAAAGAATTTGGTACTGGAGCCCTAAAAATTACTCCGGCTCACGATATTAACGATTATGAAATTGGAGATAAACACCAACTGGAAACGATTGATATTTTTAACGATGATGGCACATTAAATGAAAGTGCCCAGTTATATATTGGCGAAGATCGATTTATCGTTCGTGAAAAGATTGTACAAGATTTAGAAAAAGAAGGACACATATTAAAGGTTGAAGATTATATCAATAATGTAGGTTATTCTGAACGTACCGATGCCGTTATTGAACCGAAATTATCGATGCAATGGTTTTGTAAGATGGATGAAATGGCTAAACCTGCACTGGAAAATGTGATGAATGATAATATCCAGTTTCATCCTAAGAAATTTAAAAATACCTATAAACACTGGATGGAAAATGTTAAAGACTGGTGTGTGTCGCGACAACTTTGGTGGGGGCATCGAATACCGGCTTATTATTTACCTGATGGTGGTTATGTTGTAGCAGAAACTTCAGAAAAAGCTTTAGCACTGGCTAAAGAAAAAACAGGAAAAACAAATTTATCATTAAATGATCTGCGACAGGATGAAGATGTGTTGGATACCTGGTTTTCATCCTGGTTATGGCCAATTTCTGTATTTAATGGGATCAACGACCCGGATAATAAGGATTACAATTATTACTATCCTACAGACGATTTAGTTACCGCACCGGAAATTTTATTTTTCTGGGTAGCACGTATGATTATGGCCGGATATGAATATAAAGATGAAAAACCTTTTAAGAATGTATATTTAACAGGAATTGTTCGCGATCATTTGCGTCGTAAAATGTCCAAGTCGCTAGGTAATTCTCCCGATCCTATTGAATTAATGGATAAATATGGGGCCGATGGTGTACGTGTGGGAATGCTATTGTGCTCACCTGCTGGAGGGGATTTGCTTTTTGATGAAAGTTTAACCGAACAGGGACGAAATTTTGGGAATAAAATTTGGAATGCATTCCGATTGGTAAAAAGTTGGAACGTTGATGAAAAAACAGAACAACCCGAACATGCCCGTAAATCTGTTGAGTGGTTTAAACACCGGTTAAACGCTGAAATTGAAAACATCAACGATTTATACGAAAAGTATCGTTTGTCTGATGCATTAATGGCGGTTTATAAACTTTTCTGGGACGAGTTTTCATCCTGGTATTTAGAGTTAGTAAAACCGGCTTATCAAAAACCCATTGACCGAAAAACCTATGATCAAACGCTTGAATTTTTTGAACGTTTATTAAAATTATTACATCCATTTATGCCATTTATTACCGAAGAAATATGGCAATTAATGGAAAAAGGAAATCCTGGGCAAACTATTATGGTGGAGAAAACGCCCGAAGCGGAATCGTATAATGAAGATATTATTGAAGCGTTTGAACTGGTAAAAGAGATTATATCTGCCGTTCGTAATATACGTAATGAAAATAATTTACCACAAAAAGAGTTATTACCACTTAAGGTAAATGGAGAATACACAAATCAATATGATTCTTGTATTGTAAAAATGGCTAATCTTTCAAAAATTGAAACAACCAATCAAAAAATTGAGAGTGCTGTTTCTTTTATGGTAAAATCAGCTGAATTTTATATTGAATTGGGAGACTTGGTTGATGTTGAAGAAGAAATAAATAAGTTAAAGGAAGAGTTAGATTATCAAAAAGGGTTTCTAAAAACCGTAATGAAAAAGCTGAGTAACGAACGATTTGTACAGAATGCACCAGAGAAGGTGGTTAATATTGAAAAACAAAAGCAAGCAGATGCTGAAGCTAAGGTCAAAGTATTAGAAGATAGAATTGCTAGCTTAGAAAAGTCATAACATTTCTATTGATTATCAGCGGATAATCAAAAATTGTATTTTATAACATATTTAAAAAGGACTACAAACTATTGATATTTAAACTTTTCTCAGTAATTTAGTAGTCCTTTTTTTACCATTAAAAGAGAGAAAGATATGAAAGAATCAGACATCAGAATGAATCCGAACCCATTGGTTCAATTTTTAAAGAAACCTGCTTCGGAATTTACCCGACAGGATATTATCTATTTTATTGAAGAGAATGAAATTGAAATGATTAATTTCAGATATGTTGGCGAAGATGGAAAATTAAAAACCTTAAATTTTGTTATCAATAGCAAACAACATTTGGAAGATATATTCTCCAGTGGAGAACGAGTGGACGGTTCGAGCCTGTTTTCATATATTGAAGCCGGATCAAGTGATTTGTATGTAGTTCCGCGATTTAAAACTGCGTTTGTAAACCCTTTTTCAGAATATCCAACATTAGATATTCTATGTAGTTTTTATAATCGTGAGGGTAAACCACTAGAAAGTTCACCTGAATATATTTTACGTAAAGCTACTGAGCAGTTTAAAAAATCTACAGGATACGATTTTAAAGCTATGGGAGAGCTTGAATATTATGTGGTTAGTGAGGTCGAAGATCTTTATCCTTCTATCGATCAAAAAGGATATCACGAATCACCTCCCTTTACCAAGTTTGGACATATCCGTAAAGAAGCCTTAAGCCTTATTGCACAGTGTGGCGGACAAACAAAATATGGACACTCTGAAGTGGGTAGTTTTGTTAGCGAGGGGCAACTATATGAGCAACAAGAAATAGAATTTTTACCCGTTAATCCACAAGATGCCGTTGACCAACTTGTTATTGCCAAGTGGATTTTGAGAATGTTAGGTAGCGAATATGGTGTAAATATCAGTTTTGCTCCCAAAATTACAGTTGGAAAAGCAGGGAGTGGCATGCACGTACATATGTTATTGGAGAAAGATGGAAAAAACATTATGATTGAAAACGGCAAATTAAGCGATACAGCGAAAAAAATGATTGCCGGAATTTTAGATTTAGCTGCTCCGTTAACAGCATTTGGGAATACAATACCAACCTCATATTTGCGGTTAGTTCCTCATCAGGAAGCTCCTACCAATATTTGTTGGGGAGATAGTAACCGTTCGGTGCTGGTTCGTGTACCTTTAGGATGGACTTCGGATACCGGAATGGTTAAAGATGCGAATCCTCAGGAAAAACAAGACATTCCTTATTTTTCTGGTAAACAAACGGTTGAGCTTCGTTCAGGCGATGGCTCAGCTGATTTATATCTTTATGTGGCAGGCATTATTGTAGCTGCTCAACATGGACTAGAGATGAAAAATGCTCTTGCAATAGCCGATAAATTATACATGAGTGTTAATATCTTTGATGAAGAACATAAAGATATATTAGACAAACTGGAATATCTACCACAATCATGCTGGGAATCAGCAGAAAAATTAATTGAAAAGCGTCAACACTTTGAGAAAAATAATGTTTTCCCTGCTGGCCTTATAGAACAAACCGCTGAAAATTTAAAATTATTTGATGATAAAGATTTAAGTGAAAGACTTTATGGTAAGGATGAAGAACTACGAGAGTTAGTGAGTAAGTTTTTGCACTGCCAGTAAGAAACGAAATCATTTTTTATGAGAGCACATCTAAAAGGTGTGCTTTTTTATAAATAATTCTTTAAGATAAATTTTTGGTTGAGCATTTTCTTTTATATATTACACGGTTTTTTTAGATAATTGAAAATTGCCAGGTTCTACTAAGCAGTACTCGCAAGAAAACTATTGTTTTATTCAGTTTTCTTACAAAAACTAAATAAAATCATTAAATAAATTTAAAATTATGGCAAAAGAGCAGAAGGTACTTTATGTGGATGCAAATTCATCGTTTTATAAGATGGAAAGGTATCCCATCGGAAAATATTTTGGGCCGGTAGATTTGGGCCTGCATTTAACAGGAAAGAGAGATTGCTTAAATATTGGAGTTGGTTTATTGTCAGGTTCCATATTTCCTGGATCCAATCGGCTTATTGTAAACGGCGAATCGCCAAGCTGGCATGGTTTTTACATTTCGTCGATGGGTGGAGCAGGCATCGTTTTTAATAATTTAGGTATTAACTTATTGTCTATTGTTAAAAAAGCTGATATGCCTTCTATATTATATCTTAACAGAAATCATGGTGAAGAAATTAATGTTGAATTGGTTCCGGTTGATGTGGATAAAGTTTGGAGCACAGGAAAGGGCGGCGTTTATGCCATGATGGAATATGTTTACGATTTATTCGGGGAAAGATTTGAAAATGCCCCAAGAATTTTAGCAGTGGGCCCGTCGGCACGTTCAACAGATTTTGGAGCTATTGGTTCTGCACCAATAAAAAAAGGGAAAATTACTCCTGTGGATACCTGGGCAGGCCGTGGAGGCTTCGGAACAAAAATGTTTAGAGATCACGGAATAGCTGCCATAATCTATGGAGGTACGTTTATCGACGATGACTTTAGAGACAGAAAAGTTGCAGATGAGTGGTTTCAAGAAAAATATCAGCAAAAACTCGCAGCAAAAGATATCGATAGCACTACAAAATACAGATATGATCCCAGTGTTCGAACTGGAGGTACATTTGGAGTAAACTACGCTACTTTAAAAGGCAGAATGATAAGCTTTAATTACAAAAGCATGTATATGTCTGAAAATGAACGTCTCGGAATTCATGAAGATTTTGTGTTAAATCATTATTTAAAGCAGTTTAACGAAGAAACGATTGATAAAAAACAGCAATCGAACTGTGGCGAGCCTTGTGCTGCTGTATGTAAAAAAATGAACGACCAGTTTAAAAAGGATTACGAACCCTATCAAACAATGGGGCCTTTAAGCGGGATTTTTGATCAGCGAGCAGCAGAAAGAGTAAATCATTATGCCGATGCACTTGGATTCGACGCTATATCAGTTGGTGGTATTATTGCCTGGCTAATGGATTGTCTGGATAAAAAATATATCGAACCGGAAGATATTGGTGTGGATAAACGTCCTGTTTTTAGTCCTGAAAATTTTGATGTAGTTAAAGATTCTAATCATAATGCAGATTTGGCTATTCAAATGTTGGATGCTATTATTGAAAAGAAAATTGATTTAAGCGACGGGCCAAGGCGTTTTGGAAGAAGAATGTCGAATATAAAAGGGAAAAATCTATTGGATTTATTTGTTTACAATTCGTTTGCACGAAACGGATGGTGTGTTCCAAACCAATACTGGACTCCGGGAGCTTTATCGCCAATGGCTATTATGGGTAAATACTATATGTATTATGGTAATGAGTTTATTGCGCCGCGAGAATTAGGCAGATTGGATGCAAGTCGTTTAAAAGGAGAGTTAGTTTTAGATAACATTGGAACTTGTCGTTTTCATAGAAAATGGGCTGAAGAAATGATGCCCGATATTATTGGAACTCTTTTTGGTTTGAAAGATGAATATGTGAAAAGTATTGGACAAACTGCAACCAGAATTAATAGTAGAAATAGTTCTGTATTTTGGGAGTCGGAAAGAAATATCGAATTTGTTTATTTATTCTTAAAACGCAGATTCGAAGAAGATGAGCCTGAGAACGAAGAGCTAAAATACTGGGTAGAATTCTTTGAGAACAATAGAAAAGAAGCTGCTTTAGAGTTTTATTACGAAATTCACAAAGGAATTCACGAATCATTAACGGAATTTCCAGAGTAAAAGAAAATAGAATGTATGAATAGGTTTAGCATTTTTTGTTAAACCTATTTTTAATTTAGCACATCTTTAAACTCAATATCCTGGGCTGCAAGAACAAATATTTTTCCGTGCAAATCCCGGGTGTCTTCTTTTAATTTTTGATAATATTCATTAAAATGTTCGTCTGGAGTTTTCAATCCAAGCATTACCAAATCACTTTTTGCGGACTCTTGTTTTAATATATCCCAAAATTTTTCCTGCTCTGAAACAATGATTTTTGATTTTAAATTTATACGCATATCTGAGATGATATTGGAAAGATTCTTTTGAGTATCAAGAAGAGCAGATTTGCTTGGAACAACCATTTTGATACAGATTTCAATATTTTGCCAGTGCGGGCTGTTTTGTATTAAATAGCCGAGAATCATCATTAAACCACCATTACCTTTTATTCCGCCCCACCAGATATCAATTTTTTTATTATTCTTAAAACCCAGCAGATTGATATTTTGTAATATAATAACATTTCTTTTTGATTTATAAAAATGGCTGATCATTTCAGCATATGCGTACTGGTGCGATTCTTCTTCTGTATCGCCGAGTAATATGGTGTTGGGCATTAATGATCCCAGTCCGTAAGAATTTACAAGTTGAATAGCTCCTTTGAACGGGTCTTCCGAACGCATTACACGAACAAGAGTACGTATGTTTTTATCGTTTAAATAATCTGTAATTTGTTTTTCGTAGGTTTGGATTTTTTCCTGTGATACTTTTTCTTCGTTAAGTATTGTTGCAACGGTTATTAATCCTTTTTCCTGCACTAAGCCATAGGCAAAATCAATTAAATGCCATCGTTTTGTTGGGGCACCTGATAATACAAGTAAATTCGGTCTCCAGCTTTTGGGATTTGGTTCAAAGTTTAACCGTAATAAGGCATAACGAATGATTTGTAACAGCATTCCGCTGCGCACATCGCCCCATGTTGCTTTTAGGTTTCTTCGACGCAACCATAAAAAAATAAGTAAAATAAAAACAATGGCAAAAACGGTTGCTATAGCATTGATTAAAAACATTACTGCAATACATCCAAATGCGCCCAATAATGAGAAGGCCCAGTGTACTTTAAATTTAGGCCTAAACGACGGGCTTCCCAGTACTTTTTCAATACCTGCTGTAATGTTAAGCATTCCATAGGTAGTAAGAAAAAACATGGTAAGTATGGGAGCAATAGCATTTAAATTACCAAAATAGACTGAAATAAGCGTAATAATGATCGTAAAAATAGTTGCTCCTCTTGGAATTTGTTCTTTCCCAGAGCCTTTACCCAGAAATGCGAATGCTCTGGGCAACACATGGTCTTTAGTTAATGCCTGTAATACTCTGGGAGCTCCTAATAAACTGCCAACAGCGCTTGAAAGTGTTGCTCCCCATACCCCTAGTAAAATTGCTCCACCCCAAAAAGCAATCTGTTGCATGATTAATGGATTTTCGACCAGTGTTTTGGCATCAGCACGGCTGGCTAAGATGATGGGAAGGATCATATAAATAATATATCCCGTACCAATAGCCATGAAAGTTCCTTTAGGTATAGAGCGTGCAGGATCTTTTAAATCACCCGACATGTTTACACCTGCCATAATACCGGTTACAGCAGGAAAGAAAACAGCAAAAACTTTCCAAAATCCTACGGATTTAGCTGCAGGAACACCCCACATCTCAATTTGAGAGTTCTCAATGGAGCTCCCAAAAAACAATGATAATAAAGACATTGCTATAACTCCAAGGATTAAAAACTGAACCCTTATCGCTGCTTTGGTCGAAAATAAAGATAAAGTTCCTAAAACTAAAGTAGTAATAATACCTACCAGCTTGATATCTAACCCGGGAAAAATGTTAACGATGCTTTCCGAAAATCCAATAACGTATAAAGCAACAGAAAACGATTGGGCTAAATATAATGGAATGCCAATTGAACCACCAATCTCCAGGCCTAACGATCGGCTTATCATATAATAAGCTCCACCAATACGAACGGGTGTGTTGGTAGAAATAGCTGCAATGGAAAGGGATGTTAAAAATGTAATAGAAGTGGAAAGCGTAACAATTAAAAGGGTGCCTACTAATCCAACATTTCCTACTACCCACCCAAAACGAAGGTACATGATTACTCCTAAAATAGTAAGGATGGAAGGTGTAAAAACTCCACCAAAAGTATTTAGCCCGACTCTTTTATGTGATTTTGTCTTAGCGATAATATTTGATTTCAATGATACGCTACAAAAATATTAATTTTATTGAAAATTTTTTGCAATAATTTTTAAGGTGCAAGACGTCTTAACTTCCAGTCACAATCGTCTAAATAATATTCAATTCGGTCGTGTAACCTGTTAGGACGTCCCTGCCAAAATTCAAAGGTATAAGGCATTAATATAAATCCACCCCAGTTATCAGGCCTTTGTGGAGGTTTTCCTTCAAACTTCTTTTCGTATTCTGTTTGTAGCTCCTCCAGGTATTTGCGATTAGGAATTTCTTGACTTTGTGGCGAAGCCCAGGCTCCAATTCTTCGTTTTGCAGGCCTTGTTAGATAATAATTATCCGATATTTCTTTCGAAGTTTTTTCTATTCTTCCTTGAATACGTATTTGTCTTTCCAGCTCAGGCCAAAAAAAGAGTAAACTACCATACGGGTTTTCTGCCAATTGATAGCCTTTTTTACTTTCGTAATTTGTAAAGAAAATAAATCCCTGGTTTTGAATCTCTTTAAGTAATACAATTCGGTTTGTTGGCAATAAATTTTTGCCAGTTGTTGCCAGCGACATCGCTGTGGGTTCTTTAATCCCTGCTTTTATGGCTTCGTCCATCCATTGTACAAATTGTTGAAAGGGGTCTGCATGTACATCTTTTTTACTAAGCTTTTTACTCTGGTATTCATTTCTTATTTCGTTGTATTTTTTTTTCATAGCAAGGTGTGTTTAATTCGAGTTTTTAAGTTTTGCATTGTTGATGCTGGCATTTAATTCAAATCCTAGAATTAGAGCAAAAGAGTTAAAATATAACCACAACAATATAACCATTAATGTCCCAATAGAACCGTATAATTTATTATACTGTCCGAAATTATTTACAAAATACGAAAAACCAAGCGAAGTTAAAAGTGCTAATATGGTTGCAAGGGTAGATCCTGCTGAAATAAATTTCCATTCTGATTTTTTTGCCGGGGCAAAATAGTATAAGAAAGATATCGTAAAAAAGAACATCGCTATTATTACGATCCATTTCCCAAAAGTAATAAGATAATAGGTAAGATCCATTTCGAGAAAACCTAATTCAACCAATTTCGTTAGCACCGATTGTCCAAAAATGATTAGGGTTACCGATGTGGTAACTAAAATAAACGAAATAAAAACCAACAATGTAGCAACCATGCGAATAGCTGTCCAGTTTCGGGTATCAATACTATGATATGTATTATTAAATGCTTGAATTAAGGCATGAATAGCATTGGTAGAGAAAAATAAACTGGCTAAGGCTCCAAAAGATAAAATACCTCCTTTTTTAACGGTTAATGTAGATACCAAGGTTGATTCTAAATACCGATAGGCATTTTGCGGTAAGAATTCATGGATTAATTGTAATATCTCAGTTTGTAAATTTTGAACAGGAATAAACGGAATTAAGGTAAATAGAAACAGTAAGGTAGGAAAAATGGCCAACGCAAAATTAAAAGCAATAGCTGATGCTCTTGTTGCCAAATAACCATTTTTTATTCCTGAAAAGAAAAATTTAATTACATAATAAATAGGTACTCCGTTAAAACCAGGAATAGAAATCTCCTTTGCCTTATAACTATAATGATGGATCTTTTGATTAAAAAATTTGTATTGTTTTTTTTTAGGTTGAGTCATTATATAAAAAACTATTTAATAATAATGTAAATTAAATAGCTTTTAAACTCATATCCAAACTTTTTATTTGATGGGTTAATGCTCCTACTGAAATGTAGTCAACTCCAGCCTCGGCATATGCTCGTATATTTTTGAGTGTAATTCCTCCTGAGGATTCGGTTTCGTAGCGGTTGTTTATTAATTGAACCGCCTCTTTTGTTTGTTCGGGAGAGAAATTATCGAGCATAATTCTATGTATACCTCCGGTTTCTAGTACTTCGTTTAATTCGTTGATACTTCGAACTTCAATTTCAATTTTAATATTTTTATTTACTTGCTGAAGATACTCGTTAGCTTTTTTGATAGCCTGTTTAATTCCTCCTGCAAAATCCACATGATTATCCTTAAGCATAATCATATCATAAAGTCCCATCCGATGATTCTCTCCTCCACCGATTTTTACGGCTTGCTTTTCTAAATACCGAAAACCAGGTGTTGTTTTTCGGGTATCTAATATTTTTGCTTTAGTACCGACTATTTTTTTTACATACTCATGGGTGGTTGTTGCAATACCACTCATGCGTTGCATGATGTTTAACACCAACCTTTCGGCTTGTAAGATAGATCGGGTTTTTCCACTAATAATAAAAGCCCTGTCTCCCGGATTAACGTTATTTCCGTCGAATTGGAATTGTTCAAATTTTAGGGTTGGATCAATTAAATTAAATACTTCTTTAGCAATTTCCAGTCCGGCTAAAATCCCGTTCTGTTTGATAAGAAGTTGTGCCTTGTCTTCTGCATCGGCAGGTATACACGAAAGGGAAGAATGATCTCCGTCGCCCAGATCTTCAGTTATGGCATTTTTTAAGATTGTTTCAAGGACCTCGTTATTCATTTTCGGTTTCAATTCTTAATTGATGAATAAAGGATTTATCGTTTTTAAGTTTGATTAATAAATAAATTCGAAATGTTCCATTAAAGGTAATGAGTTTGCCTATAGCAAATTGTGATTCTTCTTTTCCTCCCTGGTGTACAAACTCAAAACTTTTGGGCGTGTGATCTAAAAAAAATTGATCGATAATTTGTTTGGCTTGTACTTTACTGTAAACATCTTCTTTATCAAGAATTACCAGCTCGATGGTATTGTTAAAATAACGGGAAAGTTCATCGGCATTTCCCACTTTAAAAGCAATAGCTATATCACGTGGTATCTCTTGGCTTAAAGAAAATGAACCCAAATTTAAAAATAGCGTAAATAGGATGATTAAAGGAATTGCTTTTTTTAAGGTTTTCATTTTAAAATATCTTAAGTTTGCCATATTAACAATGCAAAAACCGAACCAATTGTAATATAATTTAAATGTTAAATTAATATCAATGGATAAAATTATAAAAAAATGAAATGAATCCCAATTTTTATCATTTTGTGTATATTAATCTTCATTCTCTCAAAATATAAAATGTTTATACATCATGAAAGTTAAACTTTTAATGGTTGGCAAAACGGCTCAGGATTATATAATCAATGGTTTCAATGATTATCAGCAACGGATGATCCATTATTTACCTTACGAAACGAAAGTAATTCCTGATCTTAAAAACACAAAGAATCTTGACATTGAACAACAAAAAATAAAAGAAGGAGAATTAATTTTAAATCAATTACAAAATTCAGATTTTGTAGTATTGTTAGATGAGAATGGAAAAGAGTTATCTTCAGTAAATTTTGCCCATTGGATAGAGAAACAAATGTTTACCGGATTGAAAAATGTAGTATTTGTTATTGGTGGGGCTTATGGTTTTTCAGCATCGGTTTATAAGCGCAGTAATTTTAAATTATCGTTATCCAAAATGACCTTTTCACATCAAATGATTCGGTTACTATTTATAGAACAATTATATAGAGCTATGACAATTTTAAAAGGGGAACCTTATCATCATCAATAAAAATCATTAAATTTTAAAACTGTTGTTTTTATAAAATAAAAATGGCGTTGTTTTTGATGGATATCATATTATGAAACCCTCATGCAATAAAGTGCACAATCTGTTTGCCGAATTTACCCGCCGAAGGAGGGCTTATCCGCCGGTAGGAGGACAGGCAGGCAAGGATATGAACCGAAGCGAAGCTGAGTTCACGAATACCAAATTAAAAAATATATTTATGAGTAATAAATTTTGAGGGTTCCATGGTATTTGAAATACAGAAGTAAAAATTAGCAATTGTATTTACTTGAATAACAGAAGTATAACATAAATATATTCGAATGAAACATCCATGCACTAAAGTTCACAATAATGGAATGAATATAACATGGATGTTCCACAAGGCGAATTAATTAACTAAAAATATATTCTTGTGCATATTAAACGTAATAAATATTTTTTTGCATTCCTGGTTTCGTTGTGTATCGCTATTATTTTTAATTTCAATATCCGCAATGGAGCAAATGAAACCAAAGAACTTAAAGATTTTCAAAAGGAAGTATCCCGTAAATTAGAGAAAACAGAGCAATATCTTCAGTTGTTAACTGAAGATATTAAAACTCGAAGTTTTAAAGATTTAATGGCTTCGGCTGATTTAATTCCCCCCAATTTTTTTGAACAAGAAGGTGTTGTTTTTTTGGGGTATGTGAATGATACTCTACAATATTGGTCGGATAATTTAGTCCCGGTAGAAAATATTAAGCCACCCAAGAAAATGTTTACCAACCTGGTGCAACTTGATAATGGATGGTATATTTCAAAACATAAACAAGTTGACGATTTTAAGATTTTTGGCTTACTTTTAATTAAAAACCAGTATTCTTATTCTAACAACTTTATTCACAATGATTTTTATGCATCTTATGATTTACCTTCAGATTTTGAGATCACTAAAAATTCGGATGTTGGATATGCAATAACTGACAATGATGAAAATTATTTATTTTCTTTAACGCTAAATGCAAATTTCGGGTATCATGATACCTATATTAATTTAGCATCGGTTTTCTATTTATTGGCTTTGCTCTTTTTCTTTGGTTTTACTTCTTCATTAATGGTTAAAATTCGTTCTCCCTTAAGGAGACGCATGGTTATATTACTTGTATCAGTAATTTTAATTGGTATCAGGTTTTTGATGCTGACCTATAAATTCCCTTCTGTTTTTAATCATTTGGAACTTTTTCAACCTCATCAGTTTGCCATCTCCTGGCTTATCCCTTCATTAGGTGATTTGCTTTTACATGCAGTTATTTTTTTATTTATTATCTGGTTGATTTATAAAGAAACTACGATAAAATTTTCCACGAGTAAATTTTCAAAGTATGTATATCTTATTATATCGATTATTATAACGTATGGGTTTTTCCTTTTGGAACACTTTTTATTTAAAAGTCTTATTTTACATTCAAGTATTTCTTTTGATGTATATCAGTTTTTTGATCTGTCCATTTATAGCCTTATAGGATTTGTAATTATTGTTTTATTTTCCTTTAGTTTATTTTTACTCATCGATTGTTTTGCCCGTAATTTACAAAATCATTTTAGCATCAAATCTATTGCTATTTTCTTCTTTCCATTTATTATTTTTTTGTCTCTGTTCCTTCCTTTTTTTAATTTTAAGTTTGAAATTTTTTCTATTGTATTTTTCGCTTTCTTTTACTTCTTTATTGTTTATATCCGGATAAAAAAACGGGTATTTACGTATGCCATTAAAATGTTTTTATTGTTACTTTTTGCGGTATATACGGTAACATTTATAACCATTGTTAGCCGTCAAAAAGACCAGGAAACCCGAAAGGTTTTGGTAGTAAACTTAGCGAATGAACACGACCAGGTGGCTGAGATGCTTTTGGAAAGTTTAGAAACCCAAATATTAAAGGATACGGTTATTCGTGATTTGTTGACCTGGCATATACAAAACGAAGGGGCCATTTTAGAGTATCTGCAAATGAATTATTTTAGTGGATATTTCCGAAAATACGATCTTCAAATTTCGGTATGTAATCCCAACGATGAATTAACCGTAAATTACGAAAACAGCACCGATATCGTTCATTGTTATTCTTTTTTTGAAGATTTAGTAAAAATAGAAGGGAATAAGCTAAAAGGAAGCAACTTTTATTTTCTCGACAATTTAAACGGACGTATAAGTTATTTTGGAAAATTAGTATACAATAAACCCGAATGGAATAGTCAAGTTTCCTTATTTATTGCTTTAGATTCTAAATTAATCAGTCAGGAATTGGGCTATCCTGAATTATTGCTCGATCAAAAAATGAGTCGTTCCTCTGTATTGGCCAATTATTCGTACGCTAAATATAAAGACAATCAGCTCATTACCCGATCTGGTGAATATTCATATCAATTAACCTGTCCTAAAGAGTGGATGACCAATAAAGAATTTTATTTTACCAGCGATAATAACTTTGAGCATTTAATTTATAAAATCGATAATAAAACCAGTATTGTAATCAGTGATACTAAAGTTACTTTTATTGATACGCTGGCATCGTTCTCGTATATTTTTGTGTTTTATTATATTCTTTATACCCTTAGTTTTTTTATGATAAGATTTCCGCATAACGTACAAAATTTCCGTTACGATTTTAAAAACAAAATAAAAATTTCCATGATAGGCTTGCTCTTCTTATCCTTAATTTTAGTAGGATCGGGCACATTGGTTTATAATTTTAAACAATTTGAACGGAACCTGTACGAAAGTATTGGTGAAAAATTACAATCGGTATTGGTAGAGATGGAACATAAACTGGGCGGCGAGTATGAATTAGATGATGATTATACCGATTATCTAACCTATCTGCTGAATAAATTTTCCAGTGTGTTTTATATTGATATTAATTTATATGATACAAATGGAAATCTCTTGGCTTCTTCTCGCCCACAAATTTTTGAAAAGGGTTTAATGGGTAAGAAGATGAATGTTGATGCTTATCGCAGTATGGTTATTCAAAAAATGGGTAAATATATCCATAAAGAACATATTGGTGAATTAACCTATTATTCAGCCTATGTACCTTTTGTAAATGATAACAACGAATTATTGGCCTATTTAAATTTACCTTACTTTACCAAACAAAGCGCTTTGCGCAAAGAGATTTATACCATTGTCGTTGCTGTTGTAAATATTTATTTCTTTCTAATTTTATTATCGATAATTATTGCCATTTTTGTTTCCAATAATATTACCAAACCTTTACAGTTAATTCAGCAAAGATTTCGTGCGATTGATCTGGGCAAAAAAAATGAACCCATCCAATATGAGAGTCAGGATGAAATTGGCAGTTTAATCAAAGAATATAATCGGATGGTGAGTGAGCTAACCGAAAATGCTGAGAAACTGGCAAAATCGGAGCGCGAATCGGCATGGCGCGAAATGGCCAAACAAATAGCTCACGAAATTAAAAATCCTCTCACTCCGATGAAATTGTCGGTTCAGTACTTACAAAAAGCATGGAAAGAAAATAATCCCGATTTTGATCAACGGATTGAACGATTCTCTAATTCATTAATTAGCCAAATCAACAATTTATCGAAAATTGCCACCGAATTTTCCAATTTTGCCAAAATGCCCCGGGCAAAAGCTCAAAAGGTAAATATCATCCAAAAGCTCGAAGAATCTATTAGCCTGTTCGAAGGGACCCATAATGTGAATTTTAATACTCAATACAATAAGGATCGTGAACTTTATGTATATGCCGATTTAGAACAAGTGCTTATTGTTTTTAGTAACCTCATTCAAAATGCGATACAGGCAATTCCTAACGAACGCAAAGGGGGCATAACTATTAAAGTTGAACAAATTCCTGAATTTGTGAAAATTACCATTGAAGATAATGGAGTTGGAATACCCGAAGAGTTAAAAGAAAAATTATTTAGGCCCAATTTCACCACCAAATCCAGCGGTATGGGATTAGGCCTTGCCATTGTAAAAAATATTGTCGAAAACTCCGGAGGGTCCATCGGATATGATACTCAATTGAATACAGGAACTTCGTTTTATGTAACTTTTCCTGCTTTTAAACCTGAGTAAATTTTGTTTATCAATTTATATTTTACGTATTTATTTGATAAAAAGTTTTAACAATCAGATAAAATATTTATATATTTGTTATGGATAGGTGAGTTAAAAAAAAAATTAGGCTTTGAATCGGAAATATTTTTTCATTATACTTTTTTCTCTTTTTACGGTTTTTTTAACCGACTTATATGCACAACCCGAGATATCGGGAGTTATTAATGCTTATTCGAAAGTAGATTCCATTTTTTCCTCCAAAGACACCCTGCTGGTTGACTCCATTTCTCTGTTTTCTGCTGGCGATACGGTAATGGTATACCAGGCTAAAGGGGCCGAGGCTTGGCTTGAAGATTATTTGTGGGAATCTATAGGAAACATTTATTTTCCTGAGAGAATTTATTCTTCCGGGAAATATGAAATTATTATTATCGACCATGTGATTGAGGCGGAACAGAAGGTAGTGCTAAGGGCTGCCCTGGCCAATCATTATGATGTGGGAGGACTGGTTCAGTTAATCCGTGTTCCCTCCTACAGCAATGTAAGGATTACCGGTACCCTTACCTGCGATCCCTGGGATGGAGAAAAGGAAAAGGGGGGCGTGTTGGTGCTGTTTGCCAACGATACCATTTACCTTGAAGCCGATATCGATGTATCGAAAAAAGGGTTTCGCGGTGCCGAACCTGTTTTAGGTGAAAACGATAGTCTTTGTGCGTCGGAAGATTCTGCATATTTTTATCAGTATTTTTACCCGGAGTCTTCGGATCGCGTTGGAAGAAAAGGGGAAAGTGTGGTTGAGTATAACCCGCTTTATGCCAAAGGACTTGGCCGGTGGGGAAATGCCGGCGGAGGTGGCAATGCCCGTTTTTCCGGTGGAGGCGGTGGAAGTAACTATGGTAGTGCAGGAATTGGAGGCAAAGAGGATACTATAACTTGCGGCCCTTCTCCCCCTTATTTAAATGAGGATAGTGATGGTCCATGGACTGGTTTGGCGGGTAGAGGAGGACAGGGAATGACTTCTTTTATTGATGATTCAACCATCTATATGGGTGGAGGCGGTGGAGCCGGAACATATACTTCAGATCTGTTTGCCACCCGGGGTGGAAACGGAGGGGGTATCGTAATTATAATTGGTAAATTTTTGGTAGGGAATAATCATGATATATTTGCCGATGGAGAAGATATTACAGAAGTTGCTACAGCATCTGGAGCAGGTGGAGGTGGCGGGGGAACCATCGTTTTTGATGTGGATTCTGTACAGGGGCAGATAGATTTATGGGTTAGTGGTGGCGATGGTGGAGATACAGAAGGGGCAAACCTTTCCGGACCTGGTGGAGGGGGTGGATCTGGTTTTATATTTAAAGGACGATATTATAATAGTACAAATGTTAATTCTCATTATGCATTTGGAGCTGCAGGAACTGTAACCGATCAACCTTATATTGGAAATTATGGAGCAACTGATGGGAATGGAGGTTCTGAAAGAGTATTAACTAAATTCCCCCTTACTGGATTCCTTTTTAATTCCATCAGCGAAAGCCATGCCGTATGTGAGGGTGATACTCCTAACCTAATCTCTGGGTCTAATCCCCGCGGAGGAGATGGAAATTATACTTATTCTTGGAAATTTAAAACAAATAATACAGACTGGTCTTCACTTCCAGATACCACTAAAGATTTACAACCCGGCCCTTTAGACTCTACAACCTATTACAGACGCACAGTTGAATCGGACGGAATCGAAGATATTAGTGCCCCCATAAGAATTGTGGTGCACGAATGGATCGTCGGGAATCAGATTTTTCCTGATGATACGGTTTCCTGTATTGGGAACCTTGCCGATACCATTACCGGTTCAAAGGTGCAAATCGGAGGCGATGGGTTTTATAACTATTTATGGCAGTCCAGCTTTGACCTGAACAACTGGAACCCCATTGATGAGCTAAACGATACCGTTTGTTTGCCCGGTGAAGTATTGGACACAACATTTATCCGGCGGGTAGTTCAATCAGGAGCCTGCTACGATACCACCCGTGTGGTTGAAATTATAGGCCTCCCTCAAATTGAAAATAATAATATCTCTGAATCTCAGGAAATATGTTTTGGGCAAATTCCCGAAGAAATTATTGGCGAAAATCCAACAGGAGGGTTAATGATTGAGGATTCTATTAAAATTACCTGGCAGAAAAAACCCGAAGGGCAAAGCTGGGAAAGTATTGAAGACTCTTCACGCTTGAATTTTGCTCCGACAAACCTTGTGGAAACTACTTATTACCGGCGTATCGTAGAGTCCGACGATTGTATGGATATCAGCGACTCGGTAAAAATCAATGTATTACCTCCAATTGATAATAATAAAATTACCAATAATTCTACTATTTATACCTGCTATAATACCGAACCTGAATTATTAAACGGCGAAGTGCCTGACGGTGGAGATAACGAATATCATTACCAGTGGATTACAAGGACCGATGGCACTTTGTGGACTGATATTACAGAAAGTGGACAAGACAAAAATTACCAGTCGCCGCCCCTTACCGAACAAACTTTTTTCCGGCGGATTGTCCGTTCCGGACAGGATAATTGTTGTGTGGATACCAGCAATACCATTACCGTAAATATTCATGCGTTACCTGTTGCTACCATTGATGATTTTGAAGACACTATTTGCAGTGGTGGGGATGTAATCCTTCATTTTAATATCACTGCCGGACAGCTACCTTATAGCCTTGCTTTTTCTGATGGAAATGATGTAACAAACATTAACAATATCGATGCATCAGAAAAAGATTATGAAGTTAATCCTACAACATCCAACGAGAGCGAATGGTTTAATTATACCCTCGATGAGGTTTCCGATGCCAATGGTTGTTTTGCTACCGATATGTCGGGGCTTACTAAAATTCTTGCCTACGGGTGGCCGCAATCTAATGCAGGTCCCTCGACTGAGGTTTGTGATTTAACCTATCAGATGAATGCTTTGAGCACTTTAGGCGAAGGAATATGGAGCCAGCTTGATGGAGATGGAAATACAACTTTTGAAGATCCTGCGCTACCTGCATCCCATATTTCCGTTGATGCAGCTGGAGAATATACCTATCAGTGGAAAGAGACCAACTGGCAATGTGCTGATTCGGCCACCGTTAATATAATTTTATACCAAAGCCCTTATGATGTGGATGCAGGGCCTGATACATCCTTATTTTTTACCCGTGAATATAAGCTAAAAGGATCATATATTAATCCGGACGATGTTCGCGAATTAACATCAACCTGGAGCCTTGAAAAAGGGTCTGGATCAATTATAAACCCGAATGATACGGTTACCCTTATTGAACAGCTGATCGATGAGGACCAATCGGGGATCAGGGTATTATGGACTGTTGAAAAAGGAGTATGCGATATCATTACCGATTCGGTAAATATTACCTTAAATCCCATATTTACCCCAACCGGATTTACTCCTAACGGCGACGGGGTGAACGATTACCTGCAATTTACCGGACTCGAATTTGCCGACGAAAACGAACTGGTTATTTTTAACCGGTGGGGAACGGAGGTTTTTAGCCAAAATAATTTTTCAAACAGCCCGGGATGGGATGGGAAAAATAAGAAAGGATATGATTTACCCGAAGATACGTATTACTATATCTTAACCGTGGTAAATATTGATCCTGAAACAAACAAAAAAATTACCAAAACCCATAAAGGGTTTATTGTAATTAAAAGACGTTAATGAAGAAACATTTTGTTTTACATATCATTTTTGTATTGGGATTTATTTTGATATCCTTATTCTCTTTTTCTCAGGATAATGAATTAGATAATGATTTATTAATTGGGCAACGCTATGAACCGGTTTACAGTCAGTATGAAGTAAATGGATTAGCCATAAATCCAGCTTATACCGGAAGCCGCGAATGTTTTAGTAATATTATTTTATATCGGAATCAATGGATGGGCTTTGAAGGAGCACCGGTTACTCAAACTTTAAGCAGTCATGCTCCTTTTAAAGATGAAAAAAATGCAGCAGGGCTTTTTCTTTTTCATGAAAAAATAGGTGTTACCGATTATTACGAGATTTATGGAAACTATGCTTTCCGGTTTAAGGTAGGATCGGGCAAGCTTTCGTTAGGGTTAAAAGCCGGAGCTACTTTTTACCAGGGAAATTTTGCCGATATCAGTGCCAATCCCGAAGGAGTTAATAATGATATGTATTTGGATAATGAATCAGAGATCCTGCCCAATTTTGGGGTAGGTGTTTATTATTATAACGATCGTTTTTTTGCCGGGGCATCCATCCCCAAGCTGTTGTCTTATAAATACAGAGCCAGCGAAAAAGTAATGCAATCTGACCCGGAGAATTATGATTTTTTGGTTTCTGCTGGTGTGCTTATCGGAAATTCCGATCGGATTAAGTTTAAACCATCATTCATGTTACGCTATCGTTTAAATAAAACTTTTTTGATAGATGCCGGAGGTAGTTTTATTTTTGCGAATGTATTGTGGTTTGGCGTCTCGTACAGGCATACAAATGAGTTTATAATTACGGCAGAATATCAGGTTAATGAGCAAATTCGTTTAGGTGGGGCATATGATTTATCCATTGGAGATTTGGCCGGACGTACTAAGGGTTCAATGGAATTTATTTTACGATATGATTTTAAATATAGAATTAGAGCAGTAAGCCCGAGATATTTTTAAGATGAAAAAAATTAAACACATAGGATTTTTTATTTTGCTTTTGGGCTTTTTTTTACCCTTAAAAGCACAGGATTATTCTATTAGCCAGTTGCCTTTCAATACCGATAAATACGATGAATTTGCACCAGTATATTTTCGTGGCGATTTAGTTTTTTGCTCCAATCGTAAAAATTCAATTTTTCTTACCTTTCTCGACGAGCGGGAAGACCTTCCTTTATATGACTTATACAGGGTAGAGGAGGGAAGAAATGAATGGGGTAAGCCCGAGGTTTTTGATAAAGCATTTAAAAGTAATTTTAATGTTGGCCCTGCAAGTTTCAATAGTACAGGCTCAGAAATATATTTTACCCGAAATATAAATATTAATAAGAAAATTGGGAATTCGATTGACCGACACAATAACCTGGGAATTTATTTTTCCAAGTTCAGCCGTTATCGTGGAGGATGGAGCCAACCAACTCCTTTTAAATATAATAGCCCTGATTATAGTGTAGCCCACCCTTCATTAAGCGAAGACGGACAAAGTTTATATTTTGTTTCCGATATGGAAGGTGGATATGGGGGTACCGATATTTATGTTTGTAAACTAGAAGGGAGTAATTGGGGACAACCTCAGAACCTTGGCCCTCAAATTAATACAGAAGAAAATGAGTTTTTCCCGTTTATTCATAGTTCCGGTAGATTGTATTTTTCTTCGGACGGACATGAGGGACTGGGACGCTTAGATATATTTTATTCGGAAAAAATTAATGGAGAGTGGCACAAACCTATTGGTATGGATCCTCCCGTAAACTCCAGATATAATGATTTTGGCTTAATTATTGATGCCTTTCAAAAGAGTGGATTATATAGTTCCGACAGATCACGAATGTCTGATGATATATACTCATTTGCACCGCTTTACCCTATGTTTGAAAATATTAACAAGATGCAGGAAAACGACCATTGCTATGTATTTTATGAGGAAGGAGCACAAAGCCTGGATTCAACAACTTTTGAATACCAATGGGTATTTAGCGATGGGACCAAAATAAATGGGGAAGAAGTAGAACATTGCTTCGAAAGTGAAGGGGATTATACCATAGAGCTTAATGTAATTGATGAAATTACTGGGGATGTTTATTTTAATCAGGCTACTTACCAGCTAACCATCGAAAATATTGAACAGGTTTATATTAATGCTCCCGATACGGTGATGGTAGGACAAGAAGTAAAATTTGACGGAAGACAAACAAACCTCAAAGACTTTGAAATTGCCAGGTATTATTGGGACTTTGGAGATGGACGAAAAACAGGAGGTATTGAAGCTACCCATATTTATACGGCTCCGGGAAGTTATATTGTTCAGTTAGGAGTTGTTAGTAAACCCGACCGACAGGGTAATTCTGAAAAACAAGGTGTTTATAAGAATATTGTGGTTATAGGACAAGGAAAAGATCGACGACGAAGCGATTAATTTGAAAAGATTATACCTATATTGCGTTTTTAATTGGTTAAATTGGATTAGATATGAAAAAAATAATAATTACATCCCTTTTTTTATTTGCAGGACTTTATTTGCTGGCCCAACCGGTCCCAGCCGAGGATGAAAATATTCCTTATCTTATGACGTTTGGGCCCAAAGCAGAAACATCATGGGGTGATGATGATTTTTCACAAACGTTCTTTTTTGTGATTCCCGAAGAACATACCAGCCCGATTTTCATCAGGGTTTTTGATCCTGATGTGGGAGGTGAGATCGATGAAATCAATGGCTTTTGGGATACCAAAATATCTTATTCAATTTATGGAGGTACTGGGGCATTTGAAAATGAGGATGCTAAAGGGATTGATCCTGTGGGTGAATATCGAAGCGGGAATATGCTGGCAACCAAGGTTTTTGGCGAAAATCCCAGATATGATAACAACTGGTACACTTTTGGCCCCTTTAACCCTACTGAGGGTGAACTGGTAAAAAAATATGGAGGGTATATTTTTAAAATGATTTGCGAAGGCGTAGAAGGCGATGATGGAAATATGTATCGATACTTTGTAAGTACTTCACCAACTCAAAATATTCGAATTGAAGGTGCGAACGCTTTTGCTTATGAATATAGCTTCCGAATGCACAACGATCCTAATGAAGTTTCTCATATCTATCCTTATATTGATGACCGAACCATTTCGGTAGAACAGAAAAATTTTGACTGGGATAGCGATGGGATGATTCGTGTTGTTTCTGTTGCACGACAGGGCCTATTGTGTAAAGCATCAGGTGATGACGTGTGGGCTCAAAATCAGTTTAAAATACTGGATGAGGAAATTGGCACCTCTCTCGATTTTCAATTTATTAAACGTAAAAATCCACCTGTAAAAAATAACAACGTGGTAATCTCAGTTAAAAACCAGTATGGCGAACTATTACCTTTTTACACCATTCCAATTGGTGGTGTGCCAACATATAAATATTCCATTGGTGTTAAGAAGAAAAACGATTAATCTTTTGTGTATATGTTTCATTCAAAATTAAAAATTTTCATAATTTTCTTTTTTCTGGTATTTACTTGTCACTCCGTGTTAGGACAAATCTATCAGTTTAAAGAATATAATATCGAAGAAGGGTTAAGCCACCCTTTTGTTTATACTATAAACGAAGATAAAAACGGTTTTTTATGGATAGGTACAGGCGAAGGACTTTGCCGGTATAATGGTTTCGATTTTACCGTTAGCAGAGCCGATGATACACTTACCAGCGGCTTTGTAACATCAAGTTTCCTCGATGAAAAGGGTGTTTTATGGTTTGGACATAACTCCGGGGAAATAACCTACTATGATGGAATCCATTTTAATCGTTTAGAAACAAATAATCTTTTTAATAGTTCAATTACAGCTATTGATGGCAATAAAAACGGAAGTATTTGGATTGCCTCACAAAATAACGGACTAATAAGAATAAATAAGAAATTTCAAATTGATTCATTTCAACAAGCTTTCCAAGGAGAAATTGTGTATACCCTAAAAACAGTTGATGATAATAAATTACTTGTAGGAACAGGAAATGGATTGCAATTGTTTAGAATTACAGAAAATAATCTCGAAGAGGTATATTCGGTGGATGAGTTATCTTATATAACTGTTCAAACGATCGATAAAGATGAGGCCACCAATATTTTTTGGATAGGAACAGGAGACGCCGGTTTTTATTCTTTAGAAAGTAAAGGTGATTCTTTCGACTCATACAGATTAGTAAATATTGGCGAACAATATGGGTTGGGTTACGAAAATGTACAATCGGTTACCCGTGATAAGGATGGACGATTATGGATTAGTACATTTGGAAATGGTATTTATCGAATAAATCCGGATGATGAAGGAAATAAAACGGAAGAGATTGTTAATTATTCTACAAAAAATGGATTATCAAATAATTTTATTAAACAAGTTTATCAAGACTGGGAAGGTAATCTTTGGATTGCTACCTATGGTAATGGATTAGCATACTATGTAAGCGAAGCGCTTATTTTTTTATATCAGGATGTAAAGGATCTGCAAGGTAATATTCTTTCTCTCGAAGAGTCAGAAACCAATTTATGGTTAGGTGGCGAAAATGTTATTGTGAAGGTTAACAAACAAAATAACCAAACAGAAACCATTGATCAATCGAATGGATTACCCGTGGATAAAATAACAAACTTGTATTTAGATCCTCAAAACAGGCTGTGGATTGGAACACAAAATTCGGGAGTTTACCGAATGAACTCCTCAACAAATCAGGCAAACCTTGTTTATCATTCTTTAAATACCCTGGAGAATAATGTAAATTGTATTGTTGGACATGATAATTTGGTTTATATCGGAACAAAAAATGGTATTTTTGTTTATGATTTAAAAACCGGAGACCGAAAACTTTATAATACCACTCAGGGTTTGCCTCATAATGATATTAAATGTATTTTTATTGATAATGAGAATAATCCCTGGATCGGTACAAAAAGTAACGGTATTTTTGTATTAAACGATTCTTTACAATATACGATTGCAGGAAATGTAAAATTAGAATTTACAGCGATTACCCAAGATGCTGACGGCCACATTTGGGCTGCAACTTATGGCGACGGAGTGTTTAAATTTATCGAAGATACGATAAAATATTTTTCTACCGATAACGATTTAAAATCGAGCTATTGTTATAGTTTAATTGCTGATGATAAAGGAAAGGTTTGGGTAGGCCATCGTTTAGGTATGAGTAGTATCGATATTCATTCTGATGAAGTTGGAATCCTGGATAAAGAAAAAGGAATTACTGGCGATTGTAATTTTAATGCCGTGCTTAAACAAAATGATGGAGTAATATTTTTCGGCACCACTAATGGATTGGTAAGATATGATCGTTCAAAAGACAGCGAAAATATGTTTCCACCAAAAGTAGCTATTACCAAAACATTATTCTCTGATGAGCCTGTAGATTTTTCTACACCGATTAACTTACCCTATCAGATTCATAAATTAAGAATCAGTTATGTAGGATTAAGTTATAGTAATCCCGATGGTGTTACCTATCGATATAAACTAGATGGTTACGACCTTGACTGGAGTGAGCCGACTACAAGCAGAGAAGCTTATTATCCAAGAGTTGAAGATGGGAATTATACCTTTATGTTAAAAGCATGTAACGCCGATGGTTATTGTATTGAAGAACCACTGGAAATTCAGATTGGTATTCGTCCTCCATTTTGGAAAACCTGGTGGTTTATTACTTTAGCAATCCTTATTGTTGTTGGTGCCATTTATTTTATCATCAAATATCGAGAACAAAAACAAAAACAATTACAAGAATATCTGGAAAAAGAACTTGATGCAAGAACGAAAGAAGTTGTTCAGCAAAAAGAAATTCTTGAAATTAAAAACCGTGATATTACGGATAGTATAAATTATGCCCAGCGTATACAATCCAGTATTTTACCTTCTATAAAAACCATTAACGATATTTTTTCAGGCGCATTTGTTTATTTCAGGCCCCGCGACATTGTGAGTGGAGATTTTTATTGGTATGACAAGGTAAATAATGATAAATTTTTAATTGTTTGTGCCGACTCTACAGGACATGGAGTTCCCGGAGCATTCATGTCTATGATTGGAACCACTTTAATTAAAGATATTTGTTCGCGTTCGGATGTAGATTCTCCATCGGAGGTCTTAAAAAGATTAGATAAAGAGTTGCAAGGAACGTTAAATCAAAATGTTGAAGCCGAGCGTGCCAACGATGGAATGGATATTATTGTTTGTGAAATTGATGTGAATACACATTACATGAGGTTTTCATCCGCTATGCGTCCAGTGATTTTATATAAAAATCAGGAGCTACAGTATGTTCGTGGAAATAAAGCATCAATAGGAGGAGATCCAAAAGCAGAAAAGCAGTTTGAAAATATTGGCTTCCAATTGAATAAAGGCGATATTGTATATATGTTTTCTGATGGATATCCCGATCAGTTTGGCGGCCCAAGAGGGAAGAAGTTTAAAATGGATCGGGTAAAAAATATGTTGGCTGATGTATGCGATAAGCCTATAGATGAACAGCAAGAATATGTTGCTAAAACTTTTGACGAGTGGCGTGGCAGGTTACAGCAAGTAGATGATGTGTTGTTTATGGGCGTTAAAATCTAACTATTCTGTCTTTCTTTCTCGTCAATATTAATGATATTGTGGATAATTGCATATATGGTTAAACCCGGAACGGTTTTAATACCCAACTTCCGGGTTATATTTTTTCTATGAGTTACAACTGTATGTGTACTTATAAATAGTTTGTCGGCAATTTCTTTATTGGTATACCCTAGGGCAATATATTTTACAATACTGGCTTCTCTACTGCTTATTTTGTCCTGTTTTTTATGCTTTTTCTGATGGGCCTCTTTTTGCCCGATTAAATGGTTTAATTTATTTAAAATAGCACTTTGTGTATCCTCGTATTTGATCGTTTCGGCAAATTGTGCATTTGTTGAGTCCTGATGCGGATTACTTATTAATGCAATGGTACGGGTTTTACATACATGTTTTAATACATCTTCAATTTTGCTATTTTGAATAATCTTAGGATTAATAATAATAAAATCTGTATCGGTATTTTTTAAAATTTTTATGGCTTCGTCTTCAGAATCTATGCTATGGATTATTCTGGTTGAAGGAATTTTAGAAATAACTGCAGCCAGTCCTTTTCTCACAAGGAATGATGGATCGCATATAATAAAAGATATATTAGCCATTGGTTTATTTTTCTGAAAATCTTTTTCGAATTACATTTTCCATTGCTCGAATTTTTGGAACCAGTACTTTATCTTCTATTCTTGCATGATCATTTAAATCTTGTTCAAGCGAAAAAAGTTCATTGAGCAGTTTGTTGCAAAGCTGAAAATTTTTAGGTTGAGGTAAATATTTTATAATTATATTTTTCAGGTCGAATAATTTTTCTTCAATATTATCATGCTCATTCTCAAATATGTCTATCGAGTAATTTTCCATGAGTTTTATGGTTTCCTGGTCTGTTTTGTTGCCATTAAATGCCTTTTCAATAGACAGGGTGTATGGAAAAACTATTTTGTCTTCACGTTGGGTGTGGTTTAACAACTCTTGTTTATAATTGTTAAAAAATTTTTTAAGTAAGTTAAGATTACTTTTCTGAGTGTAACAATTATCTACCATTTGCTCCATTAAGGACTCTATTTCAGGAACTTTTACCTGATGGTAATAATCGTGGGTTTTCTTTAAATAATCATTGATTAGTGTTATGGAAAATGATTGAAGATGTTTTTTAGGGAAATAATCTTCGTTTGCAAAGGTGTTTATTATTTCAAGAAAAAAATCCAGGTCAACCTGATGTTGTTGACAAACATCTTCAATGGTTTTGTCGCCAAAACCCAATTCAATACCAAAACGGTTTAAAACCGTAAGTGTACTGTAATTCAGGTGAATTACATCGGCCATTTTATTCTCTTTGGTAATAATCATTATGTATTATTTTTCAAATGATAATTGAATAACAAAAGTAGATACTAATTGTTAAATCCATTCAGAAACAATTATTTCAGGGGTTGTTTCTGTGTTGCTTTTATGATTAGCTCGATCGTAAATGTAAAAATCAAATTTTAAAGTATCGTAATTGAAATCAGTAAAGTATAATTTTATTTCGATTTCGCCTTTTAAATATTCACGATAAACACCACCTTCCAAATATGGAATAATATAAGTTATGGTAGTGTCGCGAACAAATTGATTGTTCTCTTTATAAAATCTGGTAATAAACGTGTTATAAGCTTCTGTTGTGGTTGTGTCGTTTGCTGTTTCTACATTAGGATCATTCCCAATATCACCATCTCCATCGGTAAAAGTAAATTTTAAATGGCCAATGGTATTCTCAAAATCATTTTCTGTTTCTTCGGCCATTGTAAAACTTTTATACTTTATCTCCGGAATATCCGAATATTGATCTTCCTTTTCGCAAGAGACCAATAGAATCAGGAATGAGATTAGGTATAAAATTTTAGCACTCATGGGACTATTTTTTTCTCATATAAATCTGTACAGGGGATCCGGCAAAATTAAAATGATGCCGGAGTTTATTTTCTAAAAAACGTTTGTAAGGTTCTTTTACATACTGGGGTAGATTACAGAAAAATGCAAATGCCGGATAAAATGTACCCAGCTGCGTAATATATTTAATTTTTACATATTTTCCCTTAACCGAAGGAGGTGGATAATTTTTAATTTCTTCCAGCATTATTTCATTAAGTTTTGCTGTGCTAATCTTTTTCTTTCGGTTATCATAAACTGTTTTCGCCTCTTCTAAAACTTTATGAATTCTTTGCTTGTTTACTACCGAAGTGAAAATAATGGGAACATCTGTAAAAGGTGCAATTTTTTGTTTTATCTGCTCTTTATAGATTTTTGATGTATTATTTTCTTTTTCAATTAAATCCCATTTATTGATTAAAAACACCAGTCCTTTTTTGTTTTTTTGAATGAGTTTTAAAATGTTAAGATCCTGGGATTCAATGCCGTGTGTTGCGTCAATTAAAAGTAAGCAAACATCTGCTCTTTCTATGGCTCTTATGGAGCGTAATACCGAATAATATTCGAGGTTTTCGTTTACTTTTCCTTTTTTTCTTAATCCGGCGGTATCTACTAAGTAAAATTCATGATCATATTTGTTATACTTGCTATAAATAGAATCACGGGTAGTTCCTGATATCGGAGTTACAATATTTCTTTCTTCACCAATAAGTGCATTGATTAACGAAGATTTCCCCACATTGGGCCTACCTACTACTGCATATTTAGGAATATCTTCTTTGTCCTCCTCGTTGTTTTTTACATTTTTAATTTCGGTAACTACCTTATCGAGGAGTTCTCCTGTTCCACTTCCGTTAATTGCCGATACACATATAGGGTCTCCCAGGCCAAGTTTGTAAAATTCATGGGATTCAATAATTCGTTGGTTATTATCCACTTTATTTACAACTAAAAAAACTTTTTTATTAGTTTTTCTCAATATTTCGGCCATAGCCTCATCTAGGTCAGTAATCCCATTGGTAATATCAACCAAAAAAATGATTACATTAGCTTCGTCAATGGCAATATCTACTTGTTTTCTTATTTCTTCTTCAAAAACATCATCGGAGTTTCGTACATATCCTCCGGTATCGATTACCGAAAATTCTTTACCTGCCCACTCGGACTTGCCGTATAACCTGTCGCGAGTAACTCCACTAATTTCGTCAACAATAGCTTGCTTGGTTTCTGTTAACCGGTTAAACAATGTTGATTTGCCTACATTAGGCCTTCCTACAATTGCAACAATCATTTTTTATTGGGTATTAATAAATTAATTTTTCTATGATCTTATCCAGATTCTCAATGATTTTTTTTGCTTCTGTTATAAGCTGATTCCTCTGGGTTTTCAGATTTTTTTCTTTTATCTCGTTCAGATTTTTTAGTCGTTCTAAAGTTTTAAAGGTATTATGATGACATTCCCTTAAATTATAGGCAAAATCATCATTTTCTTTTGAATCCATTGCAGCAATAAATTTAAGAGAAACAGCCCCAGTGTATTGTTTTAATTCACCAGTATTGAACGGAGGCCCGATTTTATCCAAACTTTTTATAAAACCTAAACCTTTTACAGCAAAATTATATGTTTTATCCTCGAGCTCTTGCATTAATATGTTATTTTAGATGTTATAACCAAAATCTTTTAGGTTTTTTTCTTTATCTCTCCAGTCTTTACTCACTTTCACAAAAAGTTCAAGAAACACCTTCTTTCCAAAAAAGTCTTCTATATCCTCGCGTGCTTCGGTACCTGTTTTTTTTAATGCCTGTCCTTTATGTCCAATAATAATTCCTTTTTGCGAAGGGCGTATTACATTTATTGTTGCTCTAATACGTAAAAGTTTTTCGGTTTCTTTAAACTCTTCTACTTCCACTTCTACCGAGTATGGTATTTCTTTACGGTAATTGTTTAAAATTTTTTCGCGGATAATTTCCGACACAAAGAAGCGTTCGGTTTTATCGGTTAACGAATCTTTAGGGTAATAAGCTGGCCCTTCGGGCAATAATTCCAGGATACGTTTAAAAACCTGGTCTAAATTAAAATTTTTGGTTGCCGAAACCGGAATAATTTCTGCTTTGGGTAGGATTTTTTTCCATATATCAACCAAATTTTCAAGCTCTTCTTGATTGGAAAGGTCAATTTTGTTAATCAGGAGTAAAACAGGAACATTTGTTTGGGATAATTTATCAATGTATTGTTGATTTTTATCCATTTTTTCTACTACGTCGGTAACATAAAGAATTATGTCTGCATCTTCGAATGCGCTGCCTACAAAACGCATCATTTTTTCCTGCAATTTGTAGTTTGTTTTTAATATTCCTGGCGTATCAGAGTAAACAATTTGGTAATCATCGCTATTTACAATGCCTAAAATTCTATGTCGCGTGGTTTGCGCTTTAGGTGTAATAATCGATAATTTCTCTCCTACCATCTGGTTCATGATGGTGGATTTCCCTACATTTGGATTTCCAATAATGTTTACAAATCCTGATTTGTGCGGCATAAAGTTAAGCTTAAATTTAAGTACAAAGATAAGAGAATTTTTTGGCTAAACTGTTAGATAATCTTTTTGTTATGCAGCATGATTTACAAACCTATAGTTAAACTTAATTTATAGGTAAAATTGTCGGCTGTTTTATCAAAAGTATAGGGCCCATAACGGTAAAAGATACCAAATCCATATCCAAGAAACGATTGCGATAAAATGTCATTGATTAATAATCCGCATTCGTAATATCCTTTTTCAAATGATTTTACCGAAGCCGCATATTGATTTAGATGGCCAGAGAATTCGCCGATACTAAAGTTATTGATTAAGGCAAATTTGGGGGCAAATCTTTCTGTTTCCCATAAAATGCTCCCAAAATTGTGTTTTAAGAAAATAGAAAGAAACCGATGAGCATAAAATTCGTTCATTCGCATCGTTCCAAAACTGTTTTCGGTTTCCAGGCTAAAAGGATGATAACTCGCATGTCCGTTATAAATCTTAGTTAAGGGAATATCTCCTTCTATAAATCCTCCAACAAGGGTTATTTTGCTTTTCCCCAATGATTTGGTTTTTATTGATTGGGAGATTTTTGCTTCATATTTGGTATAGTTAAACGCTCCATTAAACCACTGAGTTCCTTTAATAATATTGGCATATAAAATCGGATATCGTGAGCCCTGCGAATATTTGGCTCTTAGGGTCTGGATGAATTTTTCTTTATAAGCATATCGGAATTGTACGCCAATTTCGTTAAATCCATATTCGCTGGTAGCTGTTGTAGCAATATTATCCATGAAATAATTATCGGTATTGGTAATAAAGGATTGATTAAAAAATAGGTTTGTTTTAAGATATTTTAAACTTAGGAAGCTGAATGAAACTTCATATTTTTCTTCTAAATCCATTTCATCTACCATGAATCTTCGATAAAATGCAGAAGATGATAAATCTGTTTGTTCCAAAAAACGATAACCTCCTTTTTCTTTAACATCATAGCTATATGAGAGATGAAGCTTACTTTCAGTTTTTTGATGTAAATGAAGTAACAAATCGCCCCCATATTTCCAATCCTTATCCTTAAAACCATAACCAAAATATCCGCCAAAGGAAAAATGAGAGGATAACTTATAATTGGTCATAAGCCCTAGTCCTAGACGGAAGCCTTCATAACCGTTGTAATCCATAATTTTATTTAGCGGGATGTTGAAACTTTTTACCGCCAGATTCCCATTCATCAATGCTTCGATACGGGAAATTTTTTGTTCCAGGTGAAAAGCCTGGCTTATGCTATCAATTATGCGGTAAGTTTCTTCTTCAATCTCGTGTAAAGGTTGAGCTCTTTTGGCACTCCAGTAATCTTCTGCTTTGTTACCAGCATTTTTATCAACCCGTACCTCCACCGGGCCAAAATCATTTTTATTCAATTCCGGATTAATTTGTACATCTTTTATATACGATGTTCCATGGGCAACCATATTGTATCCATCAATATCTGATGAGGCAAAACCATCTTCAAAGGTGATTTTTGTAATCAGCTCTTTGGGAAACCAGTGTTTATTATGAATTAATGCATAATTCTGCGTTATTTCAACATTCATCCCCTGATCTTTTGCCAACGGTTGTGCAACCACCGACTGAATGGCGTACTTGTGAGTGTTAATATATAAAAAACCCTGTAACCCATCGAATTTTTTTCCTTTTTTTGGCCGAAATGAAATAACAAAAATGCTATCGCCACGATGGTTGTATGATGTATCCTGCAAAAGGAAAAAATATTTTTTAGTACTGTTTTTACTGATTGGGTTCAGATAGCGTTTATCCAGTATTTCAAAAAAATCATTGTAAAAAGAAAAAGCTTGTACCTGCGAAGCAATTAATGAAAAGATAGGATCCTTAAATCCGGATACTTTTGAGGCTACAATTTTTTCTGAATAGTGGTCTGGATGTAAAAATTTTTTTTCGTTTATGGTTTCAATAAACAAAAAATGATGTTTGGCAAAATCCTTAACCAACATTTTTTTAATGATTGAATCAGGCTTAATATCCTCATTTTCTTCAAATGTAAAGTACATCTTGTTATACGAAGTTAAAGCAAACGATTCCAAATTTTCCGGGTTGTTTATTTTTCGGTTTAGAATCACTTTTTCAATAATCCTGTCGGCAGGATTATCTCCTGGCAGGATAACTATTTCTTCTAAATCAAAGCTTTTGGGATGCAGCTTAATAGTAATGTTTTCTTGTGTTTCAGGGTAAATAACAATAGTGTCAGGGTAGTACCCAAGGTATCTAAAACATATCTTTTGTCCGGGTTGGATATGTTGGATTTTAAATTCACCATCAATATTGGTTGTTGTCCCCAGCTGCGTATTTTCTGGTAATACATGTACAAAAGGAAGTGGTTTTTGGGTTTCAAAATCGACTACCCGCCCTTGGATGGATTGTGAATAAACAGTCTGTACTAAAAATAAACCCAGGATGAAAAAAATAATCTTTTTATACATTACAATCCATATCTGATTTATAGAGATGAATAACAAAAAGCTGCATCAATATTAATTGAAAGATTTTCTTTTCAGGTTGGAAATCTCCAAGGGAGTTAAAAATCTCCATTTTCCTCTGGGAAGATTTTTTTTGGTTAATCCGGCAAAATATACCCGGTCTAATTTTTTAATTTTATATCCCAACGATTCAAAAATACGGCGTACAATCCTGTTTTGGCCCGAATGGATTTCAATGCCTATTTGTGTTTTATCATTTTCTTCCACATAGCTTATAGCGTCAGCTTCAATATAATCTTCGTCAAGTTTCATCCCTTCAATTATCTGTACCATATGTTGTTTAGTAACATCTTTATCCAACACCACATGATATATTTTTTTCTTTTTATACTTTGGGTGCGTTAATTCCTTGGTAAGTTCTCCGTCGTTAGTTAAAAGTAAAACACCGGTAGTGTTTTTGTCCAGGCGTCCTACAGGATATACTCTTTCAGGGCAGGCATTTTTTACCAGGTCAATCACAGTTCTGCTGGCGTGTTTGTCTCTAACTGTTGATATAACGTCTTTTGGTTTGTTCAGTAAAATGTATACCTTTTTTTCGCGGCTTACGACTGTGCCTTTGTATCGGATAACATCTTTGGGAGAAACCTTAATTCCTAGCTCGGTTACTTTTTCTCCATTAACGGTAATGAATCCCCTTTTTATTAGTTCATCGGCTTCGCGGCGCGAACAAATACCTGCATTTGCAATATAACGATTAAGCCTTATGGGCTCATTAAATTTTCTAGGATGATCTTCGGGTTTCTTTTTTGTTTGTTTAATTGACTTTGATGATTTGTCAAATTTTCTTTTGGTGTTATTGTGGTTTTTATTTTTTTTATTTTCCATACCTTTTCTAATGATTTAAATAATAGGTGGTTTAAAGCTTTTGCAAAGTTAATATAAATATCTGTCGAAGATATTTATTTTCGATTTTATATTGTTCGTTTTAAATTTTTCTGGTTAAAATGTGGAAAAATATCTATCAAATAAATGGAATTATCTATCTTTAATGGATTTTTTAAACAAGTAAAAAAATAAAGTCGAAATATTATGACGCTAATAAAATCAATATCAGGAATACGAGGAACGATAGGAGGGAAAGCCGGTGAGGGATTAAGCCCCTTAGATACCGTTAAGTTTGTTTCCGCATACGGGCAATGGATTAAGAAAAATCAATCATTTAAAAAATATAAAGTGGTGGTTGGGCGCGATGCGCGCATATCCGGCGAAATGGTTAATCATTTGGTTGTTGGAACATTAATGGGGATGGGGATTGATGTTGTTAACATTGGACTTGCAACTACTCCAACTGCAGAAATAGCCGTTACTGAAGAAAATGCAAATGGAGGAATAATTTTAACAGCAAGCCATAATCCAAAACAGTGGAATGCTTTAAAACTATTAAACGAAAAGGGCGAATTTTTATCTGCTGAAGATGGAATAGAAATATTAATTTGGGCAGATAATGAAGATTTTACTTATGCAGAAGTCGATAAGCTGGGAATACTGACTGAAAGATCTGATTTACTAGATGTTCATATTCAAAAAATTATAGATTTACCATTGGTAGATACCCAGGCGATTAAAAAAGCGAGTTTTGTTGTAGCTGTTGACGCTGTGAATTCCGTTGGAGGAATAGCTATTCCTAAATTATTAAAAGCTTTGGGTGTAAAAGAAACGATTGAATTATATTGCGATCCCACAGGCGAATTTCCGCATAATCCGGAACCTTTACCCGAGCATTTATCTCAAATATCTAATGTTGTTAAAGAAGAAAAGGCACACCTGGGCTTTGTGGTAGATCCGGATGTAGATCGTTTAGCGATTATTAACGAAGACGGAACCATGTTTGGTGAAGAATACACATTAGTGGCCGTTGCCGATTATATCTTACAAAATAAAAAAGGGAATACTGTTTCAAACTTATCATCATCAAGAGCCTTGCGCGATATTACAGAGATGCATGGGGCGAGCTATTATGCTTCGGCTGTGGGAGAGGTGAATGTGGTAAAAAGCATGAAAGAAACCAATGCCGTAATTGGAGGTGAAGGAAACGGTGGAGTAATTTACCCTGACTTGCATTATGGACGTGATGCACTGGTTGGTATTGCATTATTTCTTACTCATTTGGCTAAAACCGGAGAAACATGTTCATCATTAAGAAAAAAATATCCACAATATACCATTGTTAAAAACAAAATGCAGTTAACACCCGAGTTAGATGTGGATAAAGTTTTGTTGGCTGTAAAAAATAAATTTGCACATTACGATGTTATAACTACTGATGGGGTAAAAATAGAATATGAACATGGCTGGGTCCATCTGCGAAAATCTAATACAGAACCTATTATAAGAATTTATGCCGAAAGCAAAGATGTTGAAAGTGCAAACAAGCTGGCAAATGAAATAAAGAATGAAATCCAAAAAATTATTTAATATCAAATCATTATCTAATGAAACGAAAGCATTATATTTTAATTAGTATCGCTCTGATTGTAGTTGTTGCAATTATTTATTTCAGTTCAGGAAAAGAGTTAAAACAAGAACAGCTTACCGTAGAGGTTCAGAAAGGAGAATTTGAAATTTTGGTTACTGTAACCGGAGAGCTGCAAGCCATAACTTCGGTAGATATAATGGGCCCCTCAGAGCTAAGAAATAGTCGAAGCATACGAATAAGGGATATAAAGATACAGGATCTAATTCCTGAGGGAACTGTTGTTGACTCGGGAGATTATGTGGGCTCTCTTGACCGTTCGGAAGTGGGAACAACCTTAAAAGATTTTGAAGATGAACTGGAAACAGTAGAATCACAGTATCTTAAAACTAAGCTGGATACCACGATGCAACTACGAGAGTTACGGGATCAGTTGGTTAACCTGCATTTTGCCCTGGAAGAAAAACAAATTGTATTGGATCAAAGTAAATTTGAACCTCCGGCAACCATCCGTCAGGCTAC
>Ga0209931_1000092_pt1 | contig 46864 bp, 34 predicted proteins | sample SalPonR1_B_D1_MG_FD_185697 | JGI IMG/M metagenome (GOLD analysis project Ga0209931, IMG submission 185697) | Salt pond soil microbial communities from South San Francisco under conditions of wetland restoration - Salt Pond MetaG R1_B_D1_MG... ...
TGGATACCACGATGCAACTACGAGAGTTACGGGATCAGTTGGTTAACCTGCATTTTGCCCTGGAAGAAAAACAAATTGTATTGGATCAAAGTAAATTTGAACCTCCGGCAACCATCCGTCAGGCTACCATTGATCTTGAAAAATCTCAGCGTGCATTCGAACAGGCAAAAGATAATTATAAGTTAAAAGAACAACAGGCCAAAGCCAATATGCATGAAGCTACCATTGAATTAGAAAAAGCACGCAGAAAAGTTCAGGAGTTAAATAATGTACTTAAGAAATTTACCATTTTTGCTCCTCAAGCAGGAATGGTTATTTATAAAAAAGAGTGGAACGGACAAAAACGAAAAGTGGGATCAATGATCAGCCCGTGGGACCTTACCGTTGCTACTTTGCCTGACCTTTCGGAGATGTCTTCAAAAACGTATGTTAACGAAATTGATATTAGTAAAATAAAAGAAGGACAAAAAGTACGAATAGGTGTTGATGCATTTCCGGATAATAAATATACTGGTGTTGTGGCTGATGTGGCAAATATTGGAGAACAATTACCTAATACCGATGCGAAAGTTTTTGAGGTGGTTATCAACGTAGATCAGACAGATAGCATCATGCGTCCTGCAATGACTACCAGTAACCAAATTATTACAAATGTTTATCAAGATGTATTGTATGTTCCTTTAGAGGCTCTCCATAACGAGGATAGCTTAACTTTTGTATATACGACCACCCATAAAAAACAGATTGTGGTAACGGGGGCATCCAATGAAAATTATATTATTATTGAACAAGGGTTGGATGAAGATGATGCGGTATATCTTTCGGTACCCGAAAATATAGAAAAGTTTAAGCTTGCCGGAGAAGAGTTAATCCCTGTTTTGCAAGAACGTGAAAGATTGAAAAGAGAGAAACAAGATAGCAGCATGAAACCCCTGAAAGAAGAAAAGGTTCCCATGCCAGGCAAACGAAGAAAACAATAATCGGTTAAGCAATGTTTAGAAGATATTTTCATGATATAGAGATAGCCATTGAATCTTTAATGGATAATAAACTAAAATCTGTTTTAACAGCGTTGGGGATTATTTTTGGTACTGCTGCTGTTATCAGCATGTTAGCCATTGGAAGCGGCGCTCAGCAGGAAATTCTGGAACAGATTAAAATGGTTGGGGTGAATAATATTGTTATCACCCCGGTCGTAGATATTACCGAAGGAGAAAATGGAGAAAACAGCAGTAGTGAGAATGGTAAAGCACAAAAAGAAAAATTCTCTCCCGGGTTAACCATGGATGACCTTGAATCTATTCAAAAAATTATTCCCTCCGTACATAAAATTGCACCCGAAATTGTGGCAAACTCCTATGTTGTACAGGGAGGCAGGCGAGTTGCTGCTAAAGTTATTGGTATAAATAACGATTACTTTGAGGTATATAATATCAATCTGGAGAAAGGGACATACTTTAGTGAGTCTCAATTAGAACAGGGCCTTCCGGTTTGTGTTATTGGAGCAAATATAAGCGCAAAAGTTTTTAGCGATGTTGATCCAATTAATAAATACTTGAAATTTGGGCATGTTTGGTTAAAAGTGGTTGGAGTATTAGAAAAAACAGAAGTAAATCTTTCGGCTGCCGAAAATATGGGCGTAAATATTGTGAACGACAATGTTTATATTCCGGTACAAACCATGCTTTTACGATATAAAAACAGAGCTTTAATTAATTCCAGAAGTTTACAATCCGTAACTGGATTTTCAGGAGGTTTCTTTTTCTCCTTTTCCGGAGGACAGGAAGAAACATCATCCAATTATCATCAGTTAGATAAAATTATTGTTCAGGTTGAAGAAACCGAACAGTTAACACCAACCACTGAAATTCTAAGCCGAATGCTTTTTCGCAGGCATATGGAAGTGAAGGATTACGAAATAACGGTCCCAGAACTGTTGTTAAAACAACAGCAGCGTACCAAAGATATTTTTAATATTGTACTGGGAGCCATTGCCAGTATTTCGTTAATTGTTGGCGGAATTGGTATTATGAATATCATGTTTGCCACCGTAATGGAGCGGATCAAAGAAATTGGAATTCGCCTGGCACTGGGCGCTAAAAAGGCCGATATTATTGCGCAATTTCTATCCGAAGCCATTTTAATCAGCGTTTCGGGTGGATTAATCGGTGTTTTTTTAGGCATCGTTTTTTCCAAGCTAATTACTAAATTTGCAGGTATATTAACCATCGTGTCTCCCGGTGCTGTAATCATAGCTTTTGGTGTTAGTGCGGTTATCGGAGTAATTTTTGGATTTTCGCCTGCCAAAAGGGCTGCTGACCGTGACCCTATAGAATCATTGAGGTATGAATAAAATGTTATATCAGAATATGAAAAAGAGAAAAGCATATATTAGTTTACTATTTATTTTTATTGGTATAATTTTAATAACCAATGTAAAGGCCCAACCAACACTCACCGAAAAATTAACTTTTGATGAGGTAGTACAGCTTGCCCGCGAACAGTCGCCCGATGCAATTATGGCAAAACACCGGTTTAGGGCCAGCTATTGGGAGTTCAGAACATACAAAGCCGATTACCTGCCCAATTTATCGCTAAGTACGACACTCCCTGAGTTTAGCAGAGCCATTAAAAAGTACCAAAATCCCGATGGCACCTATACTTATGTTGAAGATAACCTGAACAGTTCTACGGTAAATTTAAACCTAAGGCAAAATGTGGGTTTTACCGGAGGTCAAATTTTTGCCACTTCAAACCTTACCCGCCTCGATGAGTTTGGGGATAGCGATGTGAATACCTCATATCTTTCTACGCCAATAAGTATAGGTTACAGGCAGCCCGTGATGTTTTATAATGAGTATAAATGGCAAAAGAAGATAGAGCCACTAAAATACGAAGAGTCTCAAAAAGAGTATATTACATCACTCGAAAATGTGGCCTTAAAAGCAGTGAGTTATTTTTTTGATTTGGCATTGGCACAACAAAATCTGCAAGTGGCAGAAATTAATTACTCCAATGCCGATACCTTATATGATATTGCCGAAGGGAGATATAATATCGGTACTATTGCCGAAAATGAATTGATGCAAATGGAGTTAAGCCTGCTAAATGCAGGTTCCGATTTGAATGCTGCCAAAGTAGATCTTGAAATTAAAAAATTTCAACTGCGCTCCTTCCTGGGGTTTAATGAGAAAGTAGATTTAAAACTAATTATCCCTAAAGAGATTCCTGAATTAACGGTTGAAGTGGAAGATGCATTAATAAAAGCCAACGAAAATAATCCCGATCAGATTGCTTTTGAAAGACAATTGATTGAGGCAGAACGTGATGTAGCCAAAGCAAAATCGGAAAAAGGGTTGCAAGCCGATTTGTTTGCCAGTATTGGATATACGCAGCAATCGCAAGAATTTTCAAATGTGTACGTAAATCCTCAGGATCAGCAAAGATTAACTTTAGGCCTTGAGGTTCCGATATTAGATTGGGGCTTGGGACGCGGGCGTTACAAAATGGCACAATCGAGCCAGGAGGTTATTAAAACAACCGTTGATCAGGCCAAAACTGATTTTGTGCAAAATGTTTATCTGAATGTTATGCAGTTTAATCTGCAAGACGACCAGGTATTGATAGCTGCAAAAACCAACACCATAGCCCAAAAGCGATACGATATGACCAAACAGCGCTTCTTGATTGGCAAAGTTGATGTGTTAGATTTAAATGTTGCGCTATCAGAAAAAGATGGAGCCAAAACTAATTATATTGCAGCTTTAAGGAAATACTGGTCGAATTATTACACGCTTCGCCGAATTACCCTTTACGATTTTTTAGAAGATAAACCTCTCAATGCTAATTTTGATGAGTTGATAGAATAATGTAAATCTTATTATAAGTAGATCACTTTTATATGTTTCAAGATGTTATTTAAAAAAATAATGATGCTACTAATATTGTTAATGTAACCATAAATATGTTATAAAACATGTAAAGATAAGAGGGGGGGGGTAATAATAACATAACTATTTTTGGGTTTGAGAACAATTATCGGTATTGCAATACTCTATTTTTTAATCTAAAATTTTTTAAATTATGAAGGAAAAGAATCTTTTATTAGGAATTTTATTTTTAGGCTTATTAAGTTTAACTTTTGTTGAAAATTTTAAAGCTTATGCTACTGAGCCAGGGTATGTGGTAGCTTGTTGTCAAAACAGCTCGCGTGTATGTTACTTAGATGGGATACAATTTATGAAATATGAGCCCTTAACAGTTCCATCTCTTGAAACTCGATAAGATGATTTATTCTTAAAAGAGAGTGGGGGAAATTCTAAATACAATTATTTGCAATTAGAAATTAAAAATTGAAATAGACAATTATTTACTTTCCCCCATTTTTTAGGTTAATTTATTCAATTAACAAAAATTACTACTAATTCAATTTTAATAAAAAATGTATAGAATAATATTTCTTTTAGTTCTGCTTTTCTTATGCTATTCGTGCAACAAAAAAGAATACGTTAAAGAATTTACTTTAGAATCTTTTAGCGAAACGATACAGTTGAAAGGAACAGTTGTTAAAACAGACAAAGAATTATTTTTTTCAAGAGATATAGTGGTTGATAATAATTCTGCGATAATTCTGGATGACGAAAGTGGTGGGAAGATTATTCATGTTTTTGATTTGTCTACTCATCAACTAAAACAATCGTTATTACAAAAAGGTAAAGGGCCTGGTGAAGTATTAGGGGGATGGCAATTAAGCTTAAATGAAAAAACGGGGACGGTTTGTTTGTTAGATGTAGTAAAAGAGTCTATGTTTTTGTTGAAAAACAAAAAGCAGCTGAATGTATATGATACCATAATCCAGAAATGGAAGATTCCTGAGAATGTAATGTGTCCTTTACAGGGAGTTTGTGTAAACGACTCTTGTTTTTTTGTAACTGGTTTACTTGACACCAATAGAATTGCACTCCGTTTTGGGAAAGTAAAAAGAACCTTTTATGAAATCGAAGAGGAAAGAGTAAGGGGATTAAGTAAAACAGCAGCTGCTTTTTATTACGAAAGCCGGATAGGTGTAAGTAACAATGGGGAAAAAATAGTTTTAGCAGGACGTCAGATAAATGATGTTGTAGGATTTAATAAAAAGGGAAAAATTTTATTTAGACGTAAAGGCCCTTTAGATGAAAATCCTAAATACAAGCATTATAAAGATTATGTATTTTGGGATGATGAAACAACAATATATTACGATTTGATCAGGTGCACAGATAATTTTATTTATTTGCTTTATAATGGCAATAAAAAAGGGAGTAATAAAGAATTCGGAGGAAACACTATTCTTGTTTTTGATTGGAAAGGGAAGCCTCAATATAGCTTTGAATTAGATAGGCACATAATAACTTTTGATTTCGACAAAGAAACAAATACATTATATGCAATAAGCCATATTTCGGCAGAAGAATATTTAATAAGATATAAATTGCCTAATGATTTAGTTTTGTAATGAAAAAATCCTGTTTAACCGTACTAATAGGAGTTGTATTTGTTTTTTTTGTAAATTGCCGGAATAAAAATAGTAGAATGGTTGTAAAATTCCCAGAAAGTTTTTATGATAAACAATAAAGAAATTGTCTTCAAGTAAAATCAAAATTTAAAGTAGTAAACTATATATCAGTAGACTGCTCCGTCTGTTTTAACGTAATTAAAAAATGGCATACATTGTTTGAAAAAAATAAATTACCTGACAACGTCAATGTATGTTTTATTACTTATGGCGAACAGAAAGATGTTTTTTCTTATTATTTGGATAAGCTGGATGATAATCCATTTGGTTTTTATGAGGAAATAAACCAAGAATTCATAAGCCTTAATCCTATAAAAGATTTAAAATTTTATAAGACAGTTCTTATAAACGAAAAAAATGAAGTGTTATTAATTGGAAATCCCTTTGATAATAAAGCTGTTATGGATAAATATATAAAAATGGGGGTCATTCAATAACTTTTTTTTATAATTTATGTAACAACACAAACACAGACTTCAGAATAGTAAGTCGTTCATTAAAAAAATTGATGAGGCTTCTATGTTGTAAAGCAAAAAAAGCCTTATTTTTAGTCCGATTAATAACAAGCAAATTTGCTTACCTCTAATGTTTTATGCTCTTTTTAAAAAGGATAGAAGAATAATATTTATTGAATTAAGCGAGTAAAATCATAAAATAAGTTTAGAATAAGATGTGATATTTATAAATAGATTTTTTTTATAAATAGAATTGTTTTCGTGCTATAAAACTTAAGAAAAAAGGAATGTTAATTTGCTGAAAAAGTGTGTTTCTAAAAAATAATTTTATCTTTGCACGATAATTTGTATAGAAAGTAAATAGTATTAGTAAAATTTATAAAACAGAATAACAAATGCAGATTAAAGGAGCTATTAAGTTTTTGGCTGGTGCGTTAGCTGTAATATGTATTTATTACCTTTCGTTTACCTGGGTTACAACTCGCATTTATAATGATGCAGAAAAGTATGCAATTGAGTATGCAGCGAATCATCCCGACGAAGATGTTGAACTTAACGATTTAGAATATCAATATCTTGATTCATTAGCGGGAGAAGTTGTTTATAATATTGGTATAAAAAAATATACACTTAGAGACTGCCAGGAAAGAGAGATTAATCTTGGTTTGGACCTTAAAGGTGGAATGAACGTAGTGCTTGAAATATCGGTTGAAGATATTATTAAGGCCTTATCCAATAATAGTAAGGATTCAACATTCCGTGAAGCCATAAACCTGGCAAAAGAATACAGGTTGGAAAGCCGCGAAGATTTTATTACCTTATTCGGTAGGGCATTTAACGAGATTGATCCTGATGCCCGGTTGGCAGCTATTTTTAATACTATTGAGTTGAAAGATAAAGTTGATTTTAATTCAACCAACGAAGAGGTGTTAGATGTAATACGTGCCGAAGCTAAAGATGCTATCGATAATTCATTTAATATTCTTCGTAGCCGTATCGACCGTTTTGGGGTTGTTCAACCCAATATTCAAAGAATGGAAGCAACCGGTAGGGTTATGGTTGAGCTTCCGGGTGTGAAAGATCAAAAACGTGTCCGTGACTTGTTGCAGGGAACTGCAAACTTAGAGTTCTGGGAAACTTATAATAACAAACAAATTTATCCTTATCTTCTTCAGGCAAATGAAAAAGTTTATGAAATAAAACAAGCTCAAAAAGAAATAGAAAAAGAAGAATCTGGCGATGAGGGAGAGGTTGTTGAAGAGGTAGCCGAGGAATTAGATACCCAGGAAGAAGTAGTTGAAGAAGATTTATCATTGCTTGATCAAATTGAATCAGAAGAAACAAAAGACGATTCTGCCGCGTTAACTGATGATCAGCGAATGGAAAGATATCCTTTATTTTCGGTATTAACTCCAAGCATTAATCCACGAACCAACCAGCCAATGGAAGGCTCTGTTATCGGTATGGCTCATTACAACGATACAGCAAAAGTAAATGCTTACCTGAATATGAAACAGGTACGTTCGATATTTCCTCGGGACATCAGTTTTAAGTGGCATGTTAAGCCATATAAATACGATGATACAGAAAGCTTTTACGAATTACATGCTTTAAAAATTACCGGTAGAGATGGTAAACCTCCACTTGATGGAGATGTAGTTACCGATGCACGGTCTGAATTTGACCAGAATACTGGTAGCGCTGAAGTTTCTATGAGTATGAATGCCGATGGAGCAAAAACATGGGCACGTTTAACCAAAAATAACGTAGGTAATTTTATTGCTATTGTCCTTGACAATTATGTTTATTCCGCTCCTCGGGTCAATCAGGAAATTACAGGTGGACGTTCTTCAATCTCCGGAGATTTTACCGTTGAAGAGGCAAAAGACTTAGCCAATATTCTAAAATCTGGTAAGTTACCTGCTCCGGCAAGAATCATCCAGGAAGAAGTGGTTGGGCCATCGCTTGGACAGGAAGCCATTAATGCCGGTATGAAATCGTTCTTTATTGCCTTTATATTGGTAATGGTTTATATGATTTTCTACTTTAGCCGTAAAGCCGGTCTGGTAGCAGATATTGCATTAATTATAAACATGTTCTTTATTTTAGGTGTGTTAGCATCACTTGGCGCTGTATTAACATTGCCCGGTATTGCTGGTATTGTTTTAACCATTGGTATGTCGGTGGATGCGAATGTGCTAATTTTTGACAGGATCCGTGAAGAGTTAGCAGCAGGAAAAGGCGTAAAACTGGCAGTAAAAGATGGGTATAAAAATGCCTATTCTGCCATTATCGACGCCAATGTTACAACCTTGCTAACTGCAATTATATTATATGCTTTTGGTACTGGGCCGATCAAAGGTTTTGCTACAACATTACTTATTGGTATTATTACATCCTTATTTACAGCAATTTTCTTAACTCGTTTAGTTTTTGAGTGGTACTTGAAACGAAATAAAGAGATCACTTATTCAACGAAAATAACCAAAAATATATTAAAAAATCCAACCGTTAAATTCCTTGAGAAACGTAAGATTGCTTATGTAATTTCTGCTGTTTTAATTTTTATTAGCCTTGGGTCATTATTTACTAAAGGATTAAATCAGGGCGTGGATTTTACCGGAGGACGAACTTATGTTGTCCGTTTTGAAGAACCTGTAAATACGGTTGAAATATCGAAATCTCTTGGTGAAGTATATGGTCATGCACCCGAAGTGAAAGTTTTTGGAGACGAAAATCAGGTTAAAATAACCACCAAGTACCGTGTTGATGAAGATGATGTTGATGTTGACCAAGATGTTGAGGCTAAACTATTTGGAGGGTTAAAACCTTTTATACAAGATGATATTACCTTCGATGATTTTAATTCGAATTATAAAATGAGTTCCCATAAAGTGGGCGCTACAATTGCTGCAGATATTATTTATAAATCACTTGTTGTTATTGTTTTAGCCTTGATTATGATGTTTGTTTATATCTTTATACGGTTTAAAAACTGGCAATATGGTTTGGGAGCTGTTACTGCACTTATACATGATGTATTAATTGTTCTCGGTATATTCTCATTATTTGCCGGAGTATTACCATTCTCTCTGGAGATAGACCAGGCATTTATTGCGGCCATACTTACCGTGGTAGGTTACTCAGTTAACGATACCGTGGTTGTGTTCGACCGTGTAAGAGAATACACAACACTTTATCCAAAACGCGATAGTCATTCTATTATTAATAGTGCATTAAATGGAACATTAAGTCGTACATTTAATACATCTATTACCACATTCGTAGTATTGTTAACTATTTTCTTATTAGGTGGTGAAGTAATCCGTGGTTTTGTATTTGCTTTATTAATAGGTGTTGTTGTAGGTACTTACTCATCACTATTTATTGCTTCTCCGGTGGTTTACGATACCGTACATAAAGTTGCAAATAAAAAAGGAAAATAATTTTTTAACATACAATTCTTATTGAAGCCCCATTTGTTATGGGGCTTTTTTGTTATTTGAACAAAATGTATATTTGTAAAAATTTAATGTATGTATAGGATGTTTCTTTTTATTAGCGGACAAGAGATTTTTATCATCTTCTTGGTCGTATTATTACTTTTTGGAGCCAATAAAATCCCTGAAATAGCTCGTGGACTGGGAAAAGGAATGCGTGAATTCAGAAAAGCAGCCGATGATATTAAGCGCGAGATGAATACCCATACCGATGATATTAAAAAGGATCTGAAAGATCTGGATGATAATATAAAAGAAACAAACGACGACCTTAAAGGATAATCTATGGATCTGTTTTTTCTTCTTGTAGGATTATTGTTATTAATATTTAGTGGAGATTTCTTGGTGCGAGGGAGTGTTTCACTTGCTGCCCATTTTAAAGTCTCTAAACTGGTTATTGGGGTTGTAATTGTTTCTTTAGGGACATCTGCTCCTGAACTTTTTGTTAGTCTAGATGCTGCACTTAAAGGACATCCTGATATTTCTATCGGGAATGTGATAGGTTCAAATATAGCTAATATCGCCTTGATATTAGGATTAAGTGCCTTAATTAGCCCCATAAATGTTCAAAAGAAAGGTATTCATTTTGATTGGGTTGTAATGATGGTCGCCAGCTTATTATTACTTTTTTTTAGCCTTAATCTTAAATTGCAATTTCTTGAAGGTGTTTTAATGGTTTCTTTATTAACACTTTACATCATTTGGTCTATTACAAAATCACGAAAAGAGAAATTAACCTCATTGGAAACACCTCCAAAACCACAATACAAACTTTGGTTATCACTAGTTTTTGTGTTGATTTCAACGGTGGGGCTTATATATGGTGCAGAATTTTTGGTAAGAGGTGCATCAGCAATTGCCATAAAAATGGGTGTTGACGAAAGAGTAATATCTGTATCGGTAATAGCCTTAGGTACAAGTTTACCCGAATTGGCAACGTCTTTAGCTGCTGCCGCACGAAAAGAAATGGATGTGTTTATTGGAAACATTATTGGTTCAAATATTTTTAATATATTGGCAATACTTGGATTAACCAGTGTTATAACAACCATTGATATTAATCCAATGGTGCTGAAATTTGATATTATCTGGATGCTTGCATTGGCTTTACTATTGTTTGTTTTTTTACTGCCTTTGCAAAAAGGGATCATTTCTCGTTGGAAAGGAATGATTTTATTAACCATTTATGTGGCATACATATATTTAGCATTTACAACGGGAATATTTTAAAATCTTTGATATAGTTATACAGAAAAATTAATTGCTAAAGAAAAGAGAATATTTATGATTATTGCAAAAAATATTACCAAATCCTATGGCGATCTAAAAGTCTTAAAGGGAATTGATTTAACCCTTGAAAAAGGGGAGATTATTTCTATTGTTGGCCCTAGTGGTGCAGGAAAAACTACTTTTTTACAAATTTTGGGTACTCTGTCCCGTACTGATTCGGGCGAAGTATTATACGATAAAGTGAATATCAGTAAATTAAAAGATAGGCAGCTGGCATCATTTCGTAATCAAAATATTGGCTTTGTGTTTCAGTTTCATCACTTGCTCCCGGAATTTACTGCCCTGGAAAATGTTTGTATTCCAGCCTTTATCAATAAAATACCTAAAGCACAAGCCGAAGAAAAAGCCAAAGAAATTCTTGATTTTTTAAAACTGAGCCATCGGCTTGAGCATAAACCCAAGGAACTTTCGGGTGGTGAACAGCAACGGGTTGCTGTAGCAAGGGCTTTAATTAATGACCCCAAAGTAATTTTTGCCGATGAGCCTTCGGGAAATCTCGATACACAGAATAAAAAAGAGTTACACGAACTGTTTTTTTCCTTACGAAAAAAATATAATCCAGCCATTGTTATTGTTACTCACGATATTGAACTGGCAGATACTGCTGATCGTAAACTAACCATGAAAGACGGATTTTTTACCGGAAACTAATGGAATATAAGGTTTTAAAAGAATTTCTCGACGAAAAGGCCGATAAATATAATCATTCGGATTTTATTCATACCGACCCGATTCAGATTCCCCATCTTTTTACCGGTAACCCCGACCGGGAAATAGCCGGATTTTTTGCAGCTACCATTGCCTGGGGGCAGCGATCAACAATTATTAAAAATATGTATCAGCTGTTAAGCTTAATGGACAATGCCCCGTATGAGTTTGTGCAAAATTGTTCCGCTAATGATCTGCATCGGTTTAATTATTTCAAACACCGTACGTTTAATGGAGAAGATTGTGTTTTTTTTATCCAATCGTTGAAAAATATTTATTTGAAACATCATGGGTTAGGAGGTTTGTTTCAGCATCTTTATTTACAACATCAAAATATAGTTGATGTGTTAAGTCATTTTCGGCAAGTATTTTTTGAGATTTCTCATCCTGAGCGAACGCAAAAGCATGTGGCTAACGTGCTAAAAGGAGCATCAGCAAAAAGGCTGAACATGTATCTTCGGTGGTTTGTGCGTAAAGATAACTGCGGTGTTGATTTTGGATTGTGGGATAAAATACCTATGAATAGTCTATTTATCCCATTAGATGTACATACGGGCAATGTTGCCCGGAAATTGGGACTATTGAAAAGAAAACAAAACGACTGGAAAGCAGTAGATGAATTAACAGAGAAGCTAAGAAGGTTTGATCCGAATGATCCTATCAAATACGATTTTGCCTTGTTTGGGCTTGACGTTTTTGAAAAGTTCTAATATAATTATTTGTTATGGTTAATGATTATTTTAAGTTCAAACAATTTACTATCTATCAGGATAAATGTGCGATGAAAGTGGGTACCGATGGTGTTCTGATGGGTGCCTGGGTGAATGTGGAAAATGCAGATAGAATCCTTGATATTGGTACAGGTACCGGATTAATTGCTTTAATGATTGCACAGCGGTTGAATGCTGCAATTGATGCTGTTGAGATTGACTCAAATGCTTGTATGCAGGCTCAGGAAAATGTTAATCAATCGCTATGGAGTAAAAGAATTAAAATTATTCATCAATCTTTTCAGGATTTTGCAACAGAAACTAAAACAAAATATGATCTGATTGTTTCGAACCCACCCTATTTTCAGAACTCATTAACCGCTTCCCGGGAAAATAGAACTAAAGCAAGGCATAATACCGATCTACAGCTGGCCGATATTTTAATTGGAGCGTTGAATTGTTTGTCGGAATCGGGAACATTAAGTCTTATCCTACCTTATATTGAGGGTAGTTTGTTTATTGTTAAAGCTGCTGAGCAGGGATTATATTGTGTGCGTAAAACAAATGTTTTGCCCAAACCCGGACGTAAACCCAAAAGACTATTACTCGAATTTAAGAAAATAAAAAAGCCGTTTACCGAACAACAATTGATTGTTGAACTCAATAAACGGCACGAATATTCTGATGATTATAAAAATCTTACGAAAGATTTTTATCTTAAATTTTAAAGATCAATAGACTCCTCAATAAAATTGATTCCATACTCTTTCAACTCATTCAAAACCGGCTCGTAAACGTCTTTCATGATTGGAACAACTACTCCGCGACGCTCAATTACTCCTGTGAGTAATAATTTTGTGGCAATGGCTACTGGGATTCCAACGGTTATAGCCATAGCGGTATGTACCTGATCTTTGCCTCTTACCACCAGCGATGATTTGATTCGTTTGTTCTTTCCGTTTAACGTATAATCAAACTGGTGTTGCATGACAATCATGTCCTTGTCTTTTTCACCCAGTGCCCATTTTTCTTCTAATAGTTTTTGAAGAATTTGTGCCGGAGTGGCATTAGGCATATTTATTTTTTTGTCTTCAAAAATACCCAGCCAGTCTAATTTTTTAAAAGTTTCTGAATCTTTTTTAATACCAACATAGTCACAAATTTTTTGCTCAACTGGGTCAGTTTCATTGTGGGGAAGGAAAAGATTAATAAATTCTCTATATGTTAAATTTTCTGAATTTTCTACCGAATAGGTGTCATCGGTTGCTCCCAGCTGTATAAACACATCCCATGCAGCACAATATCCCGGGCGGCGCAAGGTTCCGCGTAAAATGGTCGGTATATCCTGAAGATTATATGTTTCGCGGTAACTTAATGAATCTCTGTTTGGATACATTTCAAATTCTCCAACGTCTAAAATCGACATTTTTTCTATTCTTCGGAAAAGCTGATTGTATGGAACATATTTATAGTTTCCATGGTCTAAATATTGGGCAACCGATTGTCCGGCAACAACAACATTTCTGGGATTCCAGGTGAATTTATAGTTCCATGGATTATTATCGAATTCAGGAGCAACAAGTCCGCCTGTGCTTGATTTAAAAGCCTGCATTTTTCCACCTTTAGCCTTTATTTCATCAATCACTTTCATGGCCGACATGTGGTCAATACCCGGATCAACGCCAATTTCATTCAAAAGCAATATGTTTTTTTCTAATGCTTTTTGATGTAATGCTTTTATTTCCTTCGAAACATACGATGCAGTAATCATATGTTTCCCAAATTCAACGCATTGTTCAGCCACTAGATGATGAAAACGTGCTGGAAGCATCGAAATGACCACATCGGCATTTTTAATCTCTTCAATACGTTGTGGCTCGTTAAATATATCAAATTTAAAAGCTTCTCCATTTTCATGACCGTTTATTTTTCGTTGGGCTTCTTCAACCGATCTTTTCCCAACACGTATTTTCCAGTTATGCTCTTTAGAATGGTCAAGCAGGTATTTTATTAAACTGGTTGATGAAAGACCCGCTCCTAGAATTAATATTTTTTTCATAAAATGATTAATTGGTTTGGTTTATTATTAATAAATTGGTGCTAATGTAAAATTATTTTTGAATAAGAAAAATGGTTTTTATCAGATATATTTAAAAATGTTGATATTTTTTGACCATAATTTTGTTTTTAAAAAAAAGTTGCTACTTTTATGACCAACGGAAAAATTAACCCCTAAAATTTTTACCTAAGAAAAAATGTATATTTTTTAGTCCTTGTTTAGACAAGGGCTTTTTTTATGTTGTTTAGAAAAAAATATTTTATCCAATCAAAAAATGATTTGTGGACATTATTTATATTTCTTTTGACATAATAAAATAAATGGCTGATGTAAGTAAATTGTTAAATAATAATTTGTTTGAAAACTGAAATTCTCTTAAAAATTCCCTTTTTTTGTGTAATAATAAAGTTGTTTTTTGTTTAAATCAAAAGAATAAGGAGAAGAAATTGTCTGCAGAAAAGAAATACGCCGAGACACCCTTAATGAAGCAATATTATCAGGTGAAAAGAAAACATCCTGATGCCATATTGCTGTTTCGTGTAGGCGATTTTTATGAAACATTTGGAGAAGATGCTATAAAGACAGCCCAGATTCTTGGTATTACACTTACTAAAAGAGCTAATGGAACAGCATCTTCTGTCGAACTCGCCGGGGTTCCTTACCATGCGCTCGACACTTATCTACCTAAGCTGGTGCGTGCTGGTCAAAGAGTGGCGATTTGTGAACAGTTAGAAGATCCTAAGAAAACTAAAAAAATTGTTAAACGCGGTGTTACCGAACTGGTAACTCCCGGCGTTTCGTTAAACGATAATGTACTCAAGCATCGCGAAAACAACTTTCTGGCTTCGGTTCATTTGGATAAAAATTTGGGAGGAGTAGCCTTTCTTGATATTTCTACCGGAGAATTCCTTACTGCCGAAGGCAGTTTTGAATATATCGATAAGCTGCTCAATAGTTTTCATCCTAAGGAAGTGTTGTTTGAACGAAGTAAACAACAGCAGTTTATTCAGCTTTTTGGCGATAAATTTTATACCTATAAACTCGATGATTGGGTTTTTACCGAAGAAAATGCAATCGATAAACTGCTTAAAAAATTTCAAACCTCTACCCTAAAAGGATTTGGTGTTCAGGATCTACAACTTGGTATTATTGCTGCAGGTTCTATCTTACAATATCTTGAAATTACTCAACATGATAAATTACAACATGTAGCGACATTATCACGCATCGAAGAAGATCATTATGTTTGGCTCGATAGATTTACCATCAGAAATCTTGAACTTTTTTATTCCATCAACGAAGGAGCTAAAACCTTAATCGATGTTATTGACCAAACAATTTCTCCCATGGGGGCCCGTTTATTAAAACGATGGGTAGCTTTGCCATTAAAAGATGAAGTACCCATTAAAGAACGTCATGATATTGTTGATTTTTTATTACATCATTCCGATTTCAAAGACTTATTAGCCGATCATATCAAAGAAATTGGCGACTTAGAACGTATTGTTTCTAAAGTAGCCACAGGACGTGTAAATCCTCGCGAGGTGATACAACTTAAAAATGCTTTAACAGCTATAGAACCGATTAAGAAAGCTTGTTTAAATACACAAAATGAAGCCTTAAAAAAGATTGGCGACCAACTGAATCCGTGTATTACGATTCGTGACCGCATTGCTAAAGAACTCCGTCCTGATCCTCCCGCGTTGCTTAGTAAAGGCAACTATATGGCTGATGGTGTTTCTGATGAGTTGGATGAATATCGAAAATTAGCTTATTCGGGTAAAGATTATCTGGTGCAAATTCAACAACGTGAAATTAAGCGAACAGGAATTCCATCATTAAAAATTAGTTTTAATAATGTTTTTGGGTATTATATCGAAGTAAGAAATACTCATAAAGATAAAGTTCCTTCGGATTGGATTAGAAAACAAACGTTGGTAAGTGCCGAAAGATATATTACAGAAGAACTAAAAGAGTTGGAGGTGAAAATTTTAGGTGCTGAAGAAAAGGCGTTGGATATGGAGCAAAAATTATTTATTGAATTGGTTACAAATCTGGAGGATTATATTTCGGCAATACAGCTTAATGCATCGTTAATTGCGCGATTAGACTGTTTACTATCGTTTGCACTGATAGCTGAAGAAAATAAATATGTACGACCTGAAATTAACGATACCAATATTATTGATATTAAAGATGGAAGACATCCTGTAATTGAAAAAATGTTGCCCATCGACGAATTTTACATTGCCAATGATGTATATTTGGATAATGACCAGCAACAAATTATTGTAATTACCGGGCCAAATATGTCGGGTAAATCGGCATTGTTAAGACAAACAGCCCTGATTGTTTTATTGGCACAAATAGGAAGTTTTGTTCCGGCCTCGGAAGCTAAAATTGGTTTGGTGGATAAGATTTTTACCCGTGTGGGAGCTTCGGATAATATATCGCTGGGAGAATCCACATTTATGGTCGAAATGCACGAAGCCGCAAGTATTTTAAATAATTTATCACACCGTAGTTTGATTTTGCTTGATGAAATTGGACGGGGCACCAGTACTTACGACGGAATTTCTATTGCCTGGGCCATGGCCGAGTATATCCATGAACATCCTACAACCAAAGCAAAAACACTTTTTGCTACGCATTATCATGAATTAAATGAGATGGAAAAATCTTTCGAAAGGATAAAAAATTATAATGTTTCGGTTAAAGAATTGGATGATAAAGTGATTTTTCTTCGCAAATTGCAAAAAGGAGGGAGTGAGCATAGCTTTGGAATCCATGTAGCACAAATGGCAGGGATGCCCAGAAGTGTTGTAAACAGAGCCAATGAAATTTTAAGAGAACTCGAAAATTCCGATCAAAAAGATTCCCTGGCAAAACCGGTAGAAGATATTGCTCAACATCGTGAAGGTTTTCAAACCACCATTTTCCAACTCGATGATCCGGTATTAAAACAGATTCGTGATGAAATTGCGAAACTGGATATTAATAATTTAACGCCGGTTGAAGCATTGAATAAGCTAAATGAGATTAAGCGACATATAGGATTAAAATAAAAAATTATGCGTTTTTTTGGGATTTATTTTTTTGAAGAACAAAAAAAATAAATATATTTGCATCCGCTAAACGCAAGAATAGCTAAGCGTACTTTAAAATATTGAAATTGCGAAAATAGCTCAGTTGGTAGAGCACGACCTTGCCAAGGTCGGGGTCGCGGGTTCGAGTCCCGTTTTTCGCTCCATAAAGTTCTTAAAAAGTGGGGATTCCCATTAAAGACGCCCAGGTGGCGGAATTGGTAGACGCGCTGGACTTAAAATCCAGTGGCCATACTTGGCTGTGCGGGTTCAAGTCCCGCCCTGGGTACAGAAAACTCCTTAACCGATTGGTTTTAAGGAGTTTTTTTGTTTATGGGATACCAAAAGTACAAAAACCAGATTATAAAGAATCTGAGCATTACGATGGAAAAACAATGCTCTAAAAAATTGATTGATGTTGTATTAAATAATTGTTTGATAATTAATCATTAAAACTGCAATTTTTTAGATTTTTTAATTTTACTCATCTGAATTAGCTAAATCCCGAGTGTTTAAAAAAGTTAGTCTTATAATATCGATCATTTTATTTATCCCAGTTAATGTCATTGCTTCTGTCTTTTGGTGTATGGTAGATTGCCTGAAAGCCAGACATAAAATACATTACCGGAACATTTTTTGCCGAAAAAGAAGAGTGGTTGTTGTCGCCTCGTGGATTTTCCAAAGGGCGGTAATTTGTGTCCAGGTTTAGGCTATATTCCCAGCATCCAATCGCCTACTGTTCCGGAAACATTATCATCGGCGTTATTCCAGACAAATCCGTCGATAGCGGACAAATGATCATAATGTCCGCCATTAACTATTAATTTATTTTGACATAGTTTGAAAAAGTTTAATTAGCGCTTTTTGATAAAAATTTTGATTTGTTTTTAAATAATTGCAATGTAAGTATTAAATTGCAAAATTATTTTATACTTCCTTTTAAATTAAAGAATTAATAGTTACACTATGGAATATTTAAATACGTTAATAACCGCAACAGGATCTTATATTCCTGAACAAAGAATTGAAAATCAGGAATACTTTAAAAGTACTTTTTTTGAAAAGGATCAAACCTTGATTAAAGGGAATGGCGAAGATATTGTTCGTAAATTTCGCGATATAACAGGAATATTAGAACGGCGATGGGTAACAAAAGATCAAACTACATCAGAAATTGCTACATTTGCGGCTGAACGGGCAATAAAAACTGGGAATATCGACAGGGAAACCATTGATCATATTATCGTAGCCGATAATTTTGGTGATGTTATAAAAGGTACCATTCAAACCGATTTATTACCTAGTATTGCAGCAAGAGTAAAAAACAAGTTAGGGATTGAAAACCCAGAGTGTGTGGCATACGATATTGTTTTTGGTTGTCCCGGATGGATTCAGGGGTTAATTCAGGCTGATTCATTTATTAAAAGTGGTTTAGCCAAACGTTGCCTGGTTATTGGCGCTGATACGCTCTCCAGGGTTGTTGATGTTTACGACAGAGATACCATGATTTTTTCTGACGGTGCCGGTGCTGCCATTGTTGAGGGTGTTGAGTCGGACGAAAAATCAGGAGTGCTATCATCTGCAACCGTAACAAATACTAAAGATGAAGCGTTTTATTTATACTTTGGACAATCCAATAAACCTGATAGCGATCCTAATATCAGGTACATGAAAATGCACGGGAGAAAAGTCTATGAATACTCTATCATTAATGTTCCGAAAGCCATTAAAGCAGCGATGGATAAGTCGGGATTGCCTGTTGGCCAGTTAAAAAAAGTATTGCTGCATCAGGCCAATGAAAAAATGGATGAAGCGATTGTACAGCGGTTTTTTAAGTTCTACGGAATAAAACCGGAAATATCAGAAGTTATGCCTATGAGTATTCGCGAGTTGGGCAATAGTTCTGTTGCCACTGTACCTACACTTTATGATATGATATTAAAAGGGAAACTCAAAAATCATATCATTAACACAGGGGATATTATTGTTTTTGCCTCAGTGGGAGCAGGGATGAGCATTAATGCCGTTGTTTACCGGCAATAGTAATATGGTTTGAAAAATTATTTTTTTTATTTCCAGACCAACGCAGCTGCTCCTAAAATAGCGGCATCATTTTCGGGTAATGATGACGACAATAATTTAACTTTATTTTTGAAAATAGGAAAGTTAAATTCTTCCATATACCTTTTGGTGGGTTCGAAAATTAATTTTCCGGCATTAGCCATTCCTCCCGCCAGAAAAATAGCTTCGGGACTTAGTATGGTAATAGCATCAGCCAGTTTCATTCCCAAAATTTTACCGGTAAATTCAAATGCGTCGATAGCTAATTGATCACCGTTCATTGCTGCTTTATATATTTGTTCTGAAGTAATTTCGTTATAGGAATAATCCCTCAAAACGCTATCAATTTTTGCTTTGGATAATAATTTTACTACCGTTCGTTTTAATCCGGTGGCTGAAACATAGGTCTCCAGGCAGCCTCTTTTTCCACATCCGCACTCTCTTCCGTCGTGAAAAACGGTGGTATGTCCAAACTCACCGGCAAAACCGTCGTGGCCTAAAATCAACTTTCCATTGGCAACAAACCCGCTGCCCAGTCCTGTTCCAAGGGTTATGGTAATAAAATTTTTCATATTTTTTGCTCCACCGTAAGTCATTTCCCCAACAGCAGCAGCATTGGCATCATTGGTTAAATATACCGGAAGGTTAATTTTTTGATGTAATAAATCGGCAATAGGAACGATACCTTTCCAGCTTAAATTGGGAGCATTTTCAATGGTCCCTTTATAATAATTGCCATTTGGGGCACCAATACCTACTCCGGCTAAAGCATGTTTTGAGTCTAGTCCTGCAGTGGCATGATTGACCCGCTCCGATAAATAATCAATAAAATCATTAATATGTTTATAATTATTTGTGGGAAAAGATTCTCTTAATTTTATTTCACCTCTTTCGTTTACTAGTCCATACGAAACGGTTGTTCCTCCAATATCTATTCCAAGGGCAAGTTTTTCCATGTTATAAAATGAATTTTTGATAAAAATTGTATTCCCATAACAAAAATACAAATATTGATTCGGATTTGTTATCTTTAACCTGACGTATTCATAAATTTTATGAACTTTTTCACGACTGAAAATTAATCAATCAGGTTAAACCAAATTTTAAAAAGAAAGTGTTATGAATAAGCTGACAAGAAAAATAGAAAAGATTATAATTTATTCACTTATTATTATGATGGTAGGTATACTTTTACTTGCTACCGTAGAGTTGGGTTATTATCTGATACGTACCATCATTGGTTCGGATTATTTATTGATAGATTTGAATGATTTAATGGATCTTTTTGGTGTTTTTATGCTGGTTTTAATTGGCATTGAGCTTTTAGATACCATTAAAGTGTATCTGCATAGTAATATTGTGCATGTTGAAGTGGTTGTACTGGTGGCTATTATTGCCCTGGCAAGAAAGGTAATTGCTTTGAAAGCAGAGAATATGAGTGGTGATAAGATTATTGGAATTGGTGTTTTAATTGTTGCCCTTGGTATTACTTATTACCTTATTAAAAGAGCCGGTTTGATGGCCTGTAAAATGGATGATGATAAGGATGATCCCAGAGAAGCCCTGGGTAAAGGAGATGAAGAGGAAATATAAAAGTAATCAATGGAAAGAATCTAAATTGGAGATTTATAATTTTATCTCTTGCCCTGATTATTGATGTATTTTGTATTTTTTTGGTTTAAGAAGACTTTGTATAATACATTGGTTAAAAGTGTTTTTACCCTTTCTTCCGAATCAACGTCAATCCATCCCGTAAGGGTAAAATTATTTTTTCAACACGGTTGTCTTTTGTAATTAATTTGTTAAATGTAAAAATCCCTTTGGTGTATTCATCATCAGGCGATTCTAACTCAATTACCTTTCCGCTCCAAAGTACATTATCGGCTAAAATAAACCCGCCGGGTTTTACGTAATCAAATATGGCGTGATAATATGCTGAATATTGGCGTTTATCACCATCGATAAAAATCAAATCAAAATTTTGATTCAGCTTAGGAATAATTTCCAGCGCATTACCAATATGAAGATATATCTGGCTTTCAAGTCTGGCTTTTTGGAGGTATTTACGGATAAAATGTTCAAGTTCATCATTAATTTCAATTGTATGAAGTATCCCGTTTTTTTGCAATCCTTTAGCTAAACAAATGGCTGAATAACCAGTATAAGTGCCTATTTCAAGAATTTTTTGGGGGCGGATCATCTTGCTTATCATTTCCAGTATTTTCCCTTGCAAATGTCCCGACAACATGCGTGGGCGTAAAACCTTTAAATTGGTTTCGCGGTTCAATTCTGCTAAAAGCGGATCCTCCGGATCAGAGTGATCTAAGATGTATTGTTCTATATTAAAAAAGAAGTCCGACATAGGGATAAAATTTTAAGTATTCCAGGCATTTTAGTCAATTTAGGCATTTTTATTGATAAATCAACATCGATAATTTTCTTTCATTCAGCACCTCATTGGCTATTTCCTGGATATCTTCAACCGTAATCGTTTCTATCTTTTGGCGGATATCGTCCAGCTGATCTACCTTGTTAAATAATAAATAACTTTTGCCAATGGCCAGCAACAGGTTGGCGTTGTTTTCGGCATTAATGGCAATTTGGCCAAACAACTGGCGTTTGGCTTTTTTTAATTGCATTACACCCAGTTTGTTTTCGCGCAACCGGGCAAACTCTTTTTTTACCAGTTTGATACTTTTTTCAAGATTTTCTTTATCGGTACCAAAATATACAGCAAACATTCCGGTATCCGAATATGCTGTATAATTGGATTCCACATGGTAAGCATACCCGTATTTTTCGCGTAACAGTAAATTTAATCTTGAGTTCAGTCCTGGCCCACCTAAAATATTATCCAGCAGGGTCATGCCGATTTTTTTCTTGTCGTGGGTATTGTAGGCTATGTTCCCCATAATACAATGTGCCTGGTGTGTTCTCTTTTTAATGGTTTGTATTTCGGAGGTGTAGTTGTCGAATTTTATTCGTTGGTTAACTCTTGGGTTTGACGGAATGCTTCCAAAGTATTTATTGGCCAGTCGTATTAGTTTGGTAAAAGGAATATTTCCCACCGAGCACAATACCATTTCATTGGTGTGGTAATTTTTTTGAATAAACGATTCGATATCCGCTTTGGTAAACCGGCGCAGGTCTTTTGGATTCCCCAAAATATTTTTCCCCAGCGGTTGATTTTTAAAAATAAGTTCCTCGAAATCATCAAAAATAAGCTCTGCCGGATCGTCCTGGTATGATTTAATCTCTTCGATAATTACCTCTTTTTCACGGGCAATTTCTTTGCCCGGAAACGTTGAGTTAAACGTAATATCTGCCATAAGCTCAATGGCACGCTCGTAATCGTTTTTTAAAAACGAGGTATGAATGGTGGTATCTTCTTTACTGGTGTAAGCGTTTATTTCACCACCCACATCATCTATGCGGCTAAGAATGTGGTATGCTTTACGTTTTTTGGTACCTTTAAAAATGGCATGCTCAATAAAATGTGCCATTCCATGTTCATGTTCTTCCTCGTCACGCGAGCCTGCATTAATAATCAGTCCGCAATGCCCAACGGGTGAATTTGAATGTAAATGTATCATTCGTATTCCGTTATCCAGTGTATATTGCTCGTAATCCATCGCTATTTTGTATCTGCTGCAAAATTATAAAAAACGATGAATCAAAAATGTAAATGTTAAGATAAATGATGGAATAAAAGATTTTCTAAAAATTGAGTAAAAATATTTTGTAAAAGCGATTTTTCCTTTATATTTGCACTCGCAATTGAGCAAAAGGTGCCATAGCTCAGTTGGTAGAGCAACGGACTGAAAATCCGTGTGTCCTTGGTTCGATTCCGAGTGGCACCACAGAGAGCCTTGAGAAATCAAGGCTCTTTTTGTATGGTTTTTAAATATAATTAATTATAAGAATCTTTATCCACCCAACTTACTCAACAGCCTTCGTACATCTTCCACGGCATTTACATTGTATTTGGCCAGCGTATTTTTTAATCCTACACGAATAGTGTAGGATTTGGCCGGTAAATCCTGAAAAAGATATTCATCGGTCCAGTCATCGCCAATACCTAAAATAAAATCGTAGTGCGTATTGTCTATTTTATGCAATGCTGCACGGCCTTTGTTAATACCGCTGTTTTTAATTTCAATTACCTTGTTGCCTTCCAGTATTTCCAGGTTGTGGTTGGCTACCAGGCTCGTCAGGTCGTATTTCAGCTCGTTAGCCCGGATATTCCCCAGCTCGGGATCGGCCTTTCGGTAGTGCCAGACGTAGGAGTAGTTTTTCTCTTCGATAAATGTTCCCGGGGTACGGTCCACATAAAATTCCAGAATAGGTTTAATGTTCTCTTTCCAGTCGATTTTCATCTTTTCAATAATTTCCCAGTCTTTGTCAGGGTTTTTAATCCACACACCATGTTCAACAATCAGGGTGAATTTCTTCTTTTCAAACCATTTCGAAAACGTATTTTTATCTCTTCCGCTGATCAGCACAATCTCATTGGCTGGATCAGTAGCTAGGTTGTCCAGGATGTTGTATAGCACATTATCTGGAGAGGCGTTGGCTGGTTTATTTTTAAAGTTTACCAGCGTACCATCGTAATCGAGAAATAAAATACGCTTTTGGGCTTTTTGATAAACACTGATAATATTTTTTTCGATAGACGGCGTTATTTTTTTTGCAATATATTTTTCTTTTTCCAGGTCCTGTTTTTCCAACGATTGGAGGAAATCCGTTGCCCACTTGTCAATGTTATAACGTTTAAGCCGGTTTTGCATAATAGTAATTCGTTCCACCTGTTCCTCTTCCGGCATCTCTATAGCTTCTTTCAGTGTATCGGCAATCTCTTCATAATTTTGCGGGTTAATCAGTAGCGCTTCGCTCATCTCTTTGGCTGCTCCAGCCATTTCGCTTAAAATCAACACGCCTTTTTTATTCATTTTCGAGGCAACAAATTCTTTGGCTACCAAGTTCATCCCGTCGCGAATAGGAGTAAGGAGTCCAATTTCGCACGATGAGTAAAGGTCAATTAAATTTTCGAATGGCAGCGCACGGTAGAAATACCAAATAGGCGACCAGTTGATGGTGGCAAATTTGCCGTTGATGCGACCTACCAACTCGTCAATTTCGCTTTTCATTCGTTGGTACTGGTCAACATTGGAGCGCGAAGGAACAGCCAGCATTACTAAAACAACTTTACCTCTGAACTGCGGGTATTTATCCAAAAAATATTCAAACGCCAATAGTCGTTTGGCAATCCCTTTGGTATAATCCAGACGGTCAATAGACATTATCAGCTTTATATCCGGTGAGTTTAGGATGTGTTTATCCAGCTGTTGCTGAATATCCGATTTATCCCGTATCGACTTGCTATGGTGCTGAATAGCCGCATGGTGAAATTTGTCGTAATCAATTCCCATCGGGAACGAGTCGGCTTTGGCTATCCGTGTAATTAAATTTATTTTATTGAAATTAATTTCGAATCCCAGCAATCGCCTTACCGAACTAAAAAAGTGCCTTTCGTAGTCGTAGGTGTGAAATCCGATAAGGTCGGCACCCAGTATTCCTTCAATGAGTTCTTTACGCCAGGGAACAAGCCTGAACACCTCGTATGAGGGAAAAGGAATGTGCAGGAAAAAACCGATGGAAATATCAGGGCATTTATCCCGGATAAGCTTTGGCAATAACAATAACTGGTAATCATGAATCCATATCTTATCCCCTTTTTCGCAATATTGGGTGATTACATCCGCAAACTTTTGATTTACTTTAAGGTAAGCCTCCCAATAGTCTTTTTTAAATTCGGCAAACTCGGTAAAATAATGAAATAACGGCCAGATGGTTTTGTTGCTAAAACCATAATAATAAAGATCAACTTCTTCTTTAGTTAATGGAACTCCTATACAATCTTCTTTTTTTACGGCCTCGTTCACTTTCTTATCCAGCTCTTTCGATAAATCTTCTTTGGCTAATCCTGTCCAGCCAATCCATTGGCTTTCGTAGGCTTTATGTACCGATTTCATGCCGGTAGCCAGTCCGCCAACGCTGGGTTGGATGTCTAGGTTGTCATTTTCAATTTTAATATTTAAGGGTAGTCTATTCGAAACAATGATTATTTTACTCATAGTTTTAGCTCTTTATTTTTACATTATTTTTTATAATGATGGCATATAATACTGTTTTTTTATTAAAAATCAAATTATTTATTAGAATTTTGTAATACAATTAAAAAGTTAAATAGTTTACTGTATGGATAATTTGGATTACGGGATTATTGGGAATTGTAAAAGTGCTGCACTGATATCAAAGTATGGTTCAATGGATTGGTGCTGTTTGCCCGAGTTTGATTCAACTTCGGTATTTGCCAAAATTTTAGATCAAGATATTGGTGGTAGTTTTGAATTTTTAGTAGATGATGACTATGAAATTACCCAATCATATATTTATAAAACCAATATTCTGGTTACAAAATTTCATCGCGAGAACGACCGTTTCGAAGTTGTGGATTTTATGCCACGATACCAAAGTGAGGAAAATGGTTATTATGCTCCACCCGATATTGTTCGGTTTATCAAATACATCTCAGGAAAGCCGGTATTTAAGGTAAAATACGACCCTAAACTTGAATATGCCAAATACCCAACAAAAACTATCATTAATACAAAATATATCAAAAGCTATACAAAAAAAGGAAATTACAATTCCGTATATCTGTATTCAAGTTTTAATTTTGAAGCTATTGTAAATCAGCAGGAAATAACGCTTACCGAAGATGCTTATTTTTTATTAAGCTATAATCAGAAGATTTTGGATCAAAATGTAGAACGAGCTTATTTGAAACTGGAGCGAACCAAAGTTTATTGGTTAAACTGGTCGGAACGTACCAGAAGATATAAAAAATATAATGATGAGATTTTACGTAGTGCTCTTGTTTTAAAGTTGTTAAGTTACAATAAAACAGGCGCTGTATTAGCGGCAGCTACCACTTCGCTGCCCGAAACGCTGGGCGAGATCCGTAACTGGGATTACCGTTTTTGCTGGATTCGAGATGCATCGATGGTAATAAAAGTAATGACCAGTTTAGGGCATTACAATGTAGCACGCCGTTATCTTGATTTTGTAATCGATATCATTCCCGACAAAGATGAGAAAATCCAGATTATGTATGGCATCAACCGGGAAAAGAAATTAACAGAAAATATTCTCGAACATCTGGCTGGTTACGAGCATTCGGCACCAGTCCGAGTTGGAAACGATGCTTACCGTCAGAAACAGAATGATATTTACGGTATTTTGGTAGATGTTATTTATCAGCATTTTAGTATTTACGATACATCGATGCAAAATAGTGAAGAGCTGTGGACCATTGTACGAAGTATAATTAAAATCGTGAAAGATAACTGGAAAAAGCCTGACCGGGGAATTTGGGAGATACGAACCGAGCACCGGCATTTTACTTTTTCAAAAGTGCTTTGCTGGGTGGCGGTTGACCGTGCTATAAAAATAGCACGTTTGATAAATATGAAGGAATATGTGGATGAATGGCGTGAACTAAGAGATGAGATTAAAAATAATATTCTTGAAAACGCCTGGAATGAAGAGATTGGTGCTTTTACCCAGTCATACGATTCTACCGATCTGGATGCTTCAACGCTGCTGATGGAGCCCTATGGTTTTATTGATGCTAAAGATCCCAGGTATATAAGCACGGTGAAAGTTACCCGTAAAAAGTTATGCCGCAACGGATTGATGTATCGATATAAGAATAAAGATGATTTTGGGAAACCATCATCATCATTTACCATTTGTACCTTCTGGCTGATTAATAGTTTGCATAAAATTGGCGAAAAGGAAGAAGCAGAAAAACTTTTTAAACAACTGCTTTCATACAGCAATCACCTGGGGCTTTTTAGCGAGGATATTGATTTTGAAACCAAGCGTTTGCTGGGTAACTTCCCCCAGGCCTATTCGCACCTGGCACTAATCGAAACCGCCGAAAATATTTCCGGCGGATCAGTTACCAAAGAAGAAAAAATTATCGAGGCTATGCGGTATAACGGTTGATTTTTTTGGTTTCGGCTAATTTTTTTAATAATAAGGTTGTGAACTCTGATGATTACCCCTTTTTATTTTTTATCTGTATCCATTAGCATAGATTGTTGCAGTAAGACTTAGAACTTATTTTTAATAATAGATTTAATGGGATGTATCAAGCGAGCTAATAAATTTATATTTTCTGTAATTATTTCTGCTTGTTCTGTCATATCCTGACTAAATTGTGATTTTTTATTATAACTTGTAACCAAGCCTTTGGGCAGGGATATATCAACAAAATAAACGCTATCAATAGGTACATCTGATATGTTATACACTTTACCCGTTACCATTCCAAATTCTTTATAGGGATAATTATGCAATTTTATATTTACCGTTTGATTTAATTTTACTTTACCAGCACCAGATACGGGCAAAATTAACTTCCTGATTATTTGACTCTCTTTTTTAGGAATTATGGTAAAAACAGTATTCCCGGCAGATACATTTTGATTATCCGACCACATGCTGGTAAATACTACTTTGCCATTTGTTGGAGATTTCAGGACATAATTAAATTCCCAGTTTTTAATTGTATTTCCAAGGTTAGTCACGTTATAATAAAGTATTGTTAGGATAATAGTTATATATAAGAACAGCTTCGTAAAATTTATACACAAAAATAGTACCTGCTCGCTTACGTTAAGCACTTGATAAAAAGAAATTTATAGCTATATACAATTAAATTTATGTTATTAAACATATAGAGAGGGGGGGGTGTAAAAATAAATATTATAACTATTTTCGTATATGTAATTACACAAAAAATGGTGTTGCATCACTCTATTTATTAATTAAAAAACAACAAAATGGAAAAATTAAGTAAGGAACACATGTTAAATGTTAAAGGTGGAGTTACTCGAGGAGAGTATTGTAATACATTAAAGACTCTAATTGTCAATTGTTATGCAAATTGGAGTGATGAAGAACGTTTATCTGCGGGCACTGCACTTGAAGCAGAATGCACATCTCAAGGGTATTAATAATTATTTAAAAGGGAGTTTAAATCTCCCCTTTTCTAAATAATTTGGAATAGCTATCTTAAGAAAAATTTCTATAATAAATACTCAAGGAAAGGTTGGAATAAATGCGAATATATTATAGATAAAGTATTTTTATTGAAATATTAATTGGCAACTTTATATGTAGTTAAATATAATAATTTAAATTTGAGATGAATTCATAATATTTATAATAAAAAAAATATTTATGAACTTAAAAATCAAAATTGATTTTTTTGAGCCGGTTTTAACCTCGTCAATTAGACAAAAAGCTATTTTTCGTGGTCACCCTGCCTAACGATAGGCAGGTTTGGTTTAACTCCAGTCAAAAATATTTTTTATTCACTGTCTTTTGGGCATAAAGTGCATCCTTCTTTATGGATATTTTAAATGTTGTCTTAAGCTTTTAGCAGCATCAGGTAATTTGGTATTATAAATTTATATTTAAAATGAAAAAAAATATTTTTTTAACACTAGGTTTAATTGTTTGTATAAATGGTTTTTCACAAGAATTATTGGATAGTTCTTACATTAAATGTTATTATGATTTCTCTTATTTATTGAGGTCAAGTGATAAGGAAAAAAGAGAAGATCTCTTTATATTGCAAATAGGAAAAAAAGTATCAAAATGTTATAGTTACTATACTTATCAAGCTGATTCAATAATGAGTCTCCCTAATGGTAAAGAGATTTGGGATCAGATGTTTATGAAAGCATTGAAAGAATCTAAGGGTGGACCTGCTGAAAATTTCCCATATCGTCGTTCTAAGGAATTTATATATAAAAATTATGCTAAAAACAGAATGACTGTAGTAGATGGTATTTCAACTGATGATTACCTTTATATAGATAGTTTACATGTACAAAAATGGCAAATTCATAGCGATACTACAAAGATTTTAGGCTATTTATGTCAAAAAGCAAGTTGTTCTTTTCGTGGCAGGGAATATACGGCTTGGTTTACAAATTCCATACCTGTTAGTGAAGGTCCATGGAAATTTATGGGTTTATCAGGTTTGATTGTAAAAGTTTATGATAATGAACAAATTTTTACTTTTACTCTTCGAGGTATTGAACAAGTAAAAGAGCCAATTTACTTTTCTGAATCAGTTACTCCTAGTGGTAAATTTATTAAAACGAAGCGAATTAAGTTTCTAACATTAAAGAATAAATTTCTCAACAATCAGGGCTCCTATATTAAGGCTGAAACGGGATTGGATATTTTTTCAGATAAACAAAAGTCAAACACCAATATTAATTTGCTTGAATTACAGTAAACAATGTTTGTTGATTACATTAGTCCCTTATTGCAAGAATTTTTAAAAAAGCAAGGAGTTAAAGCAAGAAGAACCGAGATTTCTTTAGTTCATAATTCTGATCCACATTTGCCTTCTGCTTTTTCTATTATTCAAACATTACGTTACTTTAACGTAAAAGCAGTTGCATATAAAACAGATTTTTCAACACTTATAGATCAACAGGGCTCATCTTTTATATTACATTTTACTATTAATGATGGGGTATTTGTTTTGTTGAAAACAATAAATCATGATTTTGTAAAAGTGTTTGATTTTCAAAAAAACCAAACTATTAAACTATCTATTAATCAATTTTTACAGTTATGGAGTGGGATAGTAATTAAAAGCGATAATGAATTATCAGTAAAGAAAAGACCTACAACATCTTTGCATTTTTTCATATTTCTAATAATCGTAATTTCACTTCTAACCAGATTATTTTTAATTGATAACGTTTTATTTTTTGTAACTCTGTTAAATATTGCAGGCATTTATTTATCTATTAATGCATTGATTATTAAAGAAGGTGGTTCAAATAAATTTATTGTCAATTACTGTAACATTAATAAAGAAAAAAGTTGTAGTTCGATTATAACATCAAATGTTTCTTTATTAGGGATTAATATAAACTTATCAGAATTAAGTGTTTTCTATTTTTCATTTAATCTAATATACTTAATTCTTTTTGGAATAAATAATAACCAGTTTAATGTTGTATTAATATATATTGGAGTATCAGGTTTACCATTTATCTTAATAGCTTTTTATTATCAATTATTTAGATTCCGCGCTTTTTGTGCTATTTGTTTAAGTATATTTCTTGTTTATTTACTAATTAATACGCTATTTGTATTCTTTCTAAAAGATAATTTTATAAATGTATTATCTTTTATCCCTGATATTCTGTATCATTTTATTATTTCTTTAGGAATGGCTTTTTTATTTGTGAAAAGTTCTCGGTTTATAATAAATTACAGAGAAAAATACAAAAAAAATGCCTTAAGTGAGCAATTATTAAAACGTAATCCAGAAATCAGAAATTTATTTTTTTCAATGGGAAAAAGAATTGAATTAGATAATATTTCAATTTGTATAGGAAAACCAGAAGTGAAAATTGAAATAACAAGCGTTTTAAGTCTGCATTGCAGATATTGCAAAGAGGTAACATTACAAATAATAAATATGGTTTCAAAATTCTCTGAAGATTTTAAGTGGAATATATGTCTGATTAGTAGTAACCATAAAGATGATTTTAGCGAAACCTTAGAATTGTTATCTATGTGTCAACAATGGCCAGATAAACAACTTGAAATAATTAAAGATTGGTATACATTGAAAAACATTGAAATTCTAAGAGAGAAATATTTTACAAGTACATCTAATAAAGCATTGGAACAAAAACTATTACATAGTAATAAGGAGATACAACAAAAAGGAATAACTAAAGTACCATTTACAATACTTAATGGAAAGGAATATTCAAGATTCTACAATTTGCAACAAGATTTAGAGCTATTATTAATAGATTTAACAGAAAATTGATAATGAGAATCACTTTATTAATTCTAATTATATTAATAGTTTCAAATGATTTAATTGCTCAACTAAGTTTAAAAGGTAATTTACACGATGAGAGTGGAGTACCTATTAGTTATGCAAGTGTTACTTTAAAGGAAAATGGAACATCAATAATTAAATCATATACATTAACGGATGGGCAGGGCAGATTTAATTTGAAAATTGGAGATGATTTAGATTTAAGAAATTACTCAATCAACATATCCTCAATGGGGTATGAGCAAAAAACCATAGCAATTACTGATACTACTAAAGAATTAAATTTAATTTTGAAAACGCAGAATATAAAGATTGATGAAGTAAAAATTAAAGCGCCAAAAGTAAGTCAAAGAGGTGATACAATTTCATATACTGTGATTCAGTTTGCGAATGAAAAAGACCGTTCAATAGGAGATGTTTTAGAAAAAATACCGGGAATTGAAGTATCAAAAGAAGGCTCAATTAAATACCAAGGTAAGCCAATTAATAAATTTTATATTGAGGGTATGGATATTCTTGAGGAGAAATATGGAATTGCAACTACAAATATTGGTTACGAAGATGTTGCAAGTGTAGAAGTATATGAAAACCATCAACCAATTAGGGTTTTAAATGGAGTTGTTTCGTCTGATAATGCGGCCATAAACTTAAAAATTAATAAAGCCTCCAAATCGGTTTGGATTGGACAAGCTACATTAGCTACTGGATTTAGCCCTGTTTTATGGGATGGTTCATTGGTATTTATGCGCTTTGGGATTAAATCACAAAGTATTAATACACTTAAGTCTAATAATGTAGGTGAAGATATTACATCGGAACTAAAATCCTTAAAAACTGGTTCGTATTTAGAAGACCGTTTTATTCCAACTACCGGTTATTTCAACATGTCTTCCAATAATGCTGGAGTTAATAAAGAAAGAACTTCCTTTAATAATTCAAACTCGTTTTCAACTTCCGAATTATGGAAGTTGAGAGAAAATTGTGATATAAAAGCACAGGTTCTTTATGGATACAATGATTTAAATTTTATTAATGATAAACAAATAGACTATTTCACTAATTTTGACACAATTAGCATTGTTGAAAATGAAAATTTTTGCAACATATCTAATTTTTTAGGTACAAAACTAACTTTTACTTTAAATACTGATAGTTTATATATTAAAAATACAGCATTAGGTGAACTAGAATGGAACAGTATATCAAGTGAAATATTTGGTACTAATTCAACGAATCAAACATTTGAAATACCTCGGAGCATTATTAAAAACAATTTTGAGGTATTAAAGCGTAATAATAAACGTGTATTAGGTCTAAGTATAAATACAAATTATATAAATTTCAAACATAGTCTTAATGCAATTACCGATAGTATTGAAAATAGACAAATTGTTGCCTTAAGCGAATTCCATAATAAAATTGAATCGAATTTTAGCCTATCTGCAGGAGTATTTAGTTTTTCACTAAAAGGAGGTGCAAATGTTTATTCTCGAAACCTAAATACTTTAATCAACGGCTCCCTTGCGGAAAAAGGGAGCTTTAAAAACGACTCATCTGAATTCAAGTATATTGAATTGTATGTTTCTCCTCAATTGGAAACAAAATTTAAAGGGCTACAATTGAAATTTTGGTTACCTTTTTCTTCTTATTATTATTATTATAGTTTAAATGCCACATATATCAATAATTCAGTTAGTGAAAGAAAAAAACTTATATCACCAAATTTAGCTATTACATATTATTTAACACCAAGAATTTATTTTAGACTTCAGGGCGGTTTGCAAGAACTACCACTATCTTATAAGAATCTTTTTTACGGGAATATATTAACTGATTATAGAAATATTAAAGCTGGTTATACTGAATTTGTTTACGACGATATTAAATATTCAAGTTTGAGTTTCAATTTTAAAAATCCACTTTCAATGTTCTATTTCAACTCCGGCTTTTATTTTACAAATTATAATTCGGATGTAACTAACATGCGTACTTTTATGGAGGGCTATATGCTCAATACCTATAAACAAGCATTAAGTGAGAATACCTCATATGTTGGTAGTGCACGTATAAGTAAAGGAATTGATGCGTTTAATATGTTACAGTCTCTTGAAGCTACGTATAGAAAAAGTAATTCTGAAATATTTCAAAATGACATAAAATATTATTATGAGATGCAAAGTTTTAATATATCTTATGAAGTATCAATGGAATTTGGCAAAGTGCTTGATGTCGATTACGATTTTGAGTACACTCTCTATAATCAAACTGCAGAAGAATCATACACAATTTATAGTTACTACAGCACTAAACATGATTTATCCATTTATATTAGTCCAAATAACACTTTCAATTTTTTTATAAATGCTGAGCACTATGATAACTCGCTTAATGATAAATCCAAAGACAAACTTTATTTATTTGATATTGGTTGTATTTCAAATAAAAATAAACGCTGGCAGTTCGAATTAAAATTAATGAATATTTTTGATGAACAGTTTTATATATTTAATCAGTCCGATGCCTTAACAAATTCAACAATTCGTTATTATTTGCGTCCTCGTCAGATGCAAATTAAATGTATATTTAATATCTAATATTCATAAAAATATGGTGAGTTCTGCACAATTAGATAAGCATGTCTTATTATTTGCCACCTTTGTGTATGCACATTTACAATTTTCCCAGTCCTCGTACATAGTCCAATTGCAAAAAAATATACATATCCTACCCTGTTTTGTCATTCAGGCAATTTGGATTCCCCTTCAAAACTGAAAATTGCAAATTTAAAACCATCAAATTTTCGTAAAAGTAAAACACTAGTTTAAATTAAAAAATATATTAATATTATACTGTGAGGTATTGTAATGTTATTTAATAATTCCCAAAATTCGAAAGTTAATTTAGTTTTTCAAATCATTTATTTGATTCTGCGAATAAGTAAACGATCATACAAAAACAGCAAAAAAGATGCACCCAACCCAATGCCTAATACTACAATCCAAATTTTATTGGGTTGATAATTTTCCCACAGGAATTGAGTCAGTTCCTGATGGCTCATATTCATGAGTTCTGCCGCGCGGTTGTAATAATCGGTTTGCGAAAAGGTATCCGAAATTTCAGGAATATCAAGGCCTCTTGTTTCAACTTCTTTTTGCAGTAAGTTTGTTTTATCCGATAGCTTACCATAAACACCACCCGAAATATAACCGGCCAGAAAATTTCCCAGGGTAACCGGTAAAAAGGAAGTGCCCATATACAAGGCTACCTTATCTCTTGGTGCAATTTTTCCGATATACTCGGTTATTTTAGGCGAACCGGCCATTTCACCAACACCAAAGATGAATATGGAACCAATAATAAAAAACGGGTCGTTGGTAAACAGGGTGAGCGACATTCCAATGGCACAAACCATAAAACCCGAAATCATGGAACTTAAAGGTTTCCATTTCATGATAATGGTTGATACTATAATCTGAAAGATGATGATGTAAAGAGCATCAACATTTGTAATATATTCTGCTTTTATAGTGCCTCCTTCTGATCCAATTTTTTCAGCCAGCCAGGGCCATGCTTCATGAATAAAATTGTAGAGTGTATGGGTATCTACCCACTGGTCGATAAAAACCGGCAGGGTATAAAATAGCTGATTATACATAGCCCAAAATCCGGATACGATAATTAAAAATAAAACCAGTCTGTAATCTTTTAAAGCGATCCATATGTTTAAAAGAATGGTTTTTAATGATTCCCAAAAAGGAGTATCAGACTTTACTCTTCCTGGCTCTTTGAAAAAATAAAGAATTGGAAAGTTTACAGCAATAAATATGGCACTTAAATAAAAAACCTGGTCATAGGAAACTTTGCTAAAATGAAGAGCAAACAAAGGGCCTATAAAAGCTCCAATGTTTACCATCATATAAAAAATTCCAAAACCGATGGATGATGTTTCGTCGTTAGTTGTTTTTGATACAGTTGCTGAAATGATAGGTTTGAATAAAGCCCCACCGATGGCTACATAAAGAAAAATAGCAAAAAACGATGCAAAAGAACGACAGTGAGGCATAGCTATAAAACCGGTAATATAAATGAGAAAGGCAATAAACAGAACTTTTTTGTATCCGTATCGGTCGGCAATAGCACCTGTAATTAAAGGAAGGAAATATAAGATGGCTGTCCCAACACCCATAATTATTCCTTTTTCGGATTGGCTTAATCCTAAAGCCCCAATATCAGTAGATTTGGTAAGGTAGTTGGCTAAAAGCATGTAAAAACCATACCACGCCCAACGCTCAAAAAGCTCCATGGTATTAGCAATCCAAAAAGTTTTAGGAAATTTTTTAAAAACACGTGCTATACTCGACATAATGGTGAAGTATTTTTATTTTATTTTGATTGCAAATTAAATCTTTTTTTGATTTAGATTTATGTATTACCTGAAAGTTTAATAATGTTCAAAGCTCGTTAAATCAATGATTTGAAATTGTGTTGTATGTCACTTAAAAAAATGCAAAAAATCATTTGGATGTAAATAATTTTTGATTATTTTTGCACCTTTTTTAGAGAAGATAAGTAAATATCTTCTCATTTGTAAAAAAGGTTAAATCTTTAGGTTTTATAGGATTAATTTTTTCGTAGTTAAATTTTAGGGTTAGTGAAAAAGAGAATGACAAGAAATCTTCGTTATTCTCTTTTTTTATTTATTATTCTTCTTATCGATTCTAAATAATAATTAAAACATTTCTTTTCGGATTAAAAAAGGATAATTTTGTGTCAAACAATTTTATTTTAAACTTGTTTTTTTAATATATACAGAAAGGGAATAGTTATGAATGATGCACAGAAAAAAGTTGTATTAATGATCCTTGACGGTTGGGGATTAGGAGATAAATCTAAAGCTGATATTATATCCCGGGCCGATACGCCTAATATGGATCGCTTAATTAAGAAATATCCTCATGCACAATTGCAAGCATCAGGGAGCAATGTTGGTTTGCCCGACGGGCAAATGGGTAATTCCGAAGTTGGACATTTAAATATTGGTGCCGGACGGATTGTATATCAGGATCTGGTAAAGATAAATAAAGCCATTGAAGATAATAGTATATCCAAAAACGAAACATTGGTTAATGCATTTAATTATGCCAAAGAAAAAAATGTGGCTGTGCATTTTATCGGGTTGGTTTCCGACGGGGGTGTTCACTCCCTCGATAAACATTTATATAAACTGTGTGACCTTACGAAAGATTTCAATCTGGATAATGTATATATTCATGCCTTAACCGATGGACGGGATACAGACCCGAGAAGTGGGCTGGGGTTTATTCAAAATTTGCAAGACCATCTTAAGCATTCTAATGGAGAGATTGCCAGTCTTGTGGGACGTTATTATGGTATGGATCGCGATAAACGCTGGGAGCGTATTAAAGAAGCTTATGATTTATTTGTTCATGGTAAAGGAAAGCAAACCAGTAATATGTTGGATGCTATCAAAGCATCCTATGACGAAGGCGTAACTGACGAGTTTATTAAACCCATCGTTAAAGTAGATGAAGATGGAAATCCGGTAGGGAAGATTCAACCCAATGATGTGGTGATTTGTTTTAATTTTAGAACAGACCGCCTACGCGAGATGACTATTGTACTTACCCAGCAAGATATGCCTGATTACGATATGAAAACGATTCCTTTGCATTATGTTACCATGACTCGCTACGATGAAAATTTTAAAAATGTTCATATCGTTTACGATAAAGATAACTTAAAAAATACATTGGGAGAAATTATCGCCCGGACACAAAAACAACAGATTCGAATAGCAGAAACGGAAAAATATGCCCATGTAACGTTTTTCTTTTCAGGAGGTAGAGAGCAGGAGTTTGAAAATGAAAAGCGAATTATGATTCCTTCACCAAAGGTTGCTACTTATGACTTAAAACCTGAGATGAGCGCTTTTGAAGTAAAAGAGTCCATTGTAAAAGAATTGAAAACACAAGAAACAGATTTTGTATGTCTTAATTTTGCCAATTGTGATATGGTTGGACATACGGGAGTATATAAAGCGATTAAAAAAGCTGTAGAAGCTGTAGATACTTGTATGGGTGAAGTGGTTGAGACAGCCGTAAATAATGATTATGAAGTGGTAATTATTGCCGACCATGGAAATGCAGATAATGCGGTAAATAAAGATGGATCGGAAAATACCGCTCACTCCTTAAATCCTGTTCCTATCGTTTTGGTTTCAGAACGATACAATAAAATTGAAAATGGAATTTTGGCTGATGTGGCTCCAACCATTTTAGACATGATGAGCTTGGATAAACCTGAAGAGGTGACCGGGGAATCCTTAATTTCTAAGTAATAAAAATATATGAATTTTATGATACAAATTGGCAACTGTATTGTCAGTACTGAGTTGTTTGACGAGAAATTTGTTTGCGACCTGGAAAAATGCAAAGGACATTGTTGTGTCGAAGGAGAATCGGGAGCACCATTGGAGCCGGGTGAGGAGAAACTTATTGAAGACAATTTTAAAGGATTTAAAACATTTTTACGACCAGAATCAATTGAAGCCATTGAAAAAAATGGATTTTCCGTGATTGATAAGGATAATGAATTAGTTACTCCTTTGCTCAATGGGAAAGAGTGTGTGTATGCCATTTTTGAAAATGGAATAGCAAAATGTGGAATTGAAAAAGCTTTTTTTGCAGGGAAAAGTAACTTCAGAAAACCGATATCCTGCCATTTATATCCGGTAAGAATAAAAAAAATTTTTGATGATGTGGACGGATTAAATTATCATTTCTGGAATGTTTGCGATCCGGCAAGAGATTTAGGACATAAAAAGAATGTTTTTACTTATGAATTTCTGGAAGATGCACTGGTTCGTAAATACGGACGAGAATGGTACAACGAATTGAAAGAAGCTGCTGAAGCATACAAGAATGAAGTTCAACAGTCTGAGAATGATTAGGTAATTGGAGCTTTAAAAGGAGTTTTTTCTTTTATTTCCCATCTAAGCAATAATACTCTTGGAATTGTGAATAGTCTGTAAAAAATATTAATTTAGTTGCTCATTTTTAAAAAATAATTTTAATCAATAAATAAATACACTATGGAAAAAGTAAAACAATACATCGAAGAGAATAAAGATCGATTTTTAGAAGAGTTATTTGAGATGTTAAGGATTCCCTCCATCAGCTCCATGAAAGATCATAAGCAGGATATGGTAAAAATGGCTGAAAAGTATAAAGAGATGTTGTTAGCTGCTGGTTGTGATAAAGCGGAAGTGAAACCAACCGATGGTAACCCTGTTGTTTATGGTGAAAAGATCATTGATCCTTCAAAGCCAACTGTTGTAGTTTATGCACACTATGATGTAATGCCTGTTGATCCGGTTGATTTGTGGAAACAAGATGATCCGTTTGAACCCGTGATAAAAGATGGTAAAATTTGGGGCCGTGGCTCTGACGATGACAAAGGACAGGGAATGATGCATGTGAAAGCTTTTGAAGCATTGGTTAAAACCGATTCGCTGCCTTGTAACGTGAAGTTCATGATTGAGGGAGAAGAAGAAATTGGTTCGCCAAGTCTTCCCAAATGGTGCGAGGAAAATAAAGAGCTTGTAAAAGGGGATGTTATTTTAGTATCAGATACTTCCATGCTGGCTCCTGATACTCCATCAATAACTACAGGATTACGTGGATTAGCTTATTGGGAAGTTGAGGTTACCGGTCCTAACAGAGATCTTCACTCAGGATTGTTTGGTGGGGCTGTAGCAAACCCAATCAATGTGTTGGCTAAAATGATTAGCGATATGGTAGATGAAAACGGACATATTACTATCCCCGGCTTTTATGATGATGTATTAGAAGTTTCGGATGAAGAAAGAAAGAAAATGGCTGAAGCCCCTTTTGATAAAGAAGCTTATAAAAAAGCGATTGACGTAAAAGAGTTATATGGCGAAAAAGGGTTTACAACTCCTGAACGTACTGGTATTCGTTCATCATTCGATGTTTGTGGAATATGGGGTGGATATACTGGTGAAGGAGCAAAAACAGTACTTCCATCTAAAGCTTATGCAAAAATTTCTTCACGTTTAGTTCCTAATCAGGATAACAAGAAAATTGCTGAGTTATTTAAAAACCATTTCGAGAAAATAGCCCCCGACTATGTTAAGGTGAATGTTAAATATTTACATGGAGGTCAGGCTTATGTATGCCCTATTGATTTACCTGCTTACAAAGCAGCCGAAAAAGCATACCAGGAAGTTTACAACAAAATGCCTGTACCTGTTCGTAGCGGTGGAAGTATTCCTATTATTTCAGAATTTGAAAAGATTTTAGGAACAAAATCTGTCTTAATGGGATTTGGTTTAGAAGATGATGCCATCCATTCACCCAATGAAAACTATCCATTAGAACAGTTCTTTAATGGAATGAATACAATTCCTTATTTTTATAAATATTTTGTCGAAATGATGAAATAAGAATAAAAATATATATTTTTTAACGATCCGGCTTTTTTTTAAAAGCCGGATTTTTTTATTTACTACTTTGTGAAAAAATAGCTTTTTAAACAAATAAGGGTGCTTAATTTAAGGGTGTATTTCTAGAAAATATATAAAATATAAATAATACCCTGTTATTTAATAGGGTGGCATCATAAAAAATGCTATTTTTGTATCTGATTATTATTTTTTAACCCTAAAATAATGTTTTATGAGCTCTATTCGTTTTAAAGCCATTGGCGAAGTATTAAACCGTAAGTCACTAGAGGTAAAACTTCCCTCAGTAAAAACTTCCGAATATTTTGGGATAAATGTTTTTGACAGCCGGAAAATGCAGGAGTATTTATCTGGCGAAGCCTATAAAAAAGTATTGGAAGCAATTGAAAAGGGTATTCGTATCGATCGTAAAATTGCCAATCAGGTGGCTACCGGCATGAAAGCCTGGGCAATTGACCGAGGAGCTACCCATTATACTCACTGGTTTCATCCGTTGAACGGCACAACCGCTGAAAAACATGACGCTTTTTTTGAACCTGCAGATAATGGTGGGGTAGTAGAAAATTTTCAGGGCGAATTGCTTGTTCAGCAAGAACCCGATGCTTCCAGCTTTCCAAGCGGCGGACTACGAAATACATTTGAAGCACGAGGATATACTGCCTGGGACCCATCTTCGCCAGCTTTTGTATTTGATAATACATTGTGTATTCCAACTATCTTTGTTTCTTACACCGGCGAAGCTTTAGATTATAAAACACCGTTGATAAAATCATTAAACTATATCGATAAGGCAGCCGTTGATGTCTGCCAATATTTCGATAAAGAAATTGCTAAAGTGAATGTGATGCTTGGCTGGGAGCAGGAGTATTTTTTAGTGGATAATGCTTTATTCAATGCCCGCCCCGATCTTTATCTTACTGGACGCACATTGATTGGTCATGCATCGGCCAAAGACCAGCAACTTAGTGATCACTATTTTGGCTCGATCTCCGACAGAGTTAAAAATTTTATGTGTGAATTCGAAGTTGAAGCCTATAAATTAGGAATCCCCATAAAAACAAGACATAACGAAGTAGCACCAAACCAGTTTGAATGCGCTCCGATATATGAAGAAGCTAATCTGGCGGTAGATCACAATCAAATGTTAATGACTTTGATGGATAAGGTTGCCCGAAAGCACGATTTTAGAGTTTTGTTTCACGAAAAACCTTATAAAGGAATAAATGGTTCGGGAAAACATAACAATTGGTCGTTACAATCTAATAACAGGAAAAATTTATTGTCTCCGGGACGAACGCCAAAAAATAATTTACAATTTTTAACCTTTTTAATCAATACTATAAAAGCGGTACATGATTATGCTGATATTTTGCGAGCCAGCATTGCCATTGCTGGTAATGAACATCGTTTAGGGGCACACGAAGCTCCTCCGTCCATTATGTCGGTCTTTATTGGTTCGCAATTAACTAGTATGCTCGACCAGTTGGAAAAAAGAGTCCCGGATAAAAAAATGACTCCTGATGAGAAAACAGAGCTAAAATTAGATATTGGTAAAATTCCGGAAATTTTACTCGATAATACCGACCGTAACCGAACTTCGCCCTTTGCTTTTACCGGAAACCGGTTCGAATTTCGTGCTGTGGGATCTTCGGCTAACGTTGCTTCTCCAATGATTACGTTAAATGCTGTAGTAGCAAATCAGTTAGTTGAATTTAAAAAAGAGGTGGATGCTATAATTGACAAAGGGGTAAAAAAAGATGAAGCGATTTTTCAAGTTCTCAAAAGATATATTGGCGAATCTAAAGAAATAAGATTTGAGGGAAACGGCTATAGTCATGACTGGATTAAAGAAGCCGAGAAGCGTGGATTGTCTAATATTTCTGATGTGCCAAAGGCTTTACAAGCCTTTATAAGTGATCAAACAAAAGATGTTTTTGCTAAAACTCAGGTTTTAACTGCCCGTGAGCTGGAAGCCAGATATGATATCCGGCTTGAGATATACGTTAAGAAAGTACAGATTGAAGCCCGGGTGTTGGGCGATTTAGTTCGTAATCACATTATCCCTACGGTAATAAAATACCAAAACATTTTACTTGAAAATGTTCAAGGGATTAAAACGCTTTATCCGCAGAATATTTTTGAGCATATGGCAAAATCACAATTAAATACCATTAGTGAAATATCCGAGCGGATTGTAATAATTAAGGACTTATCCGACGAATTAATTGAAGCACGAAAAAAAGCTAATAAAATTGAAAATGTGCGGAAAAAAGCTACTGAATATTCTAAGAAGGTTGTTCCTTTTTTAGAAAAAATCCGATATCATGTGGATAAGTTAGAATTAATTGTTGATGATGAATTGTGGCCGTTTCCAAAATATAGAGAATTGCTTTTTACAAGATAATTGCTTGTTTTTATATAAAAATGAAATCAAGAGGATGATTTAATCAAAGATACTAAGGTAAAATATGTCTTTGTAATTAATTGTATTAAACAAAAAATGCTATTTTTAACGTATCTTTTTATTTTGTGTAAAAAGTTTTACTTTTACATTTTACATCATGTTGTAATTCGAAAAAATATGAATATCAGAAAAATATTTTTTATCACTATCTTGAGTTTTATCACTCATTCATTAGCTTTTGGCCAATTAAGCGTTTATCAAAAAGCAAATGAGTATTATGAAAACGGACAGTATTACGAAGCTATCGACAGGCTAAGAGATGCATATAGTAGAGTTACGGATAACGATTTAAAAACAGAGATCACCTTTCAGGTAGCCGAGTGTTATCGTAAAACTCATCAACCCAGAAAAGCAGAGATGTGGTTTAAACGAACGATACAAAAAGAGTATCCTAATCCATTGATCTACCTTTATTACGCCGATGCGTTAAAAGTAAATGAAAAGTTTGATGAGGCAGAAGAAAATTACAGGCAGTATAAGAAATTGATTCCCAACGATCCACGGGGTGATATCGGTATCAAATCATGTGAGCTTGCCCAAAAATGGCTGGAGAATCCAAACGGGTATAAAGTTGCCGAAATGAAATTTTTTAATTCACGCGAAAGCGACTACGGCCCTGCTTATGCAAAAGCGGAGTATGATGAAATTTATTTTACCTCATCGCGCGATGAAGCTACTGGTGATGATACCCACGGAGCTACAGGCTACAATTTTTCCGATATTTTTGCCTCCAAAAGAGATATGAAAGGAAATTGGAGTACGCCGGTTCCTCTAGAAGATAATATTAATACCGAGTTTGAAGAAGGAGCCGTTTCTTTAAGTAAAGATTACAATACGATGTTTTTTACCCGGTGCGAAATGCATAAACGCGATAATCTGGGATGTCAGATTTTAGTTTCGAAACGCAGTGGAGAAAAATGGGGAAAACCAGAACCACTAAGTATCGCCACCGATAGTATTGTGGTTGCACATCCTTCCATTTCAGAAGATGAGCTTGAACTGTATTTTGTTTCTGATATGCCCGGAGGTATTGGGAAAAAAGATATTTGGAAATTAACCCGAAGTACTCCCGACGGAGCATGGGAAGATCCGGTTAATTTGGGCGAACAAATTAATACTCCGGGAAACGAAATGTTTCCTTATATTCATAGTGACGGCACTTTATATTTTTCGTCCGATTATCATCCAGGAATGGGTGGTTTAGATATTTTTAGAGCAACTAAAGATGACAATGGAAGATGGGAAATTGAAAATATGAGATATCCTGTAAACTCAACCTACGATGATTTTGGTATCATCATTGAAAATGAGGAAGAACGTGGATATTTTAGTTCATCGAGAGATGGCAGAACCGATAATATTTATTCATTTGTATTACCACCATTAAAATTTAGTGTAGAAGGTGTTGTGCGCAACGATAAAACAGATGATCCATTAGCTAGTGCCACCATTAAGCTTGTGGGTAGTGATGGTATGACCCTGGCAAACGAAACCGATAACAAAGGTTCGTTTAAATTTATGTTGAGGCCCAATACCGATTATGTATTTATCGCTTCGAAAAAAGGATTCCTTACCGGTAAAGCCAAAGAAACGACCAAAGGGTTAACTGAAAGTCAGGATTTTAATGTTGAAATTCGCCTTTCTTCTATTGCCGAACCTATTGAATTACCAAATATTTTCTACGATTTTGCTAAATGGGATTTACGTCCAGAGTCAATGGTAGCCTTGGATAAATTGGTAGAAACACTGAATGATAATCCAAATGTGGTTATTGAATTGCGTTCACATACCGATTCACGAGGTACTGCTGCAACAAACGTTGAATTATCACAAAAACGAGCTCAGTCTGTAGTTGATTACCTGATTGAAAAAGGAATTGAGCCGGCAAGGTTAAGAGCTAAAGGATATGCTGCAACTATGCCTAAGGTTGTAGATGCTAAATTAGCACAACAGTACGATTTCCTTTCCGAAGGTACTGAATTAACTCCTGAGTTTATTGAAAGCCTTGATACTGAAGAGCAGCAGGAAATTGCGCATCAGATAAATCGTAGAACTGAGTTCCAGGTTATTTCTACAAATTATGAACCTCAAGAGTAACCTTTATTAAAAAATATTATCTAAAAGAATTCCTGTTGACGCAGGAATTCTTTTTTTTACCATTTTACGTGGAAATTTTAATTGTTGAGAACTAATTGCTAATTTTGCAATCTAAATTTTATTTGAAATACCATGGCTAAAGATTCACGCTATAACCTCAGAGGAGTGTCTGCTTCAAAAGAAGATGTACACAATGCGATAAAAGATATTGACAAAGGATTGTATCCAAACGCTTTTTGTAAAATTATCCCCGATATTTTAGGCGGCGATAAATCGTATTGTAATATTATGCATGCCGATGGTGCCGGCACAAAATCATCATTGGCCTACATGTATTGGAAAGAAACCGGTGATTTATCGGTGTGGAAAGGAATTGCTCAGGATGCTGTGGTAATGAACCTGGATGACCTGCTTTGTGTGGGTGCAACCGATAATATTTTGCTATCCTCAACCATTGGCAGGAATAAAAATTTAATCCCTGGAGAAGTGATTGCAGCTATTATTAATGGAACCGAAGAGTTGTTGCAGGAACTCAGAGAGCTTGGGATATCAATCTATTCAACCGGGGGTGAAACCGCCGATGTGGGCGATTTGGTACGTACCATTATTGTCGATTCGACCGTAACAACCCGAATGAAACGTGATTTGGTAATTGACAACCAAAATATTAGCGATGGAGATGTTATTGTTGGACTAAGTTCTTCAGGAAAAGCTACCTACGAAAATGATTATAATGGCGGAATGGGAAGTAACGGGTTAACTTCTGCTCGACATGATGTATTTCATCATTACCTGGCCCGGAAATATCCCGAAAGTTATGATGCTGCTATACCCGATAGTGTTGTATATTCCGGAGGTTATAAATTAACGGATGCCATTGAAAAACTTGGAGTAGATGCCGGTAAATTGGTATTGTCGCCTACCAGAACTTACGCACCGGTGATGAAAAAAATATTTGAAAATTATAGGACACAAATAAACGGATTAATCCATTGCTCGGGTGGAGCACAAACAAAAGTTTTAAATTTTGTGAACGGCCTTCATATTGTTAAAGATAACATGTTTGAAACTCCTGAATTGTTTAAAATTATTCAACAAGAATCGGGTACCGGCTGGGAAGAAATGTATAAAGTGTTTAATATGGGACATCGAATGGAAATTTATACCAACCCTGCCGTTGCTAATTATATCATTGAGATTGCTAAAAGATTTGATATTGATGCACAGGTGGTTGGGCGTTGTGAAAAATCAGATTCAAAGAAACTTACAATAAAAAGTGAATTCGGAACATTCCACTATCAATAAACTGAACATGTTATTGAATAAATTGTTAATTTTGCACCGATTTAAAAAGGAGAACAACTATGAGTGGTAATATTATACTAGATAAACTGGAGGGTATTAAACTGAGATTTGATGAGGTTGGCCAGCTGATTACCGATCCGGACATTATTGCCGATATGAAAAGGTACGTGAAGCTGAATAAAGAATATCGTGATCTGGAACCCATCATTGAAGCATACAAAGAATACAAAAATATTTTAAGCAACATACAAACAGCAAAAGATATACTGGCAAAAGAGAAAGATGAGGAGATGCGTGAAATGGCCAAGATGGAGCTAATTGAGCTGGAAGAAAAAATTGGCCCTTTAGAAGAGAAAATCAAGCTTCTATTATTACCTAAGGACCCGGAAGATGAAAAGAATGCCATATTAGAAATACGTGCCGGAACCGGAGGAGACGAAGCCAGTATTTTTGCCGGTGATTTGTACCGGATGTATTTAAAATATTGCGAGCGTAAAAAATGGAAAGTGGAGGTTACGCACCTTAACGAAGGAACTGTTGGTGGTTATAAAGAAATAGTAATGAAAGTCTCCGGCGACGGCGTTTATGGAATTCTGAAATATGAATCAGGAGTCCATCGTGTACAGCGGGTTCCGCAAACAGAAACACAGGGAAGGGTACACACATCAGCAGCTACAGTTGCTGTTTTACCCGAGGCCGAAGATTTTGATATAGATTTGCGACAGGAAGATATCCGTAAAGATACTTACTGTTCTTCGGGTCCCGGTGGACAGTCGGTAAATACTACTTATTCCGCTATTCGTTTAACGCATATTCCATCAGGAATTGTGGTTACCTGCCAGGATGAAAAATCGCAGCTTAAGAACTTAGATAAAGCGATGGCTGAGTTAAGAACAAGGCTATACAATCTTGAGTATCAGAAATATCTAGACGAAATATCGTCTAAACGAAAAACCATGGTTTCTACCGGCGACCGTTCAGCAAAAATCCGAACCTATAATTATCCGCAGGGACGGGTTACTGACCATCGAATAAATTTGACCATGTATAATTTAAATGCCATTATAGATGGGGATATTCAGGATATTATTGAACAGTTACAGATGGCTGAAAATG